>Ga0335072_10003948_pt1 | contig 22180 bp, 25 predicted proteins | sample Lox_Sample_21_FD_206725 | JGI IMG/M metagenome (GOLD analysis project Ga0335072, IMG submission 206725) | Soil microbial communities from Loxahatchee National Wildlife Refuge, Florida, United States - Lox_Sample_2.1 | ecosystem: Environmental > Terrestrial > Soil > Wetlands | place: USA...
AATACGCCTTGTTCTATTAATACAAATACTTTAAGCTTGGAATACTAGCATATAAAGAGCGTCTTGTCCTAAATGCCTTACTTAAACATGCTATAAGTACTCTAAGTCCTCTTTTAGCCTTAATAAGTTACTTAATCTTCTAAAAGGTAGGCTTTAAAGCGTAGCACATATTAACGTCACCAAATAAGGAGTAGGGGAGTAAGAGCTAAGACGCTTATATTCAACAAAAACGAGCTAGAAATAGCACTCGAGCTTCTTAATTATTATACTATTACTAGGCTCCTTATACTTAAAAGTGCAATTAAAACTGCTATACTAAACCTTCTTCTTTAAAAGAAGAGCTTTTAAAACAATATTCATATAAAAACCTTTTACAAGTGCTACTTCTAAGAGCACTAGATCCTCCATGCTAGGTCCTCAAGCTCTATTAAGGAGATTCTTCATCGTCCTTTTATCAAACTTGGAGATTGAGATGCTTAAAACCCTAGCTTTAATAGTCCTACCTTTTATACGCTTAAAAGAGCTTAAGTCTAAGAGATCTAGGCTGTTTACTAAGTGCATAGAGCTGTAGTTGTTTAAAAGCGTGCTCTTAGACAAATAATAAGGAGATCCCTTATAGGTTGTATAAATCTTAGTGCTTTAAGCTAAAAGATCTAGGTTGATTAGAGCTGCATTTATACTCTTAGGGTAGGATGGATTAGAGCTCTTCTTTGAGGATGTATTGCTATTAAGCTTCTAACCCTTATTTTCCAGCTTCTTTCTTAGGTTTTTAAACCTACCTTGCTAAAAAGCTTCTTAGATTTTTTTTAGTTGCTCTTTTAAGGGCGTACGACCTATTAGTCTTTCTGTTATTCTTATAATTGCAAGCTTTAACGTCTAGCACTTTATTAGTTTCTACTTGTAATCTACTCTATAAGGGCACTTAGGATCTAAAGTTTTTAAATCTTAATCTCTTATAGTCGCAAAGATTGCTAGAGCTCTTATATTAGCTCTTAGCGTGTTCTTATAAGCTAAGGCCAAAAACTAGTTTCCGTATTAGTTTAAAGTTCTATAATGAGTACCAAGCTTATTAGCACCTATTACCTTTATCAGCTAGGTTCGTCCTTAGTTAAAGGCGAACTTCTTTGAGATAGCAGTAAGAAAGTCTTAGATAGCTAAAGGGCCTTGTACATCAAGCATGTTGTACGCTCACACTCTTACTAGTGCTATTACCTAATCTTAGTACTATATTCCTTAGTTCACTCGTCTTATTCTCGCTCTCTTTAGAACCTAGTGATATTCCTGTCGCACAATAATCTTAGTAGTTGTTGCAGACGGAGCTAGCTGCACCTTTAAGGCTCGCACGATCTTCTAAAGAGTCAAGCTGCTCCTTAAAGTCAGCTTGATAGGCTTAAGGAGCTTTTAATCTACAAATGCATGCACCTAGTTCTAGACAACTTTGTATTTGCTCGACTTAATCGTTTAAATTGCAAGCTCGACCTAATACTCCTTGTATAAGAGATTGAACTCCATGCTCACATCAGCGAGCTTGACTGCAAGGTCTAAAAGATCCAACGTGGATGAGGACGTAGTACTTGTTAGTGTTAGAGAGGCAGCTTGAGCCTTAAGCTCTACGATCGTTAGAGGCCTCTTCAGAGCGTTCCTCATAAGGTTTTAGGAGTTAGGAGCGTCCGGATCAAGGTTCGTCTAGAGTTCCTAAGCTTCGCATTAGATCTTGTATTAATTAAACCACATAGGCCAACCCTTTCGATCTCTCAGTCGGGCTGTCATGCTCTCTTAAGCCTATTTTCCAGGCTCTACTATAATCTCAACGAATTAAAGAGCTTTAAACTCCCTGTTCGCTTGCTCTTTACTGCTTATAAAACGTATAACAGTGTACTTGGCAACTATAGTGCTACTAGGCTTATAACTGTTACAGGGAGCTTGCGAATCAGGGAAGATCAAGTGGGAAAAGCTCTTAATAATATCTAACTACAAACAAGCTAGAAAAGGAGGTTTCCTGGCTCGCTTAGATTACCTATTTAGTCAATAGATTATGTAATCCTTAGTTCCCAGCTCTTGTCACGTGACCCTTTTTGTGACACAAAGTCTATCAGCGAGGACTGCCTGCTAGGACTTTTAAATGTTAAGGCAAGAGCGTTGCTAGTTGTTAGGGGCAATGAATCTGTAGCAAGACAAGCCAGAGATAGGGCGTTGTTGCTGAGGAAAGGAAATTTGCGGAGTAAAAGGTTTAGAGTAGAAGGAATGGAATATGCATAGAATTTACAAAACCCAGACCTACTTGCGGAGGGCATCGTGGCTTGGAATGAGAAAAGGAGATGCCTAAGGAATTCATTTCTCTTGAACAAGATCAATGAATGACAGGTCGAGATAATTTTCAACTATGATGAATGATGAATAATGACAGCGTACCTCTTCATAAAATTTATAAAACGATGACCTGAATCGGAGAGAATAAAGTTCGCCCCGACGGAAATGACAGTAAGGCTACTGTATGATCAAGTACCTAATCTTTGCAAGAGGAATCTGTCAAATTCAGCGCGGTGACGCATTCAGCCAACTTCTACGTAATTCCATGACCTCTCGAGCTTTATCCACTCTTCTTCATCCACAGTCCCAACTGTGATACGCTGCACTGCTCCTCCATCTTCCTGGCGTGCCACTAACATCACATTCAACGTGGGACGGTCTTCCCCCCCGAAGAGATCTATATTCCTTCTCGAGAGCACCATCAACTCATGCAGATCATCATTCCTATCATCATTCGCCGCCTCCCACGGCTTATGAGACCACGACAGGGAACCAATTTCCAGGCCCACGTCGTTGTGAATAATTGCTTTTCCTGTGTCATGGTCGATTTTGAGCCTCACATGTGCGTGGCTCGTGTACGCGCCTATGATCCCGGAGTCAATAAACTCAGCGGACGAGGCAGAAAGTGTGCGGTTGGGAGGACTAGAAGATGAATTACGCCACTGCGAGCGTAACAATTCATTCTTATCATGTCCGTGTTCGTGTATCTCCTCTCGCGACGTGATCATACGAGCACTACCATCCGTGCCAAGTGAGTACCACGTTATTTCTCGAATGACCGGACATTCGGTAGGCTTGCGCATGAGTTCTGCCCACCAGATAATGAGACCTTGCCAAGAGAGCCATGACCACGATGGAAAGCTTGTTTTATCCTTCTTTTGGTCTCTTTGGCGTCCCTGGGACTCCCATAGAAGTGCCCAATCGAAGTGGGACTCGGGGAGGGCGAAAAGAAACTCCTCGTCGTTGTTGATGGCCAGAGCTCGAAGGATACCGGTGAATGCATTGAGGATGTCAGCTTCGAATGTCAGCTCCCGATAAGTATAGTCCTGCACAAGCTCAGTGTATTTTGTGAATGCGTCTCCCGGTGCTAAGGGATGGCCTGCTTGGTACTGTCTTCCTGACTCGGCAAGGAGTCCTCTCAAGGGCCTAGATCCGTCGAAGATCGAATGTGTCTCCAAAGCAGTCTCTTCACACCAAGAATCACATTGACATTCCCAGAATAGTTGATCGATGTCAAAGCGTAGGCAGCGGCGGGACAATAGCTTTTCCTGAAGTGTCCATCCTCGTTTGTTCCACGTGGAAAATTCGAGCGAGGATTTGAGATTAACAACCCCCGATATCAATGCGTAGTCTCCAAAAGTTATTATCTCCTGGTGAGGTTCTCTTGAGCCGGATCTGACTCCTGGAAGCTGAGTATTTGCATCCCTACCACAGGCGGCGGCGATCGTTAAGAGCGCCCCTCCATAGACTCGCTCCATCTGCCGGATGCGGTTCATCTTGTTTTCGTAATCGTCTTGAACAATACAAAGTGCATCAACCCAGAGATATCTCTCCCCAATAGCAGCCGTAACTTCCATCGCATCCATAACGACTGCTGCTACTCCGTTCTCTTGTGTTAGAGCGCCATCCTGACTCAATTTATCGATATTATTCTTCAACAGCTGTAAAACCTCCAACTTGCCCCATACATAACTTAATGTGGCATAGCTTGAATCTTGGTCAATATCAACAAGCGCCCGTCGCTGAACGTCAATCACCTTCAAATTCTTTGGTCGACTGAGCTTGACGAGCCAAGTTGGTTTCTCGCAGAGATCACCATGGACTCGACGACACAGGTCTAGCCAAACACCAAAAAGCGCCGGAGGACATAACTCAGAATCCACGTAGCGTCCACTAAATCTTCTGTGTTCCATCTCCTCTGCGGTCTGGGCCGCGCAAAAGGCCGATACTGTCGGAATAGGGAGTTCGCACCATTGGATGGCATGCGGAACATACAGCTGGTTGTTTGAGAAATGATAGTCCCCGCGGTCTTCCAAGGCTAAAGTCTCTAGCTCTAACCAACTCACTCTTTCTCTGAGGACTTCTGCCGCGCTGCCCTCTGAAGCAAGGCGCCGATAACCGATCATTGTCTCCGACCATGGATTGGCAAGGTTGCACTCTACCAAAGTCCCGTCTTGTAAGTTGTACAGAGCAGCTGTTTTACGCCTGGCATGTGCGCGAAGGATTATTGAGTGGATCCATCTGCAGCACACGCAGAATTCGCTTTTAGCCCTGATATCGCGCACTGGGCCTAGTTTTCTGTACTGAAAAGCAGCTGGGTAGTCCTTTGCTCCGGCCTCGACCTTCTGCAAGACAATGCTTTTAAGATTTGCTGCGGCACAAATCTCGCAGATTGACATTACAGATATGTTAAAAGAGATAAAACTATGGGCTTAATTTCTCTCAGCGGCAGCTGCCGGAGCGTGCTCTAGGTAGATGCCTTGTTTGCGCCAAGTTTGGGCTGAATCAGCTATAGTTTGGAAATGAAGTCGGGGTTATACTGTAGGAGCAATGGGGCAGAAGGAATAAAGCAGAAAACGTCACTTAAGGCAGGATTTTTTGGGCCTCTGAAGGAACTCGGTCTTAGAGCTCTAACGATGAGCTGCCGAAGCGAGTTTGCAAGTGCTTTTTGCTCAGCAAAGGGTCTGAAAGTTAAATAGAGGCTACCAATGGATTTGGTGCTCACCTTTATATATTTCCCTGGTAGCCTGTTCTAGCTTGCTTCGTTGGAGTTACAACTTCTGCTCAAGGCCCAAAAGGCACAGATATGGAAGGACTTCGACTCTTGCAGTATCATCTGAGCCTCTTGGAGATAGAGCCTGGGACTTGAAAAGGCGATTACAACGCTAACTCTCACTATGCCCGTACTTAAGCACGCAGAGATCCACTATGACACCTTTATTTCTGACTATGGTGGATCACCTTGCGAAGCCGCTTTCTTAGCGTCAAATCCTGATATCAAAGAGGCTCCACCAACGTCATCGCTCGAACAAGTATGAGTACCCGATGCTTCACCTCACCCTTGCTACTGTGACTGCTTATTAACATCCACTCTCACAAATTTATAAATCACTGCTGGAAGCCGTCTGCATCTCTTCTTCTGTTTTCGAGATGTTTGAATATAGAAGGTTTGCCTGAAGCATAATCCGATTTACAAGCTCCTTTTCAGACAGCTTTGCGGTAGTCAAGGGTTAGAAAAAAGAAAACTGAGAAGCACTGGGGACGAGTTTGGAAAAGCAACTGTTGACACCTTTTTTCCAACGTTACACGCACGACCTCGATGTGGCTTGGGTTAATCTTACCAGGAAGCCAGCCATCGACAAGGGTCTGTGTCGGATCTCCGATGGCTTCATCCCCTTTCATCACCACTTTTTTTTTTTGACACCAAAGTTCCGTTATATCCGTAGTAATTTACCAATCCAAGGGTCTATTCTCATGAGACAAAGCATGAGGGCTACTCAGTCTCAATTCTATGCATTTTTCTGTTCTTTTCTTTCTGTTCTTTCTTCTCCATTTCTAACTAGAATCTTGTTATTGCTTCACTTTTAACATGTACATCCCGTATTGCCAATCCATACGCCATATCGCACTCAAGGGCAGCGTCTATCGAAGGATGCCTCGTACAAGCTGTCGAAAAGTATCAGCTCGGCCATTTCGCCACTCTCTGGCAACCTATAGGTTATAATTTCATTTTGTATTTTTTTGGTGGTCGAATAGGTCATCATTCTTCTCCGACGGTTGGCATCCTGAGGGAACAAGCAGCTTTTGGACTTAGCAGATTCACCTTTACCGGAGCACCTAAGTCATGCAATGGGCATGACATGTAACGAGCTTTTCCGGGTTGAGGCGAACATTCTCCCCAAAGCGAAGCTTGTCATCGTTTCTGTTGTCTAGTCTTTGCACTCTTGATCAGCTATATAGACCAGAATTCCATTGACATTGCACTTCCTACCATTGGCCAGGACCTTAACTGTGCTAACACAATAGCATGGGCGAGAACATCGAGTTTGATCGCAAATGCTGTCTTTCAAGTATTATATAGACATGTATCTGATATCTTTGGGCAAAAGGTAAATTTCCTCTCTTCTGTGCTCTGGGAGATTTGCTTTGTGGCTCCGCCCAGACGGCCTACAGCTCTATGCTTTCGGGGCTATCGCGGGCGTGGGTACTGGAGGGATTGGAGCTTTGACAATGATGATTGTGTCAGATATTGTTACACTTGAAAATCGTGGAAAGTCCGTATTGTCCACCTCATGAAATGATTGGAAACTCACCACTGTCATATAGATATCAGGGCATTCTGGGCTCCTGTGTGGGAGGCGGAAATGTCATTGGCCCGTTTCTTACAGCCGCATTTATCGAAAAGTCGACATGGCGTGGCCTCTCCAAGTTGCTTTGTCCTCTTCCCGTCACCTCTGGAGTCATGGTGCTTTTCATCCTCCCTGGAAGCAAGGTCACCGGTGAACCCAAAGACAAGCTTAAAGCGATTGATTTTATCGGTATTACATTGAGCACAATCGCCATACTGTTGCTCCTAATCCCGATTTCTGGCGGTGGGACATACTTCCAATGGCCCAGCCCCATGGTCATAGCCATGCTCACCCTCAGTTCCATCTCCACAATCCTGTTTATCATAACGGAGTGGAAACTAGCTCTCATGCCCATGATGCCTCTCCGCTTCTACAAAGACCCCGCCTGCGACATGCTCATCCAGAACTTCATCTTCGGCATAGTCTACTACTCACATCTCTACCACCTTCCCATCTACTACCAAAACACCAGCCAATTCAGCCCACTCTCCTCCGCCGCCCTGACAATCCTTTTCTTCGCTGGCCAAGCCATCTTCTCCATCCTCTCCAGCCAATACGTCTCCCACACCAAGCGCTATGGCGAAGTAATCTAGACCGGCTTCGCGCTCTGAACTCTCGGCGACGGACTAGTCCTCCTCTTCAGCCGCACCCTTGCCACGTGGAAGATCGTCCTTATCCTCATCATCGTAGGCGCTGGCGTTGGGGATGTCCTCCAGCCCACTCTCATAACGGCGCAAGCCCACTCCGCGCAGTGGTCATTTCTGTGCGAAACTTTCTGCGTTCGTTCGGTGGCGCTGTCGGCCTCGCGCTCCTCGGTCGTCTTCTCAAACGTGTTGTCCAAGATGCTCAACACTTCTGCCAACTCCATCCCCGCAGCCACAAAAGACAGCGTTTTAGCGTCTATCCTGTGCGTTCCGGATCTCTCATAGTTATTTAGCATTCAGCAGGATGAAGTGTTGAATGCGTACATGGCGAGTTCCAAAGCGGTGTTTACGGTGTGGGCGTCCCTTATGGGGTTTTGTCTGCCCCTCTGCTTTCTTATCAAGGATAGAGACCTGACAAGGCCAGGGGAGGAGAAGAAGGGCGGGGAGCAGCAGCAGCAGGATACGACTATTAGTGAAAGAAGTGCTGAGGTGGAGAGTGAGACGGGATTACAAGGACAGCAGTCTACCATGGGAGAATTTAGGAACCAAAGTAGAGTATGAGACGAATAATTTGTATTTGTCTTTATGATCTATAGACCTTGTATCCGCTAGAGCATCTGTACTTATAGTCGATGTATTTAAGCTTTGAGGCTCTCCATAATAGACCGCTTTATAATTACAATTCATTACTCGTTTCTTGACGTAAACAGAGCTATGCTGAATATTGCCCAAGCAGACGGGTATCTGTCCCATGTACGCCACCGCTATGCGATAATTCACCACGATGAACGCCATTACAATGCAGAAAATCTAAGAAACATTGAGATTTTGAACGGCCGCAGCCGTTACGTCACCGCTATCATTAGCCGGAGCTGTAGTCGGAGCCGTAGCGTAAGTTAAAGAAGAAGAAGGACTTGCAGTTGGCGCTGAAGCTGTGCCCTGGGGTGGAGTTGCTGGTGATTCTAGACTCTGAGTCCGAGTCCGAGACGGACTCTGTTCTTGCTTTGGATTCCTGTTCAAAGGGCTCAGCTCCCTGACAAACTGCTGTGCTTCTTCGCAGCCATCCATGACAAATTTGATGCACAAAGTCGCCCTCTCCTTCAAGTACTCGTTATGGCCATCATAGGCGCAACAATTCAATAATGCCATGACGCCTCCGTGCTTTACGATCTGTTTTTGTACAGTGGGGTTGCCAGGTCCCCTGCTTCCATTTGCTGGGGCTACAAGCGAAGTGAGGATTATAAGAATCTGTACTTTGATGCCAGACCAGGGGAACTTATGGGGAGTATCGTGGAGCGCTGGAAGACTTGGATCCCTCACGGAGCCTGGCGCTTGTGCGACCATTGATGATGTGCTAAGTTCGTAAGGACACGTTAATGAGGACTTGTTGGCTCCAGGTTCACTCTCTAGATCTTCATCACTGATGGTAGCATCGGTACCTGCAGAAGCAGTATTGCGTGCAGGTTCAGGGACGGGTTTCTTCGGCTCGACAAGCGGCTTTCTGGCCACGCCGGCTTCAAGAGTATTGAGGAGGGCAATGAGTTCATAAACTGCCTCCCATTGTATGAGTAGTGGCCGCATCTCTGGGATGTCAGCTATGACAGATATGAAATCCAGGTATTGTGACAGGCCATCTTTTGCTCGTTCCATATCCCAAAGATCAACAGGGAAGTCCAAGGCGCTTTTCTTGTTGTTGCGGATTTGAGCCTGAGCATAAATTAATGCGATACAGTCCGGGACAACATGGCAGCGGAAATAGTTGTACAAGAAGTGGATCAACTTGGCGTCACGCTGGCAGTCCTTGTTGTCCGTATAGATTGTCGTATTTTTCCGAGCACGAAACATGTAATTGATGAGTCGAAGGAGAACAGTCTGAGCTGGTGACACAATGTCTTTGACGATTTTGAGCGAATTCCAAGCGTAAGGCAACAAGGCGTTGTGATGAAATGATTCGATGATTTGAGCAGTAATCTGGAAGATGAATTGTGTTTCAGCCTGTTCCCAGACAGCAATGAAGACAAGCATTTCTCTGAGAAGGTTCTTGCCGCAATCCAGAGCCAGGAACATCTTGCATCGAGTCTTCTGGAGATTTTCGCCGGCCTTCGTAAGACCCGATCCCATTGCATCAACTATGCAAGCTTTTACGGTCATATGCAGAGCCTCAATTTGCTTTGTATCAAGGATATTTGGAATCTCGGTCAGCAAGCCTCTGAGAGGGCCATCAACGTACGAGTCGTCGTCATCTTCATCTTCATCCTCGTCTTCCTCTTCGTCGGCTTCCTCGTCCGCATCATCAACTTGTAGGGATCTATTGTCCACATCAAGCAAGTCTCCCCTATCTACTAAGCTGTCGTAATGATCTTTGTGGAGAAATTCTGGATCTCCATCTTGTTCATCTCGCCTTGGGACGTAACGAGTCATTGCGTTATCTTTGCATTGCTGTGCTCTACTAATAGCACCTTCAACGGTCTCCATTGTTACCACCCAGTTCTCGTAATTGGCGTCACGTACTCGCTTCCACCAAACATCAATTTCATGGGATACTCGGCCATACAAACGGTCTTGCTCCTCCTTGGAGGCCGCTTTCTCATTCCAGATTGGAACGGTCTGGATAGGAAGAGAGCTAGCTTCGATATTGGGCTCGACCACCACGTTGTTTCCATTAGTCTCGATGCTGGGTAGGTTGAATAGTTCGTCAACAGGTAAAGGTCCAGCAGTGTTACCAAGTTTTACGTCTGCTGTGTGATTCTCTAGAAGGGCTTCTGCTATTGGAGCCTTCATATTATTGCGCTTGAGCCAATTACGGACCTCCTCGTAAACTACATCAACTCTAAGTTGAGGAACTGGGTCTTGAATGGGTTCATTATGCAGCTCATTGTCGAATAGCATCTCAAACCAGAAAGCCATCTTAAGGCGATCATTCCCCATCGTCAAATTGTGCAGGAATTGTAGACATGTGACAAGCACTTTCTTGTCTGATGAAGGATTAGCCACAACGCACTAGTAATCATACAAGATACTCACAGAGCTCTGCAATCTCGTTTACATTTTGCCGAGTTTTCGGGTCGGCATTCTCTCCATCATAGCCTTTGCTCGTAACGTTGATGCAGACGACCATGAGTTTGGTGACTTGTCTATTCAGCTGCGTCGTGGCACAAATATCCTGAGCAATTTCCTTTATGGCGAGCATATTCCGAGCAATGACTAATAGATTGTTGATGGTGGTGAGGTCTTCAAGGAGTGACTCGTGGTTCTCTGCAATAAGAGTACTGCTATCTGGTATATCGGCGCCTGGTAGTAAGGTCTCTGCGTAGGCTTCCCGAACCGAACGTGTTGCGAGAGTCGGGACAACAGCAACAAGAGTAGCTTTAATACGGAGCCAGATATCAACATTTTTCGCAAGAACCTCTCTGTATATGTGAATTAGCGAGATATCTTGAGAAGATCAATAACTCGATGCCGGTGAGCAGGCACATACCTAACTTGAGAACTATTCAGAGTCTTCTCCATAGTCCTCTTTATCGTCTCTCTTGACTTTGTTGCAGTCTTCACTCCTATCGGTGGCTGCTGAGTAAAATAACTTTCCATATACATTAAAGCCACCTGGAAAACTCGTTCCTCAACCGTCTGTGTGTTAACTCTCTGGAGCTGACCCCCAGGCCGTTGAATCATCTCAGAGGGTGGTAGTGTAATCTTCCCAGAAGGCATTTTGGAGGCTTCTTCCTGCGGTGCTTGCTTAAGTTCTAGTCGTTCGTGTTCTTGCAATGTGATCTGGCGCCGCTCGGCCTGGACCAACTCGATGCCTTGAAGCCTAATCTTCCGCTGCCTCACCAGTCTCCCTCTCGATACCACATGAGGTGAATGATTTTGAAGTGAGCGTTACCGAGCTTCTTGTCTAGAATTATTTGGCGTAACATATCTGGTGGGGTTTCGGAGTTTCGCAATAAAGTATCGCCGATGTACGGTGGGCGAAAGTCCTGCTTACTGACAATTCGGTAACTTCAAAATCTCCAAAATTAATTCTGTATTTACCTTCTTGTGTAGAGACAGCAATGCCTAAACCCCAGATTGACCTAAAAACCCTTTAAATTCTCATTATTACTTAGTTTAATAATGACTTATCATCAGAAAACATTGCGAAACGACTTGCAGATCTGTTAACGTCGGCAACCTGCACGATTTCCTTTCCATGCTCAAATTTTGGCTGGACAACCACCCAAATGACGTCGTGACGTTGCTCCTAGTTAACTACGAAAATAACTCCATCGCGCACTTCAGCTCCGTCTTTGAAGCCTCCAACATCAGCATCTACAGCTACATCACCCCTTCTAACCTCACCAGCACCCATGGCCATGTAGAGCGCTTTCCCACGCTCCGGACGCTCATCAACGCAAATAAGCGTCGTAACCTTCCCCTCTAGCATCGACCGCGGCGTTGACGGGCTAGGGTACTTGTACCTGCTCAACGGATTCACCTACGTCTTCGACACCTTTCTCCGCCATCTCCTTCTATGGCTTCAACTGCACGCTTGACCGCCCCAGCGGTAATATTCGTACAATATACCCCTGGGTTCGATAGCTGGCTTACCCCTGATTGTCATAGATATGCTAGGGTATAAGACTCTGTACAGATTCCATCTAACTACCACAATTGCCACAAACACGGTGTAGAAAATCTTAGGATAATAATCGCGTAAAAGTTTATACGCAGAGTAGACTAAGCCAAGCTCATGTACTCCCCAGTAGCAGCATCAAATGCCTGGTCGCCGCGGGAAGTTCTGATCATAGCTAGCTAGTTCTACGTTCGACTCAAATATACTGTGGAGCCACGATGCTGATCTGGTGACTGCTCATCGCTAGCATCGCCACGACCAGCTACAATTACGTAGTCCGAGAAGTGCAGAGCACATGCTGGAATATTTGGGTTAGGGCTGGGGCAATTTCTTGAGTAATGACTCGCTTTCATTAGCAGCCTACTCCTTGAGACAAACTCGCTCCGACAACTCCAACCGCTCCCTCGAGAAAGCCGCCCCCAAGCCCCCCAGCTGCGGCAGCTCTTCATTAAGCGCGAAGAAATCCATGATCGCCTCTCGCTCCGAAGATTTTTCCGGGGAGAGCCGAGCTTGGAGTATCTCCTCTAGTTCCTCCACCACTCGTGGGAGCGGACACGGACAATCAGGCTTGCACTTCATCCGTCCAGACTTGTAAAGCCCGAGCTTCGTTAGCTCTCTCGCCTCCCGATCTCCCCGTTGGACAATGGGCATTAGGATCGGGTCGCCACCGCTCTCCAGGTACCTCTTGAACGGCTGCGCTAACCAGAATATCGGAGCGGGGAGCCAGCTCCCGTCGAGGACTGTCCCCCGGACATACTCGAGGAAATCGTCCAGCGCCGAGATAGCGCAGGCTTCGTAGCACCTCGTCACGTAGTCCGCTATTGTTCCGAATTCGGCGGTGTGCGCGTCTTCGACCAGCCGCCTGGTCAGCAACGAGCGGAGGTAGATGACGATCCGTCCTCCCCGCGTCTCTAGGAGGCGGAAGTTGAACCATGGAGCGAGGACTTTCGAGATGGCTTTCTCCGCGTAGACCAAGTATCGGTGCTCGTGGACCCCTGGTGGGCGGCGGAGCATGCGCTGCGCCTGGTCCATGTGGTACCGGATGGCTGCGTAGACAACTTCGTCGAACTTCTCGTCTTCTGACTCGCAGAGCGTCATGTGTCCTCTCTTCTGCAGTAGCTTCTCCAGCGCTACCAAGAGATCATCCAGGATGGCGGAATTCTTGTACTCTGGCCTCAATATCGTCTCGAGAGTCACCTCAGCATCGAACTCCGCGATCAAATCGTCTGCACATCGCGCGAGCGCTCGATACTGCTCTGGGGCCGTCTCATCCAACGTGGCCTGGATGCCTCTCCGCAGGTACCGGTCATAAACTCCTATCGGCGCCGTTATCTGCTGGAGGCCGCGGCTCATCATGTCCGTTGGGAGGAGGCCGATCAGCGATTTGGCGGCGCTGTCCTCAGCAAGATCGCGAAACACAAATTCCTCAAAGGTTCGTCAGCGAACTATATCGGAAGAGAGATATAGAGACACGATGTGACGGTACTCACCGGTGCCCCGTATAAAAATGAGTAGACAGGCCATCCGAAGTCGAGCGATTGTTCGCCTCGCATCTTGTCCGACAGCATGTTGAATTTGGTATAGTAGACATCCCCCTCGTATGCGACATCGAGATCGTGGTCGTTGTCTCTATTCATGTGCAGTTGGTGTGACGCGAAAAGAAGACACCATACCAGGCAGGAGTTGTCATAATGCTCGACCCTACCCGGGGGCAGGAGCCGCCAACCTTCGATCGGCTTGGGATGCCCAACAGTGTGCGACTCTATTCTCTCTTTTAGAAGCCACTCCGCATGACCGCTTGCCAGCGCAGCTCGGACCCACCAGCCGTGGAATTGCGTCGGTCTGAAGCTGCGAACCCTGAAGGGAATGTCGTCCTCAGGACGAGCGATCCAGGAGATGGCCTCTTGCCAGAGCATGCTGAGGCATCCAAACTTGGTAGTTTGTATCACGTGATTGAGATATTCGTTAATCTCTTTCCCCTTTCTTTCCGCTCTTGGTTTTGCGACACAGCGTCCAACTCCTGGCTGATCAGTCGGGCTGCTAGGATCTTCGTTTGCCAGCTCTTGTTCTTGTCTCCATTCTAGATACATGTAGAGCGCCTCCATGATGTAAGTCCTGGCTGCTAACGTGTAGTGCTCGGCCATTCGGGCTCTGGCGATGTATTCCTGGTTCCTTTCCATTTCTAGGTAATAGGTTTCATCCTCTTCGCGAGTGTTATAACGTGTTTCTTCTTGGCTGGACGCGGGAACGGACGGGGCTTACCCGGAGTGAATGGCTGCGACCACGAAGGACACTCCATACGCTCTTCCTCAAGTAGCTTTGGAAAGAGAATCAGCGCGTGGGATCTTGCTCGTTCTGACTTCCGCATCAGGGAAGCCCTGATTTCAGAGCTTGTGACGGTTTCGGAAACAACGCTGGGTATTCACACCCTCTGTCAGAGAATCAGGTCCCCGCCTCAGCTGCCCAACACTCACCTCTTCTCTGAGTCCGATGAGGCCTCGTCATCGCTAGCGCCGTCGCTGTGTGGCACGGCCGCGAGCGCGCAGAGGGTGCCAGCTCTGTACCAAGCCCACGCAGCACGCTTCTTGATCTCGTCCGGGGATAACTCAAACTCATCGTTTGCTGGAGCCTTATTAGCCCTATGGCTCTCAACAAGACGACGGAATACCAGTAGAGGAAAACCTTCAGTGACGTCTCTTACTTGGTCTTTGTGGCCAGTTTTCCCATAGGCGCATCAGTTTCTTGATCGCCACCGGTTGGCCAGGCGGCTTCTCCTTCTCCGAGTCATCGGACTCGATCTCCTCTTCAGTCGGCTTTGGCCGGGTGAGAAAGAGGAGTTTCTGGTCTTTCCTTTCCGTGATTAGCGTGCAAGATACCACACAGGACACATGAAACGGCACCCTCTCGAAACGCCTTGACTCTTCCCGCTCCAACCATCTGCGGCAGGGGCACCGGCGTGTAGTTATTGACGGCGGACTCCGGTATGCCGAGAATATGACACACTGTCACCTATGGTAAGAATGGCCCTGGGCAAATATTTGGCATTCGAGTCTCCCTACTTTCTAGCACTTGGCCCTTGTCCATGAGTCTCTCCTCGCTCTCAAAGGGATGTTCTAACGCCTCAGGGACGGTCGATTCGTCCATGTCAGGGTGATCCATCAGTTTGCTGAAGGAAAATACGCCGGGAGGGAGGGATGACGTTGCTGAAAACGGAATGTAAAAGCAATGGGGACATCTATCTACAGGCGAGGTGATGCTGGCTTGTAGCAGCGCTCGTCTAGGATCGTAGGATGCAGCCGGTGACTTGATTTCAGTAACGACTAGGAATAGAGATGCTAAATGGCAGGCTGCGTAAATTCGTTAGGCGAACTGGCTAGGCTTCCTCATCTCCCAGAGCTGCGCCAGCTCCCGGCGCTTGGGAAACCTCACTGCGCTACCCCTCTATGCGCTGCTTTTCACTTCCATCTTCCACTCTCACAATAAATAAATTCTAAATTCTAATTTTATAATCGACATTCTTACATTCATCTACCTCTGTCTATCGAGGCCGCCCGGGGAAGGCAGCCCCGCCCATGATACCCCCTTGTAAAATCCCGCCAGCCTTACATAAGGGACATTGGTCCGCAACTGGGAACTTCCGCATTGTGAATGTTGCCTTCGGCGGCTGCCTGAAACCTCAACCTTTGTATTCCCAATCACAATTATCGCTTCAGCTGCCAAGGCTGAGCCGCAAGCCATCAGGTGATGACGCATCGGCAAGCCCGCCTCGGCGCGTGCAATTGCCTGCATGTAGAGCCTTCGTGTCTTGTTCCGTACTGACCCATACATACATAGCTCCTCCTTCTCCATCTTCATCTCATCACTGCCGAGACATACCCGCTTTAATATCTCAGTTTTCACGGAATCAACTAACCTAGCAATCTAACCCGATCACCGCCAACATGCCTGTCACCACCAGACCGTCCCCTCAGCTGGTCGGCAAGCATCGAGGCCAAACCATCGGACCCGCCTACGCAATCACCACTCTCTTCGAAACTACAATCCGAGGGAGTGATGACCCCTACCTCGGCGACCCCCGCCGCACAAAGGATGCCGAGCGCATGCTCCTCGGCTCCTCCTTCTCCAACCGTGAGGAGAACACCGCTATCATTCCGTACGGCAACGGCTTCATCAACGGCATCATCCGCGCCTTCAACCAGGACCTCCACCTCGTCCTCCGCCCGGACGACGTGTGGCTCTCGATCCTGTCGCAGTTCAGTCTCTACATCAATGGCAATGCAGAGGCGCTACGGCACCTCTTCGTTACGCACGAGGGGCAGAAGACCCTGACGGTGGACATGACACCGTTCTCGCTCGCTACGATCGATCTGGGCAGGCTGGCGCAGGAGTTTACTTCCGTAATCCAGGAGAATGTGGTCGACGAGACGTTGAAGGCGTGGATGGTGCCCTCCTTCTCTACCTCGACCGACGACGACAAGTCCGTCGCCTCGTTCGTCATGATGGGCACTCTCAAGCGGTACTTCCACTACTTGGCCATATGCGGCTGTGGGTTCCCCTCCGTCACCCTCCTCGGCGAGCGGTCCGACTGGGAGGAGATCCAAAGCCGGATCGACAAACTCGCCCACTACGGCCCTGAGCCCACCGAGTGGGCGACTCTCCTGAAACCGGTGCTCAGATACATGCTCCTTACATTCGACGAGCCGGATTCTCCTGCCGTCAAGGACTTCTGGCTGCGAGTTGCGCACGAGGCGGGTATAGAGGGCTCGGGGAGGGGAATCCGCACGCTGTCGGGCTGGATCACGGCTTTTGCGTTCTGGAAGGAGGATGGGAGAAAGGTGTACGCTTATATGGACGACGAGGTTAGTAGGATAGACCACCGGGGGTCCGCAGTGGACCGGAAGAGGCTGATCCTCGACGGGGTGTCGTACCCCCTGATCCACCCGAAGTCCATTCCCTTTGGCGTCATCACCCTGCCAATGACCATTCGAGACATCGGGGCGGGCGTAGACCTGTATACGACCGTGCTGGCAGGTTCGGTGGGGATGTCCCTCTCTGACGACCGCTCGATTGTGGCGCCACTCTCTGGGTGGTGGGTAAGGCAGGAGTTTACACAGCCGATCAAAGGGCCGGCTCCGGGAGTTGCCGGGACATCGGTCGCGGGGTCGACGACAGATGGGGCCACCTCCTCCACTGCGGGGACTTCGGATGTGAGCTCTGCTGTGGAGGGATATGATTATGACTCTGACTTTGATGACGCATATCTGCTATGAGCGTGGCGTGGTTGATAGAGTACAATGGTCACGGCTTGCCGGAACCCTGATGTGATTTGGATAGCTCCTGGTAGTCGAGTCCCATGTTTGCGTAGTAACAGGCGCCAGGGTAGAGAATCTCAGCAAAATTCCAAGCATTGAAATCCTTCCACAATCTCCCTTTCCGCCCTTCTCTTCCTGCATTCCCCATAGTTAGCTATTCCTTTGCAGTAGGTACCCTTCATTGCGAACCGCTTGGAACCGAAGGGAGAGGGCCATTTGCAAACACAGGCAGAAACAGAAACGCCGCGTACCTGAGGCGCCGGTCAGCACGTCTATAATCGGCACAGATGTCTTGATGCAAACCCACGTAGCCATAGCCGCAAAGATCTCGGGCGTCCGACTGTGAGTCATGACGCTAAACGTTGCGGCGAAGGCCACCGCAAAGGCGGCTATAATCGAGATCCGCACGCCGGGTGAGGCGAAGTAAACCAGTATGGGAACCGGGAGTACCGCGAAGACGACGGCTACTATGGCGAGGAGGATGCGGGCTACATGCTTGATCTTACTGGTCGAGTAGTAGTCGACTGTCGAGCTAAGTTGCGGACCTGATTCTTGACTCTTGCGCTGAGATTCGAAGGGAGGTTAGCAACCCAGGGCTGCAGAGTGCGTAGAGGGAGACTTGCCTTGGCTCTGAAGAATTGGTACCAGTTTCGCTCCAGGTAATGCTCCAAGAGCTCCTTGGTGGCGTGGCCACCAGCAAGGCTGGCGAGGTCATCCCCCTTGTCCAGGTAGTGGGACTCCGTCTCGACTGTAGGTTTAATCCCGTCGATCCAGTTCACGATGCTCTCGACGTGGATCCCCGGCGCGGATTCAAGTGCCAGCGTGAGCGCCTGGGAATGCAATGCGCTCTCTGCGCCCAGTCAGTCTCTAGCTCCCGCAGAATTTCCCGCGACCGCGCTTACGGTATTCCCGCAACTTCTCCCGGGCCTCTGCCATCAGCGCCTTCCTCTGCCGATTCGAGTCCTCCCGCCTTGAATGGAGGTTCCATAACTCGAGCCGGCCCCCGCTCCGCGACTCCCGTAGATCAATCTCAAGGAGCTTGTCTTCGAGCTCGATCAGCTCGTCTTGGAGATAGAGGAGACTCCGCGCGGAGAGGGCGTTGAATCTGCGGAAGATGAAGAAGTCCTTGTCGCTGCCGATGAAGCTGGCCAGGGCTGGGTAACCCCGTGGATGATGATCGCCGGGTACTGGAGGAGGGTTCGAGCTAACTTCGACATCTGAACTTGACACTTGTTGATGGGCGCTCGGTGCTTGGTCAGCCTTTTTGTCCTGCTACCGGAAGCAGGCTGTTAGCTTTCAAGTGTCTTCGCCCTTGACTGTCGTTTTATCCCACTCACGTCCCTGAACTTCTTCACCCTCCCAGCACCAACCATGTGGGGAAGCGGCAAAGGATCGGAATTCGTCAGCTTGTCATCGTCGAGTCCGAGGATGTCGGTCACTGATTGTGGTTAGGCAAATCTAGAGCTCCTTCTCAGGCATAAAGAGACTCACATTGACGTTTCTGGGCTGGGTCCTGTAGCCTCTCCTCAGACTCGTATGGAGTCCTTTTCCTGGCTTCCATCTTCACAACACACTGGCTGCGCCAGATTACTAGTCCTATCTTATTTGCGGTATTTCATCCTACTTGGTCTTGACTGTGTTGACTTGTGTCCAGAGGCGGTTGCTCACAACTCGAGACACGGCTGGGGATGGGCATTGATCTATGCTATGAATGGACAGTGTCGAAACCCGTAGCTGGATGATATTCCTGTGACTGCAAGGTCCTTGCACTGCCGACACCTCGTGCTGACTAATACAATAGAGTAAACGTTAAGAGCGGGACTGCCTAAGGCATAGAAAAGTTTAGCAGGGCTTATTTCATTGGAGCAGTTCGCGGGCTAGGAATCGGAATTACGTTCTTCCAAAAGCCGCTCGTTGTTTTCCACTCAATGAGTCAAAATGTTGACCCACATTTTCTGGCGCACTAGCACTGGAGTCTGGACCCCTGCCTTCGCTAACTTTCCCTGCTCGAACTACAGTAGTGTATCGGTTAAAATATGGGTCAACATAAAATTATTGAGTGTTTAGGTCTGAAACTGATTTCGCAGTTTACTGTATAATATCCGACGAAAAGTTGATCAGAAGAACCCTGCATGAACCGCAACCAATTGCAATACTCATCTCTCTGATGGTCGAACATGAAGGCCGATACTCTGGAGGGAGCCAGATACATTCCTGCCATTCCAAGTGATCCAGAACCTATCCGAACTCAGACCGTATCCAGACCACTTAGGCTCTTTACAAGTATGAGATGATAGGTCGAGAGTGATGGAACCTATTCCAGTGATAAGGCGCGAATCATGTGGATCGAATGATATTTCCGCCAAAGTACCAATTTCGAGCGTGTGCTGCAGCGCGCCTGTCTCGCCATCCAAGATCCGTACTGTGTGGTCGTACGAAGCTGACGCTAGCCGGCACCCGTCAGGTGAGAAGACCACCAAGTTTACCGAATTCGTATGGCCTTCGAGCATCTGCTGCAGCGCGCCTGTCTCCCCATCCCAGATCCGTATTGTGTTATCGCTCGAAGCTGACGCTAGCCGGCACCCGTCAGGTGAGAACGCCATTGAGTTGACCGAACTCGTTTGGCCTTTAAGCGTCTGCTGCAGCGCGCCTGTCTCGCCATCCCAGATTCGTATTGTGTTATCGCTCGAAGCTGACGCTAGCAGGCACCCGTCAGGTGAGAACGCCACTGAGTTGACCGAACTCGTATGGCCTTCGAGCGTCTGCTGCAGCCAGCCCGTCTCGCCATCCCAGATTCGTACTGTGTGGTCGTACGAAGCTGACGCTAGCCGGCACCCGTCAGGTGAGAATGCCACTGAGTTGACCCAACTCGTATGGCATTTGAGCGTTTGCTGCAGCACGCCTGTCTCGCCATCCCAGATTCGTACCGTGTGGTCGTTCGAAGCTGACGCTAGCCGGCGCCCGTCAGATGAGAATGCCACTGAATTGACCCAACCTGTATGGCCTTCGAGCGTTTGTAAACATGGACTCCAGTTGCTCTCCATCATCGGTTTAGTCGTAATCCATCGTGGCTCTTCTTCCCTGAATAGTTCTCTTGTTAAGCTATGAGCTGGGCTAAATATAAGAGCCGACGCATATACCTGCAGTGGAGCACTTTCGATAATCCCTCTATTAGAAAGAATAAATCGATTCGCATCTCGAATCATGAAGAGGAAATGTGGGGCGTTGTTTGAATTTGCCTTAACCAACTTAGCGTAAAATGTAACTATATATCATAATAAGAGCTAATACTTACGGCAAGTAAATTCTCCAGCTTCCTTATCATAGTAACTCCACTTGATATACTTTTCATTAGGCTAAGAGCCTCTAGCCAATGAAGGAAGTGCGTCTTCAAAAATTTATGGATTCTCCCGCTATCACAAAGGCCAACTCGATCGAGTAAACTGCTATCAATCTCGCATAGATGATCGATCCAGTAGACACAAGCATATCGAATTCGAGCGAGAGTATCTGGAACTGGGTAATTGACTTGCTCGATTAGACAACCTGGATCCCGCAAGCTGTATACATCCCTTCCTAATGCATCCGACATGCCTTGTACTAACCGTGACACGATTATGCTCTCTTCTTCTTTACGCCCTTGGGGGAAGATCTTCTCGCTTTTATTGAGATATTCTTTTGCGGACTGATGGACAAAATAGATGGCATTCCCTCGAAAGATCAGAAACGAGCCGCAGAGTTCTACTAATTGGCGGATGTCATCCATTAGTGCTTTAGAAAACTCAGCAATCAAAAGAAGCTCTTCAAGCATAAATGGGCGGTAGGCTATGATAGTGGCTCGAAGTATTCATTTGCAAAGCTCTTTGTCATCATCCTCTGGACTTTCGATCTGTTGCATCATTCGTTCGTATAAGGGTTGTAGTCCAGATGGGAATTTCTCAAGTTCAGTCATAGTCTTTCGACGTGGAATGTCTTCGAGCCTCTCACAAGCTAAGGCGACCCAGAGAAAGGTAGACTCGGCTTTCTCCTTTAGCTGGGTCTCGACTTTTTTTCGAAGTTCAAGGTTATACTCTTTCTTTTTGGCCAAGTCCATCACCTTGTGCTCAATAAACAGATTGACCGCTTGAGAAATATGGGCCTCGTTCAACTCTAGGCTAAGCCTTTGTAATTGACATTCTAGTCTAAATGCCTCTTCAATTTTAGTCGTATTGCGGCTTGACAGGAGCCACTTGGCTTTAGAGAGAGGTTAAGAGGCATCTTTTGCGATCCACTCTATGAGTCGATTTGAATCACTATCGCACTCATCCAGTTCATCCACGAGGAGGTAGACCGTTTCAAACCTAGAGTCTCTCAACATCGCAGGGAGCATCGTCTTAAGAATAGAAAATGTGTTTGATCCTTTAAGTATTTCCTTGCCTCTGTCCTTGCTTTTACAGCTGTATTCATCAGGCATATGTTTGCGCAGGGTAGGATGATTCCATAATAGCTTCCAGATAAGACCTCGAAGCACTGAGACCCCGTTGTTAAGATGAGGAACGGTGTTTTGACAAAAGAAGTATGAGAGAGCACTAGAGCCCTTCAGTTGATTTGTTAGCATGTCCACAAGGCCAATCATCAACATTGTCTTTCCCTTGCCTGGGTCACCTTTTATCCACAGCAATCGAGCGCCTTTGCTGTTTTGCCAGCTCCGTAGTTGTGGATCGTTTAGAATCCACGCATAGCAATGTTTTAGCAAGCCACCTTTGTCTTGTTCCATTCTCAACTTTTCATTATAAGGGTCTGTCTCACAGATATCTAGTAAAAATCTGTCTAATAGATCATCTAGAGATAATGAAAAAAGTTAGCTATAGGACTACACAGTGATGCAAAGGGAAAATATTGTATAATATAGCAGAACCGTTGAAAAATGATGGAATTGGCGTGCCAAAAAGCTTTGATTGCCAAAGAGTAAAA
>Ga0335072_10003949_pt1 | contig 22174 bp, 19 predicted proteins | sample Lox_Sample_21_FD_206725 | JGI IMG/M metagenome (GOLD analysis project Ga0335072, IMG submission 206725) | Soil microbial communities from Loxahatchee National Wildlife Refuge, Florida, United States - Lox_Sample_2.1 | ecosystem: Environmental > Terrestrial > Soil > Wetlands | place: USA...
ACTTGGCTGTGCACTCGCTGAAGGACCTTCCGGTCGGGCCAGCCGCCGGCATCGCGCTGGCCGCGGTGCCGGGCCGAGACGATCCGCGCGATGCGCTCGCTGCCCGTGATGGGGCGAAGCTGGCCGACCTGCCGTCGGGGGCGAAGATCGGCACCGGCTCGCCTCGGCGCGCGGCCCAGCTGCTGGTAATGCGGCCCGACATCCGGCCGGTTCCGTTGCGCGGCAACGCTGGCACGCGACTGGCCAAGGTGCAGACGGGCGAGCTCGACGCTGTCGTCCTGGCGCACGCTGGCCTGGCGCGGATCGGCAGGCTCGACGCTGTCTCCCAGGTGTTCGACCCAGACGAGATGATGCCCGCGCCGGGCCAGGGCGCGCTCGCGGTTGAGTGTCTGGAGGGCAGGGAAGATCTCGTTGCGCTGCTTGGCTCGATCGACGATCCACTGAGCCGGGCCGCTACGACGGCAGAACGCAGTCTGCTCGCAGGGCTTCAGGCGGGCTGCTCGGCGCCGGTCGGCGCGTACGCCGCGGGCACGGATGTGCTCCGGCTGCGCGGCCTGGTCGTGGCAGCCGACGGGGGAAGGGCGCTTCGCGGCAGCGCGAGCGGCACCCTAGCGGAGGCTGACCAGATCGGCCGCCAGGTTGCCGCGGACCTGCTCAGCCGGGGCGCGGCAAGTTATATGGCAGTGTCCGGTGGACACCTCAGCAGCGGGGACGATGATAAGTGAACCCCACATCCACGACCGGGAAGGTCGGCAAGCAGGCGAAGGCGGGCAGCATGAAGGGGGGCACAACCAAGGCGGCGAGCGAGAAGGCCGGGAGCCGGGCGGTACTCCGCGCAGCGGACCCGCAGGTACCAGGCTGGGTCGCGTTCGTTGGTGCCGGCCCAGGAGATGAGAACCTGCTCACGGTCAGGGCAGCGGCGCTGATCGGGCGCGCGGACCTGGTGGTCGCGGCGCAGTGGGTCGGGGAGCGGTTCGCTCACCTCCTGAAGCCGGGCGCGACGCTGGCCGATTCCGACGCCCAGCTCGCTGACCCCAAGCTGCTGATCAAGGCGGCCAAGGCAGGCCAGCTCGCCGTGCGGCTATTCGCCGGTGACCCGTTCATGTTCTGCAACGCGGCCGCTGACGCGGCAGCATGCGCGAAGGCCAGGGTGCCGTTCGAGGTGGTGCCCGGCGTGTCCGCGGCGACCGCCGTGCCGGCCTACGCCGGAATCCCGCTGACCACCGATGCGACCGGTGACGTGCGGATCATCCATGCCGGCGAAGTGAGCCGGGTATCTGTCGGCGATGGGTCGCTGGTCATACTCGGCGCCGAGACCGGCCCGGTCGATCTCGGCAAGATGCTGATTGCGGCTGGCTGGGCGGAGACGTCGCCATTCGCAATCACCTGGAACGGCACGACCACCGACCAGCACACCGTGGTCGGCACGCTCGGGACGATCGCTGCTGACCTCAAGGCGGCCGGGGTGAGCCTGCTGACCGCGCACGGCCCGGCTGTCGCGGTGGTCGGCGAGGGCGCGGCGGTCCAGCCGGCCCTGTCCTGGTTCGAGACGAAGCCGCTATTCGGCTGGCGGGTGCTCGTGCCCAGGACGAAGGAACAAGCGGATGAGGTGTGCGACCTGCTCCGAGCGCGCGGCGCCGTGCCCGAGCAGGTGCCGACAATCGCGGTCGAGCCGCCTCGCACACCGCAGCAGATGGAGCGTGCCGTCAAGGGCCTGGTTACCGGGCGCTACCAGTGGATCGGCTTCACCTCGATCAACGCCGTACGGGCGATCAGGGAGAAGTTCGAGGAGTACGGCCTCGATGCCAGGGCGTTCGCGGGCGTGAAGGTCGCCGCCGTTGGCGAGCAGACCGCCAGGGCGCTCCGGGAGTTCGGCATCATGCCGGACCTGGTGCCCGAGGGCGAGCAGTCGGCAGAGGGTCTGGCCGACGCCTGGCCCGCTTACGACGACATCCTCGACCCGATCAACCGGGTGCTGCTGCCGCGTGCGGACATCGCTACCGAGGGCCTGCTGTCCCGGCTGACCGAGCTGGGCTGGGAGGCCGAGGACGTGACCGCCTATCGGACCGTGCGGGCGGCGCCGCCGCCGGCCCCGGTTCGGGAGGCGATCAAGGGCGGTGGCTTCGACGCGGTGCTGTTTACCTCCTCATCGACCGTGCGCAACCTGATCGGCATCGCGGGCAAGCCGCATGCGGTCACGGTGATCGCTGTCATCGGTCCGCAGACCGCTAAGACAGCCGCCGAGTTCGGGCTGCGAGTGGACGTGGTAGCGGAGAAGCCGTCGATCCCGGCGCTAGTCGATGCGCTGGCCGCCCATGGTGCACGGCTGCGCGAGGCCGCTGTCGAGGCCGGCGAGCCCGTCCGCAAGCCAAGCGAGCGCCGGCGCGGGGCCCGCCGCCGGATCAGGTAGTCCCGGCCTGCCAGCACGGACTGCTAGCACAGACGGGCGCGAACGACAGGAGCAAGATTGACCGCCAACTACCCCGTTTCCCGGCCCCGAAGGCTCCGCCGGACCATGCCGCTGCGCAGGCTCGTCGCACAGGTCGCCATCCGGCCGTCGGGACTGGTGCTGCCGCTGTTCGTCAAGGAAGGCATCCGCGAGCCGCAACCGGTGTCCTCGATGCCGGGCGTGGTCCAGCACACCAGGGAGAGCCTGCGCAAGGCGGCGTCGGAAGCCGTCGCGGCCGGCGTAGGCGGGCTGATCTTGTTCGGGGTGCCCGCGGTCAAGGACGCTCGGGGCGCGGCGGCCGACGATCCGGAGGGCATCGTGCAGGTAGCCCTGCGCGACCTGGCGGCTGAGGTCGGCCATGACACGGTCCTGATGGCCGACCTGTGCCTGGACGAGTACACCGACCACGGTCACTGCGGACTGCTGACGCCGGCCGGCGAGGTGGACAACGACGCGACGCTAGAGCGCTACGCCTCCATCGCGGTGGCCCAGGCCGATGCCGGCGCGCACGTGGTCGCCCCGAGCGGGATGATGGACGGCCAGGTCGGCGCCATCCGGACGGCACTGGACGCGGCCGGCTATCCCGACGTTGCGATCTGCGCCTATTCGGCCAAATACGCCTCGGCCTTCTACGGCCCGTTCCGGGAGGCGGCCGAGTGCGCGCCGCAGTTCGGCGACCGGGCCGCCTACCAGCAGGACCCGGCCGCTGCCAGGGATGGGCTGCGGGAGGTGCAGCTCGACGTCGACGAGGGCGCTGACATCGTGATGATCAAGCCCGCCCTGGCGTACCTGGACGTCATCAGCCAGGTTGCCGCCGCGGTTCCGCTGCCGGTGGCCGCGTATCAGGTCAGCGGTGAGTACGCGATGGTCGAGGCGGCGGCCGCGAACGGCTGGCTAGACCGGGACCGGACCATCATGGAGACGCTGACGGCGATCTCCCGCGCGGGCGCCGACATCATCCTCACCTACTGGGCCGCCGAGGTCGCCCGCAAGCTGAGCTAGCAGCTCGCGCCGCGCAACTAGCAGGCAGTGGTAGAAGTCTGCCAGTGGTTCTATACTTCTGCTATGGCGTTGAGCATTAAGAGCGACGAGGCGGACCGCCTTGCTCGGGAGTTGGCGGCTGAGACGGGTGAGACGCTAACTGAGGCTGTCGAGACGGCGCTTCGGGAGCGGCTTGATCGTAAGCATGCCATGCACGCTGCCAGCATGAGAGTCCGGCTAGCCCGACTGGCGGCCGACGTAGCGGCCCTGCGGGTAGCTGACGACCGAACGCCTGACGAGATCATCGGCTACGACGACGCTGGCCTGCCGCGTTGACAGGACTGTCACGCGCGAGCCTTGTCGTCGATACGTCGGCGGCGGTGGCGGTCATCACCAGCGAGCCGGGCAGCGAGGAGCTTGCGCTCCATCTGGAGAACGCTGTCGTCCGGCTAATGTCCGCTGCCATTCGGGTTGAGCTGGGCATTGTGATCGAAGCCCGGCTATGGCCTGCAGGTCAAGACGTGGTGGACCGGTTCATGCGGGATGCGAAGATCGAAGTCGTGCCTGTCGACGCGGACTTGGCGGCGCGTGCGATGAGCGGCTGGCGTCGATACGGGAAGGGACGCCACGCTGCCGCTCTCAATTTCGGAGATTGCTTCACCTATGCGCTCGCGGAGCGGACCGGGCACCCTGTGCTGTGCACTGGCGACGACTTCGCTGCCACCGACATCGCCGTGATCCGCCCTGCCGGCGTCTGAGACGCGCTGCTGAGCTAGCTGCTGGTCAGTCGAGGCCGGTCGGTGCGTGGGGGCCAAACGGCCAGTACTCAAACAGCCCGGCGCCGGTGACAGTCGTCCCGTTCTCGGTGCACTCGAACACCGCCACACTGTCGATCATGCCCCACATCCTGGCCTTGTCCTCGGCCTTGGTTAGGTCGTAGCGGAGCCCCTGCACGACAAGGTCGGGTCCCTGATACATGCCGTGCTTCCAGTCTGGCTCGAGCCCGTACCCAGTCCCGACCATGATGGAAACGGGGAGCACCGGGCGGACTGCTATCCCAAGCGGCGCGGCGCCCGGCGGGCTGAAAGCGATGGTGGCGGTCTGCACCTCGCGGGTGCCCGGTGCGTACTGCGGGCGGTACTCGGGCCTGCCAAGCTGCTGGACAGGCCGCCCGGACGCTTCCGGCCAGACCCGCACTCCCTCCTCGAGCACCCTGTTTCCAGCCGCGTCCTCCTGCACGATCGCAAGGATGGAGAACTCGTCGAACTGCATCGGCGCGTACATCCAGTAGAACTGCGCCGGATTGCGGGCCTGGACGCCCGGCGGCTCGCTCTCGCCGACCGGCCGCACTCCCCAGGACCGGTCTCTGGAGCCTTGCCACCGGTCGGGCGTGACCGTGAACTCCTGGTCGCCGCTCCGTACCCGGCCGGTCCACCGGCCAGTCTGAGCGAGCCGCATCGAGTCGAAGATGACCCGCTCCTGCTGGCGGATGTAGTGCCGCGGCTCGGCCTGGGCCGGAATGACGCCCTCCCACGTCAGGTCGAATTCCAGGTCATGGTCATTCGGGCCGAGAACCACCCGGAGCCGCCGCAGGCCCTCGATCACCTCGACCTTGAACGGACCGACTGTGGTGTCCATCCGGTCCGCGCCGAGCTCGCGGGATGCACGCACGACCCGGTGGATGTCGCCGTGCCGGGCAAGGGCGAAGGCGTCGGTCACGCCCAGGTTCGGATACTGGCCGACCCCGACGATCAGCATCAGCTCGTCGGTTCCTGCGTGGCAATTGAAGTAGTACCGGTCGTAGAAGTTGCGGTCCGAAGTCGCGGGGTACCTGATCGGCTGCGCGATCTGGTGAACGGGATAGTCGTCGAGCGGCGACAGCGTCATTCAGCTCTCCGTACCTCGGCAGTTGTTCATCGTGACGGTGTTCATCGACATCGGCAATCACGCCAGCGGGTTGGTCATGTCGCCGCCGGGCGGCGGCAGGTCGAGAATCCTCGCGAGCAGCTGGGTGGCGGTGTTGTTGTAAGGAAAGTCATTGTCTGGCGGCACCAGCTCGTAATAGATGAACAGTTGCCCGATCCTGGCCATCACTACGGCGAACTTCATCGCGGACAGCACCTCGTAGTACGCCATGTCGGTCAGGGTGCGGCCAGTGAGCTGCTGGTACCGGGCGATCGTCTGGAGTGCGTCAGGGAAGCCGGGCAGGCGCGGTACGCCGATCCCGTCACTGTGGTGGCGGTCCAGGAACAGGAACCAGGCCAGGTCCTCCTCGGGCTGGCCAAGCGTCGCCATCTCCCAGTCCAGAACCGCCGCGGCCTGACCGCTCGTGAAGATGATGTTGCCGATCCGGGAGTCTCCCCACAGCAGGACCGGCTCGGCGGTCTCTGCAGGGCGGTGCTCGCGCAGCCACTTCAGCGCGGCCTGGGCTACCGGAACCGGCCCTTCGTACGCCCAGTCCAGGTAATGCTCGTAGTACGCCAGCCGCTGCCGCAGTCCGGTCGGCCCGTAGCTGGTCTGGTCAACGAAGCCGAGGTTCAGGTCTTCGACGTCGAGCGCGTGCACCTGGGTCAGCACTGTCAGGCCGGACCACCAGATGCTTTCCCGTTCTGCCGGGCTCACATCGGTCAGCCAGCCGCCGCTGTGGTACGGCGGCATGTCTGTGGGGACGTCGCCTTCGATTCTGCTCATCACGTAGAACGGCGCGCCGAGCACCTCGGCGCCGGTCTCTTGCCAATGCACCGTCGGCACCGGGATCTGGGTCCCGGCGAGGATCTGCAGCAGCCGGAACTGCTCGGCGAATCTGGGCTCGGGAAAGATCTGGAACCCTGTCGGAGCCACCTTGGCGACCAGTCGCTCGCTGCGGTCACCGCCGGGCTCGTGCCAGGCTGCGTCGAACATGAGTGTCTCGGCCGAGAACCCGTTGTTGACCGGTGTCTTGACGGCGCTCACCTGGACGTCACGTGCGTCCGGCAGGCGTCCGCGCAGCCAGGCCTCGAGGCTTGCCCTGGTCACCGCCGGGTCGCGCTGGTCGGGTACTGGCACCCGCGGTCACCTCCCGGCTGGGCCCACGTCGGCGTGCAGAGCCGAAGTGAAACACGTTCTACCTGCTATCAGCGGGCTCGTCAATGGAAGGCGTAGTCTCGGCCACGATGGGTACGGCGTTACGATCTGTGGGTAACGCGGCAAAGGTCACTTTGCAATCTCCGTTGTGCATCGGGCAGGTCTCGCCCCGTGAGCCGGACGGTCGGCCTGACGCCGCGCAATGGATCATCGAACCTGTAGGTTTCTGAGTCGGGCAGGGGTGAATCCAGTTGGTCGAGGCTGTGCTGCGGGGCCGGAGCCGCAGGACGGCTGGACGGATGGCTGATGTGGCGATCCGGTATGCGGCCATGGGCTGGCCGGTCTGCGCCGGCGCGTTCGTCCCCGGGCGACCTCAGCGCTCGGCCGAAGTGCGGTCCTGCTCCTGCGACCGGATCGGCTGCCCGTCGCCGGGCGCGCATCCGCTGTCCCCGGCCTGGCAGCTCCTGGCCAGCACAGACCCCGAGCTGGTGGCGCGATGGTGGCTGGCGACTCCCGAGGCCAACGTCCTTTTGGTCACTGGGCGGGTCTTTGACGTTCTTGACGTGCCGGCGGAAGTCGGGATGACGGTCCTGTCCAGGCTGGAGCCGTCGGACCCGCGGTCTGGCCCGGTAGCGATCGGCGCAGGGAACCGGGCCCACTTCTTCGTGCGCACGAGGGGCGCTCCGGACGACGAGAACGAATGGTGGTCGTGTCACCTGGACTGCGAGCCAGAGGAAGTGGCGGAAGTCACCGGGCTACGCTGGCACTGCCGGGATAGCTATGTGCTGGCGCCGCCGTCCCGCCATCACAGCAGCGGGGTGTCCCGCTGGCTCCGGGATCCAGCGGGCTACCCGCTTCCGGATGGCGTGCGAGTCCTGGAGATGCTGGCTGACGTGTGCGAGGAGAACGGCTGATGAGCTCAGGCAGCGGACGGAAGCAGTCCGCCGAACTGTTTGCGCGCGCAAGCGAGCTGATGCCGGGTGGCGTCAATTCGCCGGTGCGTGCGTTCGGATCGGTGGGCGGCACGCCTGTCTTCATGGCGTCGGGCCAGGGTCCCTACCTCACTGACGTCGACGGCAACCGCTACGTCGACCTTGTCTGCTCCTGGGGGCCGATGATCCTCGGTCACGCCCATCCGGCCGTGGTGTCGGCCGTCCAGACTGCGACGGCGCTCGGCACCTCCTTCGGTACCGCGACCGCGGCGGAGGGCGAGCTGGCCGCGGAGATCGCCGCCAGGGCCCCGGTCGAACTCGTTCGGCTGGTCAATTCCGGCACCGAGGCGACGATGACGGCGTTGCGCCTCGCCAGGGGCTATACCGGGCGGCGCCTGGTAGTGAAGTTCGCCGGGTGCTACCACGGGCACGTCGACGCGCTGCTGGTAGCGGCAGGATCGGGCGTGGCCACCTTCGGGCTGCCCGACTCGCCGGGCGTGACGGGCGCCTCGGCCGCTGACACCGTCGTGCTGCCCTACAACGACACCGAGGCCGTCCGGCAGGCGTTCGCTGAGCGGGGGAGCGAGATCGCCTGCGTCATAACCGAAGCATGCCCGGCCAACATGGGTGTCGTTCCCCCCGCCTCGGGTTTCAACGAACTGGTTGCCGCCCTCTGCAGGGAGCACGGCGCACTGCTGATCATGGACGAGGTGCTCACCGGCTTCCGGGTGACCCGGTCCGGATGGTACGGCCGGGAGGGCGTGGCAGGCGACCTCATGACGTTCGGCAAGGTCATGGGCGGCGGGTTGCCCGCGGCCGCCTTCGGCGGACGGGCCGAGATCATGAACCTGCTAGCTCCGTCCGGGCCGGTGTATCAGGCCGGCACGCTGTCCGGGAACCCGCTGGCCACGGCAGCGGGCCTGGCCACGCTGCGCGAGTGCACGCCGGAGGTGTACGCCCGGGTAGATCAGGCTGCTGCGACAGTCGCCAAGCTCGCCGCCGAGGCGCTGACTGCGGCTGGGGTCCCGTTCCGGCTGCAGGAGGCGGGCAGCCTGTTCTCCGTGTTCCTAGGTGTCACCGAGCCGATCCGTGATTTCGGGGCGGCTCGCGGCCAGTCGGCCGCAGCGTACGCGGCCTTCTTCCACGCCATGCTGGACGGTGGCGTGTACCTGCCGCCGTCGCCTTTTGAGGCCTGGTTCCTCTCGGCCGCCCACGATGATGCCGCGCTGGGCCAGATTGAGGCGGCGCTGCCCGGCGCCGCTGCCGCCGCGGCTGCGGCTCTTGGCTAGCGGCCGCCGCTTGGCAGCGGCTCCGCCCTATACGTTGAACCACGAGAAGATAATTACTCGCTTTGCCGGAAACTGTCGCCCGTAAACCCAGATACCCGTGCATAGGGTCGCTTTATAGCGTTCAAATAGCTCGCCCGCTATGCCTGTCCTCACCAGCGGGCAGTCCCAAGGGCGGGTGTGCGCGAATTCAAGTCCGGGCCGATATGCGCGCTGTAGTCTACCAGCAGTCACATAAACGGGTTGGGCATGCCGGTCTTGTATATCGGTGACCGTGACTCGAGCGAAGTTCATGAGTTAGTAAACGTTTAGCAACTGAAACCAGCTCGTAGCAAAGTCTGACGTAGTACCATAAGCTGGCCGAACTGGCTTGTCGCGAGCGCGGGGAGTCGCCCCCTTGCTACAGGGCGGGCTGCTTCGGGCTGACGTAGCGCCCCCCCGTTGACCCGACCTCGAAGGTTGCAGGCTTGAGATCAGCAGAAGGACCTGGCTTCGTACGGACGCCTGGCCCCAGGCCACCATTGCCTGGGCGCCAGCAGGCGGGACTCGAGGTCCTGGTTGGCCTGTCTGCTCCTCTTGAGGTCTTGCCCGCACCGGCAGGACAGTCTCTTGACAGAGCGGCGAACCCTGCACTCCTCGAGCTCCCGGCTGTTCGCAGCCCCACGCAACCTGGCAGGCGCGCCCGAGGGACAGCGCCGGCCCCCAGAAGCAAGCTCTGGCGAGCTATCTCCAAGTCGCCGCGGCCGTTGCTCATCATCCTCGGGGTGCAAGCCCTTCTTTCACTCCGTTTGGTATGGGCGAACACAACCTTCCAAGACGAGGCACTTTACCTATGGGCAGGCCACGTTGTGTGGTCGCATTGGCTAACTGGCGCGCAAATACCGGATTTCGCGAGCTACTTCTCCGGCGCTCCTGTGCTATATCCCCCGCTGGCAGCTATCGCTGATGCGTACGGCGGTCTAGCCGGCGCACGTCTTCTCTCCCTCGCTTTCATGCTAGGCTCAACTGTCTTTCTTTATGGAACTGCCAGGCGCATCTTCGGAACACGGGTAGCGTTGTTTGCCGCTGGGCTGTTCGTCGCGCTGGCCTCCGTCCAGTTTCTCGGCGCATTCGCGACCTACGATGCGATGGCGCTCTTCTTGCTCGCACTCGCTGCATGGCTAGGAGTGCGGGCTGTTCAAACGAGTTTGGCAGGCCAAATCTTTGTTTTCACGCTAGCGGGCCTGACTCTCGCGCTGGCAGATGCGACAAAGTATGCATCAACCCTATTCGACCCCGTTGTGATCGCAATAGTAGTCTTGGCGCAACGGAGCGGCCGGAAAGTCTTTCTCGCGGCTAGTGTGATTATCACTTCCACCGTGCTTGGCGTTGCTACTGGCCTCTTGATCGGCGGCCCAGCGTACTGGCACGGAATTACGTGGACCACACTTGCGCGATCTACTGGAACGACCTCACCCGCAGGCGTCCTCTTTGCAAGCGGCAAGTGGATTGGAGCCGTGATAGCCCTGGCATTCATCGGCGCTACTGCGGCAAGCTTTTCCGAAGGACGGCGCATAAAGCTACTCGCCTGGTCCTTGGCTATCGCCACCATACTAGCCCCGATTGAGCAGGCTCGGATTCACACTATTACGAGCCTCTTCAAACATGTGGGATACGGAGCGTGGTTCGGCTGCATCATCGCGGGCTATGCACTCAGCGCCCTGGCGAACGTAGTCGCGCCTATGAAGATTCGAACAGCCTTGCGCGTGAGTGCCGCAACAGTACTGCTGACATTCGTTCCCGGAATCATACTGGTATCTGAGAATTTCACGGCGTGGCCGCAATCGGGCGCGTATGTCAGCGCGATCGCCAGCGCGTTGCGGCAGACAGGTGACAATGATGAACCCGTGCTTGTCGACCAGGACAGCATCCCGAACTACTACCTGCACAATGGTCTTGGCACTGATAATGCGTATCAGACATGGTACTTCGCATTCACCGATCCAAAGACTGGGCAACGCATAACTGCGCCGGCTGAAGCATATGCCGATGCCATAAGAAGTCAATACTTCGAGATAGTGGCCCTAGTGTACGGTAGCGGGGGATCCACCTATGATGTCCAGATTCGAAAAGACATAATGAAGTATAAGGACTATCGACTTATCGCGAGCATTCCATACAAGACGAGCGCCAACAGCGGGCGGTTCTTGGTTTGGGTGCGGAGTAGTGACTCCGTTCTGGGCGACGGCGGACAGAAGTGACGTCGACGGCGGAAGCGCTCCGGGGCCGACATCGCCGCTCGGCGCTGGTGCTGCCCAGCTCGCCAAGCGACTTTGAGAAGGAGTCGTACACGTGGCGGTCTCTACCGTTTCTGACCGGATCTCTCGTAGTCAGCTGCTTCTTTATCGTCGTGGCGCAGGCTTGGTTCGAAATTCGGAATCCGATTGTGCTTCCGCTGGCCTTTTACACTTTCTCGTACCTTTGCTATCAGGTGATCAGCCTTCCAACGAACTTCACCGGCCAGAGCTTCGACCTCGCTGATCACCAACAGCGGGTGCGGCGATGGCGCCCGCGGCGTTATCCAACCGTGGATATCTTTCTCCCAATCTGCGGTGAGCCGATTGAGGTGTTGCGGAACACCTGGGAGGGGGTCTTTGAGCTGGTTCAGTCGTATCCAGGCGAGGCGGGTGTCTACGTTCTGGATGACGGGCCTAGCGATAGGGCGATGAGCATCGCGCCCTCCTTCGGTTATCGCTACGTGCGAAGGCCGGAGCTGCGGTACCGGAAGAAGGCTGGCAACCTCAATTATGCGTTTCGTCACACGGCTGGCGAGTTCGTCGTAATTTTCGATGCCGACTTTCGACCGCGCGCAGACTTCCTGCATGAGCTTCTGCCTTATATGGACGATCCCGACGTCGGGCTCGTGCAGAGTCCGCAATATTTTCGGGTTGAACAGGGTCAGACCTGGGTCGAACGAGCGGCCAGTGCTTCCCTTGAGGTTTTCTACCGCGCTGTGCAGGTCTCTAGGGATAGGGTCGGTTCGGCGTTGTGCGTCGGGTCTAACGCGGTTTACCGTCGGTCGGCACTTGCGGGCGGCGGCGGCTTTACCCTCATTCCGTATGCCGAGGACTCACATACTGGCTTGGACATGAGGTACCGGGGATATGAACTCAAGTATGTTCCGATAGTCCTCGCCGCAGGCATCTGCCCCTCAACGATTGACTCTTATATGAGCCAGCAATATCGCTGGTGCTGTGGCGCGACGTCGCTCGTCTGGACGCGGCACATGTGGCGGGTTCCGATGCCGTTGCGCGCGCGCATGCCCTACGTCGCGGGCTGGCTATGGAACTTTCTTACGGCGCTTCGCACACTTGTAATTCCTTTGTTCCCGATCACGCTGCTCGTGTTTTTGCCGGGCGAGATAAAGTGGAGCAACGCCGTGCTGCTCGCGCCAGCGCTGATCGTCGCGGGTGTGCTTTATCCGCTGTGGCACAATGCGCGGTGGTCAGCGGGCATGTGGCCGTTGGCTATCGGGACGGGATGGGCGCAAGTCTTGGCGTTGTGGGATTTCAGTCGCGGCAAGGTGATGTCGTGGCAGCCGACTCGCGGGCCGAAAGACACGTCGCGACGTTTTAGAAAGGCCGTCCTGATATGGAACGGCAGCCTGGCTGTGGTGTGGCTGGCGATGGCAGCGTGGCGGACTGAGCAGACTGCCTCGATTCGCTTCGCAGTAGTGGCTGCGTTCGGCGTCGTGAATGCCGTAGTCATATGGCGGGTTGTCTTCCCTGGCAAGGAAGCGCGATGAAGTCGCGTTGGCTGCTCTTGGTGCTCGTGGCAGCGGCGTGCGCCTGCGGCGGATGCGGCAAGTCGCTGGGCTATCCAGCCCAAGCGTTCCACTCTGCGTCCGACCCCGCGTCCGCCGGGAAGCCGGTACACGCGAAGCTTCCAGCACGAACAGGTAAATACCTGGGAGTATACGAGCCGGATGTTCCGTATTCTTATAGGCTCATTAATCGCTTCTCGGCCGGAGCTGGTCGTCAACCCAATGTCGTCCTGTATTACAACGGCTGGGGCGAGGACTTCCAGACTTCCTTTGCTGACGCAGCCAGGAAACGTCATGCGACAGCGCTAATCGACCTAGACCCGACGAGCACGTCGTTGTCCTCGATAGTAGACGGAAGCCAGGATTTCTATATTCAAGCTTATGCGCAGGAGGTTCGTAGCTTTGGCCGTCCTGTAATTATAAGTTTTGGCCACGAAATGAACGGCAACTGGTATACATGGGGCTGGACGCACGCCGCGCCGAGTGAGTTTGTGCGTGCTTGGCGACACGTCGTCACTGTGTTTCAGAAGGCCGGGGCTGACAATGTCACATGGCTATGGACCGTGAATGGCCTAGCTTCCGACGAAGGGCCGATCAAGGACTACTGGCCCGGCGATAAGTACGTGACGTGGGTGGGCATAGATTCCTATTTCGACTTCGCGTATCAGAACTTTGGAAGTGTGTTCGGCTCGACGATCAGAGCGGTCCGGAAGTTGACGAAAGAGCCAATAATCATCGGAGAGACGGCGGTCGGCCCTGTCGCGGGGCAAACAGCTAAGATTCCGGAGCTCTTCTCGGGAGTAAAGAAGGACCACCTGTTGGGTTTCGTGTGGTTTGACGAACCTCAGAGCGGAAGTCCTTACAAGCAGGACTGGAGTTTGGAGGCGGATCCTGCTGGCATGTCGGTATTCCGTACTGAAGTTCGGCGGTATATGAAGTGAGAGTTCCTGGCTTTCTTTGCCCTGCCCAGTCCAACGGAATAGTCGTGAGTGAGGGATAACTGTGAACGGCCAACTGGTTGCGCGTGTAATTCCATTTGGGCGCAGTAGGCGGTGGTTGACGCAGATTGCCGTGCTAGCGGGAGTAGCAGCCGCCTTGACTTTCCCGGCGGTTGGCCATGCTGGACAGGCATGGGCAGCGCGGAGCAGCGTGGTGAAGGCATCGTTGTCAACCAAGCCGATGTCATATCTGGGCGTCTCCGAGACTGGGAGCCCGAAGTCGTACAAGCCCGTCGAGGCCTTCGGCAGCGCGGCAGGGAGGCAGCCGAATCTTGTCGAGGATTTCCTGGGCTGGGGTTCCTTCAGCGTCAGCCAGGCGCAGACTGCGTGGAAGCATCATGCCTCGCTGCTTCTGGACGTCGACCCAGTAAACATTTCGGTTCGGTCAATCGCGAACGGTGGCCAGGACGCTCACCTCGTGGCCCTGGCGAAGGCCGTGCGAAGTTTCGCGCATCCGGTAGTCATCAGCTTCGGGCATGAGATGAACGGTAGCTGGTATTCGTGGGGCTGGAAGCACACGAGCCCGGCCGTGTTCGTCCGGGCATGGCGCCGTATCGTGCGGACCTTCCAGCGCGAAGGCGCCGACAACGTCACATGGCTGTGGACGATCAATGCGGTGGGCTCTAACGAAGGGCCGATACGGGATTGGTGGCCAGGCAGTAAATATGTGACCTGGGTCGGTATCGATAGTTACTTCTACACCAAGGGCAGCAGTTTTGCGAGCGTGTTCGATCCGACCATAAAGGCCGTGCGAGCAGTAACCAGCAAGCCGATATTCGTGGCCGAGACGGCTGTAGGTCAGGTTGCAGGGCAGGCTGCCAAGATCCCTGGCCTATTCGCGGGTGCTAGCCGCGCTCACCTACTAGGGTTCCTCTGGTTTGATCTCGATCAGCACGGGAGTCTCTACAAGCAGGATTGGCGACTAGAAGGTCACCGGTCAGCTATCGCAGCGTTTAAGAAGGCCGCGAAGCGATACCTCCGGCTCGTAAAGGCTTGAATCCGCGCCAGGTGCACCCATCGCCTTGTGACAGGGCGGCCGGCATGCGCAGGCGCACAGTGGCTGCTCAGGCGGACGTCCGGTCGGCATGAGGTGCCAGGTTCCTGAACCTGAGAATGAGGTGGCTGGCTGGGTGCTCGGCTGGGGGCGCTCGGCCAGCCGCTGCTGGTGCTGCCGTGACCGGATCACGGCCAGCACCGCGGCTCACGAACGTGTGCGGCTACAACTCGAATGCCATGTGCAGCCAGAACCTGTGCCTGTCAGGGGCTCGGCAATGTCAGACAGCGCATTACCTTCAGCGTTAAGCAGCGAGCTTGGCGAAGCAGTCCTTGATGGCGGTCTGGGCAGGCCGCCCCAGGAAGGTCAGGCGGTCAGTGTTGTCCCACTCGGCCGGCTTAGCGGGATCGGCATCGAAGCTGACCTCCCACCAGAAGACGCCGCCGCCGATGTGCTCGTTCTGAATCGCCTTGCAGACCGCGCGGTACCAGTAGGCCTGGACGTGCGTGTCAACGGCCGAATGCTCTGTGGTGGTCCAGTCACCAGGATCGGAGTAGGCGCCAGGTACGGCGGCGGCACCAACCTCGCTCAGCGTCAGCTCCCGCCGGACTTTGAGCGGATGGGCCCCGAGCCATCCGTCCCACGCCTTCGTTAGCCGGCGGAGCGACGCGCTGTCGGGCAGGTTGAAGCGAGGATAGGCGTCGATGTCGAACGTGTGTAGCGGTAGGCGTTCATCGTCCGCCGCGAACTCGTCGAAATTCTGGTCGTAAACCAGCCGCCCCTTGTACACGGACGTGATCGCCCTGATGACGCCCGACCAGTCATGCGAGGTCTCGAGCGAGTCGAGCTCAGTGCCGACGACGAAGGATGCGGCATGACCGGCCTGCGCCGCTTTAGCGAAGGGCAAAAGCAGCTTGCGGTAGCTGCGGAACCAGCTAGCGACGCTCGAGGGTTCGATACTTCCGCGCCAGGCGAGCGGATTCTGCGCGATCAGCGAATTCTCGTTGAGGATCGGCCGCAACGTAACCGCGATGTGACTCTCAGCGGCCTCTTGCAAGAAGATCTCGATGTGATGCGCGGTTGGCGTCGAGCTGCCGGCGTACACCCTGCTGGAGGTCACCCCACGCGTGTAGAACGGGAACGTGACCATGATCGAGTTCGCGTTAAGGCCGACCGCGTAGTTGATGATCCGCCGGGCTTTGATTGCGACCATCGAGTCGGACCGGTCGTTGTCGTTAGCCGTCCAGTACACCTGGATGCCCAGTTGCCGGGTTCCGCTACGCCACGGATGCTGCACCACGGCTACCCCGGAATGTGCCGCAGCCTCCTGGTTCGCCCCGGAGGCCGGATCGGTTGCTGAGCCCGACTTGGGCCACCACGCGGGCCGAGACGGGATCGAGCATGCGGAAGTCCCTACCAGCAGGGCAAGGGCGACAAGCAGCAGCGAGAAACCGCGGTTCCGCCGGATCATGACGGCTTCGCGATCACAATGAACTTGTTTTCAGCCCGCCGAGCGAACTTCAGGAACCCGCGAAGCCCGCCGAAGCCTTCCATCAGGCCGAAGAAGGGGATGAGCAGCAGCACGGCGAATGGCTCCCACCACTTACGTCGTCCCCCGGCCGACACTCCCGCATTGAGACGGAGTCCCTCCCAGTACATCCAGAGCATATAGGCCAGGTTGAGTGCCCAGATGGGCACAATGAAAAGGCTGACGGGCGAGTTGTTGGTATCGGCGATGAGCCAGCCGATCAAGAAGACGGTGAAGACGTTCTGGAACGGGCCGATGATCCAGGCAGCCAGCGAATAGCCGAGCAGAAGGCGGTTCCGCCGCGGGACAGAACGGTTGAAGGCTAGGCCTACCAGGCCCCAGGACCAGCGCTCCCGTTGGCGCACGAAGTCGCGGATCGTGGCCGGCGATGCGCCATAACAGCGCCCGCCGAACCAGGCACTCCGGCCCTTGTACAGCTGGCAGAAGATGAACGCGAACTGTGCGTCCTCCACGATGCTCTGCGGCCCGAAGTCCCAGCCGATAGTGGCTTCCACCGACGCGCGGACGAGCAGCAGTTCGCCGTGTAGCCCGGCGCGCGGGGTACCGCTGCCGGTGAACGCGGAGAAGCGGGCGATGTCGTCAGCGGGGCGGATAGAGTCCGCCAGCCACGTGAACCTGTTCACCGCATACTGGCGCGGGTAGGTCAGGATGCCCTGCGCCATGTGCTTCGCGTCCCGCCCGGCCCGGAACTGCTCCTCGATGAACCGGGCCATCGCGACTGCCGTGTCCGGACCGACGCCGGTGTCGTCATCCATATGCAGGACCCAGATGTCATTTCGGTCCTCGCGCTGGTGCATCCGCAACTCGTGAGCGAAGTGATTGGCGCGAGCCTTGAACCGGGTGCCGTTGGGAGTGTGGTATCTCGCCGGAACGGTGACGATGCGGACCAGATCACTCCGCGCCGCAAGCTTGGCGATCCTGCCCGCGGCCTCGCAGCCCTCCTCGATGACAATGTCGATGCGCAGCCATGGGAAGCAACTCGGCAAGTAGGCGATAAAGGAGAGTACGGACCTCTCCAGGGCCGGGTAGGTATCGTGCCGGCCAATGGTGGGGATGACCAAGATCAGGAAGTCTTCACAGATCACCGGACCGGTGCCCGCCCAGCGGGCCCTGGTATCGCGCAGCACCTTTCGGGTCCGGTGTATACCGCGAATGCCGATGAGGGTGCTGATGATTGGCCAAGTCCAGACGATGGTCAGCGGCCAGCCGAGCGGCCCCGCGATCGGTTCGGTGACCCAGCCGATGATCACCACAATTATCAGGAAGGCTGTTATCAGGGGCCAGTAACGGGGCTTCCACCGGGACAGCCTCCGGTGCAGTTTGCGGGCCTTGCGCGCGCCGAAGGAGCTCAGCCCCGCGCGGAACTGAGATGTGCTCTCCGACCAGTCCTCGCCTAGCTCATCGTCCAGATCATCGCCACGCCGGTCCAGGTAGGGCGGGACAGTCCCACCTGCCTGGGGCGGAGCCCATTGGCCACCTGCCTGGGGCATGGGCCGATGGCCGTTTGCCTGCGGCATGGGCCCGTGGCCATTTGCCGGCGCGACGGCCCACTGGCCATCTGCCGACGGCACAGGCCGACGACCATTTGCCGCGGGCACCGACCGATGCCCGTTTCCCGACGGTGACGGCTGACCGGAGCGGGGTCGGCCAGCCTGGCCCGCGATCTGGGCCAGCGTGCGCAGCCCAGCCGCCTGGGGGTCCCTGTCCGCTGGCCCAGCCAGTGTTTCTCCCCTAACCACCCCTGTACCAAGGATCAGCTAGACGGGCACAGGAACTATCAGCACTAATTAGGACATAGAACCGAACGATAGTAGCGCATGTGATTGCAGCACATCGTTGGCTGAAGGCAAGTTTAGGTAATTCAGAGGCAGACGTGCTGCAACTTGCGAAGCACAGCTGCCACGTGACCTCGGGACAGCGCCCAGGGACGGGCCTGGCGGCCATCTAGCGCCGGGGGGACGTTCCAGCCAGAATGAGGTCGGGCCAGGCACTGCCGCCGGGCCAATACGGGAGGAACGGCCATGGCAATGCGCAACGTCATCAGCACGCTCAACACAACCGACGGGACCGAGGTCATGGGTCCCGGCATCCTGATGTGGCATTACCCGAGCGCTGACATCGTCAACGGCAGCCTGCTGACGGTGGAGAGCAACCACTTCTGCGTGCTGAAGTCGCGCGGAGCGATCCTCAGCGTTTACGAGACCGGCCAGTATCCGGTGGAAACTCCGCAGCGACCGCTGCTCGGCAGCTTCCAGCAGGCGTTCTACAGCGGGCAATCCCCCTGGCAATACGAGGCTCTGTTCGTCTCGCGGGCCAAGAGCGTGGTCAAGGCGCAGGGTGTGGCGCTGTCCCGCGAGCTGGCTGAGATGGTCTACGACGTCGACTACTACGTGCACATCGACACCAAAGAAGACGCCGTCAAGCTGGTCACGCACATGCCCTACCAGGGGCACGCGCTGACCACGGAGGCCCTGAATACCTACGCCGGTCCAGTGGTCGAGCAAGCGATCAACCAGCTGGTTCAGGTGACGCCGCTGGAGCAGGTGAACGAGAAGATCCACGAGATCACTGAACTTGTCCGCGGGCACCTGCAGGACTTCCTCGGCATCTACGGCGTCACTCTGAACGACGTCAAGGTGCTGATGCGACCACGCGACGAGCGGATGCGCGAGCTGATCTCGCTGCGGGCCTTCGGCCTGTCCGAGATCGAGGCCGTCCGGTATTACGTGGCGCTAAAGATGGCTGAGCGTGGGCTGGTGTCGGCGCCGAACATGGCCGTCGGCGAGTCGTTCAACATCGGCATCACGACGGTGCAGCCTGGCGTGGCGGCCGGCGTTGCTGGCCTTGCTGATCTTGCCGGGAACGGCGGCGCCGTCACTCCCGGTACCTCGCAGGTCGCGGCGTCTCGTGCGCCCGTGACGCGCTCCGGAGGCTGACCGGCGTGGCCGACAGCGCGTCGGCACGGCTGCGTGCCTTCCTGGCCACCGACGCTTACTCCGAGAAGGGCAGGCTCCGGTCGGATGACCTGCTTGTTCGGGAACGAGTAGGGGGCGAGCTTGGCGCGGCCGCAGCGACCATCAGGGACCTGATCAGTCGCTGGCGCGCGGACCGGGTGCCACCATCGACACGGGATCAGCCGTTCCCGCCCGTAGCGGTGATGGAGCCAATCCGGCGCGCCGAGCGACTGGTGAAGTCAATCGAGGACGTAGCGTCGTCGGTCCGCGGCCTGCCATTGCTGAACTCGGACAAGGTCTGGGACCGGGTCCGCCACGTGGGCCTTGACGAGCTCATGCAGTTCGACTGGTCGCTGGTGGTCGAAGCCACCGCGCTGGCCTCCGGAGTGCGGGCCGCGACGGCGCTGGATCAGGTCGATGTCAGCGCGCAGGAGGCCAGGCTCGCCACGATCCGCGAGGTGATGGCTGACCGCCAGCGGTATTGCGAGATCAGCTGACCGGCAGGTCCGGGTAGTCTGTGCCCGCTATGAGTACCAGGCAGAACGGGCTGCCTCCGGGCGGCCGCGCAGTCGTCCACCTCGTCAGGCACGGCGAGGTGGACAACCCGAACGGCGTGCTCTACGGCCGAATCCCCGGCTATCACCTGTCCGAGGCGGGTCGGCTGATGGCGAAGTCGGCTGCGGACTTCCTGGCTGGCCGGGACGTGACCGTGATCCGGTCATCGCCGCTGGAGCGAGCGCTTGAGACGGCGGAGCCGATCGCGGCGGAGTTCCGCCTGCCCATCGAGGTGGATGACCGGCTGATCGAGCCCTGGAATCACTTCGAGGGCATGCGTTTCGGCGTGGGTGACGGGGCGTTGCGACAGCCCCGGCACTGGGTTCACCTGCGCAACCCGTTCCGGCCGTCGTGGGGGGAGCCCTACCGCGAGGTGGTCAGCCGGGTCATGGCCGCGGTCAAGGATGCGGCGCGGGCTGCGGAGGGTCATGAGGCCGTCTGCGTGAGCCACCAGCTGCCGATCTGGGTTACCCGCCGGGCAGTGGAAGGCCATCGGCTCTGGCATGATCCGAGGCGCCGCGAGTGTGCGCTCGGCAGCGTGACTAGCCTCACCTTCAGCGGCGAGAAGGTGACCAGCGTACGTTATGCGGCGCCGTCTGGTGATGGTCGGCATCAGGTGGCGGGCGCCTGACCGCTGTGTGGTCGCCTGATAACAACCTGATGGTCCGCTGCTGAGCAGCTGAAAACCAGGTTAAACGCCGGCCCGGCCGTACGTGGCTCCCCACAGTCCGGCAGAATGGGCCCGGTACTACTGCCTGTAGGAGATCGTTTTTCGTGTCGCGCCTGCCTGTCCGTGCCCGGCCTGCGATCGCTGCTGCCATCGCTGTCCTCGGGCTGTCGGCGGTAGCCGGCTGCGACGGCGGCGCGATCGGGGCAAACGTGCCGCAGAGTTCGGGCGCGAACTTCGTCGGGCACGCCTATGAGTCGGCGTTCTACAAGGTCGGTCGGCGGCCGGAGGCCCCGGCCGTGTCCGGGACTACGGTGACGGGCGCCCACCTGAGCCTGTCGTCCTATCGGGGCGAGACGGTCGTGCTTAACTTCTGGGGTTCCTGGTGCGCGCCGTGCAGGGCCGAGGCGCCGGCGCTCGCCTCGCTCGCTCGTCAGCTGCAGCACAATCGCGTCCAGTTCGTGGGCGTCGACATCCGCGACGAGCCGGACAGTGCGCAGGCGTTCATGCAGACTTTTAACGTCGGCTATCCGAGCCTGAGCGATCCGAACGACCAGATCGCCCTTGCTTTCCACGCCACGGTGCCGCCCGCGGCTATCCCGACGACGCTTGTCATCGACCGGGACGGCCGGATAGCGGCCCGGATCTTCGGGTCGGCCAGCTATGAGGAGCTCAAAACCGTGGTTGACGAGGTTGCCGGCCTCCGGTCATGACGGCCGCTAAAGGGGATCGGATGACGGAAGCGCCTGCAGCGGGCGGCTCCGGGGTTAGAGCCGCCGAGGTCAGTGACCTTCAAGTCACTGGCGCCCAGGTCGGTGGCGCCCAGGTCGGTGGCGCCCAGGTCGGTGGCGGCAGGCGCCCCCACAACGCGAGGCTCGGGCTCGCCGGCTGGCTGCGCTGGAGCTGGCGCCAGCTCACCTCGATGCGGACGGCGCTGATCCTGCTGTTCCTGCTGGCCCTGGCGAGCGTGCCGGGATCGGTGCTGCCCCAGCAGGGCATCGATCCGGCCGCGGTCACTCAGTACTACCAGTCGCACCCCGCACTGGCGCCGATCCTCAACGAGCTCTCTCTGTTCAATGTCTTTTCGGCGCCCTGGTTCGCGGCTATCTACCTGCTGCTGTTCGCCTCGCTAGCCGGCTGTGTGCTTCCCCGGACGTTCCGTCTGGTCGGGTCGGCCCGGCAGCGGCCGCCGCGGGCACCGACGAACCTGGGCAGGTTGCCAGCCAGCGCCAGCTACGTCACTGACCTGGCACCGGAAGCTGCGCTGCAGAAGGCGGCCGGGTTGTTTCGGCGCCGCCGTTTCCGACTGCAGGAGGGCGATGGCTGGGTCTCGGCCGAGAAGGGGTACCTGCGCGAGGTCGGCAACCTGCTGTTCCACATCGCGCTGCTGGCGCTCCTTTTCTCCGTTGGCCTGGGTGGCATCTTCGGTTACAAGGCAAACCGGCTGCTCATCGCGGGTCAGGGCTTCGCGAACACCCCCACGGACCTTGACGTGTTCCATCCGGGCCGCCTGGTCAGCCCGAGCGACCTGCAGGCGTTCTCGATCAACCTGCTGAACTTCCGTGCCTCGTATGTGACGTCCGGCCCGCAGCTCGACCAGCCGATCACCTACGACGCCGGGCTTAGCTACCAGACACAACCGGGTGCGCCGACGAAGCACTACGTGCTGCAGGTGAACCACCCGCTGGTCGTCGATAGCGTCAGCGTCTACCTGATCGGGCACGGGTACGCGCCGGTCTTCAAGGTCACGGACGGAAGCGGCACGGTGCGCTGGGATGGACCGGTGCCGTTCATTCCGGTTGACCAGACCACGCTGACGTCGGAGGGTGTCGTGAAGGTACCCGACGCGAAGCCTTACCAGCTCGGCTTCGCTGGCGTCTTCTTGCCCAGCGCGGTAGACGTGGGCGGGCAGCTTCAGTCCGCCTTCCCCGCTGCGTTGAACCC
>Ga0335072_10003950_pt1 | contig 22173 bp, 12 predicted proteins | sample Lox_Sample_21_FD_206725 | JGI IMG/M metagenome (GOLD analysis project Ga0335072, IMG submission 206725) | Soil microbial communities from Loxahatchee National Wildlife Refuge, Florida, United States - Lox_Sample_2.1 | ecosystem: Environmental > Terrestrial > Soil > Wetlands | place: USA...
CGAACGGATGACCACTCGCCAGCTTCGTTTCCGCTCTGGCCTGATCCCGCCTGATCCACGCAGGCGCAGCCTTGATTCCTCCTGAGATCGATGACGCAACTTGCTTCGATCATCGTCGGCCGCAGGTGTGTCAAAACACGCCACGCCCTCGTGTGCTCAACCGGCGTTTTGCCCACCGATACGAACTCTTCTTCTGCAGCCCCGGGGACTCCACGGCCGCTTACAAGAAGCGGTCCACGACTCTGTTCGTTCCGGCTTTTTTGCTGTTGCGGAAGCCACGCTGGCCGAAGTCCGTGTCCCGCGAGCGAAAGGCCGCCCGCGGCAAAAACCGGACCGGGTGATTGCCGATCGCGGTTACGATTCCGATCCGCTGCGCCAACGACTGCGCCGCCGCGGAATCGACCTGATCGTCCGTCCTATCGCGAGAACAATCGCCATCGGCGCTACCAAGACGGGCGCAAACTGCGGCGGTACAAGCGCCGGTGGATCGTGGAGTGCACCAACGCTTGGCTGGGACAATTTCGTCGGCTGCTGCCCGCAGCGTTCTCCTGGAAGCTCATTGTTGTTGAGATTTTAGTTCCCTGCTCACGCGCTCGGCCTGCTCCAAAATGCGCAGCGTGTTCTCGCCGAGGATCTTGCGAATATCGTCGTCGGAACATTCCTTGCGCATCAGCGCTTCGGTAAGTTTGGGCAGCTTCGAGCAATCTTCCATGTCGTCAGGCATGTTCGCGCCGTCAAAATCGGAACCGAGACCGACGTGGTCGATGCCGACAAGCTTTACGGCGTGATCGATGTGGTCGATGATGCGTTCCCAGCTGACGTGTGGCAGCTTTGCTTCGGCCATCAACCTTTGCTGAATCGTGGTCATTTCCCGTGACATGCAGGCCTGATGGTTGTTACAGTTTTTGGCGACCTCGCTCAAGCGCTTTACGACTCCGCCGGTTTCTCTGTCGTACGCGTCTTTGTAAGCCTGGTCGATAAAGCTGCGCTCATAGTTGATCTGGATGACACCGCCCTTGGCACAATGGCTGGGGGGCTGAACATCACCTCTGGGTGAGCAACTCATTGTCCTCACCAGACCTCGTCTTCAGGGAGCGCGCTGCTGCTGACGATCCCTTTGATGATGCTCAGCCATTGAGACCTGGGGAATCTCAACTCTTTAACAAAAATGTGTTGGCGCTGACTGGGAGCGCTGTAGCACCATTCCAACGCTACGACTCACGGGCCGACACCGCTGCCGTCGTATTAGCACTAAGACCATTGCGAAACTATGAAAACCATTTCTTCACTTTCGACGGCTACGCTCGTGCTCTCCGACCAAGCGGCGGGAATGCGCGTCCAGAATCACGGCAACATAGACGGACTCCTCCCGCAGCCCGCACGTAGGTGATGTCGGCCCCAGAGTTCATTGAGGTGGCGGGTCACCAGACCGCGGGCCAGGTTCGGCTACATCCGCCAGCCATGCCGCGAGTCGGTCGTCGCCGGCTTCACCCAACGCCGCGTAGCGGTCCTTCCACACGTACAACCGCTTGCGTCGAATCCACAGTTCCTGCGCCACTTCACGCACGCTCTCCCCGCTAAGACCCGCCGTACCGCCGCCAACTTCAACTCCGTTCCATACTCCGCCGACAGCGCCTTCTTTTGTGACACGCGGTCTTCTTGTCGAGAACTGTTACCATTTTCTCTGTCTCAGTCCCCCATTTTGTCCTGAAATCGTGCCCGGATGTGCGAGCGCAACGCGGGAACTTTCTCCAGAGCCAGTTCGTATGATTCTCAGGAGAACTCATGGGCACTCTTGTCTTTTGCCTCACCCTGCTTACCTCGCTCGCCGTCGCGCAAACCACGGTTACGACGGAAAAACAATGGGGAGAAACGGTGACCGGATTGATGCGCAAGGGAGACATTCCCGGACTATCCATTGCTGTGATTCGTGACGGCAAGATTCTGTGGGAGGGCGAGTTCGGGCAAAAAAACGCTATCAGTAACGGGGTAACAGACGGGCCGGTCTTACGGGACACGCTATTTTCAGCCGCCTCGTTGAGCAAGCCGGTCTTCGCCTATATAGTGCTCAGACTCGTCGACCGTGGCGTCATCGATCTCGATAAACCTCTCTACACTTACGGTTTTTCGTACGACCGTATCGACAAGGACCCTCGCTCGAAACTGATTACGGCCCGTATGGTTCTTGACCATACGACAGGGCTTCCCAACTGGGGAGGGACACCACTCGAATTCCTGTTCACGCCAGGGGAAAAGTTCAACTACTCCGGTGAAGGGTATGTGTACTTGCAAAAGGTCGTCGAGCATGTGACTGGAAAATCACTTGAGGAACTCGCGCAGCAGGAGGTTTTCGTACCCCTCAAAATGGAGCACAGCACTTACCGGTGGCGGCCCATCCTCGCAAACCAATTGGTCATAGGCAAGTTGGAGACGGATGAAGCAATCCCATGGGACTTGCCGTACGAAAATGCTGCTTCCAGCCTGCTCACGACTGCAGACGACTACGCTAAATTCATAGTCGCGCTGATGAATGGGGTCGGGCTTAAGCAGGCGACTTTCCAGCAGATGTGGTCCCCACAGGTCGCGGTCCCCGAAATGGGGCCCGGGGTCTCCTTTGGACTAGGTTGGGGACTCGAGCAGATTGGGGCCTCGAAGTACATCTATCACGGCGGCAACAACGTGGCTTTCAAGGGAGCTGCGATCGCATGCCCGGAAAAGCGCCAGGGACTGGTGTACTTAGCGAATAGCGAGGACGGTCTGACGATCGAGTCCGCGCTCGTCAAGGCAATCGAAGGTGGAGATCATCCAGGGCTTTTTTCGGAAACGGAGTCATACACGTCGCCGAGGCTGGTCGCACGCAATGAACTCATCCGCTTGTTTACCGAAGATAACGTGAAAGAGGCGCTCCGGCGTTATCGTGAGCTCAGGGCTGAACAGCCTAAAGTCATTGACGAGGACCTGACCCGTATCGTTGGGCGCTATTTGGGAAATCACGGCAGGCTGGAAGCCGCGATCGCGGTTTGCAAGGAAAACGTCCGCAATTTTCCTAAGTCAGCGAGGGCTGTGGACTCACTGATCTGGGCCTATGTCCTTTCGGGAAACGTCCCCCTTGCCATCGAGACGGACAAGTTGGCCCGGGCGGTCGACCCATCCGACAAGGACCGATGGGACTCCATCGAAAGCTGGCTGGACGAGTATGAAGCGTGCATTGACAAGCCTTTCGCGATTTCGGAAGCGACACTGGACAATTATGCCGCCGTGTACGACGCGGGACAGGTCTCCGTCAAAGACGGCTACCTGATCTTCAGGCAATCGCTTCACAAAGTCGATCGCCGGCTCATTCCGGCCTCCGCCGACACCTTTTATGTCGAGGGAGATCTGTCGACGAAGCTTCAGTTCCGTACGAAGTCCAATGGTGGCTCCGTCGACCTCATCGTTTCGAAGATCCCGTGTTCGTAACCAGGGGAAACTGGAGACAGTCCCCGGTTTTCTGTTGCTATCCGAACTATAGCCGAACGAATTTGACAAAGGGCCCCTACATTATCTTTACCTCATCCGGAACCGAGGGAATCAAGTGTGAGACTCATGGTGAGAAGCGGTTTAGCGACGTCTTTGGACTTTCGAGATGCAGCTTACTGGCTTGCTCGCGGGCCTCCGCCAGTCTCTTCGGGCCGAGTTTATTCTCAAGGGAACGCAGCATTTCGGTGCCCCGGTTATCGCCTGAGACTTGGGCCGCTTTAATCCAGGCATATGCTGCTTCCAGATTCATTTCTGTGCCCTGACCATTCGCATACAGGTATCCCAACTTGATCTGCGCCCCGGTTTGTCCTTGCACCGCCGCTTTTTGAAACCACTTGAACGCCTCCGCGTAATCATGCGGCACTCCTTCACCGTGCAAGTACAGATCGGCCAGATTATTCTCGCCCAGCGGATTTCCGGCCTCAGCGGCCTTCTTGTATAGCTCGGCGGCCATTGCGATATTTCTTGTAGATCCCAACCCCTGGTCGTACATATAGCCCAGATTGGTTTGTGCGCTACTGTCCCCTGCTTCTGCGCCTTTTTGAAACCAGCGGAGCGCCTCGTTGTTGTCCTGCCGAACGCCCTTTCCCTCAAGATACAGAATGCCGAGATTAAAGTACGCGCGAGCGAAATGCTGATTGGCGGCCTCGCGCAGCCAGTGTTGGGCTGCCCCGAAGTTGACCGGAGTTCCCCATCCGTTGATATACATTACGGCTAGGTTCACCTGGGACGATGCGTATCCTCGCTCCGCAGCGCGTTGGAACCAAGCAACAGCCTCTTTGTCGCTGTAGCGCGGATCGATGACCAGCAGTGAGGCCAAGCCCATCTGGTTCTGCTCATAGGCGTGGCCGCTCCTGGCCAACTGCTCGACGAACTTGGTGTCGCAAATGGGAGCACCGCTCTTGAGTACGTTCGAAACTACCGCTATGTTGCAATTGGCATGAGGATTCTGTCCCCAGGCACAGGTGCCGGCCAGAGATATCGCGGCTCCCACAAGAATCTCCATTGCAAACCTGCGTTGCTGAACTGTCCTGCTCACGGGCCCGTCTCCGATTCGAAAGCGCCAAGTGGCTCCAATGGGGCTAACTTGACCCCGAACCAGCGGGTACTGCAATGCAATCTCACTCATCCGGTGGTGCAACGCACATCATTTTTCGCTGCGCGCGACCTCATCCAGTAATAGATTGGTGACAAACGAGTTAGACCTCCGTCCAAGAAAATAACGGAACAAATGCACCCTCTAATCCGTCTTTAGAAACAACGGTAGAAGTGACGGTTCTAGAGAGCGGAGGCCGAATATGGGCAGCGAATGGACCAACAGTCGATCGGATCGCCTGCGCTTTGGTCCCTATGAGGTTGACCTACACACCCATGAGCTGTGGAAATTTGGAATGCGGCTGAAGCTGGTTGGTCAACCGTTTTCCATTCTGGCGATGCTGCTTCGCCATCCGGGAGAGCTGGTAACCCGGGAAGAACTGCGGAACTGTTTATGGCCCTCCGATACTTTTGTGGATTTCAATCATGGCGTGAACGCCGCCGTGAACAAGTTGCGGGAAACGCTGACTGATTCGGCGGAGAACCCACGCTATATCGAAACGTTGCCGCGACGAGGCTACCGGTTTATTGGGAGGGTCGAGCTGCCGGAATCGAAACCTGTTCCTGCCGAAGGAACCGATTCCAGCGCAGCAGTGAAAACCACGACTGTACCTCTCGCACTATTCGCGACTGCGGCATTGGCCGGTGACTCATCGCCGAATCAGGGCGCGTTGTCTCGCTATTTTTTCGGCGCCGGCGTTCTTTTCACCACCTTGCTTGGCGTGGCGCTTTTGATCCATTCCAGTTCCGGTGCGGCAGCTCACGATCGATTGCTGCCCGAACCGACACACGCACTGTTCAATATCGCCAACACCTCGTCTCCGGCCTTTTCGCCCGACGGCGACGCGGTGGCATTCTTCCGGGACGGCTCGAACACCACAAATACAGGGATTTTTGTTGCGCCAGTCGGCAGCGATCAAATGATCCAACTCAGTAGCGGCGACGATGACTGCTGCCCGGTGTGGTCGCCCGACGGGCGATGGGTAGCGTACTCGCACGTTCACAATCATCAATATTCGATCCACATCGTTCGCGCAGATGGTGGAGGCGAGGAAGAGCGCAAGGCCGAGAAAGCTCTGGCGGCCCAATGGGTGTCGCCGGAGATAGGGAAACAGGTATTGACTCAAGTAAAGAGCGCTTTCTCCGGTGATCGCACACTGGACACGGGCAGCTTTGCTCCTCGGCGCGGCGAGATCGACTGGTCGCCCGATGGACAAGGCATTGCATTTTCTGGACCGGACGGGCTCTATCTGGCGAGCGTCGAGAATCGATCGGTTCGGCGGCTCACGGAATCACCCGCGGGAGTAGAAGAATGGGGACCGGCATTTTCCGCCGACGGCAATACACTGATGTTCGTTCGGAGCCATCCGATCGGCACGCCGGATGAGGTCTGGACCGTTTCTCGCGGCGGGGGCGAAGAACACCGGATTTTTTCGGAGCGAGGCAAGATCGCCAGTCCACCCCAGTGGTCGTTAGATGACAAATCCATCATTTTTTCCTCCAACCGCACAGGCCACCCGGTTCTTTGGCGGGTTTCGCTGGATGCTCCGGATGTAGTTGTGCAGGTGGCGGAGGCGGGATCTCCGGCATGGGACCCCGCCCTTTCGCGTCGTGGATATCGACTTGCCTTCGAGCGCCTCATGCGCAGTTTGAGCATTTGGCAACTCGACCTCACGTCAAAGGACCAACGGCCCGCACTGCTTGTCTCTTCGACAAGCGACACTGATCAGGGGCCCGGGCCGCAGTTCTCGCCGAACGGCACAAAACTCGCGTACATGTCGGACCGTTCCGGCACTATGGAAATCTGGATCAGCAATCGGGACGGGAGCGACCCCTACCAGTTGAGCGCGGTGGGTGGTGCGGGAACACCGCGGTGGTCGCCGGACGGCCAGTTTGTCGCTTTCGATACAATCACCCAGCAAGGCAGCAAGATCGTCACCATGAACATCCGCGGTGGTTCGCCTCGGACTTTGACTCCAGACGCCTTTAATGATGTGTGTCCCAGTTGGTCACGTGATGGACGCTGGGTATATTTTGCCTCGTATCGCAACAGTGCCTTCCAGGTCTGGAAAGTGCTCGCGGGAGGAGGAACCCCAATTCAAGTCACGCGACAAGGGGGACACGCAGCCCTCGAATCGCTGGACGGAAAATTCGTTTACTACGCCAGGAACCAATTCGCTGAACCGGAAATCTGGCGGGTTCCCGTAGGTGGTGGCGACGAAAAACCGATACCGCTGGTTCGCCCGGGCACTTGGGCGAGCTGGCAGGTCGTCAAGAACGGAATTCTTTTTGTCGGTCCCGCGCTCGGTCATCAGGCAGTTCTTAGCTTCTACGATTTTGCCGACGACCACACAACGGAGATTACGGTTCTTGACCGCACCCCGTTCTGGCTCGGAGCCACCGAGGATGGCCACGTTGTTGCTTTCGATCAACCCGGACACGAGCAGTCGCAGGCCATGTTGGTCGAGAATTTCCGCTAGGTAGCGCGCATCAGCTCGTGATTGCGCTTAGGTACGAGTAATGGTCGGCTGCTGGTTTCGAGTGGTCTTGTCGAAGTAAGCTGCCCTATCACTTTGCTGCGGTGTAGAGTCGAGGACGAGCGCGGGTGCTGACGGCGAAGCGTCGTCCCGTTCCCATCCCCGCTCATCAAACCGGACGTGCCCGTTTCGAGCATCCGTCTTTCCGATGGACTTCACCGCAAAGCTCAAGCAATCCACGGCAGCGGGCCAATCCGAAATACTTGGAGCTCGCCAAAGATCCGCTGATAGCCATAGTGTTCGGTGCCTCGCGACTGCACTTTATGGCGGCGTTTCAGGAAATGCCGTACGCGATTAGAGACGTAATTGTTGACTTCTCATACGCCGTGGCGCGGGAGCCGTAGGAAAAGTAAGCTGACCAGCCTCGCAAAATCTGGTTGATGCGGGCGCGCACTTCTTCCCATTCTCCAACGTTTCCGGGTAACAATAGGTCTCCCACTTTCTGCTTGATGCGCTGTCGGCTCTTCTTCGAGGGACTGGATCCCAGATACCAATGGCCATCCGGTTTTTAGCGATGCGGCCTGAACGTGTAACCCAGAAAGTGAAAGCTCTCCTTGCGTGCTGTCTTGACGCTGGTCTTCGTTTCGTTCAGAGTAAGTCCGAGCTGCGTCATGACGCTGCGCGTCCAATCCAGTGCCTCCGCCGCATGTCCGTGGCTGAGAATGACGAAGTCGTCCGCATACGTGACCACCTGAGCGCGGCCGTTTTCGAATCACAGATTGAAATCTCCAGAGATCCGATGGCATCTGTATGGTCACTTCCTTCACTGCACGATCAGCGGTTGCTTCTGCAGAATTCCTGGCAAATCGCATGAGCTACGTAGCCGGCGGCCGTCGCAAAGGCACGCCCCGCCCGGTCCATTACGGCGGTATCGGGGTCAACGCCTTCGGAGATAATTCCGCCGTCCCATTGGCTTGAGCGGAGAATTTTCAGAGCTTGTTCACGACTCCGCCTCAAACGCAAGTGATCGGCTACGCTCCATGAAGTGGTAAAAGGGAGACGATAGCTCCCCGGCAACCCATACGGCCGGTCAGAATATGAGTAATGGTAATTTTTGGAATGCAGCCACTCATAAGTTCGCACGAACAGAGGGTCGTCTTCGGAAATAAAGCCGAGCGTTGGAAGTTTCATCATTGACCCGGGAGGAATTTCCGTGAACACGAAGCTCTTGCCGTCAGTGGCCGAAGCGAAGATTGGACCCTCTGCGCCGGGGCATTGGCGGAAACGCAGTATTTCATGATTGCCTTCTGCAGCGACTCGGCCTTTTGCCTCATACTCTGGGCATTGGTCGGATCCTTCATGCGATCAAATAGCGTCGCAAAATCCAGCAGCGTCCGCCAGGTCAAGACGTTATCGTAGGTGATGAACGGCAGCTTTTGATATTCATCTTGGGCATCCTGCAGAGAAGCATAAAGGCCCGTTTGGGGATCGAATTGATCGAGCAGGCGATCGTGGATGAGGAGCAGTGCGCTGCGATGAGAGACCAGGAAGGCATCATCGCCAGTGCGGTTGACATATGCTGCCATCGCGATAATCGGTGCCACCACTTCATCAAGTTCGAGCCCGTCTTCGAGCACAATTCCATCAATGAAACGGCTGTGAACGCCCGTATTCCCGAGTTGCACGGTGAGGGCGTAGTCCAGGGCCTCGCGCGCCAGGCTCGGATCCACATCGAGCAGACCCGGGAAACTCCAAAGCATCGCGTCCCGATCCCAATAGGCTGCCGAAACGTAGTATCGCGGGCTGCGCGACGTAACTCCGACAAGCTGCTCTGTATCGATGGTCCTCCCCCAGGCGTAGAGCGCGGTGAAAAGAAAATTGCGATTCATGAGTAAGTCGAGATCAGCCCGCCCGGTTGTGCGGGTACGCTGCCGGCACCACGATGCTGCCTGATTGATGATTTGATCGGCTCCCTCCCGGTCAAGCATTTCCCTCAAGGCCTTGGCGGAATGCGAAGCGCTGAACTCCTCGATTCCCACACCCAGGACGAAATCAGCTTCCGCAGTTTCGCCAGGCGCAACATTGACCGAGCGCTGAGCATCCACTGTAGGCGACACAGCCAATGGTGGTTCAATCAACTGCGCTTTCGCGCCGGGATGGATGAGTGACCAGGCAAACTGCGTATCATGCGTGATGAAACTGAATACTTCCGCTGAATCAACCCACGGTGCTGAGGTGATCGTTCTTTCACCACGCAATGCTACCGGCGTGTAGGTAACCCGATTCAGGGCTCCCCATGAGGCCCTCAGCCCGAGGCTCACCAAGGCCGGCCGAGATCGCCGATTTGTCACCGTCATCCGGATAAAAGCCGCGCGCGAGCCCGATGGAGCGCAGTAGGTGAGACTCAGATCTAGGTCCTGGATGGCAAGGTGAGCCACAGGAATCCAGTATTCAATCAATTCCCAACTCGGATTTCGGAATGGAAGCGGTCTGCCGTCTAGCGTGAAATAGGGCTTGAGGACAGGAGCTCCGTTCTCACCCACTACTTCGAGAAGGCCCCGATCGCGCATTGAAAGCACATTGAAGCTTTCGAGGGCAGCGTCGGTTGAGCGGATGGCCGGGAGCGCGATCCATTCATTGCCAGTGGCGATTACGTCTTCTGGCTCGAGCCCTAAAGGAAAGCGCCGGACAGATTCTTCGGCGCGAGCCATAGTAACGCTTGCACATACAGTAATAAATGCTGTGAGCGCGACTGCATGCCTCCAACGGAATTGCAGCACGCGGTGATCCGACATGAGTTTCTCCACGAAAGTAAGACAAACAATTAATGGATGACTGGTCTCTCTGATGAATCCTCGATCCTAAAGCCAATTTTCTTCAGCATCTCCTTGATTTCGGGATTCGACATGAACAGTCTCCAGATCAGTCCCGTCCGATAGTTTTCGACCATCACTGTAATTGGCGCCTGATTCAAGCCCATGTAAATGGGCGAAATCCAGTCCTGAGTGAGATTGATGGCATCGCGCGGGCCATAGACTCCCCACACTTTATCGCCGAGGTCGCGGTAGATGTGCTTGAACATCGCCATGGACGCTTCGGGAGTATAGGGAAAAGAGGACAGAGCGCCGGTAAGCGTCATCGTGCCATCGTCTACGCTGAGCCGCGGTTCATGCGCCATGTACCCATCCGGCCCGTCACTGGCCGTGAGGCCCCAAAAATCCGCTCCATATCCTTTGAAGTGGCCGGGATTCCGGATGCAGTAGGCCCTGTTGATCCGGGCGATGTTGCGATTGTTGTCAAAATAATCGGTGAAGCGGTCGTGAAGTCGGCGCGGATCAAAGCCCATGTACGAATAATCAGTGAAGAACAATGGCCCACCTGAGCCAACGCCAACGTCCAGCTTGATGCCGTAGTAGCTATGCCCGTTGATGTATTTCTCGCCCTCGTTGCTGCCTGACCACCCTCGCCGGTATGCGACGCCAACCACACTCTGGTTTGCCCATCCTGAGTAATAGAAATCCCCGGGGACACCGTGCGTGGGAGAGGCCACTGCCAGCAGATAGGTAATCATGACCTCATTAAATCCCGTAAGCCGGTGGCTGATAAACCACGTCCAATCCGGGGACCAGTGCCAATAGAGAGCATCGCTCTGCGGCAGATGACGATACCAGTCCCATTCGACCGTTTCCCACAGATGAGAAATTCGAGCATACAAGTCGTGCTCACGCTCGCTTGGTCCATTGAAGTATTGCCGGGCTGCGAGCAATCCCTCCATCAGGAACGAAGTCTCGACCAGATCGCCGCCGTCATCGAACATATCGAATACGGGAAGCGTCTCCGCTGTCGAGCCGTTCATGAAATGCGACCAGACGCCGTGATAGCGGGGCGCCTTTTCGAGGAAGGTGACGATCCTGGCCATGCGATCAAGGCCTTGATCGCGGGCAATGAACCCGCGGTCGACGCCGACAATCAGCGCCATGACTCCGAAGCCGCTGGCTCCGGTAGCGACGATGCGGTCGTCTCCGGGAACATTCTCAAGAGCTGCGCCCGAAACCGGGTGGGCGCCCTCCCAGTAATATCGGAAACAGGCTTCTTGCAACATCGTAAGCAACTCGTCATCGCTCATGGGCCGGGTGGTGGCGCGGACTATCGCAGAGAAGTTCGAGAGACGATACTGGCGGTCTCCTGCAGCGACCTTGTAATACGCGGTTTCACCAATTTTGCCGAGATAGTCTGTGAACCGATTCACTCCCGGAACCTGGATCCCAGCCGGCTGGAAATCCCGGCCATCGCGGGATCGATAAATGACATAACGTTGCAGCTCAGGAGAATCGACCGCATCCCAGGAAACATCGATATGGCGTTCGTACGCTTTGGCTGACACATTTCGCGGCGCATTTAATGCGGAAGCCCTGGCATAGTCCGCTGCAGCGGAAGCAGCGTCATCAATCTTGATTTCGTCAATGACGAGAGTGTGTTCTACACCGTCCGTTGCAAGTTGACCGAAGAGGACCTCGACCGTGCGGCTGGAGTCAAACGGGTGAATGGATGCGGTCGTGAACTCTTTGAGCGGGATGCGGACCTGTATCCACTTTTTGGCTGGGAGTTGCGATACGAAATCGCCGAGCTGACGAGGACCGGAAAAGTTTCGGGCCACATCCCTCAAACTGATCTGGGGCAGGTCACTGCCGTCTATACCTTCTTCGGAATAACACCAGAAAAAGAGGGTGTCTCCGGCGAACTTGAGTTCACGGTTTCGAAAGTCCATGGCGCGAACGTCGGCTTCCCAGCCGCCGTTCACGGCGGAACGCCACTTTAGGCGAACCGCGTTTGGTGGGGTGAGAAAGACATCATAGCTGACCGGAAGTCTGCTGTGCTCAAGTTCAAGGGTCGAAGGAGAAGAAGCGCGCCCCTCGCTATAGAAATAAGCATCGGGTTCCAAACTGTTATCAAAAATGATGTGCCGATAATATTCGGTATCGGCGTTCGCATTCTGGCAAACTATGCCTCCGGCCAGCGCGCAACAGATCAATCGAACGCAGAAAAAGCGGTAGTGCATCTGATCTCCGACTTGGGTGATCCCCGAAATTCAGTCTGCAACCTTCAAGAGCACCAGCGCATTTTCTCCCAGTGACAATTCGAGTTCTCCGTTGTCCAACTGGAGTTGCTCCACAGGAAGTGCGGTCATCCGGTTCAATTGCCTTACCTGAGCTGGTGTGGGGTCGGTTGGGGCCCCCATCTCAGCATATGGCTGGAGCACGTTGCCATGAGTGTCGTCCACTCGCTGCATGATGACCCGCGCCGACCTTGGCACGCCGGAAAAAGTAAAGCTTATTCTGCGTACGGCTCCGTTCTGGCCGGGATCCACCAAATTCCACGCGGCCATCACGAGTGTCCCGTCCGAAGCCTTGGTGACGATGACATCATCCGAAGGATTTGGCAGCCGCTCGTTTCCAAGTTGGTGCAGCAAGCTGAAAGCATAGTAACTGGGTTTATTGATGCCTCCCTGGGCGCGCAGTCCGAAGTGGCCGTCAAACGGGCGAGGAATTGGGCCATTTTCTTCAAACACATCGGAAAATGTCCAGAAGGAAAGCATGTTCACCAATCCATCGCACTCCCTTACGGTGTTGGCAAGTGCTGGCCCGACGTAGGTGGTGTCACGCGCGTTCAGCATCCCGGGCACATTCCATTCAGTCCAAAACAGAGGCAGGTTCGGCATGGAGGACGCCTGGATTTGTTCCCTCACCTTGGCTGCCGCTCGGCAAACCCGGTCATCCATGGGAATGTCTTCGTTCGTTCCAAACAAGTCCTCGACAGTATCGTCGGCATACCCGTGGGTAGACACGAAGTCTACGGGAACGTGGTCCAAAGCCGTGTGTTTCAGAAAGTCATTTACCCATGCGGCCGCGGCGGTTGCCGGCCCGCCCACGCGGAGCCGAGGATTCACCGCTTTTAAATCGCGAGCGGTATGGTCGTACAGCTCAAAATAAGTTTTTTGCCGCGGAACCCCGCCCCAGAAATCGATATTCGGCTCATTCCAAACCTCAAAGTACCATTGCGCGACTTGATCAATTCCGTAGCGCGCTACCAGATGTTCGGCGAAATGCGTGATCAAATCGTCCCATCCCGTCCAGCTTTTGGGAGGCGAGACGTTCTGCTTGTACCAGAACGGATGCAGAGCATCCGGATTGGCCGCGAGTTTCCTCGGCATGAAACTGATCTCGACAACTGGGCGGACTCCGTTCTCCAACAGCCCATCGTAGATCTGGTCTACGTAAGCAAAGTTGTACACGGGGTTTCCGCGGTCATCCTCGCTGTAAACGCCGACCTCATCGTGCAAGATCGCGTGGAAACGGACGTAGCGGAAATCGGTAACGGCCTTCACGGCGCGCAGATCATCGAGATAGCTCTGGCGGAGAGAGAGGATCGCTCGCCCGGAGCCGAACATTTGCTCCCAGAAATGCGGGAAGGCAGTTGCTGGAGCCTGAGCATTGATCTCCACATTTTCGTGGGATACGGCTTGGGCCATTCCCACCCGCACTCCAAAAAGGAAGATTATGAGCCCTGAAAAAAAACCAAAAATACCTTTGCTTCGCACAGTGCGGATGCAATTCATTTTTGCCTGCATAATATTAACTAAGTATCAAAAAAGGTGTGCCGATTACGTTTTGTGTTAGCCCAAGCGGAGGCACTCCGCCAAAATCAAAACAGCTGAAAACCAAGCCTGTCCTCAGACCAGGATCAGCGGCGTGTAAGTCCTCACCATTCCTGGTAATCACAAAATTTCGAAAAGCAAAGGACGTTGCGTGCCCTAGAAATTGATCATTAACTACGGCGTAATTTCAGCTTCAGCCGGCGTGCCACTCGCAGAGTCTGGGCTGATCCAAACCGTCAGCTTCGCTGGTTCGACACGAAACTGATTCCGGTCATTCCAGACCGCGAGAGTTCGCGCGGGCAATTCAAATTTCACCCTCTTCATTTCTCCAGGGCCCAATGACACAGTCTGAAATCCCTTCAACATGCGCACCGGCTGGGCCGTACTCGTTCCCTGAAGTCTGATATAGAGCTGCACCACTTCATCTCCGGCCCTGGCTCCGACATTGCGTACTGCGGCTTCCGCGATGAACGCCGGTTGCGCATGCGACATCAAATTACTGTTGAGTTCTTTCGCGCTCAATCGCGGGTTGCTAATTGCGGTCGGCCCGTATGAAAAGCTTGTATACGATTGCCCATAGCCGAAGGGGAACTGGGGGCTGTTCAGCTGATCGATGTAACGCGACACGTACCGGCTCGCCACATCAAAAGGTGGACGGCCCAGATCAACGCTACCCGGGGGGCGGCCCGTGCTCAGCGCGTTGTAATACAGTGGCTCTTGTCCCACCGCGCGAGGCCAAGTCACAACCAGTCTGCCGCTCGGATTCACTTCTCCGAACAGTGCGCGCACCAGCGCGGGCCCGCCGCGAATTCCCGGCAGCCATGCAGCCACCACCGCAGGCACGTGCTCGAATGCCCAAGGCACAGTCAACGGGCGACCGCTGAAAAGCACCAGGACGACGGGTTTCCCGGTTTTGACAACTGCTTCGAGCAGTTCTTCCTGATGGCCAGGAAGCCCTAAATCCGCGCGTGACGCGGCTTCTCCGCTCATCTCCGGACTCTCGCCCAGAGTCAGGATGGCAACGTCAGATTCCTGCGCGCCCCGAACCGCAGCCGCGACTTCCTCATCGCTGCCCTCGAGAATGCCCGTTCCTTCATACCGCTTAACATGCTCCTGCCCGATCAGTTGCCCTAAAGCATCCACAAAAGAGGTGCGTGGACCAGGTCCCGGAGGAGTTCCGATTGGATAAGAAGCGTCATCTGCAAGCGGTCCGATTACGGCGATCGTGCGCGTGTTTTTCGAGAGAGGAAGAAGTCCCTGCTCGTTTTTCAGCAGCACGAACGAACGTTCTGCCACCGTCTGCGCAAGGGCCAGACTCTCGGAACGATACAGAGCCTTCGGTGCGGCGGTCTCATCGACAAATGGATGGTCGAACAGTCCCAGAGCGAACTTCACTCGCAGAACATGCCTCACAGCATCGTCTATCGCGGAGGGAGACACCTGGCCTGAATTAACCAACTGCACAAGGTGTTCGTGATACAGACTGCTGACCATGTCCATATCGACGCCAGCATTGAAAGCCTTGCGCGCGGCCATTGCGCCATCGACAGCGATCCCATGAGGAATAAGTTCTGCGATCGCATTCCAATCGCTGACGATTAATCCCGGAAACGCCCACTCGTGTCGCAAAATCTCCTTTAACGTAAAAGGATTCGCCGACGACGGAATGCCATCGAGCGAATTGAATGCGCTCATGACCGACGCTGCACCAGCTTCCACCGCTGCATGGAAGGGCGGCAGATAGAATTCACGCAAGGTATGTTCCGAAATCTCGGTGCTGTTGTAATCGCGACCACCTTCGGCCGCTCCGTAGCCGACGAAGTGTTTCACGCAGGCGGCTATGCTGGCGGGCGCATCCAGGCGCGATCCCTGATAGCCGCGGACGTAGGCTGCAGCCATGGCTGATCCCAGAAACGGATCTTCTCCCGATCCCTCGGCCATGCGTCCCCAGCGTGCATCGCGGGCGATATCGACCATGGGAGAGAATGTCCAGCGAATTCCATAAGCGGATGCCTCCATGGCGGCCACGCGCGCTGCTCTCTCCACAAGGTTTTGATCCCAGGTGGATGCAAGCGCCAGCGGAATGGGAAATTCCGTCCGAAATCCGTGAATGACGTCAAGTCCGAACAGGATGGGAATGTGCAACCGCGATTTCTCCACCGCGATGTGCTGATAGGTGTTGATTTGGTGAGGATCGACAACGTTGAACAGAGACCCGACCCGCCCGCGGGCGATCATGTCTTCGTAATCAGATCTTCCAGTTCCCGGGCCCGTCGGCTGCCCCGCTGAGTACTGCACGAGTTGGCCAATCTTCTCCTCGACGGTCATCTTCTGCAGCAAGGATGCGACACGGGAGTCAGTTTGCGGGCCGGCGGTAGTGATCAGAGAATTCGGCTTGGACCTCGCGCTGGATCGAGCGACAACGGTTGCAACCAGCAGAACGAGTGAAAGGAGAAATACTTGGAACTGGCTGTTCGCAAGTGTTTTTCTGTGGAACAAACGATACCGACTTCGGGGAGGAGGTGAAGAAAAAACGCTCGAAGAAAGCACGCAGTGTCGGTCGCCTTTCCGAAATAATCGTTAACTAAATCGAATTAGTACTGCCTTGCCGAAGTGTATGAAAGACCTTTTCCCTTCGAATGTCAACTCCAAACGAATTGGCTTCTGCGAAATCGCAACTTGCTACGCCAATTGCATTTGTGCAAGACTGCGGAGCGTGAGCGGAAGCAAACGGAAAAAGCACGGCGCCCCTGACATCCGTATGAGTCCGAAACCGGTGACTTTGAAAAAACTGGCGGAGCGGCTTGAGCTTTCCCCAGCCACGGTCTCGCTGGTCATCAATCGCTCCCCCGTCGCCGACTCGATTCCTGAGGACACGAAGGAGCGGATTCTCGCGGCGGTCCGGAAATACAAGTACCGCCCCAGTTTTTTTGCCCGCTCGCTGCGGGCGCAGCGCAGTTTCACCGCCGGCGTCATTGTTCCCGAAGTCAGCGATGGATACTCGGCCTCGGTCATGAGCGGAATCGAGGACCACCTACTACAGGAAGGCTACTTTTATTTCGTGGTCAGCCACCGTCACCGCGCGGACCTCATCGATGAATATCCGCGCCTTTTCCTCGAGCGCTCCGTTGATGGGCTCATCGCCGTCGATACCCCGTGGACGCTACCGCTCTCCATTCCAGTTGTGACCGTATCCGGGCACAATCGGGTGAGAGGCGTCACCAATATCGTTTTGGACCACCAGTGCGCGGCCAGACTTGCGCTTGAGCATTTGGTGCAGTTGGGACACCGGCGCATCGCATTCATCAAAGGCCAGGAATTCAGCTCCGACACCGAGGTTCGATGGAACAATATTGAGAAGGTCTCGCGTGAAATGGCCTTACCAATTGCTCCGAGCCTAGTGGCGCAGCTTGAAGGTGACTCGCCATCGCCCGAACTCGGGTACGAAGCTACAAAGAAACTGCTCGCCGCGCGAACACCATTTACCGCGCTGTTCGCCTTCAACGACATTTCCGCCATGGGAGCGATTCGCGCCCTGCGCGAAGCCAGGTTGCGCATTCCCGAAGACGTTTCCATTGTTGGGTTCGACGACATTCAAAGTGCCGGCTATCAGAATCCCGGGTTGACGACAGTGCGTCAGCCGATGCGCGAAATGGGACGAATTGCAGCAGAAACGCTCTTGGGCCGTATCCGCCGATCGGAATCCGACGGAACACAGTCCGAGCTCATGGTCGAACCACAATTGATCGTGCGGGGTACCACGGGCGCACCGCCTCCAATCTCTCGCAAGCCAGAAGTTCACGCCCCCGCTTCGCTCAAGGCGTGACTGCGCCTCAAGGGCGGTCATGCGGCCTCCTAGGTTACTGCTGATCACAAAATCGTTCTGGCAAATCAGCCGCTGTTTTGGCACGAAATCTGCTTGACTATCGAAAATCGAGTGTGCTATACGTTCCCGCGGCATTCTTAATGCATTTCTACTAAAACGCTTTGGTAGAGATTTAGTAGCAGATCCAGGGGAGAAAGAAACCGTTCGAAAGGGGCGTGTATGAGTCGAGCCATCGCAACGTTGCGAGCCGCATCGCTGATCCTGTTTGTCAGCTTCCTCGCCGTCTTAGCCCACGGGCAGTACGGTGCATCCATTCAGGGTGTAATCACGGATCAAGCGGGCGCCCTAGTCCCGGGAGCGACCGTGACTATCGTGGATAAGGAAACCGGCCGCACATTAACCACCACCACTAACGATGCCGGAATCTACAATTTCAATGCTCTTGCTCCCAGTCGCTACCAGCTGAGCGCGGAAAAAGGCGGTTTCAAAAAGAAGGTGCTCGACAATGTCAGCGTGATCGCCGAGCAGGCCAACGCGTTCAACATCCAACTCGAGGTTGGAGCGACTAGCGAACAGGTCACCGTGAATGGCGCCGAGGTTCCGCCCATCGACACTGAGACCGCTCAAGTCAGCGGCACAATCGACTCCAAACAAGTGCAAACATTGCCTTCCTTTGGACGCGACGTGTTTCAACTCGCGCAGTTAGCTCCGGGTGTATTCGGGGATGGAGCTCAGGCAAGTGGCGGCGGATCGAACAGCTTGCCCGGCACGAACTCCAGCGCATCCGGTGCCACGGATGGCATTTTCAAAACGGAAAATGCTCCGCAGATCATCGCCAACGGCAGCCGGTTGAACAACAACAACATCACGCTCGACGGCGTAGGCATCACCAGTGTTTCGTGGGGTGGTGCGGCTGTGGTGACGCCAAACGAAGATTCGGTGAAGGCCATTAAGATCGTCAGCAACAGTTATGACGCCGAAGACGGACGCTTCGGGGGCGCACAGATTAAGGTGGTCACGCAGAACGGTACCAATCAATATCACGGGAGCTTTTTTTTCAAAGCTGACCGTCCGGGCTTGAATGCCTATCAGGATTGGCACGGGCCCTACGGCATTGCCGACACACCGCTAAGAAATACTGCCCGTTTTAATCAATTTGGCGGCAGTGTTGGTGGTCCGATCTGGAAAGACAAGATGTTTGCGTTCTTCGCGTACGAGACCATTCGCAACCACTCGGTTTCAGTGGCGCAACAGTGGTATGAAACGCCTCAACTGCTGGCGTTAGCTCCATCGGGTAGCATTGCAGCGCAATATGCTGCGTACCCCGGAATGGCGATAAGTGGTACAGTCATCGACCAGACCTGCGCGTCGATCGGCCTCGTCGAGGGGACGAACTGCCATCAAATTACCGGTCAAGGCCTGAATATCGGCAGCCCGCTGAACTCTACGTTGTTCCCGCTAGGGACCCAAGATCCCAGTTTTCAGAGCAACCTCACCCCCGGTCTGGGTGGTGACGGAACCGGAGGTCCCGAAAATCTCAGCAATGTTCCTGACATTGCGGACTATCTTGTCAGCGGTTCCAACAACGTCACAGAACAGCAGTTCAATGGTCGGCTGGATTTCAACGCCACCAAGAAAGATCTGATCTCGTTCAATATCTACAAGGTTCCAAACAACTCCGTCGGCCCCAATGGCTTCCGCGCAGCCAACACCTTCACTTCGAATCAGATGAATGAAGCGGAAACGGCACTTTGGGACCATACATTCACTCCAACTCTTTTGAACGAAGTGCGCGTCAATGGGGCGGGTTGGCGTTGGAACCAACTGGAAAGCAATCCGCAGATTCCATTGGGATTGCCCCAGCCTGCTTTCATTGGTTCCCAAGCTCAGGGCAACCAGATTGGAACCGTATGCCCGGGCTGTCAACAGTTGGGCGGTGTCGCCGGTAGCATCTTCGATCAATGGACACTCAACTTCAAAGATGTTGCCACCAAGGTATTCCACAGCCACACGATCAAATTTGGCGGTGAAGTTACAAGATTGAAATTCGTGCAGGATGCTCCCTGGTCCGCACGGCCGAACTTCGGTTTCTCGAACTATTGGGACTTCCTCAACGATGCACCCAACTTCGAGACGGGAACTTTCAATCCGCAGAACGGTCAGCCCACCGACGTTCGGAAAGATACACGGTCAAACCTTTTCGGATTTTTCGTGCAGGATGACTACAAGCTCAGGCCGAATCTAACCGTCAATATGGGAATGCGGTGGTCCTACTTTGGGCCTATCTCCGACCTGCATGGCCTGCTCAGTACCGTGGTGCTTGGGACGGGTTCAAGCGTGCTCACCGGCATGTCGATGAGGACTGGCGGCAATCTGTATCAAGCAGACAAGGGCGACTTCGGTCCGCAGCTGGGATTCGCCTGGAGTCCGGGCCAGTTCGCCTCGAAATTGGTCGTAAGAGGCGGATTCGGGCTTGCCTATACGGGTGAAGAAGAAGCAATCACCTTGAACGGGTGGCCCAACATTCCATTTGACGATGGTGGCGTCAGTCTGACCGGAAGCAATGTGGTGTACGCAATTCCGAGTAACCCGAAACAGTTCCTGCCGTATCCGGCGAATCCAAACACGGTCTTGACCTTCGGACCTAACAACATCCCCACCTCCGGAGCGCCCGCCGCCGTGACTGCGTTCCCGGCGCATTATTCGACTCCATACACGTACAACTACTCACTGGATCTCGACTACGCTCTGGGATGGAATTGGGTGGCATCGCTCGGCTATCAGGGTAGCACCTCTCACCATTTGACCCTTCAGAATAATCTTGACCAGATCTACGGCGCGCAGGGCATTGCGCTGAATCCGTTCATCAACAATGTGGACAATTACGCGCAGATTGGCAATGCAAACTCCAATGCACTGCTAGCCGAACTCAAACACAACTTCTCTCACTACTTTGACTTGGACACGCAATATCGTTGGGCTAAGGCCATGGATGAGGGTTCCCAGCCTTATGCGGTTCCGAATTTCCAGTGGAACCCACGCACGAATTGGGGACCATCGGATTACAACGTTGGGCAGGCGCTGAAAATCTGGGGCATCTATACCCCCACCATTTTTCAGGGTAGCCGAGGTTGGATGGAGAAAGTGGCGGGGGGATGGGCCGTGAGTGGAATCATGAACCTGCACACCGGCTTTCCGTGGACACCGGTTTATAACGCTACCAGTTGTAATGTGGTTTACGCTAACGGAAACTGCACCAATGGAACGAACGGGCAATGGCTGCCCGCCCAATACCTGGGCGGTGCGGGTGCAGACTACAGCAATAGCAGATTCCTCGCGAACGGTGGAAACTTTCCCAATGGCGGGACTGCCTACTTTGTAGCGCCCGCATTCACTGACTGCACGGCGACCTTCCCTGCGACGTGTCCCGGCCAGTTGCCACAGATACCCGGCGTAGGTCGCAACTCGTTCCGAGGGCCAGGGTACTTCGATATCGACGCTACCCTCAGCAAGTCATTCGGGCTCCCCGCGGCGCCGGTACTGGGCGAGAACGCGAAAATCGAGTTTCGGATGAATTTTTACAATTTGTTCAATCACCTCAACTTGACCAGCGTTGATTCGGTCGTTACGGATACGCAGTTCGGTGAAGCCACGGGCGCTCTTGGCTCACGTACCATCGAGATGCAAGCGCGCTTTAGTTTCTGATTGCCAACCGGCGGGCACACAGGGTGCACGCCGCCTCCAGAACACGCTGCCGCGGATTGAATGAACCGTTCATTCCTCGGCAGCGTGTCATTTAGACTTGCAGTGTGGTGAAACTCCATTTTGGGCGTTACCTCAGAATCGGCGGCGCGCTGGCCTTCGCCCTGCTGGCTGCGCTTCTATCACGCATGGACATTGAAGCGCAGGTTCCGGCAGTCCCCGCGCCAGGCAATACAAGTTTCTCCAGCCTCTCAACTGAAGCCGCCGCGGCGCGCGACGCGAATCGGCTCGATGATGCTCTTTCGCTCTATAGGAAAGCTCTGGTTCTGAAGCCCAGTTGGGCGGAAGGCTGGTGGTCATTGGGAACAATCGCATATGACAGGAATTCTTATCCGGAGGCGGCGCACGCATTCCGAAAGGTGATCGCACTCGATCCGGACAACGGTACGGCGCATGTAATGCTGGGCTTGACGGAGTTCGAACTTGGCGATGACGACTGGGCCTTGAAGCATATCGACAAGGGCGAGGCGCTTGGACTCGATCCGGATGACGAGCTTCGGCGCGTAGCGCTCTACGATCAGGGAGTACTGTTGCAGCGCAAAGAGAAGTTTCACGCCGCGCGCGAAATACTCGAACAACTTTGCCTGCAGGGCGTCCACGGTAAGAACATTTCGAACGCACTCGGGCTGACGCTGTTACGGCAGGCCAGCAAGGCCGATCCAGAAGCCGGATCAACTGATGCCGATGTCGTAGAGCGTATAGGAGACGCCGAGTGCCTGGCGGGGGAGAAAAAGTTCGACGAGGCCCGCAAGGAATTCGGAGCTGCCGTTGCTCAGTATCCCAAGTACCCGAAAATTCATTACGCTTATGGGCTTTTTCTGGTCGAGGCGAGCGACCTG
>Ga0335072_10003951_pt1 | contig 22172 bp, 23 predicted proteins | sample Lox_Sample_21_FD_206725 | JGI IMG/M metagenome (GOLD analysis project Ga0335072, IMG submission 206725) | Soil microbial communities from Loxahatchee National Wildlife Refuge, Florida, United States - Lox_Sample_2.1 | ecosystem: Environmental > Terrestrial > Soil > Wetlands | place: USA...
AGTCAGAGAGCTGATTCGCAAAACTTCGATGTAGAAGCGCCCGCTGTCCCGGATGGTAGAGTGGAATAAGGATTCGGCCATTCCAAGGGACGGCCGTGCGCACGTCGTCGCGTAGCGTTAGATTATGTGGCGCCAATCCGGCCGCCGCGCTCAATGCCGTGCCTCCAAGCGTAACCACAATCCTGGGGTTTACCAAAACCAATTGCTCACGGAGATGATCTTGGCAATTACGTTGCTCCTGCCGACTAGGGGTTGCATTATTGCCGCCAGTCCCTTTTGGGTTGCAGAGCACGGCGTTCGTAACGAAGATGTCATACCGACTTAGTCCGACTTGCTTTAGGAGTGACTCGAAATTGTGTCCTGCCTTGTCCCCGTGAAAGGGAAGGTGAGATACGTCCGCGCCCAAGCGCCCGGGCGCCTCTCCAATGAACATGATCGGCGCGTTTAGAGGACCACAACCAGGCCCAATTACTCTCGCACTATCAGACATCCGAGGGCACAGCCGGCAGGCCCTTACACGCCTAACAAGCTGCAGAAATAGACGATCCTGCTCGCTGTCTGAAGACATATCGATACCCGCCACAATCAACCGATCAGCCTGCGGAGAACAGACGCATTGCCTCCGCGAAAGGCGTGGATGGAGTGGCAGACCAGTGAACCTGGCCGTTTCCCTGACTCACGGCATATAAATCCAAGCAGCTGCCCGAGGGCAATAAAATTACCAAGCGCCTTATTGGTGAAATCGTGGTTTCTATACACGGCAACAAAATCGATAACGTTTCCAGGCTTCCAAAGTAGTTCCCCGAAATGCCAGCAGGGTCCACCTCGCGTTCTTGGGGCATCAGTAGCGGGAGATGAGAGGTGAAACACTAGGCCAGTTGTGTTGCGGACGGGCCAAGTTCGCAATTTTGTTATTGCTCTGTCGAGCTGATTAACATTATCAGCACGCGGAAATCTGATTAACCGTTCGAAGTAGGTTCCCCAGCGTGCGCGGTTACGAGTCCATCTCATAGCTCGATCGTGTCGCCGCAGATAGGCGTCAAAAAACTCGCGTCTGGGGGAGCCAGTGTGGCGGGTGGAGAGATCCATTGGAAAGACGGTGTCGATTACGTCACGTATATCGTCATGAGTTCCGCCCATGCGCCTCGGCGAATACTGCGAAAGCCACTCGGGGTTCATGGTGCAAGGATCGGAGATAGTAGTCAGCAGATGCGTTATTTGGCCGCGCTGAAGAACGGCCGCTGCTCCCGCGCGCCACGCATCCAAAACCGTCGTGCCGCTAACACACGTGGCGCTCACTCTTTATGACCCCGGCTATTCGGATTTGGGCAGGTAAGCGAGGCTTTGATTGTCTAGATCTACCTGAATCTCGCCGCCGTTGTGCTCGCGCAGCTGGACGAACGCCGCATACCCCTGGGCGATGGCCTTCTTCCATTGCTTTGCCCTGCACGATTGGACTTCGAGCCCTGATGTCATACGCATTACGGTCTTGAGCAAACCGATATCAATGGCAGACTCGTCCTGATACCAGCCACGCGCGGGAGCTTGATTGAATATGAAAATTGATATTGCTTCCTCGACGATACCTGCACGAGCTCCATCTTCTACCTCGTCCATTTTTGGGTTGCTTTTCCGTTTCCTGCGTAAGAGAGATCGCACTACCGGCGACCAACCAAGTACGGCCGCGTAAGCAAAGTGGAAGACATCGTGAAAGCGATAGCCGTCGTCATTGCGGGCGTTGTCGGTTAGGGCGTCGCCTATGACAATGTCACGAATTGTAATTTTTACATAAACAGCGTTTTGCACCGGCTTTTCGAAGAACGTAACTCGAAATTTCCGAGGAAGCTGTTCGTCAGGAGGAAAGTCTTTATCGAAGCATGGGACTGATCCTTCGAGGTACAACGACTCGGCTTTCTTTGCGCTCGCCTCGGCGACTTCCTGGAGGGGTATTTTGTAGAGTGATACGAGGCTCGTTAGATACCAGAGCACATCGCCAAATTCTTCCCGCAATTCTGCTCGAAAAGAGGGGTTCTCCTTCTGCAAAAGGAGTTTCTTTATCATGCTATGCAGGTCACCAATTTCGCCAACCAGACCAAGAAGCGAGACTATCCGCTGTCGCTTCTCATCTGTCCGTTCCACAAGAATCTGATAGTCAGAAAACGTTCGTATCGTCGGTAATGGCGCTCTCGTGCGCCGAGAAATGTGATCCGGTTTGCGCGAGCGCTCCGGCTTAGAGCGTGCGTATGCCACCTTGCGTCCCCCTCAGTCATGTCACGGAATCGACCGGCAACTTACATAAGCTATCCGATGGAGCCCTCGTGTACCGGGAAATCGAGCACATTTCAAAGACTACCTGCTGTAAGCCGTCTTTCTTTATGTAGCTGTCCCACGGACTGCCTATCCATCGTCGGCCTGTTCACTCGTGTATGGCATCGAATGTGGTGCCCAGCCACCCCCGGCCCCGGTGGGCGATATTAGCATAGGCTCCGCGTGGTCAGTTTGATGGAGCAAATGAGGTCAGAGCGCCGTTGCTGTAGAATCGAACTTTAACCTGATGGGCGCTTACGTCGTGGAAAAGACCTTCATCGTGGATTGTCATCACTGTCGGGCCAAAGTGGCGGCGCAGGAATGCGGACGAGCGGAGAGGAGCGGTACCGAGGAGGGCAGTGGGGAGCCGTGGGGTGAGCGTGTATTGGTTGGAACGTGCCCGATGTGCGCGGAAATTTTAGTTGGGCAATCGACGCAGATTGACTTCGAGGGGTACGCCGGGGATGAGGATCGCTGGTCGGACGTGGCGCGCGTGTTTCCAAAGCCATCCAAAGCGTTTTCCAGTTACCGAATTCCTCGAGTAGTTAAGGATTCTCTCTTAGACGCCGACCGATCGTTGCAGGCAAATGCAAACATTGCGGCTTGCGTGATGTTTGGACGAGCGCTCGAGGCGATGTGTTTGGATGTGCTCGAGGAGCCGCAACAAGTATCCATACTGGATCCGCCGGAGCAGCCAGCCCCTAAAAAGGGAAAGAAATATCTAACGCTAAATGAGGGTATAGACCGTCTCCGTGCGAAGAAAGTCATCGATGACCGATTGTACGACTGGAGTCAACAGCTTCGAGCATTCAGGAACATCGCTGCACATGCGCAGGACGTAACAATTTCCAGAGAGGATGCGGAAGATCTCCAGACATTCGTGTACGCAATTATCGAGTACGTATATGATCTGGCTGATCGGTACGAAGAGTTCAAGGCGCGCAGGGCGAGCCGTGCGAAGGCGAAATAGGGGCGCGGGAAGTACGGAACAGCGTCCGCGTCACCGCCCTCCTTGTAAGCCCAGCGATTCGGTCGAATTGCCCGGAGCTACGTGGCCGCCGAAATCGGTGCAACCTGGCTATTTACCAGGCAAGTGGGGAAAGGCTACTTATTGGACGGGTTTTCCCGCCGCCGCTCCACCTCATCCATAAGCTCATCGACGGTCGGGTTGCCTAGGATCGCGTACCGCTGGGCAGTGTAGTCCCCGTGTCCAGGGTCGAACTGCTGAAGAAACCGCGCCATCCCCACCGGCCCCAGGGCCTTGACGAGCGCGTCAATTCCGACCCGCCGCAGCTCAGCGGGGGTCGCGCTGCCACCGTCGATAGTCTCTACTGCCGCGCTCATGGTGTGCTGGCCTCCGAGTACCATTTTGCCGGATTTTCCACCTGCACCGCCAGTCGGGCCTTCTCACGGGCGGCGCGGCTTCGCAGGCGATCGTCGGTGGTCAATAGAACCTCTGCACCGGCAGCCTCGGCACAGGCAAGGTGCAGGGCGTCAAACGCGCCAAATCCCACGGCTTCGAGGTCTCGACCTCTTTGTCGTTCCCGTTCTCCCGCCGCCACTTTGGAGGTGGCGCAACTCAATAGTGCTTCGACCGCGCGCCGCTGGTCGGTGTTCCGATGGCGACTCGATTCCAAGTCGAGAATGTCACTCCCGATCCAGTTCAGTTCGCCATGCCTCACTAGCTCAATTAACGCGAGGACAGCCTCGGCCTCGAGCCGCACGCGAGCCTGGTGCTGGTCATCAAACGGCCGATTGAGGCAGCAGAGATCAAGATATACCGTTCGCATTGTCGCGTCGCTTTAGGAAATCCTATGCTGCGGGAAGCGGATGAAACGATCCCTGCACTAGTTCCATAACAAACCTCAACGCGTCGCGAATATCGTCAGCAGTGATGTCGTAGTCGCGCTCGACCTCGGCAAATGACATCCCGCCAGCGAGGCTGCCAACGACGATGGTGACCGGCAATGGTGTGCCCCGTATCACTGGCCTTCCGTGGTGGATTTCGGAATCGATGACAATGCGATTTGAAAGGCACATAGCATCCTCGGTCGAGCCTCTTATAGCTGGATAGCAGCCGTCACTCACCACCGAGGACGCAAAATAGCTCTAGTTGAGAAACGTCGGTAGCCCCATTTTTGGCCGGTTTTCGGCAATTACTCGGGCTTAATGCCTGGTTGCCGGATGGCGTGGTTCCCTCGGCGCGTTGAACTGCTTCTTCCGTGACCCTCGATTCGCGCTGGCCTGCGCGCAGCCCGTCGAGATAATCCGCCCACGCCTGCATCATCTTCCTGCGCTCCGCCAGTCGCTCGGCTCGGTTATACGCCGCCCGAACCTTATTCCGCTCCGCGTGCGCCATCTGCAATTCGATCACGTCAGGGTGCCAACCGAGCTCGTTGAGGCACGTGCACGCCATGGCTCGAAAGCCGTGTCCCGTCATTTCATCACGCGCATAGCCCAGCCGTCGCAAGGCGGCATTCACCGTGTTCACGGACATCGGTCTATCCGAGGTCCGAAGCGACGGGAAGAGGTATCTGCCCTTGCCGGTCACGCTGCGGAGCTCTCGGAGGAGCGCGACTGCCTGAGCGGCCAGCGGAACGATATGCCGATCCCGCATCTTCATGCGCGCCGCCGGGACGCGCCATTCCGCCGTTTGCAGGTCGATCTCGCTCCATTCTGCCGCCCGCAGCTCGCTGGGACGTAGAAAGACGAGAGGGGACAGCTTCAGGGCCACAAGCGTTGTCGGATGCCCTATGTAGTCGTCGATGGCACGGAGTAGGGCGCCGATCTTTGCCGGCTCGGTGATTGCGGCGCGATTTTCCACTACGACCGGCGCCAAGGCCCCCCGCAGGTCGGACGTAACGTCCCGCGTCGCGCGCCCCGTCGCGATCGCATACCGGAAAATCTGCCCGCAGCGCTGTAAGGCGCGATGCGCAGTCTCATTCATCCCCCGGCTCTCGATCGGCCGCAGCACGGCCAGCACCTCGGGTGCCGTAATCTCGGCGATCGGTCGTGAACCCAGGCGAGGGTAGATGAAGGACCCCAGAATCCACCGCGCCTTGGTCATCGTGATCGGCACCAGCCTCTCGGCCTGCATCTCCAACCATTCCTCGGCAATCACCTTGAAGCTGTCCGCCCTGGCGATCTTGACCGTCCGCCGCTGCACGCTCGGGTCGATCCCTCGAGCGAGGAGCTGCCGGGCGTCCTGCAGCTGCTCCCGGGCGTACTGCAGCGGCACATCCGGGTATACGCCGAGCGAGATGCCGCGCTCTTTGCCGCCATATTTGTACTTGAACCGCCACCACCGCGACCCGTTCGGGTTGACCACCATATACAGCCCGCGATCGTCATAGACCTTGTATGCCTTCTCCTTCGGCTTGAGGCTCCGAATCTTCGCATCCGACAACATTGGCGCCGCTCCACCAGCCCTTTGGGGTAACCGATGTTGGAGGACGGGCCGGGAAGGTAGAGGTTAGACCCACCTGGTGCCCGGGGCCGGACTCGAACCGGCATGGGGTTACCCCCGAGGGATTTTCTTACCACTACAGCTTTCGCTGCTGCGCAGTTGGGCGATCGCTGATCGCCGGCCTCCACGCATTTGTGGTCTGGACTTTACCTTCACCCTGCCGCGGGGCCGTTGAGCCGGGCGGTTTAGGCGGGGGCCGTCAAGTCTCTACACTTTCCGCCTGGCATCGGCCCATCGCGGCTTAGCTCGGTATTGCAGCCACCCTGACGTGCTGCTGGTCCACCGAATTTGACCCCATTCACGCCGGGCGTTTCCGCGCCGGGTGCTCAAATCTCTTCAAGTCCCTTGCGTCTACCGATTTCGCCACCCGGGCAAGGGGTGCGGGCGGGGATTCTACCCAAGTTGCGATAGGACCGGCGGGCCCGGGGGGCGGGGGGTGATAAGCTGCTGAATTGATGACGCTTCTCGGCGACAATTAGGCATGTCCGACTACCGTCTCGAGGGGGAGAACGTGCACCTTTGGCGCGGCGACCACCACGTGCTGCGCGGGGTCGGATTTCGGGTCAGGGGAGGGGAATGCCTGCAGCTGACCGGAGCCAACGGGGCGGGGAAGACGACGCTCCTTCGTACCGCCTGTGGGCTCGCCTATCCGGAGGGAGGGGAGATCAACTGGTGCGGGGAGAATATCCGCAAGGACATGCACGCCTTCCACGCCCAACTGGCCTACCTGGGGCATGAGCCGCCGCTGAAGGCGGAGCTCACTGCGCGAGAGAACCTCCACTATTGGGTCGGGGTCCGGCGCCGGATCGAGTCGCAGGAGCTCGACAGCGCACTGGAGCGTGTCGGCGGAGCGCATTGGGCGGACCGGCCGGTGCGGACTCTCTCGGCGGGTCAGAAACGCAGGGCGGCTCTCGCGGGACTCACACTGATGCGCGTGCCGCTTTGGCTATTGGATGAGCCCACGACGAATCTCGACGCCGAGGGGCAGAAGCTCGTCGGCGAGCTGATCGATGAGCATCTGCAGGAAGGAGGGCTCGCGCTCGCGGCAGTGCATCACGAGCTGACCGTGTCGACGGACGGCGGGCTCCAGCGGATGGAGCTGACACTTGAGTAACTCGGACGCCATAGGACGGGACCCGGTGACGCATCTTCGCGAACGAGACTCGTCGACCGCCCCCCGCCGGTACGAGGACAGCGAAGGCAGCGCCGTGTCGGCCTTCTCGACAGCGCGGTTGGTCCTCGCCCGCGACCTCAAGCTCGCCTTCCGCAAGCGCAGCCAGCTCGTGCAGCCGCTCGCCTTCTTCGCCATCGTCACCATGCTATTCCCTCTCGGGGTCAGCCCGGACCTGCCGCGCCTCAAGCCCATGGCGGCAGGTGTGGTCTGGGCGGCAGCCCTGCTATCCTCGCTGCTCGCGCTCGAGATGCTCTTCCGCGATGACGCGCAGGACGGGACGCTCGAGCAGTACGCGCTCTCGGGACGCTCGCTGACCTGGCTGCTTGCGGCGAAGACCGCGACGCACTGGCTGCTCACCGGGTTACCGCTCGCCGTGATGGCACCGCTGGCGGGGATGGCGCTGGGTGCGCCGGCCTCGGCGGTGCCGGGCATCCTCGCCTCGGTGGGGGTGGGGACCGTGGCGCTCAGTTTGATCGGCTCGATCGGCGCGGGTCTGACGCTCGGCGTCCGGCGCTCGGGGGCGCTGCTGTCGCTCCTCACGCTGCCGCTCGAGATCCCCGTGCTGATCTTTGGTGCGCGCGCTACGGAACTGGCGATCGATGGCGCGGCCTATGGGGTACCGCTGCAGTATCTGGCGGCGCTCGCCGTGCTGGGCCTGACGTTCGCCCCCCTCGCGGCTGCCGCGGCGGTGCGGATTAACCTGGAATGAGGACAGCAAGTTGATCGTGGGCTTAGATCGAGCGCGAAATCAAGAAGTGGTGGGAGCTCGTACCCCAGGCATAGGGATATGCCCCGCCGCCGCAGGTGGCGGAGCCGCGAGCAAAAACCACGCTTTTTGCTTGCGGCGCGCTGGGACGGGCAGGATGCCCGGATCCAGCGCTTCAAACTAGCACGATGGCCTGGACCTGGTTTCACCGACTCGCCTCGCCGCCGCACGTCTACCGTGTGGCCGGCCGCCTGACGCCCTGGCTGGCGTGGCCGGCGGGCGCGCTGATCGTCGCGGGCCTGATCGGCGGGTTGATCCTCGCCCCGCCTGATTATCAGCAGGGGGAGGGCTATCGCATCCTCTACGTACATGCCCCGACCGCCTGGATGTCCCTGATGGTGTATACGACCATGGCGGTAGCTGCGGCCATCGGGCTCATCTGGCGTATGAAAGTGGCACATGCGGCGGCGGCGGCGTGCGCGCCGATCGGCGCATCCTTCACCTTTGCGGCGCTGGTCACCGGGTCGCTCTGGGGCGCGCCCATGTGGGGGACCTACTGGCAGTGGGATCCGCGCCTGACTTCGGAGCTGATCCTGCTCTTCCTGTATCTTGGCTACATGGGCCTGCGGTCCGCGTTCGATGACGTGCAGCGGGCCGACAGGGTGAGCGCGGTGCTCGCCATCGTGGGGGTGATCAATGTTCCGATCATTCACTATTCGGTCATCTGGTGGAACTCGCTTCACCAGGCGCCCTCCGTGATGACGCTGGGCAAGCCGACCATGCCGCCCTCGATGCTGGTGCCGCTTCTCATGATGCTGCTCGGATTCACGCTGCTCTTCGGGGCGCTGCTGCTCGTCAGGTTGCGCGGCGAGGTGCTCAGCCGCGAGCGCACAGCCACCTGGATCCGTGAGGCGCTGGCGCCATGAGCGCCTTCTTCGACATGGGCGGCTATGCGGCCTACGTCTGGCCGGCGTATGCGGTTACGTTCGCAGTCATAGTGCTCAACATCGTGTGGGCGCGGCAGCTGCTCAGGCGGGCGCGCAAAGAGGCCCTGCACCGGCTCGCGATCGGAGGACTCGACAAATGACCCCTAGACGGCGCCGGTTGGTGCTGGTGCTCGGCATCCTGGCCGGAGTGAGCGTGGCGGGCGCACTGGCGCTGAGCGCTTTCCGCCAGAATGTCACCTTCTATTTCGTCCCGAGCCAGGTGGCCCAGGGCAACCTCCGGCCGGGCCAGCAGTTTCGCCTGGGCGGAATGGTGGAGAAGGGCAGCGTGTCGCGTCAGGCCGGCAGCATGGAAGTGCACTTCACCGTCACGGATTTCAAGCGCGAGATCCCCGTCGTCTACAGCGGTGTTCTGCCCGACCTCTTCCGGGAAGGCGCCGGCGTGATCGCGCTCGGCGAGATGCGCTCCGACGGGACTTTCCAGGCGGATGAAGTGCTCGCCAAGCACGATCAGTACTACAAGCCGCCCGGCATCAACGGCCCGAAGCTCGACACCCGTCATGGCCAGCCGCGCGACCAGGCGCTGGAGCAGACGTCGTCGACCGCGAGCACCGGCCGCCCGCACCCCGCCGCGGAGCAGTAAGGAATGATTCCCGAGCTTGGTCAATTCACGCTCATCCTCGCGATGCTGCTTGCCGCGCTGCAGGCGTTCTTTGGCATCGTAGGACCCGCCGTCAAGCGCGAACGGTGGATAGCCGCCGTAACCCCCGCGGTCACCGGCCAGTGCGTCATGGTCGCCACCTCGATGGGCTGCCTGGTCGCATCCTTCGTGGCCAATGATTTCTCCGTCCAGTACGTCGCCGAGAATTCCAACTCCGCGCTGCCGCTCTTCTATCGCGTGGCGGCGGTCTGGGGCTCGCACTCGGGCTCGCTCATCCTCTGGATCTTCCTGCTCGCCTGTTGGTCGGTGGCGGCGGCCTTCGGCACCATGCGCCTGCCCAGGGCCTTCGCCTCCAGAGTGCTCGGCGTGCTCGGCCTCATCAGCTTCGGCTTCCTTCTCTATACCCTCGCCACCTCGAACCCCTTCCTGCGGCTCGATCCGCCCTGGCCCGACGGCGAGAGCCTGAACCCCATCCTCCAGGACCCGGGGCTCGCCGGCCATCCGCCGGTTCTCTACACCGGCTACGTGGGTCTCGCGGTGGCTTTCGCGTTCGCGGGCGCCGCGATGCTCGAAGGGCGGCTCGACAAGGACTGGGCGCGCTGGACGCGCCCCTGGACCACGGCGGCGTGGGCGTTCCTCTCCTGCGGCATCGCGCTCGGCAGCTGGTGGGCGTACTACACGCTGGGGTGGGGCGGCTTCTGGTTCTGGGATCCGGTCGAAAACGCCTCTTTCATGCCCTGGCTGATGGCGACCGCGCTCATCCATTCGCTCGCGGTGACCGAGAAGCGGGGACTCTTCAAGAGCTGGACGCTGCTCCTCGCGGTGCTGGCCTTCTCGCTGAGTCTCGTGGGCACCTTCCTCGTGCGCTCGGGCGTCCTGGTCTCCGTCCATTCCTTCGCGGCGAGTCCGACGCGCGGCACGTTCATCCTGGCGTTCCTCATCGTGATGATCGGCGGCGCCCTGGCGCTCTACGCCTGGCGGGCACCGCTCCTCAAGTCCGAGGCCGGCTTCGAGCTGACCGCGCGCGAGTCGTTCCTCCTTTTCAACAACATCCTGCTGGTGACCGCCTGCGCGACGGTGTTCGCCGGCACGATGGCGCCGCTCATCTCCTCGGCGCTCGGTCTCGGCAAGCTGTCCGTCGGGCCGCCGTACTTCAACCCGACGTTCCTGCTCTCGATGCTGCCGCTCCTGGCGCTCGTTTCAGTCGGCATCCACGCCCGCTGGAAGCGGGGCAAGCTGAGCGACCGCGCCCGTCCCATCCTCCTGACTCTGGTCGCCGCGGCGGTGATCGGCTGCGCGGTGGTCTTCGGACTCTTCACCGGCGGGCGGGTGCTCGCGCCGGTGGGCATCGGGCTCGGTGTGTGGATCATCCTCTCCTCGCTGATCGATCCCATCGATCGCCTGCGCCGCCGCATTACCATCCCGCGCGCGGTGCTCGGGATGACGCTCGCGCACATCGGCCTCGGCATCTTCGTCGTCTCCATCACCTCGGTGGAGGGCTTCACTGCGGAGCGCGACGTGGCGCTGGCGCAGGGAGCGACGGCGCAGCTCGGTGCGTACGAATTCCGGTTCGAGGGCATTCAGCCCGTCGAAGGGGCTAACTACAGTGGAGTCGGCGCCACCGTCGTCGTGACCCGTCACGGTGCTCCTGTCGCGGTGATGCACCCGGAGAAGCGCGAGTACTGGGTGCAGCACACGGACACGACCGCGTCCTCCATCCGGATGTACCACACCAGCAACATCCTGGTGGCGCTGGGTCAGGATCTGGGCAAGGGCACCTGGAGCCTGCGCCTGCAGGTGCGGCCGATGGTGAGCTTCATCTGGCTGGCCGCCTTCATCATGGCGGCGGGCGGGATGCTCGCCATCTCGGACCGCCGCTACAGGCTCCCGCGGGAGGAGGAGGTTTCCGCTGTCGCCGCGGTGACCCGGAGTCAGGCCGGATGAGCCGCCTGCGCTTCCTCATTCCGCTCGGGGTCTTCGCGCTGCTCGTGGTGGTGCTGGCGGTCGGCATCCGGCAGTCGCCGGACAAGGACCTCATTCCTTCGCCCCTCATCGGCAAGCCGGCCCCCGAGTTCTCGCTGCCGAGCCTCACCGATCCCACCCAACGGGTCAGCTCCGCGCAGCTCCTCGGCCACTGGTATCTCTTCAACGTCTGGGGCACCTGGTGCGTCTCCTGCCGCATGGAGCACGAGATGCTGCTCAAGATCAAACAATCGGGCCTCATTCCGCTGGTTGGGCTCGACTGGAAGGACGACAGAGGCGATGCGATCTCGTTCCTCAAGGATGCCGGCAACCCCTATGCCACCATCGCCGTGGACCATGACGGCAGTGAGGCGATCATGTGGGGCGTTTACGGCGCGCCGGAGACCTTCCTCGTGAACCCGCAGGGCATCGTCACCTACAAGTTCATCGGCCCGATCACCCCGCAGGCCTGGGAGCGGGAGATCCTGCCGCGGCTGCCGATGGGCCAGACACCGACGACCCCCTCGAGCTCGTGATGTCAGCCCGGGCCCTATCCTTCTTCCTCGTCGCCCTCGCAGCCGCGGTCCTGCTCGGCTCCTCGGCCGCGTACGCCATCGCGCCGGAGCAGATGCCGACCCCGCAGCTCGAGACCCGCTATCTCGCGCTCATCCAGGGATTCCGCTGCATGCAGTGTCAGGACGAGTCGCTCGCCGACTCGCCGGTGGACCTGGCCGCCGACATGCGCCGGCAGATCCGCGACATGCTGCTCGCCGGCAAGACGGACCAGCAGATCCGCGACTTCATGGTGTCCCGGTACGGTTACTTCATCCTCTTCAAGCCGCCGTTCGTGCCGAAGACCGCGTGGCTCTGGCTGACCCCGGGCGTCGTACTCGGCATTGGAGTGATCGCCGCGCTGACCGTCATCCGCCGGCGCGCCGCGCTCGCTGCCACGGACCCGGAAGACAACGACCTGACGGATGCGTAGCCGATGATCGTCTTCATCGTCCTTGCCGCGATCCTCGCGGCGGCCTGTGTGGCGCTCATCGCCGTGCCGCTGCTCAAGCCCGTGCCGTCGCAGGCCGCGAAAGCGCCCTGGACCGCCGTCGCCGCGACGGCCGTGTTGGCCGCCGGCTCCGTGGGGCTCTACGTCACCTGGAGCAACTGGTCGTGGCACAAGTCCCCGGGCGTGCGCTCGCCCGAAGGGATGGTCGAGCGGCTGGTGCATCGGCTCAATGACCATCCCGAGGATCTCGACGGCTGGCTCATGCTCGGACGCTCCTACGCCGCGCTGCAGGAGTATCCGCTCGCCGCGCGTGCCTACGAGCGGGCGGATGAGGCGGCTGGCGGCCGCAGCGCCGATGCGCTCGTCGGCGAGGCCGATGCCCTCATGAACATCGATGAGTCCGAGGTCAACGGCCAGGCCGGCCAGCTGATCGAGCGGGCGCTCGCGATCGATCCCACCTCGCCGAAGGCGCTTTTCTTCGGAGCGGCCGTGGCGCTGCGCCGCAACGACCTGCCGCTCGCCCGCGCGCGCTTCACCAAGCTCCTCGGCCTCAACCCGCCCGCGGAAGTCAAGGCGATCCTGCAGCGGGAGATCTCCGGGATCGATCGCCAGCAGCAAGCCCGGGACGGCGCGCGTACCGCCGTCCCCCCCGATCCCACCCCCCAGTAGCCCTCACGCCTCCAACGAAAGTTGTAGGAACCGGCCCCGTCCCCGCGTTGTCACTTCTACAGCGGCGTGCGGCCGGCATGCCTCTTGCTGGATCCTGGCTGCTCGCTGGCCGGGATGTTCTCGATGAAGTCCGTGGGCCGCACATCGATTGCTGCCGCTGTGGTTGCCCGCGAGCGCCAACGAACCCAGCTTGTGGAGGAGAGTACTGATGGCTCAGGTATCAGGTCACGACGGACGCACCTCGGAGGGCCGTACGTCAAATCGAGGTTTCGCCTCGATGAATGCGGAGCGGCAGCGGCAGATCGCCAGCATGGGCGGTAAAGCCGTACCCGACGAGAAGCGTAGTTTCTCGCAGAATCGGCGCCTGGCAGCCGAAGCCGGCCGTAAAGGCGGGCAGAGCGTACCCGGCGCGAAGCGCAGCTTCTCGCAAAATCGCGAGCTTGCCGCCACTGCGGGCCGCAAAGGCGGGCAGAGCGTACCGGATGAGAAGCGCAGCTTCTCGCAGAATCCGGAGCTTGCCGCCGAAGCCGGCCGCAAGGGCGGGCAGGCGAGCCACGGAGGCGGCGGAGGAGACGCCCACCGCGAAACGAGGTCCTGACGCGGCCCTTCGAGGCACGACTGCCGGTGGCCATCGAGCCGCCGGCCCCCTTTCTTTTGGGCAACGTCTTGCAAAGATTGCCCTCCCGATTGCAGTTCTTACCGGTCCGCTTGCGTCCAAGGTGTCCGTTCCAGGTATGCCTTGACCCCCAAACACGCGTGGACTAGTGTTCCCGCCAGCAGAAACTAGGGGAGCCCCGGCAAGGGGCTGAGAGGCCAACGGTGCCGGCACGGCACGGCGTGGCGACCCTTCGAACCTGATCCAGTTCATGCTGGCGTAGGAAAGTTCTCCGTTCGCTTTCAGACGACGGCTTTTCTGGATCTTCCGCGGTCCCACCGCTCGAGGAGCATCCACGATGAGTGCCGTCCCGCTGACCGTCGTCTCCGACTCGCTGCCCGCGTCCCGTAAGGTTTTCGCGTCCGGCACGATCCATCCCCAGTTGCGTGTCCCGATGCGTGAGATCGCGCTTCACCCGTCAGCGGGGGAGCCGCCGCTCGTCGTCTACGACTCCTCGGGCCCCTACACCGACCCGTCCGTACGCATCGATATCGAACGTGGCCTCCCGCGTCTGCGAGAGGAGTGGATCCTGGCGCGCGGGGATGTCGTCGCAGGCGAGGGTCGCCTCGTGCGCCCTGAGGACAATGGGTTGGCGATAGGCGCCGCCGGGGCACCCGAGTTCCCCGGAAGGCGCCGGCCGCTGAAGGCGCGCGGCACCGCCGCCGTCAGCCAGATCGCGTACGCCCGCGCGGGGATCATCACGCCGGAGATGGAATTCGTGGCCATCCGCGAGAATCTCGGCCGCGAGCGCCGACGCGCCGCCGCCGTGCGCGACGGCCAGTCCTGGGGCGCCGCCATCCCGGACTTCGTCACCCCGGAGTTCGTGCGCGCCGAGGTCGCCTCGGGCCGCGCCATCATCCCGGCCAACATCAACCACCCGGAGTCGGAGCCGATGATCATCGGCCGCAACTTCCTGGTGAAGATCAACGCCAACATCGGCAACTCCGCCATCCTCTCCACCACCGCGGACGAGGTGGACAAGATGGTCTGGGCCATCCGCTGGGGCGCGGACACGGTCATGGACCTCTCCACCGGACGCAACATCCACACCATCCGGGAGTGGATCCTGCGCAATTCGCCCGTGCCGATCGGCACCGTGCCCATCTATCAGGCGCTCGAGAAGGTCGGCGGCATCGCCGAGGAGCTGACCTGGGAGGTCTTCCGCGACACGCTGCTCGAGCAGGCGGAGCAGGGCGTCGACTACTTCACGATCCACGCCGGCGTCCGGCTGCACTACGTGCCGCTGACCGTCAACCGCGTCACCGGCATCGTCTCCCGCGGCGGCTCCATCATGGCGAAGTGGTGCCTCGCGCACCATCGCGAGAGCTTCCTCTACCAGCACTTCGAGGAAATCTGCGAGATCTGCCGGGCATACGATGTCAGCTTCTCGCTCGGCGACGGCCTGCGCCCGGGCTCGATCGCCGACGCCAACGACGCCGCGCAGTTCGCGGAGCTCGAGACCCTGGGCGAGCTCACCCGCATCGCCTGGAAGCGCGACTGCCAGGTGATGATCGAAGGGCCCGGCCACGTGCCCATGCACAAGATCAAGGAGAACATGGACAAGCAGCTCGCCACCTGCGGCGAGGCGCCGTTCTACACCCTGGGACCCCTCACCACCGACATCGCGCCGGGCTACGACCACATCACCTCGGCCATCGGGGCTGCGATGATCGGCTGGTACGGCACGGCGATGCTCTGCTACGTCACGCCGAAGGAGCATCTGGGACTTCCTGACCGCAACGACGTCAAGACCGGCGTCATCACCTACAAGATCGCCGCCCACGCGGCCGATCTCGCCAAGGGCCATCCCGGCGCGCGCGAGCGCGACGATGCCCTGTCGCGGGCGCGGTTCGATTTCCGCTGGGGCGACCAGTTCAACCTGTCCCTCGATCCCGATACCGCCTGCGCCTTCCACGACCAGACGATGCCGAAGGAAGCCCACAAGGTGGCGCACTTCTGCTCCATGTGCGGGCCGAAGTTCTGCTCCATGCGCATCTCGCACGAGGTGCGCGCCGAGGCGAAGGAGCAGGGGATGCAGCAGATGGCCGACAAGTTCCGCGCCGCGGGCAGCGAGATCTACGTGGCCGCAGGCGAGTCGCAGAGCTGAGGATGCGCGCCATCGTCCTCGGTGCGGGTGTGGCGGGGCTCACCTGCGCAGTCGAGCTCGCCGAGCGCGGCGTTGCGGTGGAGGTGTTGGAGCGAGGGGAGCGGCTGGGTGCCGCCTGCTGCTCCTGGTACGCGGGCGGCATGCTGGCGCCGTGGTGCGAGCGCGAGAGCACGGAGGCCATGGTGGCGGCGCTCGGCGAGGAGAGCCTCGCGTGGTGGCCGGCGAGATTCCCGGGCGCGGTCATACGCGGCAGCCTCGTAGTGGCCCACGGACGCGATGTTGGGGAGCTGCGTCAGTTCGCGCGCCGAACCGAACGCTACCAATGGCTCGACGAGTCAGGGATTGCGGCGCTGGAGCCCGATCTCGCGGGCCGCTTCAGCCACGCACTCTACTTCCCGGAGGAAGGGCATCTCGATCCGCGCGCGGCCCTGGCCGCGCTGGCCGCCCGGCTCGAGGGGCTCGGCGCCGCCATCCGCTTCGGCGCGGATGCCGCGGCCTGCGGGGAAAGGGCGATCGCGGCTCAGGCGGCGGGCGGCGCCGTCATCGACTGCCGGGGCCTCGAGGCGCGCGATGTGTTGCAGGACCTGCGCGGCGTCAAGGGCGAGATGTTGGTCGTGAAGCTGCCCGATGTCAGCCTGTCGCGACCGGTGCGGGTGCTGCATCCGCGCGTACCCGTCTACATCGTCCCGCGGGGCGACGGCCACTACATGATCGGGGCGACCATGATCGAGAGCGACCAGCCGACGCGCATCAGCGCGCGCTCCATGCTGGAGCTGCTCGGCGCGGCCTACGCGCTGCACCCGGCGTTCGGCGAAGCGGAGATCGTCGAGATCGGCACCGGCGTGCGGCCCGCCTTTGCCGACAATCTGCCGCGGGTCTGCCGGATCGGCGGCACGGTTTACGTGAACGGTCTCTACCGGCACGGCTTCCTCCTCGCCCCGGCGCTCGCCCGCCAAGCGGCGGAGCAGGTGCTGGCGGCAGGCCATTCTGCTGAGGTGATCCATGAGGATTCTCGTCAACGGCGCCTCGCGTGAGATCCGGGCGGCGGATCTCACCGGCGCGCTCGAGGAGCTGGGCTATGCCGGCGCGGTGGTCGCAACGGCGCTCAACGGCGAGTTCGTCGCGGCAGCGCAGCGGCAGGCGGCGCGCCTCGCCGACGGCGACCGGATCGAAGTGCTGGCGCCCATGCAGGGCGGTTAGGAGCGGCAGCGGCCATGTTGCGATTCTATGAGTCGGAGCTGCGCTCGCGCTTGCTGCTCGGCACCGCCCGCTACCCGTCGCCGGCCATCCTGACGGAGGCCGTCAAAGCGAGCGGCGCTCAGGTCGTCACCGTGTCGCTGCGGCGCGAGTCGGGTGGGGAGCGCGCGGGGCAGGGCTTCTGGTCGATCATCCGCGACCTCGGCGTGCGCGTGCTGCCCAACACCGCGGGCTGTCACTCCGTCAAAGAAGCCTTAACCACGGCTGAGATGGGACGGGAAGTCTTCGGCACCTCCTGGGTGAAGCTCGAAGTCATCGGGGAGGACGAGACGATGCAACCGGACGTCTTCGGCCTGGTGGAGGCGGCGCGCATCCTCTGCAAGGAAGGCTTCGAAGTCTTCCCCTACACCACCGAGGATCTCATCGTCGCGGAGCGGCTGCTCGAGGCAGGCTGCCGCGTGCTCATGCCCTGGGGCTCGCCCATCGGCTGCGGCCGCGGACTCAACAATCTCTTCGGCCTGAAGGCGCTGCGGGCCCGATTCCCTGAAGTGCCGATGGTGGTCGACGCCGGCATCGGCGTGCCGTCTCATGCGGCGCAGGCACTGGAGCTCGGCTTCGACGCGGTGCTCATCAACACGGCCGTCTCGCAGGCGCGAGATCCCGTCGCCATGGCCGGCGCATTCGCGCAGGCGGTCGCGGCGGGGAGGGCAGCGTACGAGGCTGGACCCATGGAGCCGCGTGACCTCGCGGTGCCGTCGACACCGGTCATCGGCAAGGCCTTCCTCGGATGATACTGGCGCCGGTCTATCCGATCGTCGACAGCGCAGCGTGGATACGCCGCCTGCTGCCCGCGGGCGTGCGCCTGGTGCAGCTTCGGGTCAAGGACCGCCCTGCCGGGGAGCTCAGAGCCGAGATCCGCGAGTCCCAGGCTCTCTGCGCGCGTGCCGGTGCGCAGCTCATCGTCAACGATCATTGGCAGCTCGCCCTCGAGGAAGGCTGCGATTTCGTTCACCTGGGCCAGGGTGATCTGGATACGGCCGACGTGCCGGCACTGCGCCGCGCCGGCGTTCGAATCGGGATCAGCACTCACGATGACGGAGAGCTGGCCCGCGCCCTGGGCCTCGCGCCGGACTACGTCGCGCTGGGACCCATCTATCCGACACTGCTCAAGGTCATGGCCTTTGCGCCGCAGGGACTCGCCCGCATCGGCGAGTGGAAGCGGCGGGTCGGTGCCATCCCACTGGTCGCCATCGGAGGCATCACGCTCGAGCGCTTGCCAGGCGTGCTGGCGGCGGGAGCCGACTCCGCGGCCGTGGTGACGGACATCATGCGCAACCCGGCTCCGGAAGAGCGGATGAGACACTGGCTCGACGCCGCCGCGGCATCTGGGGGCGCGGTGGCTCTCGCCATGGAACCCACATGACCGATCGCTACGCCCGGCAGATCGTGTTGCCCGAGGTGGGTACGGAAGGGCAGGCGCGCCTCGCCGCAGCGACTGTCCTGGTCGCTGGCGCCGGCGGACTCGGCTGCGCCCTGCTGCAGTATCTGTGCGCGGCAGGAGTGGGGCGGCTCCTCATCGTCGATCACGATCGGGTCGATGAATCCAACCTGCACCGCCAGCCGCTCTTCCGCATGAGCGACGTCGGCCAGCCGAAGGCTTGCGCGGCCGCCGCCGCCCTGCGGCAGCTGAACCCGGGAGTCGCGGTGGAGGAGGCTGTTGAGCGGTTGACGCCAGCCAATTCCGCGGCGTGGGTCTCGCGAGCGGACGTCATCATCGACGCCGCGGACAGCCTCGCGCTGACGTACATCCTCAGCGACGAATGCCTGTGCCAAGCGAAGCCGCTGGTCAGCGCGTCGGTATTGGGACTCTCCGGGTACGTAGGTGCTTTCTGCGGCGGCGCGCCCAGCTACCGGGCGGTATTCCCGGAAATGCCGCGCCAGGCCGGCTCCTGCGCGCAGTCCGGCGTTCTCGGCACTGCCGTCGGCGTGATGGGGACACTGCAGGCGCATATGACCCTGGCGATTCTCCTGCAGCTCACGCCACCCGTACTCGGTCAGCTGATCAGCGTCGACTTTCGCACGCTGCGTTTCAGCGGGTTCTCCTTCGGCTCCGCCCGCGAGCCGTCCGGTCCGGCAGTACCCTTCATCGCCCCCGAGGAAGTGCGCGAGGCCGATCTGGTCATCGATCTGCGCAGCCTGGCGGAGGCTCCCGTGTCCCCGTTCCCCGGCGCGCTGCGGGTTGGCGTCGAAGAAGTAGAGACGGCAGGGCTCCCAGACGCGTCCACTTCGCGGGTGGTTCTCTGCTGCCGCTCCGGCATCCGTGCCTGGCGCGCCGCGCAGGCCCTGCGTAGGGCGGGGCACGTGGATCTGGCGCTGATCGCTCTCGGAGATTGACGGCTTGACCGGCCGGGCCGCCGTCCTCGTGATCGCCGGCTCCGACTCCAGCGGCGGCGCGGGCATCGTGCGCGACATCAAGGTGCTGACGGACCTCGGCGTCGATGCGCTCTGCGCCATCTCCGCGGTCACGGCCCAGACACACAACCACGTGGTCAGCGTGCTCCACATACCGCCGGAGGTCGTGCGTACTCAAATACGCGCAGCGCTCGAATCGGCCACCGTAGGCGCCGTCAAGATAGGGATGCTGGGCACCAGCGCCACAGTCAGCGCCGTGGCGGACAGCCTGTCTCGCGCCGGCTCGATCCCCATCGTCCTCGATCCAGTGCTGCTTTCCTCATCCGGAGGCGTGCTGTTGGATGCGGAGGGCCGGGAGGAGATGCGCACGCGGCTCCTTCCTCTCGCGACCCTCCTCACTCCCAACATCCCGGAAGCCGCGACGCTCTGCGGCACGGCGACGGCGGCGAGCCGCGAGGAGTTGCTGCAGCAGGCGCGATCACTGCTGGCGATGGGTGCGCGCGCCGTGTTGCTCAAAGGCGGTCACGCCGACGGCGCCGAGTCCGTGGACCTGCTTCTTACCGCGCAGGGCGCGCCGCAGTGGCTCTCTTCGCCGCGCCTCGAGGCACGATGCCGCGGCACCGGCTGCGCGCTGGCGTCGGCGATCGCTGCCGGCATCGCCAAGGGCCAATCGATGGTGGACGCCTGCCGCAACGCCAAGGAATACGTGCTTTCCATGCTGGCCGCGCCGGCTTCCTGACAGTGATTACGTCAAAAGCCCCCCAAACGCGCCGCGCGCCGGCGCGTTGACACGCGCGATCGATCGCTCCCACCTCGAGAAATCTGCGTCAACCTGTAACAGATTCGTGCGCTCTGTTGCGGCAAGGGCGGCGAACCTAACTCGTCGCCACTTCCCGACACAGGCACAGGTGAGGACCACGATCATGCACTCCAAGTTGTTGCGCGCAGCCGTCTGCGCCGCGCTCCTGACGGGCCTCGCCGCCTGCGGCGGCGGCTCCTCCGATCCCGGCACGGGCCTGGGCAGCAGTCCGCCTCCGCAGACCAGCCAGATGGCCATGATCATCAGCGACGCCGCCTCCGATGACTGGGCGACGGTCGCCGTCAGGATCATGAGCATCGCGCTCATTCCGCAGGGCGGCGGCAGCGCCGTGACGGTCTACACCGCTCCCGCCACGCCTCCCATGGTCAACCTCGAGGAGCTCGACCAGATCGGCGAGGTGTTGGGTAACGTCTCGGTCCCGGACGGCACCTACACCGGCGCCATCGTGACGGTCAGCGGCAACCCGGGCGACGTGCAGCTCGTCGTCTCCGCGCAGCCCGAGGTGGGATTCGCGGGCACCTCCGGCGAGCTGATCCCGTCCTCCGACATCCAGATCATGGGCACCCAGGGCTCCTCGGGCAGCCTCACGGTGCCGGTCAACGTCGACTTCGCCTCGCCCCTGGTCGTCTCGGCGAGCGGCTCGAATGCGCTCGATCTCGAGTTCGATCTCTCCCATCCCGCCTTCATCGTGGCGCACGATCCTCCCGGCGCCACCGCCACCCAGTGGGCGGTCAACTTCGTCGGCCCGGTACGCCGCCATCCGATCAGCGACATCACGCACCTCGTGCTCCGCGAGATGTACGGCGATGTGACCGCGGTCGCCTCCGACGGCAGCTCGATCACGATCACCAAGGAGATGCCGACGCTGCCGGTGGTCGACCCCGAGACCCCGGTCGCGACCGGACAGTCGCTCACGATCAATGCGGACGCGACCAACGGCACGATCTTCTACAACGTGGATGCCGGCACCAGCACGACGATCACCAGTTTCTCGTCGGTGGCCTCGACCCTGAACGGGGAATTCGTTCGGCTCACCGCGCGATATCAGGAGGATGGATCGCTCGTTGCGGTACGCGTCTGGGCGAGCACGGACTTCAACAAGCTGTGGCTGAGTCCCGAAGGCCACGTGCTGCACGTGAATCCTTCCACCGACACCATCGTGGTGGACAACGCGGCGGGCGTCCCCGTGCCGATCACGGTGAGCTCCGCTACGCAGTTCTTCTTCCGCCAGCCCGCGAATCCCGCGGCCGATGCCGCGCCGATCGGAACCGGTCCCTCGTTCCTCGCCAACGACGACTTCGTCCGCGGCTTCAAGGTGCAGGTGAGTGTGGTCGATCCGCTGGCAAGCCCGCTGGTCGCCCAGTCGGTGGACATCGAGACGGCCGCCTACTCGGGACAGATCTCGAATGCGCTGCCCGATGGGACGGGGTTCACCTATACCCACGACTATCTGACCGCCACGGACGACTACGACATGACGCTCGACTACATCTCGAGCTCGAGCGCCAACGGCAAGGACTCGAACGGCAACCCCATCGACGGCTTCAAGTGGTGGAACTTCGCCTACCCGACGCTGGTGGATGACGGCGGCGGCGCGATAGCGGACTTCTCCACCGCCGTGGGCGGGGGCGCCTCCGGCGGCTTCACCTTCGCCGGCGACAACTTCTTCGCCTGGGGTGTGTCGGACGCGCGCTGGGGCGACCCCGCCAACCTCAGCGGCTGGTCGGCGCCCTGGACGATTCTGTTGCCGACGCCGCTGCCGCGGGGCACGGTGGTCACCGGCCTGGCGAATGATGCCTTCACCCTGACGCTGGCCGGCGGCACCACCCCGGGCACGGTCGACATCAGCACCGCCTCGGGCTCGGCCACCCTGGTCTACCAGGTCGACCGCTCCAACGGCATCGTGTCGATCAGCCCGATCGACATCAGCACCTCCAGCGGCCTCGGCACCCTGACCAGCGCTCTGGCAGCCGGTACGCAGGTGAAGGTCTACGGCACTCCGCAGACGGACGGCACGTACAAGGCCTACGTGCTGATGTACTTCTCGAATACGGAGCCCGCCGACTGAGGAGGCTTGCCCGGCTCAGTC
>Ga0335072_10003952_pt1 | contig 22171 bp, 22 predicted proteins | sample Lox_Sample_21_FD_206725 | JGI IMG/M metagenome (GOLD analysis project Ga0335072, IMG submission 206725) | Soil microbial communities from Loxahatchee National Wildlife Refuge, Florida, United States - Lox_Sample_2.1 | ecosystem: Environmental > Terrestrial > Soil > Wetlands | place: USA...
GCCGGCGAACCAGATGAACTACGACCCGCAGCAGTTCTACAACGCCGCCATGGCGCTGGTCGGCGGCAGCGGCGCCGCGGTCGCCGGGTTCCGGCTGCTGCCGCCGCTGTCGCCGGCATTCCTGGCACGCCGCATGCTGTCGCTGACGCTGCGCGATCTGCGCCACCTCGCCGGCGGGCGCGGCTTTGCCGATTGGGATGGCCATGTCTACGGCCGGCTTGCCGTGCTGCCGGAAGCAGCGACCCCGTTGCAGCATGCGCAGCTTTTGGTTGCCCTGTCGGTGGGTTCGGAAATCCAGCACCTGCGGCAGATCATGCCGCGGCTTGGATCGTGCCGCGCGCTCGACCTGGCGTTCGCCGCCATCGCGCGCGGCGATACCGCCGCGGCGCTCGCATGCCTCGCGCGCGCCGATTGCGAACTGGCGGCGCACGGCGGTGAGGCGGCAACGCCGCAGGTGGCGCTGCACGCACGGGGCCGCGTTCGCGCGCTCACCGACGCGCTGGTCGAGCACGGCGACTATTTTGCTTCCGGAGCACGCGCATGAGGTTCGCGGAAACCAATCTGCTCGGCGTGTACGTGGCGCCGATGTCGGTGATGCTGGTTGGCGCGTGGGTCATAACGCTGGTGCTTCGCCGTGCCGCGGTTCGTTTCAGCCTGCTGCGGCACGTCTGGCATCCCGCGTTGTTCGTTGCTGCTTCGTATATGATCGTGCTGTCGCTGATCGTGCTCGCGTTGGCACGCTGAGGAACGCGATGTCCCAGACAGAACTCAGGGCAAAGCCCGAGACGCGCGAACCCGGCCGCGAGATTCCATGGCCCCCTGCGCCGATCGCGCGCCGGCCGTGGCGGTTCGTGCGGCCGGCGATGTCCGTGCTGATCACGCTGATTGCCGTGGCGGCGGCCGGCGTGCTGAGCTGGAGGCTGTGGGACGTCTACATGCTGGCGCCCTGGACGCGCGACGGCACGGTACAGGCATACGTCGTCACCATCGCGCCCGAGGTCAATGGACGCATCGTCGCCCTGCCGGTGCATGACAATGAGTTTGTCCACAAGGGCGACCTGCTGGTGGCGATCGACCCGACCAACTATGCGATTGCGGTCGACCAGGCGCAGGCAGCCGTCGCGCAGGCCCGGTCGACGGCCGACAACGCCGAGCGGCAGGCACGCCGGCGGGCGGCATTGACCACGCTCGAGGCGTCGGAGGAGGAGAAACAGACCTTTGCCAGCCAGGCGATCGCCGCGGAAGCCAGTTATCGCGCCGCCGTGGCAGCCCTGGCACAGGCACGGGTGAACCTGAACCGCGCGACGATCCGGTCGCCGGTGAACGGGTGGGTCACCAACCTGCTCGTTCAGCAGGGCGATTATGCCAATGTCGGGCAGAACGTGATCTCGGTGGTCAATGCCGATTCGTTCTGGGTCGAAGGCTATTTCGAGGAAACCAACGTGGCACCGATCCGCGTCGGCGACAGGGCGGACATCAAGCTGATGGGTTACCGGCAGATCGTGCGGGGCCACGTCGACAGCATCGCGCGCGCGATCAATGTCCCCAATGCGCAGCCCAACGCGCAGGGTGTCGCGACGGTCAATCCGATCTTCACCTGGGTGCGTTTGGCACAGCGGATTCCGGTTCGCGTTCACATCGACAAGGTGCCGCCGGGGGTGGTGCTGGTGGCCGGCATGACCGCGACCGTGCAGATCGACGTTCCTCCGCCGGGCCCGTGACAGTGGCGATGTGACGGGGAGGCACGCCCGATCGTTTCAGGAAAAGAAACGACGCGACGGAGTGATCGCGTCCGGCTGTGGCGAGGCGCAGTGCTACCCCTGCTCCTGCGGCACCCGGCCTTCCAATGTGCGCACGCGCTGTTCCAGTCTCGCATACCGCGAATGAGAGGCGCGGACCTCGTTCACCAAGCCGGCCACGTTACCGTCAAGGCGCTGCACCATGGCAATCAGCACCGCCATGTCATCCCGAATGCCATGCGTCTCCACAAGCAACCTCTCCTGCTGGCGCAAGAAGCCTGAGCTCGGTTGGCAGTTCGCCGCTCATAACGGTGTCGTGTATGTCATCCGGCGAAATGGCCGTTAATTGATGCATGCAGCGTCAGGCGTGATGCATGCAGCGTCAGACGGCACGCCGATCACCGGTTGAGTTGTACCGCGCCGTTCTTCCGTATCTCCCGGCTGCCTTGCCTCCCTGTCACGGCCACGTCACCCTGACGCAATGACCTACACGATCGGCATCGATGTCGGCGGCACCTTCACCGACATCGTCGTCTCGGCCCCGGACGGCCGCACCATCACCGCCAAGGCCGCCTCCACCCCGCGCGACCAGTCCGAGGGCGTGATCGCCGGCCTGGCCCTCGCCGCGGCAACGCTCGGCCTCACCACCCAGGGCCTGCTCGCCGGTACCGCCCGCATCGTGCATGGCACCACGGTCGCGACCAACGCCCTGCTGGAGGGCAAGGCCGCGCGGGTCGGCATGCTCACCACGGAAGGCCATCGCGACATCATCGAGATGCGCGAGGGCCTGAAGCCGGATCGCTACAACCTGCGCATGGCGCCGCCCGCTCCGCTGGTCCCGCGCCAGTTGCGCGTGCCGGTCCGCGAACGCACCCGCGCCGACGGCAGCATCGCCACGCCACTGGATCCGGCCTCGCTCGACGCCGCCATCCGGCGGCTTGCGGCCGCGGGCGTGCAGGCCGTCGCCGTCTGCTTCCTGCATGCCTGGCGCAATCCCGCGCACGAGCAGGCGGCGGCCGCCGCGGTAAGAGCACGGCTGCAACAGGCCTATGTGACCGCGTCCTCGGATGTCCTGCCGCAGATCAAGGAGTTCGAGCGCTTCTCCACGACGGTTGCGAATGCCGCCGTCGGGCCGGTGATCCGGAACTACCTCGGCCGGCTGCAGGACAAGCTGGCCCAGGAGGGGTTCCGCGGCGAGCTACTGGTGATCCTGTCGCATGGCGGCGTCGCCTCGGTGGACGAGGCGATCCGGCTCGCCGCCGGCACCGCTCTGTCGGGTCCCGCCGGTGGCGTGGCCGCGGCGGTGGCGCTGGCGCGGGCCGGCGTGGCGCCGGACCTGATCGCCTTCGACATGGGCGGCACGTCCACCGACATCGCTTTGGTGCGCGGGGGCGAACCGGCGCTGGCGGGCGGCAAGACGGTGGCCGATGCGCGCATCGCGCTGCCCGGGCTGGACATCGTGACGCTCGGGGCCGGCGGCGGTTCGATCGGGCGCGTGGACCGGGCCGGATTGCTGGCGGTGGGGCCGGAGAGTGCCGGCGCCGACCCGGGCCCGGCCTGCTATGGCCAGGGCGGCACCGCGGCGACGGTCACGGACGCCAACCTGGTGCTCGGTTATCTCGATCCGGGGAACTTCCTTGGCGGGCGGCGGCGGCTGGACGTGGCGGCGGCGACGGCCGCGGTCGGGGACGTGGCGGCGCGGCTGGGGCTGTCGGTGGAGCAAGCCGCGTTCGGCATCCATCGCCTGGTGAACACCCGCATGGCGGACGGGGTGCGCGTGGCCACCGTCCGCCGCGGCGTCGATCCGCGCGGCTACACGCTGCTGGCGTTCGGTGGCGCGGCCGGGCTGCATGTCACGGCGGTGGCGGCCGAACTGGGAATCCGGCGCGTCGTGGTCCCGGCCGCGGCGTCCGTGCTGTCGGCCTGGGGGATGCTGAACACCGACCTCCGCATCGAACTGACGCGCAGCCAGCCGCAGACCGGCGGCATCGACACCGACGGCCTGCGGGCCGCGTTCGCGGCCATGGAGCAGGAGGGGCGGGCGCGGCTGGCGTGGTTCGACGGGGCAGTGGCGGTCCGGCGTTCCGCGGATATGCGCTACGGCGAGCAGGTGTTCGAAATCGCGGTGGACCTGGATGGAATGGACTGGGCGGCGCCGGACCTGGCCGGGCGGATCGAGGCAGCGTTCCACCGCGCGCATGAGGCACTCTACACCTACGCGCTGCCGGACCAGGACGTGGTGCTGGTCAATGCGCGGGCCTCGGTGACCGGGCGGCTGCCGGCGGCCGCCGCCGGGGCGGCCGAGAGCGCGGGCGGGGCGTCGGGGCCGAAGGGACGGCGGCGGGTGTGGCTGGATGGCTGGGCCGAGGTGCCGGTGTTCGCGTTCGGCGGATTGGGCCGGGGGCAGGCGATTGCCGGGCCGGCGGTGGTGGAGTCGGACACGACGACGGTGCTGCTGCGTCCGGGCGAGAGGGCACGGTTCGACGCCAGGGGCTGGCTCGCCATCGAGATTGCGGATTGATGCAAACCTCTCCCGCGCAGTGGGAGAGGTCGAGGCGCCGGAGGCGCCGAGGGTGAGGGCGATCGGGTCGGCACGCTGCTCGCCTTCGCCGACAGCGTGCCGACCCGCCCTCTCCCTCGAGGCTTTGCGTGTCGACCTCTCCCGCGAAGCGGGAGAGGTTTGGGCGAGGCGCGGGGTGAATTCGTGGCAAGATCGGGCAGCGCGGCGCATTACGCACTTGCAGCAGGACGGGCGCGCGTACGACTATAGTGTTATGATGCCGCAGGAGGCCCCGTCGGCGGACCCCTCCGCCGTCCGATCGGACGCGATGCCCCGGTTTCCCGGGCCGGCGTTTGCCGCGCTGGACCTGGGCACCAACAACTGCCGCATGCTGGTCGGCGCGCCCGCCGGTGACAGCTTCCGCGTGCTGGACAGCTTCTCCCGCATCGTCCGGCTGGGCGAAGGCCTGCACCACACCGGCGCCCTCAGCGAGATCGCCATGGGCCGCGCCTTGGCCGCGCTGCACGCCTGCGCCGCTCGCCTGGCCCGCCGCCCGGTGCGGCGCCTGCGCGCCATCGCCACGGAAGCCTGCCGCCGCGCCGTCAACGGCCGCGAGTTCCTCGCCCGCGTGAAGCACGAGACCGGCCTCGACATCGGCGTGATCACCGCCCGCGAAGAGGCCGAGCTGGCACTCGAATCCTGCGCCCCCCTGCTGTGCGGCGATGGCCGCCGCGCGCTGCTGTTCGATATCGGCGGCGGGTCGACGGAACTGGCCTGGGTGCGGCTCAGCGGCGGGCGTCCGACGCTGATCGGCTACGACTCCCTGCCGATCGGCGTGGTGACGCTGGCCGAGCGCTGGGGCGGCGCCGGCTTCACCCAGGACGGCTTCGACGCGATGGTGGACGACGTCGCCGCCCGCCTGTCGGCCTTCGAATCCATCCACTGCATCGGCCACGAGATCCGCAATGGCGGGGTGAACCTGCTCGGTACCTCCGGCACGGTCACCACGCTTGCCGGCATTGCCCTCGAACTGCCGCGCTATCGCCGTCCGCTGGTGGACGGCGTGGTGCTGAGCGCCGAGGCCGCCGACGCCGCCCTCGCCAGCCTGCGCGCGATGGGGCGCGAGGGGCTGGCGCAGCATCCCTGCGTCGGACCCGACCGCGTGGATTTCGTGCTGCCCGGCTGCGCGGTGTTCGCCGCCATCACCCGGATGTGGCCGGCGCGGAAGGTGATCGTGGCCGACCGCGGCCTGCGCGAGGGCATGCTGCTGCGCATGATCCATGGCGAGCGGGCGCGCGGACGACGCGCGGGGGCTTACCGGCCGGCATGAAGCCCGGAGCCGGGAAGGGAAAGGGGGCGCCGCGCGGGCTGGCGGTGTCGTTGCGCTCGGCACAGGGCCGCAGCGCGGCATCGCAGCGCTGGCTGACGCGGCAGTTGAACGATCCCTACGTGGCGGCGGCCAAGGCGCAGGGGTGGCGCTCGCGTGCCGCCTTCAAGCTGATCGAGCTGGATGAACGGTTCAAGCTGATCCATGCCGGGGTGCGGGTGGTGGATCTGGGCGCCGCGCCGGGTGGCTGGACGCAGGTCGCGCTGCGCCGGGGCGCCGGGAGCGTGGTGGCGCTGGACCTGCTGCCGATGGACCCTTTGCCGGGGGCGGCGGTGCTGCAAGGCGACTTCTCCGACCCGGCGGTGGCCGGGCAGGTGCAGGCCGCGCTGGGCGGCAACGCCGACCTGGTGCTGTCCGACATGGCGCCGAACACCACGGGCCACGCGGCCACCGACCATTTGCGGATCATGGCGCTGGCCGAGGCGGCGCTGGTATTCGCGCTGGACGTGCTGGGCGACGGCGGCAGTTTCGTCGCCAAGGTGTTTCAGGGCGGGTCCGAGCGGGCGATGCTGGAGCGGATGAAGCAGGCGTTCGGTTTGGTGCGCCACGCCAAGCCGCCGGCGAGCCGCAAGGAATCGAGCGAGCTGTACGTGGTCGCGCAGAAGTTCCGCAGCCCGGCGCACGGTGCCGGGGCAGTCGAGGCGCGGTTGCGCCGAGGGTGAGGGCGATCGCGGCGCTGCGCCGTGCGTTCTTCTTCCCGCCGACCCGATCGCGCTCAGACCCGGCGCGTTGCCGCCTCGGCCGCTGTTGCTTTCACGGGAGCAAAGGACGGTACCGGGACAGCGTGGCTGCATCGCAACCGATGACTGCGCCGGAAGCAGGTGGCTGCTCGGGGCGGGCGGCTGCAACGCAACCGATGACTGCGCCGGAAGCAGTTGGCTGCGTCGGGGCGGGTGGCTGCGTCGGGGTGGGTGACTGCGTCGGGAGCCGGCGGCTACGCCTGGAACACGTGGCTGCGCCGCGCGTGATTGGCCGCGCGGCAAAAAGAAAGCGGCGGGGAATGACCCCGCCGCTCGATTGGACAGTTCAAAGCGTGTCGGCGATCAGAAGCGGACCGACATGCCGACGGTGACCACGTTCGCGGTGACCGTGTTATAGAGGGCCGGGTTCGTCCCGCCCAGCAGGTTGACGTTGCCCTGATAGACCTGGCCCCACGCATACTCGGCCACGATCACTGCACCCGGGCCCAGGCCATAGACGGCGCCTACGTCGAGGCCCTGCGAAGTGCGCTGCGTGTTGCACCCGCCAGCGGCACAGCTTGTCGTGCCCTGGTACTTGTAGTTGAAGTAGTAGGCACCCAGAGTGGCGGGAATTTGCGGAATGGTCCACTTGACGCCGGTCACATAGGCAAACATGTCGCGGCCACCGGCGGGCTTCAGGGCCCAGTTGCCGTTCATCGCGCCCCACATGACGTTGCCGCCCAGTTCAAGCTGCTTGGCGATCGAGACGTAGGCACCGGCATCGCCGATATCCAAGCCCTTGTAGGTCTGGCCGCCAGGAGCGACGACAGCGTTGACTGTGCCGCTATGGGTCCAGATGAACGAGGTCGCGAGGCCGATCGGGCCGAAGGCGTTGCGGTAGCGGATGGCGCCATCGATCTCGTTGCGGTAGCGGGTACCGTAGTCGGCCGCCAGGGTCGAGGATTCCTGCGTGGCGCAGCCTACGCCACCGCCGGCTGCGCTGCACCCCGAGCCATCGAACGGGGTGGAGTTGTTCGGCGCGAAGCCAACGCCGAAGTCGAAGCCATCGAACACAGGCGAGACATACTGGATGCGAGCGGCCATGTACGCGCCGCCTTCGTCCGCCCACGGCCACACCGGGGTGGCGCCGCCGGCGATGTTGGTGGACGAGAAGGAAATCCACCCGCCGATGTCGAAGTCGTCGAACAGGCCGAGTTCATACAACGTCTGCGAGCCGAGGCCGGTGCCGATGCGGACGAAGCCGAGCTGATCGGTGCCGATATAGACGTTGGCGTGGCGGATATAGAGGATGTTGTCGCTGGAGTCGCCGGAGGCGCTCTGCGCGAAACCTGAGGTCACGCTGGAGCCGGCGAGGCCGGTGGCGGGCGCCGGTGCGGTCTGTGCCACGTCGACCAGGCTGGCGGTGCCGCCGCTGATCGAGGTGGTGTTGTTCTCACGGATCTGGGCGTAACCACCGTACTTGATACCGGTCTTGGTCATGCCGTCGAGGCCGAAGTCGAAGCGCACCCAGCCGTAGATGCCGTAGGGCTGCTGCTTGTTGCCAACGAGCGCGGGGCTGGTCGTGCTGCCGCTCATGCCGGTCCACCACGCCGCCATCGGGAATTCGTTGACGAACAGGTTGACGCGCATGTTGATCTTGCCGGGCTGCGGCACGGACCAGGGCACGGCTGATTCGCCTTCAAGGCCTTGGCCACCGGTGTAGGGTCCACCCATTTCGCCGAACCCGTCGAGGCCGGTGACAAGTCCCGTACCGGTCACGGTGGCGGGGTTGCCATCCATGTCCAGGATGCGACCGGCGTGCGCCGTCCCGGCGACCAGGCCCAGTATTGCCCCTGCGGACAATAGCATTCTGAGCTGTTTCACGTTCTGTCCTCCTTGTTGCGCCGGCGAGCCGGCGGACTCCAGGCTCCGTCCCGACGCCGTTCCTGTCCCTCCCTGAGCGGGCACAGCGAACGCAGGCGAAGCGGCCGAACCTGGGGGCGACTGTGGCGCAACTATCCGCGGTGCCGCAACGAGGCTTAAGCGCTTCTTGGGGCATTTTTGGAACACTGTGTCATAGATGCCACAAGAAAAACTACGGTATCGCCCCGCAACACCAACGCCGCCCCTCGGCGTGCACCACCCGGCTGCTCGCCCCCACCACGCCCAACGCGAACGCCGGCGCGACGCATGGGCCGGTTCCGGCGAATGACAGCGGCATGAAACCGCGGCGCCGGCGGGCCAGGGATGGGCCGCGCAACTTGCGGCGCGGCGTGCGGTCTGCAATAACCCGACCGGGATTTCGGCGGCGCACAATATCTCGCGGGCGGACGCCCTGGTCGGCCCCAGCTATTGCGCTCCGGACGTGAGGAGCGGGTCTTGCCCGACGGTGGCCAAACTTTTCCGGCTTTGGTGCTGAACGCGGATTTCCGCCCACTGTCCTATTTCCCCCTGTCGCTGTGGTCCTGGCAGGACGCGGTGAAGGCGGTGTTCCTGGACCGGGTCTCCGTGCTGAGCGAGTACGACACCCGCGTCCGCTCCCCCAGCCTCAGCATGCGCCTGCCGAGCGTGATCGCGCTGAAGGACTACATTCCCTCGGCGCGGCGCCCGGCGTTCACCCGGTTCAACGTGTTCCTGCGCGATGGCTTCCACTGCCAGTACTGTGGCGGCCGCTTCCCGGCGCACGACCTGACGTTCGACCACGTGGTGCCGCGCAGCCGCGGCGGCCGGACGACGTGGCAGAACGTCGTCACCGCCTGCGCCGACTGCAACCTGCGCAAGGGATCGCGCCTGCCGAAGGAATGCGCGATGTTTCCGCGCTGCCACCCGCGCCAGCCGACCACGTGGGAGCTGCAGGACCAGGGCCGGCTGTTCCCGCCGAACTACCTGCACGAAAGCTGGCGCGACTATCTGTACTGGGACAGCGAGCTGGAAAGCTGAGGGCCGGCGCGTCCGCCGCAGCCATCGGCGGCGCCGCGTTGGCAGCCGCATTGCTCCGCCGGTTCTGTTGCGACGCGCGCGCCCATGGACAGCCGCACCGCCTCGCGCATCCCCCGTACCGCCTGCCACAGCGCACCATCGCGCCACGCGCGCAGCAGGTAGATCGCACAGCGCGGCAGCAGTGACAGCCAGCTCGCGCCGTGCTTGCGGCCGACATACAGCCGGTTGCGCACGAACCAGAACCAGCGGGTGCCGGACCAGGCGACGCGTTGCTCGGCGCTAACCTTGTGGCGGACCGCGATGTCGCCGCGATAGCGCACGCGCCAGCCACGGGCGCCCACGCGCCGGCAGAAATCCAGTTCCTCCCAGCAGAAAAACAGCGACTCGTCGTAACCGCCCACCTCGTCCCAGGCGCGGCGGCGGATCGCATGGCCGGCGCCGACGAAGGTGGCCGCGTCGAAGCTTTCGCCCGCGCGCCACAGCAGTCGCCGCGGATAGCCCCAGGACGAGAGGTCATCGGTTCCCGTCGCGTGCGTGACGATGCGGCAGCCGATGGCGGCGATCTCCGGCGCGGCGTCCAGTGCCGCGACCAGGCGCGCCAGCGTATCGGGCGCGGCGAATTCCGCGTCGTTGTCCAGCCCGACGATCACACGCCCATGCCCGAGCGCCGAGCCGCGATTGCGCCCGCCGGCCACGCCGTGGTTCCGGTCCAGCGCGATCAGCGTGGCATCCGTCCTGCCGGCCACGGTTGCCGCGAGCAACGCCAGGTTCTCCGGCCGCGACCCCTGGTCCACCACGAATACGTGGCGCATCACGCCGGCCTGGTCCAACGCAGACCGGATGGCGGCGACCGTGTCCTCGGCGCGATCGAGCGCCAGGATCACCACGTCCGCGTCGTACGGTCCGCACGGAGCGCCGGGTGCGCCCGCGACATGCTTAGACATCGGCGGGCGGTGCAGCCGGGATCGCAAGATAGGCCAAGCGTTTCATTTCCTTGCGGCCGCGTTCGACCGAATCAAGGATCATGCCGCAGACCAGCGTGAGGGACGACAGCAGCACGAGACCCGTTGCGAGGACGGCACTGGGGAGTTTGGCCACCAGGCCGGTGCGCAGGAACTCCATCACCACCGGCCCGCCCATCGCCAGCGCGGCGAGCAACAGCCCGGTTCCGGCGGCGGCAAAGAACAGTAGCGGGCGGCCTTCCTTCACCAGCACCAGGATGGTGCGCAGGATCCGCAGCCCGTCCGACCAGGTGCGCAGCTTGGATTTGGATCCGGCGGGGCGCTCGCGATAGCTCGCGGCAAGTTCCGCGACCGGCATCTCCAGTTCCAGCGCATGGACGGTGAATTCCGTTTCCGTTTCAAATCCGCCGGCCAGCGCGGGAAACGACTTGACGAAGCGGCGGGAGAAGGCGCGGTAGCCGGAGAGCACGTCGCTGATGCCGCCGCCGAACACGCCGCGGACCATGGCGCTGAGTACGACATTGCCCAGGCGATGCCCGGGCCGGTAGGCGCCATCCCGGGCGGTGACCCGCGCCGCTGTCACCATATCGAGCCGTTGCTCGGACAGCAGATGCAACATGGCCGGCGCGGCGCCGGCGTCATAGGTGTCGTCGCCGTCGACCAGCAAGTACATATCGGCGTCGACGTCGGCGAACATGCGGCGCACGACGTGGCCTTTGCCCTGCAGCGGTTCCCGGCGCACCACGGCGCCGGCGGCGCGCGCCTCGAACACGGTTCGGTCGCGCGAGTTGTTGTCGTACACATAGACCTGGGCCTGCGGCAGGCTCGCCTGGAAATCCGCGATCACCTTGGCGATGGTGGCTTCCTCGTTACAGCAGGGAATCAGCACCGCGATGTGGGGTTCGGGCGCTGGCGCGGGGTCGAAGGGCCAGGCAGGCAGTGCCTGCGGACGTCGGGCGACGGCAGCCAGTTCGGCGATGGTGTCGGACACGAGATGCGCCTTTCTTCAATAAGCATTGCGCCACAGCGTCGCGACGGTGCGCAGGAGGATCAGGCAATCCATTCCGAGCGACCACGTCGCGATGTATTCCAGGTCGCTGTCGAGGCGGCGAAGCAGTTTTTCTTCCGTATCGGTCTGGCCGCGCCAGCCGCGGACCTGGGCAAGTCCGGTCATGCCAGGGCGCACGCGGTGGCGGAGACCGTAGCAATCGCTGACTTGCTCGAACGGCGTGCTGCCGGCGCAGGTGCCAGGGGCGTGCGGGCGCGGCCCGACCAGCGACATGTCGCCGCGCAGCACGTTCCAGAGCTGCGGCAATTCGTCGATCGACGTGCGGCGCAGCAGCGCGCCGATGCGCGTGACCCTGGGGTCATGCGGGCAGGTCTGGCAGAGCGGTCCGTGCCCATGCGGCGCATGCCGCATGGTACGGAACTTCACCAGTTTGAAGGACCGGCCGTGCAGGCCAATCCGGTGCTGGCAGAACAGGATGGGGCCGGGGCTATCGAGCTTGATTGCGATCGCCACGACGAGCAGCAGGAGGAGGTGAGTCAGCAGGGTGATCAGTGCGACGGCAATGTCGATGCCGCGCTTGAGTGCGCCGCAGCAGCCGGACAGCGGCGGCAGTGCGTGCCGACAGGGCAGCAGAGCCTGGTGATATGGCCACGGCTGCCATGGCATTGTTGAGGTGGCGAACGGCGATGATGCCAATATCGCCACACGCGGATCGATATGGGACACAGGTTTTTCCTCGCGCCGGCCCCCTGGATCGGCGGCCGTTGGTTCTGGTGTGACGGCGAGAGGTGACCTGAAAGTTAACAGGAATCGTGAAAATGCCAGTGTATGCTGATGTTCACGAAACATCCCGCGAAACGGGCGGGTTCTCCGTATTCGTACGGATAAATTGCCGCATACTATCGTGAATCAGCGGAATACGATCGCGCGAGAGAGTCCGAAGTTCATAAACATGCCGGCGATGGCGCCGGCCGCGGTGGCGAAGATCGGCTCGCGTGCGAACAGGGGGATGAACGCGATGGTCAGCGCGTAGGTGCCCCGGTTCAGGATGAAGCCGACCGTGTTCACGGCGAGGAAGCGTACCCATTGCCGGTGCGCCGGCCCGTCGCCCAGACCGCGGAAGGTCCACAGGCGATTGCACAGCCAGGTGAATGATGCCGCTACGCAATAAGACACCGCGCCGGCGCCGTACAGTCCGAGCTGTCCGCGCAGGGCATAGACGACGCAGGTATCGATCGCCCAGCCGAAGGTCCCGACGGTGCCGAACATGAAAAACTGCACCAGCAGGCGGATGCGCGCCTCGGTGACGAGGCTGCGCGCCGGCGGCGGCAGTTGCGTTGCAACGCGGAGCAGCAGAGCTTGCATGGTGGGCCGGTTAGCGAAACAAGCAGGAGAGTGCAAGGAAATTAATGATAGGCCGGACGATGCTTCGTGAGCGTTACATCATGGCGGCCGGCCGGGCCTGTGCCGCACGCCCGCCGCGGGCGACGGCGGCTGGGGCATTCCCCGCGCTCCGGTGTCCGGCCGCCATCGCCGCGGCGCGGCGTCATGCGCAGTCAGTGCATCACGGCACCGGAACGGTCATGGCAATGCGAGTACGGTCATGACATTGCGATTGCGGTCATGACATTGCGATTGCGGTCATGACATTGCGATTGCGGAGCAATCAGTACATCACGGCGCGCAACGGCGTGGGCCTGGGCGGCGCGTCGCCCTGCGGGAAGGCGGAGATCTCCGGGTCTGGCGTCGAGCCCCACATGCACACCGCATAGCGCTCGAACGGAAACTGCCTCGGCCGATACGTCGCCTCCTGCTCCGGCATGATGTGCTTCACGCCGCAGGAATACTCGAAGATCATTCCGTCCGGGCCACGGAAATACAGCATCACCGCGGTGGACAGCGGATGCCGGCCGGGACCGAGCAGGATCTTCACCCCCTTCTCGCGCAGGAAGTACCAGGACTTCATGACGTCGTCGACATCTTCCACCTGGTGGTTGATATGCTGAATGCCCGGACGCGGCGCGGGAAACAGCGCCAGCGAGTGATGCGCGGTGGCGATGCGCAGCAGCGCGGCGTCGCCGATCCAGTCGGAGACGCGCGCATTGCACAGGCGCGTCCAGAACTTTTCGTCGCGCTGCGCGTCGGTGGTGTAGAGGCCGATATGGCTGAAATGCGTCACCCCGGCATCGCGGCCGGGAAAGAACCGCGTGCCGCTGTGATACGGACGCGTGACGAACTCGATGCGGTTGCCCGACGGATCGTGGCTGGCGATGAATGCCTTGACGCGGCGCTGCTCGCATTCCTCACTTGTGCCGAAATGCACGGGATAACCGGCGCTTTCCAGTTCGGCGCCGACCGCATCCAGGTCGTCGGGATCGTGCAGGTCGAAGCCGATGGCCTGCTCGGCAGGGTCGCCCTCGACGTAGACCATGGTGTGGTCGCGTGTGTCGCCGCGCACCGCCACCTTGTCGCTGCGGAAATACGCGGCCTTGCCCTCGCGCGCGACAAGCTGCAGGCCGACGATGTCGGTGGCGAAGCGGATGGCGCTGTCGAGATCCGAGGTGCCGACGCGCACGTAGCGGATGTCTTGCAGATTCACCATGACGGTTTGCTCCCGTTTGGACGTGGGCGCAGGGTGTGCGACGCGGCGGACGAATGCAAGCTCGGCAGGGTCACTGCACAGATACGGCAGCCCAATCCTGCCAGTCCAGTCTCTGTACGCGCGAGAATTCGTCGACATTCGCGGTGACCAGCGTCTGGCCACGGCGAAGCGCCTGCGCGGCGATCAGAAGATCATAGGCATCAATCGGCGTACCGGCGGTCTCCAGACGGGCCCGTTCGATCCCTGCCACCCTGGCATCTTCCTCATCGAATGAAACCACCTCGACCGGCGCATCGAAAAACACACGCAGCCGTTCCGTGTTCCTCGCTCGATGTTGGCTCTTGCCCACGCCGTACCAAAGTTCAAATGCAACGATGGACGATATTGAAATCGTGACACCGTCAGCTATTGCTGCATCAAAATGCCCGCGTACCCTTTGAGGCCGCCCATTCATGATGGCGATGCACGCATTGGTGTCGAGGAGATAGGTCACTCGAAGACATCCCGGACCGGGGTTCGGGGTTGATCCCGCCCCTCGGGCATGAATGGTTCACCGGCGAAGCGATCGAGTTCGGCAAACCATTGCTTAACGTCGAACTCGATTGGCTCCAGCAGCACAGCCTGCCCCAGGCGCCGGATCCGCACCTGATTGCCCTTGAAGCGGAATTCGTGAGGCAGCCGGACGGCCTGGCTTCGTCCGTTCATGAACAACCTGGCGGTCCTGATCTTCGGCATCACGAGGGCTTCGTTACTGATATAGTCCCATGATATATATCTCTGAAGGGTCCGGTCAAGCTGGACTGCCCAGGACCTCTGCCCGATGCGCCGCCGCCATCTCGGCCATGCTGGCAAACCGGAAATCGTAGTGCACGCCGGCGGGCGGCGGCGACGTGGCGCCCCAGCCGGCGGCATCCTGCCGGCGATCGATCCAGGCCGACGCCAGGCCGGCGGCATTGGCCGGTGCGTGATCGTGGAACAGGCTTTGCGCGGTGTGCAGGATGTCGGTCTCGGCGATGCCCAGCGCGGCCAGCTTCTCCAGCAGGTAGGCGAAGTTGCGCGGATCGGGCTTGTAGGAACCGATGTCCTGCGCGGTGAACACCGCGTCGAACGACACCCCCAGCCGCGGCAGCGATCCATCGAAGCTGGTACGATCGACATTCGACAGGATCACCAGCTTGTAGTGCCGCTTCAGGTATTGCAGCGCCGCGGCGGTGTCGTCGAACGCCGGCCACGCGCCCACCGAGGCGCCGAAGGCCGCGCTTTCCGCGGCGTCCGGCGCAACGTCCCAGGCGCAAGCAAGCTGGCCGTGCACCTCGGCGAGCAGATCGGAATATTTCATCGCGGGCGTGGCGGCTTCCTGGCGCGATTCATGCTGGGCGAAGGTCGCCAGCACATCGTCCCGCGGCTGCGCGATGCGGGCGCGCCCGAGCAATGGCTGGAGCGCGGCGAACAAGCCGCTCTCCCAGTCGATCAGCGTGCCGTAGCAATCGAAGGTCAGGACGCGGAATTCGTGCAGGCGCATGGGCGGGTCCCCGGGTCAGAATCTCGAAACGTGCCGCGGACGCATGAACCGGCTCCGGCTCAGTGCCGGAAATGCCGCATACCGGTGAACACCATCGCAATGCCGGCGGCGTCAGCGGCGGCGACCACCTCGGCGTCGCGCACCGATCCGCCGGGCTGAATCACCGCGGTGGCACCGGCCGCGACCACCGCCTCCAGCCCGTCGGCGAATGGGAAGAACGCATCCGACGCCGCCACGCTGCCCTGCGTCAGCGGCGCATCCAGTCCGGCCGCTTTCGCCGCCTCCACCGAGCGCCAGGCGGCGATACGCGCGGAGTCCACGCGATTGGGCTGGCCTGGTCCGATGCCGACGGTCGCCGCCTCGCGGACATAGACGATCGCATTCGACTTCACGTGCTTGCAGACTTTGAATGCAAACAAAAGGTCGCGCAGTTCCGCATCGCTGGGTGCCCGGCGGGTAACCACCTTCAAATCAGCCGCCGTGACCCGGCCGGTATCGCGCGTCTGCATCAGGAAGCCACCGGACAGGCTGCGGAACGTCATGCCGGGCGCCAGCGGATCCGGCATTGCGCCGGTCAGCAGCAACCGCAGGTTCTTCCGCCGCGCCACCGCGGCGATCGCGGCCGCATCGGCGTCTGGTGCCACGATCACCTCGGTGAGGATCTTCGCGATTTTCTCCGCCGCCGGACCGTCCAGCGTACGGTTCACCGCCACGATGCCGCCGAACGGCGAGACCGGGTCGCAACGGAATGCCAGGTCCCACGCCTCGGCCAGCGTCGCCGCCGAGGCCACGCCGCACGGGTTGGCGTGCTTGATGATCGCCACCGTCGGTGCGTCGAATTCCGCGACGCATTCCAGCGCGGCATCGGTGTCGGCAAGGTTGTTGTACGACAGCTCCTTGCCCTGCACCTGCCGCATCGTGGCGACGCCGGGACGCGTGCCGTTCGCGTAGAAGGCGGCCTGCTGGTGCGGATTCTCGCCGTAACGCAAGGTCTGGCGCAGCGTGCCAGCGACGGTCATCCGCGGTGGAAACGTCTCGCCGCGCTGTGCCGCGAACCAGGCGGCGATGGCGGCGTCGTAGGCGGCGGTGCGGGCATAGGCCTCGCCGGCCAGGCGGCGGCGCGTTGCCAGCGTCGTGCCGCCCTGCTCCTGAAGCTCTGCCAGCACCGCGTCGTACTGGTCCGGCCCGGTCAGCACGGCGACGAAATCGTGATTCTTGGCGGCCGCGCGGATCAGTGCCGGGCCGCCGATGTCGATGTTCTCCACGCAGTCGTCGAACGGGGCACCGCGCGCGACCGTGGCCTCGAACGGGTAGAGATTCACCGCCACCAGGTCGATCGGCGCGATGTTGTGCGCGTGCATCTGTGCGACATGCTCGGGCAGGTCGCGGCGGCCAAGGATGCCGCCGTGGATTTGCGGCACGAGCGTCTTCACCCGCCCGTCGAGGATTTCCGGGAAGCCGGTGTGATCGGAGACCTCGGTCACCGCGATGCCGGCGTCGCGCAGGGCACGCGCCGATCCGCCGGTGGAGAGCAGCGCCACCCCATGCGCAGCGAGCGCCGAAGCGAACGGCAGCAGCCCCGCTTTGTCGGATACGGAAATCAATGCGCGGCGAACGGTGACGACATCGGCCATGGCGAACCTCGGCGGATTTGCTGCGGCGCGGGATACTCCGGCGGGAGGGGCGGTGCCAGGGGCCGTTCCAGGGGCAGGTGCACCCGCGGCGTTCCCCTGTCCCTCAGCCCTGTTCGGCGACGCCTTGTGCCCCTATCATCACTATCATCACCCTCATGGATGGCATCACCCTCCCTCCGGAACTCGAGCGATATGCGGCGGAGGCGATGTCCACCGGCCGCTACCGCGACATCTCCGCCGTGGTGCAGGCCGGCCTCTCGTTGCTCCGGCAGTCCGACGCGGAACTGCCCGAATTCGTCGCGTCACTTGAAGACGCGAGAGCCGAAGGCGAACGCGACGGTTTCCTGACTGCGACTCAGGTGGAGACCCGTGTTCCGGGCAGCGATCGCAAGAGGCGCCGCTCGCCGCCGGTGAGTAGCGATTTCTTCACGCGCGGGCAGCACGCGATCTCGAAGCGGCGGCGGAACGCATCGCCGAAAGCAGACCCGATACGGCGGAGGCCTTTATGCATGCGGCACTGAAGGCCGCGGCACGGGTGGTTGCGCGGCCAATGCTGGGCAGTATTCGGCCTTAGGGCTTGTTCGAAAACAATGGAATCTGATTGCACGGTCGAACAAGCCCTAGGCCTTTGTTTTGAACGGCAGCTTTGTCGGCGTGCTGACGCACTTATTTGCCTACGCTGCCTTACGTTCCATGCGCTACCGATTCTGGGCGCTGACGCGTTATTCGTGTCTGCCGGTCTATGACAGCTTTTCCGAGCCCGTCAGGATCGTTCGTGTGGTCCATATGCGGCGCGATCTGCCTCGCGTCCTCGCGCACCTCCCCGATTGAATATTGCGCGATCACACCCTGTTCCGCCGCCAGCGGCACTACACCCCCAGCGCCGCGATCGTCCGCGCCAGCACCTTCGCCTCGCCGTACAATTCCAATCCCCGCGCCCGTCCCGCTTCCCCCATCGCGGTCCGCAACGCCGGGTCCTCGACCAGACGACGCAGCGCCACCGTGAGCGCCACGGTGTCGCGTGGCGGCACCAGCAGGCCCGTCAGCTCGGGCACCACTTGCTCGCGCGGGCCGCGGATCGCGGTCGCCACCACCGGCAGGCCGGTCAGCATCGCCTCGATCACCGACATCGGCAGGCCCTCGAAATAGCTCGGCAGGACGAAGATGTCGGCGGCGGACATCACCGCCGCCATGTCGCTCCGGTAGCCCAGCAAGTGCAGGCGCTCACCCAGACCCGCGGACCGCAGCATCGCCACCATGTCCTCGCCGCGGTCGGAGTCCAGACGGTCCCCGGCCACCCACAGCTCGGCCTCCCCGACCTCGCGCATGGCGGCGGCCAGTTCGCGGTAGCCCTTGCGCGCCACCAGCCGCGACGCCGCCAGCACCACCACCTTGTCGGGCGTCGTTCCCAGCGCCGCGCGCAAGCGCGCCCGCGCCGCCGGGTCCGGACGGAACACCGCCGGATCGCGGCCATTGCCCACCGCGACGGGATGGCGGGCGATACGGAGCCGCTTCGCGTCGCCGGCTTCCTCGGTGGAGACCGTCAGGAAAATGTCCGTTGCCTTGCCGCCCACCAGTTCCATGCCAAGGCTCAGGGCGCGCTGCGGCCAGCCCCCCTCGGCGTGATTGAACAGAAAGCCGTGGCAGGTAAAGGCGACCTGCGGCACGCCGGCCCAGCGCGCCGCGAGCCGGGCGAGGAACCCGCTGATCGGCATATGCGCATGCACCAGGTCCGGACGTTCGGCACGGAACAGAGCGACCAGGGCGAAGAAGGCGCGGAGGTGCGCGATCGGCGAGATGCGGCGCGCGAACGGCGCAGGGATGATGCGGAATCCGTCGGCACGGACGTCGTCCAGCAGCGGGCCTTCGGCGCAGACACCCACCACCTCGTGGCCACGGGCACGCAACGCGCGCATCAGCGGCAGCAGAAAATGCCGCAGCGAGAAGTCGACATTGGTGAGTTCGATGATTTTCACAAAAAAACTCGCTCTCCCGCAAACGCGGGAGACGGTAGGGTGAGGGTGCCGCGTATCGAGCCGCCCCCCCTCACCCAACCCTCGATCCGCTTGGCGGCTCGACCCCGCGCGCAACGAGGGAGCGGGGATACGGTCAGCCGACCTTGCTGATCGCCCATTTCACCTGCTGCGGACCGTCGGCATATCCCGTCAGCACCACTTGCTCGGTCCGCCGCGGTTCCGGGCCGCCGAGATAGACGCTCTCCTCCAGCGTGATGCGCGCCCCGTCGGCGCGCAGCCGCCAGCCGCCCGAGCGCAGGCGCAGCAACACCGCCTCGCCGTCCTGCTGCACCGAGGCGGTCACCTCGGGATGCAAATGAAACCGCACCGTGAAGGGCTGCGGCGTCGGCGCTTCCACCGCATCCTCGCCGCGGATGTCGTCGCCGCTTTCCGCCATATAGAGCCGGCGGCGATGGACCGCGCCGAACACCGGCTTCCAGCCGTCGTGACTGGCCTCCAGCCAATGGGCGCCGTTGGCTTCCTGCCGCTGCACTTCCACCGCCGTCGGCCGCCGTCCCAGCCCCTCCGGCTTCAGCTCACTGCTCGACAGGTCGGCGATCACCAGCGTCGAATGCGCCGCGGTGGCGCGCGCCGCATCGCGCCACTCCGGCGGACCGGCGAGAAACGCGCCGCAGTTCACGATCAGGCGATCACGCCCCACCGACAGCTCCATCGACAGCGTGCCGGCATGGGCGTGGCGATCCACCCCGGGCGGCGGCGGGGCGCCGCAATCGACCAGCAGCACGCTGCGCCCGGCCTGCAGGCGCTGGAACCCGCCCTCGGTCAGCGCCGAAGGACCACGCCCGCCGCGGCCGGCCTGGGTCAGCACCAGGTCGATCAGCGCCGGTGTCTCCTCCTTGCTGCCGTTGAACAGGGCCAGGCCGCCATCACCATGCCGCATCACGCGCAGCGCCGGGGCCATTTTCTCGATCGCGTTGGTGAGCGGCGGTGGCGGCTGGGTTTGCCCGGCCTGCAGCAAGGCGCGGATCTCGGTCAGGTCCTGCAAGGCGGCGAGCTGCGCGGCGGGGCTGCGCTCCACATGGCAGCCATCCGCCAGCACCTGCCGCCCGATCTCCTGCGGCAGGAATTTCATGGCCCGGGCGAGAAATCCGGCATGCTCCGGCAGCGCAATGGCAGCCGAGATCAGCCCCTTCAGCGCGGTCAGGGCGCGGGCGTCCAGTTCCTCCGCCGGCAGGGCCGCCGACAGGCCGCGCGCGTCGGACACCAGCCGCGCCATCAGCCGCTGGCGGAACACGTCGTCGGCGGTGGCGGCGAAAAAGTCGTAGTGGCCGAGCCAGGCGGCGACGCGCGCGCCCACGACGTCGGGACGGTAGGCAACCGGGTCGGGCGGCGGCGCGTTGACCCATTCCGACACCAGCGCGCGGGCGCGCAGGCGCGCCGCGTCGGTGCCCAGCGCACGCAGATCGCGCAGCCAGCCGAAGCCATGCGCCGCCGCGCGCAGTATCGCCGGACCACTGGCGTCGGCCCAGCCGCCCGGCCGCAGCGCCCGAACAGCGCCGGCGAGTTCGAGTTCGCCCTTCAGCAGCCGGGCGCCTCGCCCGGGGTCGCCGGGCCAGGGATCACGCACCGGCAGTGCCGGCGCGTCCGGCACGCGGCTGATGCGCAGCGAGGGCAGGCGGGCCAGCGCGCGGCGCGCATCGCGCAGCCAGCGGCGCGGCATCGCCCCGCTCATCCTCCGGCCGGCCCGGCGCGCAGGGCGGCGATGGCAGCGGCATAGTCGGGCGCGCCGAACACGGCAGTGCCGGCCACCAGCGTATCGGCACCGGCCGCCACCGCCAGGGGTGCCGTGGCGTGGCTGACGCCGCCATCGACCGAGAGCGCGATCGGATGGTCGGCAGCGTCGATCATCCGCCGCAGCGCCGCGATCTTCGGCAGTTGCGACGGCAGGAACTGCTGGCCGCCGAATCCGGGGTTCACCGACATGACCAGAATGATGTCGACCAGATCGAGCGCCCATGCAACGGATTCGATCGGAGTCGCCGGATTCAGCACCACGCCGGTCTTGCAGCCATGCGCGCGGATGAGCTGCAAGGACCGGTGCAGATGCGGCCCGGCTTCCGGATGCAGCAGCATGTGGTTGGCGCCGGCCTCGGCAAACGCCGGCACATACGGGTCGACCGGCGCGATCATCAGGTGCACGTCGAACGGCAGCCGCGTATGCGGGCGCAGCGCTTTCAGCACCAGCGGACCGAAACTGATATTGGGAACGAAATGACCGTCCATGACGTCGAGATGCAGCCAGTCGGCGCCGGCCGCCTCCACGGCGGCAACCTCCTCACGCAGGCGGGCGAAATCGGCGGCCAGCAGGCTGGGGGCGACGGTGATCGCGGGGGGCGCGGCGGGGCGGAGCGGGGCGGGGGACATGGACGCGTTCTAGACATACGCTTGCGCGCGGCCAAGGCACGGCCTCGCGCGCGGCCGGAAACCGCGGCACGCCCCAGGCGTACCTATCGGCGCCGGCGTCCCCATGTTACCTGTTCCGCGCCGGCCCCGACGCGCTCCAGCCATGGAGGTAGAACGGCATGCTGTCCCCGATGTCTTCGTCTGGCCCGGTCGATCTCGATGCGCTGGACGCCTATCTGCGTTCCGACCGCTCCCCGGCCGATTGCATGGACATCTCGCAGCTCGATGGGTTCCTGGCCGGCGTGGTCATCGGTCCCGAAATGATCGCGCCCAGCGAGTTCCTGCCGGTGATCTGGGGCGGCGACGAGCCGGAGTTCGCCGACACCGCGGAAGCCGAATTGGTGCTGGGGTCGATCCTCGGCCGCTACAACGAGCTGGTCGACGGGCTGGCGGCAACGCCACCGGAATACGCGCCGCTGTTCTGGGAGGACCAGGCGGGTAACCGCATCACCGAGGATTGGGCGGTGGGCTTCATGCAGGCTGTGGCGCTGCGCCCGGATGCCTGGGAAGCGGCGCTGCGTGACGAGGAAACCGCGGTGCTGCTGATTCCGATCGGCATCATCGCCGGCGTGGCCGAGCCGGAGGTGGCGGTGACCGATGCGTCGTTCCCGGAAGGGTTCCTCGACGAGCTGCTGGAAGACGCGCCGGACATGCTGCCAGGCTGCGTGGTCGCGCTGCGGGCATTCTGGGCGGAACACGAGGAGAGCGCGGATGCGCGGCACGCACCTGGGAGCAAGAGCGTGCATTGAAGCGGTGG
>Ga0335072_10003953_pt1 | contig 22163 bp, 15 predicted proteins | sample Lox_Sample_21_FD_206725 | JGI IMG/M metagenome (GOLD analysis project Ga0335072, IMG submission 206725) | Soil microbial communities from Loxahatchee National Wildlife Refuge, Florida, United States - Lox_Sample_2.1 | ecosystem: Environmental > Terrestrial > Soil > Wetlands | place: USA...
GCCGCCCTCGGATCCCGCCCCGAACAAGGTGCCCTGCGGCCCCCGGAGGATCTCTACGCGCGAGACATCGAAGAGCTTTGGTATGGCATTGGTGGCGTCGGTTCCGAACGTCCTGATTTGAATCGGCGTGTCGTCAATGTAGATTCCGACCGTGCCCGAGCCGATGCTCGTGCCGTCGATACCCCGAATGACGATATTGCCGGTCGAGGGATCAAACTGCACACCGGGCGTAACGCGCGCAATATCGTTAAGCGTGTAGAAGCCCCTCTTGTCGATCTCCTGTTGGGTGACCACACTGAGGCTGATCGGCACCTTCATCTCCAGCTCCGCGCGCCGAGTCGCCGTGACTACGATCTCTTGCAGGACATCGCCCCCCCCTGTGGTAGTCGATTGCGCAAGGCAGACCCCAGAGCTGGCAGACAAGACGAAACCAGCCGCAATTACCGCGAGTCGAAATTGCCCAACGGATTCTTGTGAGGCGACCATGTTCTCCCCTTTGGCAAAATGGATCGCTTTTTCGTACACAATTGGCTTGCCGATTACGCGACAGCCAAGCGTCTTTTTGAGTGTAGGTAGCTGGCTGGCCTTCCACAAGGCGATCTGTTAGCACCGGGAGGTGCGGGAAATGCACCAGAGCGCCTTGGCCGAGTGGGCTCTTCACCTCCGCCTTTTTGCGGCATCTCGACCCGCCGCCGCAATTCCGTAGCCTCGCGCGTTCGCCTGATGGAGCGCGTCACGGGCCCGACTTGGTAGCTATCGAACTGCCGGCCTCGGGCGGTGCGCGCTTAGCACCAGGAGTATCCGCGCTGTACAATAAGGCCGACCTCGGTTTTAGCGTGAACTATGAACAGAAAATCGCGAGCGTCCGCGGCTTCATCTCCGGAAGGAATCGCTAAGACCCCGCCCCACACGACCGATCTGCTTCCCCCGTTCGCTGCACTTCGAGCGTTCGACGCCGTGGGCCGCCTCGGCGGGATCAGGCGCGCGGCCACGGCACTGCGCGTGGATCACACGGTGGTCAGTCGACACATTCGTGCACTGGAAAAGTGGATGGGGATCGTATTGGTCGAGCGCTCTGATGGCGTAACCCGGTTGACCGAATCGGGTCGGCGATACCACACACGCGTAGCGTCGGCGATAGCAGACCTTAGTGCGGCAACTGAAGAGGTGCGGCGCCTCGGTCCGGTCGATCGATTACGGATCTGGTGTGTGCCTGGCTTCGGGTTCCAGTGGCTTGCGACCCAGCTGGCCGCATTTCGCGCGGCAAACCCTCATTGCCAGCTTGAATTTCATCCGACCGATGATGCGGCAGATTTCAGTCACGATAGTGCAGACATCGATATTCGATACATGCTCGAGGGGGCGCGGCACGCTACTCCGAAATACATCAGAGCGCTGGAGTTCTCACGTCCTCCGGTCATAGCTGTTTCGAGCCCCGGGTTCGCCGCCACTTTGCCTCGGATGACTACTCCTGCGGATCTTCTGAAGGCCTCGCTCATTCACGAGGCGGACGATGTCCAGTGGCTGGCGTGGTTTCGTGCACATGGCGTCGAAGCCCCGAGCCCTCTCCCTGGGCTTCGCATGTGGCACGCGCACATCGTCCTGGAGGCGGCCCGCAACGGCGAGGGGATAGCGCTTGCGAATTCCTTTCTCGTGCGTGATGACCTCCTGAACGGTCGATTGATTCTCGTGGGACCCAAAGCCGCGCCTGGTTTTCCCACGGTCCTTGGTGGATATTTCCTTGCCGCTCGCGAGCGCGAGTGGAACCTTGGAACTGTACGACGCTTCCGCCATTGGCTGCTAAAGGCGATCGCCACCCATCAGAACATCCGTTGACCGCCTAAGCTACGTGGAGCTGCAGTTGTGGATCGGGTGGCGAGCGCCTTGATCCGCCTTTGTAACCTTCCCATGGCAGGCGGCCGTGACGCCGACTCTCCCAACTCTCGACCAAAACACACACGATTTCGCCCGCTCTGTTCGCCATATACAACGCCTCGTCTGCGCCCCGCACGAGATCTTGAAGTCCCTCGCCATGGTGTGGAATGAGAGCTGCACAACCGATTGAGACGGTTACACGCTCATTGTTCGATGCATCAGGATGAGTGACCCGACACTGAGCAAAACCCGGGCTAGACAAGCCGCTGCGCGTCGGTCACCAAATACGCGGGTATTTAAAGCTCCGACGAGGAACGGTCCCGCCCCCGCACCGATACCGACGCTGACGAACAGAAAGATCGCAGTGATGCGTCCCCGCAAAAGCCTGACGTCCAGGCGCAGGGGCCACCTTGCCAAAGTCATCATCGCTGAAGGGGCTAGGGATCTCTCAGTGCTTAATTAGCATTGCGCAATTGTCGGGTGCGGCTTGCCCGGCGAAGCGGGCGCGGATCCAGCTCAGCTGATAAGGGGTAGACTTGTCCATCAGGGGATCGTGATCGAGTCCAGGGAAGATCCGAAACTGAAGGTGATAGCCCAGCCGGCAAGCCCTTGCGGCCACCTCCCGGATCGATTGTGGAGGCACCGACTGGTCCGCGCCGCCCGCCAGAACCAGCAGTGGACGAGTCGGTCGATGAATCAAGGCGGCATTCTGCGCGATGAACTTCTTGACCCATGGGTTGTCCGCAAAGTGCGGGGTGACCGCGGTTTTCCCGAGCAGATGGCTGAGCTGTGTCGCATAGCCGTAGCTCCAGCACCCCTTGGTGGTCATTGCGCGGTACTGTGACAACTCGGTCCTAGTCAACATGTCGGCGACGTTGAACTGTGGGAATCGCGCCTTGATGCCATAGGCGAGGTACACCGCGTAGAAGGAGTCCGAGGCGTTCACTGCCAGGTAGTGCATGAGCCAGGCCACATTGACCGCCCCGGCGACCGAAACAGCGCCGAGAAAGTTGGGGTCCCGCAGCGCTTCGGGCGCTTGCGCCACCATCCAGGCGGCACCGCCGCCCTGCGAGTGGCCATCGACAACCCACCGCGGGGAAAGATGTGGCACCTTATCTTCCGCGGCCGTTATTCCATTGATGACATCGTTAGCCTGCGCATCCAGGCTGATGTATTGGTGCGGCCCATCCGTGCCCAGCCCCGCATAGTCGACCGCTACCACGGCGAAGCCAGCCTGAACCATCGGAAACAGTCCCTCGGTGCCATAGGCGAGGTCCTTCATCATGGATGGAGCGCAAATACGCGCGACACCGCTGGTGCCGTGTGACCAGACGATCACTGGCCAACCCGCTTTCGGCGGGTTACCAGCAGGCAACAGCACGACCTCTGAGGCTGCGACGTCCCTGCCGGCCGCGCTTTGGGAGTGATAAAGGATGCGCACGGCGCGCACGCCTTTCGGAAGCGCGTAACCTGCAGTCGGCGCTGACCGAATCACTTGGCCGGGACTGCCCGGAGGCAAGGGTAAAGCTGTGTCGTAGAAGGAAGTGGGCGGCATCCTATCTGCCTTCTCGTATGCAAGGGCCTTCGCGGGAGTGTTGGGGACATCCTGGGCCCACGCAGAATGCACACTCCCCACCAGAAAGAGCGTAGTAGCCGCGGCCAATCCAGCGACGCACGAAGGGGGGCGACACCGAACTTGGCGCCTTACCGAGACTAAATCACGTTTCATCATGCGCCCTCCGCCTTCTGTCGTCTCCTCACACAGACACGGTCAATTCTTAGTTTTTAAAGTGGAGAGCCTTTGAATCAGCTGATCGCAGCTGATGACCTCAGCAAACACGGTACTCAGAGAGTTGAGTGCGGCGTTATGCTCCGTGTCCGTCAAGGCGGCATTAGCGTTCGAGACGAAGATCACCTTGTAGTTGAGCTGCATGGCCTCGCGCGCCGTTGATTCACAGCAGCCATTGGTGGCAGTCCCGGTAATTATGAGAGTATCGATACCCCTGTCCTGAAGAACATTGAGGAGTCCGCAGGTTCCGGGAACGAATGCACCAAACCTCGTTTTGTCTATCGTCAGGTCCCGATCTCCCATCTCCATGTCTCGATATATCTGCCATCCGTGAGATTCACGTGAGAAGGTCTCTATCATCCTGGCGGTCATGGCTTCGCCATAGAAATGCCGATATAACGTCGACCAATTGACGAGCGATTCCCGGTCAACAGTAAATCGGAGGAAAATATTGATACCGCCCACCTCGCGGATCGTCCGACTGATGCGGTTCACGGTCGGCACGATTTCGCGAGCAGTCGCGATCTCAATCGCAGCACCCGGCTCTATGAAGCCGTTCTGCATGTCGACCACGATGTGCGCCGTCTTTCGAGGATCGATGTCCCCGAATATGCTGTCCCGCCCTCTCCAACCCATCTGCCAACGCGCCGGTATCTCCGGCAAGATGTCAATCTTGTGCATGGACTCTCTCCGTCATCGGCCAAGCGGAAACCTCCGGTATGGCGACGACAAACGCCACAGATCACCCCTTCTTGCGCGCCGCGAGGCGCGCCGCAGCCTCGCTACTTAGATCACGACCACGCTCCCAGAACTGCGTAAATGCCTGATGGCGGATACGCCAACCGGCCGTGAGCCTGATCAGATCGTGCTCATACAAGCCACCTTGTTCCCAAAGCTCCTTGCCGAGGCGGAGACATCCATAGACCATGGATCGCGACTTCGCGGTGTCACCCTTTACGTGAATATCGAAGTTGGTTGTCTGGTGAAAGCAACGGTCCAATCCCGGCAGAAAGGTGAGCACGTGGTTCCAAAATTGGTCCGCTGCAACCGGCGGACTGTCCGCGCCGAACAGCGATTTATATGAAAGGGTAGCGCCGGGGGCGTACATGCTCCTGGCGACATCGAACTCCATTACATCTATATGAAAGGTAACGGCGCTGATGACATCGATGATCTCGGCTCGCGCGTCGATCGGGGCACCGACGACGGAGCCGTCACGATTAGCCATGAGGGGTCTCCTTTGAGATCACGCAATGCACCCTTTCGTCTCGTTCGGTCGCGCCTAGTATTGGTACTGCAGATCAAGCCCGATGGTTCTGGGCTGATTGACTGACGCGCGCACGAAAGAGGGTGTGGCTACGGAGTACGCATAATTGTCGACGGTCAGCTCGGCGTGCTTGTCGGTCATATTGTTCACGAACAGATATGCCGTTAGCGGTCCTCGAGCGAGGCCGATCCGGCTGTTGAGCAATGTATACGCGGGCAACTCGTAGTAGTAGTAGCTGACATCATGCGTTGGTCCGACTCGGCTGACCGAGAAGTTTCCGAGCATGCGGTATTCGTCGGTGAAAGAGTGGCTGTAGTGCAGCAAGAACTGGGCCGTGTATCGTGGCACGTTTTCAAGAGGCGTCCCGCTCTCGATGGGAGCGCCGACTCCGATTACCAAGCCCTGGGCGCCGGCACTTACACTGTGGATTGTCGCATTGTTATAAGCACCACTGAAGCTTGCGTAGACGTCGGGTATGAGCTGACCTGCCAATTCCAGTTCCGGTCCGTACGAAATCGCCGTGCCGGCATTGGTCGTATACGGGATGCCACAGGCCGGAAGGTCGAGATACTGCTGAACATTGTCCCAAACGATGTAGTAAAAATCGCTGTTGATCATGAAACGGCCGCCGGCGGGGCGGGCTTTTTCTCCGACCTCATAGTTCCAGAGGTGGTCCGTCCCGTATGTTTCCGGCGTAGGACCGCAGAAACTTGGTATCGGGATATTCACTCCACCCGGACGGAATCCCCGCGACGCGGTCGTATAGAGGTTCAGCGAGTCGTTCGGCTGATAGGAAAGAGTGAACTGCGGATTGAGGCCACTGGCGCCAATGGAGGTTCTTCCATAGAGGTGCGACGCGTTACCGCTATCTGTAAACACTCCGGAGACGTCGGTGTTCAACAGCGTGTCATACCGGTACCAGCGCAAACCTACGGTCGCCTTTAAGGCGCTTGTAAGATTGTAGGAGGACTGCCCGAAGATGGCATACTGCTTGACGCGGTACGGGTTGTTTCCGGTGGCTAAGATGCCGAGCGGGTTCGCCGCCGCACCTCCCAGCGAGAGGGGTGCATACGCTAGATTGGCGACGTACTGCTCGTCCGTCGATTCGAAGTTCTCATAAAACCCGCCCAAGAGCCACTGCCAGGGCCCGCTCCCCACCGAAGCCAGGCGAAGTTCTTGGCTGAATTGCTGCGAATGATCGTCCTCTGAGTACGTCGTCGGCACCAGCGTCGGAAAGTCCAGGGCGACCGCAAGCAGACTTTGCATGGTTTCGGCATTGTCGCCCGACCAATAGCTGTCACGAGTCCACCAGCCTGTCGCGGATGTGAGCTTCGCGGAATCGAATGTGTAGTTGATCGTTGCAGAATCGACCCTGAACGTATCCTCAAAGGGCTCCGGGATATTGAAAGGCTGATAGTGCGCCAAATAGTCGACGCCCGGGGGTACGTCGGCCTGATTGAAGCCACCCATCGTAATGCCCTGGTACATCGCGAACAGGTCGATCGTCAGAGTATCGCTCGGCTCAAAAAGGAGGCTACCGCGGCCGCCGCTGAGCCGTTCCCAGTTGCTTCGGGGAAAGCTTGCGGCAACGGGAGCGGACAGAACATCACCGCGCGTACATGAGCCGTAACCGCAGTCGCCGCCCGGGCCGATGGGGAACGGATTGAGCACGATTCGATCGATCCAGCCATCCGTGTATTGATCGGTGGCAACGAGGCGCAGCGCGAGCGTCGGCGCAGCTAAGGGTAGATTGAGCATGCCATTGACGCCCCAGTTCAGCCCGCCGCCGTCCGTATCGGACAGGGTGGTCTCGGCCCCTGCCTCGAAGTTATTCAGCTTGGGCGCTTCAGTTACAAGTCTGATCGTGCCGCCCATGTCACCGGAGCCGTAGAGGGTACCCTGTGGGCCTCTCAGTACCTCGACCCGATTGAGATCGAAGAGGTTAGGGTCGACCGTGGCCTTGCCGTTGAACGAATTGGCCGGTGGTGTAAGCGGGATATCGTTCAGGTACAGACCCACCGTAGCAGACGATCCACCGGAACTGGAGAGTCCGCGCATTTCGTACTCCGTTTCTCCAGGTCCGGATGAGCGCATGGAAATTCCCGGAACTTCGAGCGCGACGTCCTCAATGCTGTCCAAGCCCCGCTGAGTCAACTGCGCACCACTGATCGCCGTCATGCTTATAGCGGTCTTCTGAACAGTGGATTCACGCCTTTCCGCGGTGATGGTGATCTGCTGTAGCGTACCAGCCTCTGAGGCAGAGGCCGATTGCGCTTGATCCTTGGAATCCGCCGTCGCTTGTCCCCATGCGAAACTATGTCCGAGGACCAGGCACGCGAGAGCTACGGTCGGCAGGACTCGGTTGCGCATGCCGAAGCGCGGGCGCGTCTTAGGAATACAATTCTTCACTTTATCTCTCCCAAAAGCGTCGGTTTAGAACTGTGCAGTTACATCACTCGCATGCGAGTCTTCTGCACTGCGCCCTCGCCCCCCCGGCTCAGCGACGGCGTGCCACTCCTGAAAATGCATAAAGCGTGCTCCCGGACTCGCAATGCCCATCCGGCAAACCAAGCGGCCCGAGATCAACCATGAAGATCGGATCCGATAGTCGTCCGTGCGTCCCATCGTATTGAACGTGCGGGCGTGCACGTGCGGAGCCTGGACTCGACCACCTCGCCAAACGACCCGTCTTGGTGCAAAAAGCGAAAGTGACGTCACCTTCTCGGCAGTGCACAAAATAGCGTATGTTTTCGCGAATAACAAGTCGCTTACCTTCGGGGCCCAGTATTTCGGTACCAAAAGTGCATTTGTCGGCAGTCCGGACGCCATGGTGGAATATCTTTGGTCGAGAGGTTCCTGCTCGACCTTCCGGCGGGCGCTGGAGGTCCAGGACATGAGCAGCGGCCAGCTGACGTGACTGGGGCGCGACCTGCTGCCGGCTGCCGACCGCTCCGATATCGCTACACGACACTTCGATCTGGCGCGGCTCCGCGCCGCGGCGGCTTAGAACGCGTTGTGCCCCGTCAGCTCCCTGCCGATCGTGAGCTCGTGAATCGTCTCTGTGCCCTCGTAAGTAATGACGCTTTCGAGGTTCAGCATGTGGCGCACCGGGACGTACTCCGCGCTGATGCCGGACCCGCCCAGCATGTCGCGGCTGTCGCGCGCGATGTCGAGGGCCATGCGGCAGTTGTTCCACTTGGCCAGCGAGACGTGGGACGGCTGCATCCTGCCGCCGTCCTTCAGCCGGCCGAGCTGCAGCGCGAGCAGCTGCGCGGTGGTGATGCGGCGTGCCATGTCGGCCAGGCGCAGCTGGATGGCCTGGTTCTGCGCCAGCGGCCGGCCGAAGAGAACGCGGGTCTTCGAGTAGTCGAGGACCTGCGCGAGACAGGCCTGTGCCGCGCCGATGACACCCCAGGCGATGCCGTAGCGCGCCTGAGTCAGGCAGGAGAGCGGCCCCTTGAGGCCTACGACGCCGGGCAGCACGTTGCTTTCAGGCACGACCACGTTGTCGAAGAACAGCGCCGCGGTGACCGACGCCCGCAGGGAAAACTTGCGCTCGATCTCGGGTGCCGCGAATCCGGCGGTGCCCTTCTCGACGATGAAGCCGCGGATGCCTTCCTCCGTCATCGCCCAGACGACTGCGACGTCGGCGATGGCGCCGTTGGTGATCCACATCTTCGAGCCGTTCAGCACCCAGTCCTTGCCGCGCCGCTTGGCATGGGTCTTCATGTTGGCGGGGTCGGAGCCGCCGTGCGGCTCGGTCAGCCCGAAGCAGCCGATCAGCTCGCCGCGGGCCATGCCCGGGAGATATTTCTGCTTCTGCTCCTCCGATCCGTAGGCGTGGATCGGATACATGCAAAGCGAGGACTGCACCGAAACGAAGCTGCGGATGCCGGAGTCGCCGCGCTCCAGCTCCTGGCAGATGAGGCCGTAGCTGATGCCGTTGAGGCCCGCGCAGCCGTACCCCTTGAGCGAGGAGCCGAGGAGACCGAGGCTCGCGAGCTCCGGAATGAGATCCTTCGGAAAGCGATGCTCCTCGAAGCACTTCTGGATGACGGGCAGTACCTTGTCATCGACGAGCCGCGCGACGGAGTCCTGGACCATGCGCTCCTCTTCGGTGAGCGCGCTGGCAACGTCATAGAGATCGAGGGGGTTCAGGGGCATGGCAACTCGTAATCAGCAACGGTGTCGGCGCCGATGAGCCTGCGACGCGGAGAAGGATAGAACCACGTCTCCGGTGGAAAATTCAGGCCTGGGCATTGGCGTAAAGTGCGTCACGGATTGCCACCGAGATCAGCCATGAAGCTCGAATCCGATGGCTCTTTGTCGCGTTGAGGACATCCGGACCGAACGCCAATACATCGGCGAGGCGAATGTCATTGCTCATACGTGAACATGACATCACTTTTCTTTTGTACGATAATGTATCTTGCATCCAATCGCAAGCTCGACGCGGCGAATGGCCGGCCCCAAACCTTGCCCAATCAGGACAACGAGCATGCCGCGAGCGGCCAACGCTGTAATTCGGCGCGAGGCCTATGCTCGGGTTTCGAGGCCTAAGGCCCCATGAATCGCCCGCCCTCTGCGACCCTCGCGACGATTTTGGAACGCATCAAGACGCTCCGCGCAGAAGGTCGGCGATTCGTGCTTTGCCTCGTGACACACACGGAAGGATCGACTTATCGAAAATCCGGCGCCTTAGCCGTGGTCTCGCAGGAAGAGGTGTATGGCGTCATCTCCGGCGGTTGTCTAGAGCCTGATTTGATCCGCCAAGCGCGAAGCGTCCTCCTCGAGCGCACGGCGTGTCATTTTATGCTCGACACCGTGCCGGACAGCGATCTGGTTTTCGGCTCTGGCTCAGGGTGCCGCGGCAGAACCTACGTGCTCGCGGTCCCCGACCACGCTGCATACGCCGTCATCGTCAATGCCTTGCTCGCGGCGGACCAACAGTGCGTCGCTCTCGACTTGGCCTTGTTGCTCGATGGCGATGCGGTAGCCTCGGGCGCATGTTGGTATGGATCCACCGAGGTGTCCGTGGCGGGTGGCCTTGAGACCGTAGAAACTTACCGGGATGCGCCACCGCGCGTATACGCGCTGTCTGAAAAGCACGCTTCCGTACGAGTCGCGCGTCTCAGGATACCAAGCGTGCCCCGCCTACTGATCATCGGTGCAGGGCCCGAGGCGGCACCGCTAATTCGACTCTCAAGTTTGCTCGGTTGGCGAGAAACGCTGGTAGATCATCGATCGGCCGCTGTGCAAAATCTAGAGGGCATCGCCAATCGACGCGTCATCGCGTGGCCAGCGGACGCGCTGAGTGACCTGAAGCGCGAGCGATTTGATGCATGTGTGATCATGACCCACACGGCGGCGGCAGATCTCGAAGCATTGCGCGCGATCGGGACTTCACAGATTCCGTATGTAGGACTTTTGGGCCCACCAGAGCGTCGGAATGAGTTGATGAGATCACTCAACGAGACGCAGAGACAGTCACTCGCGGGACGCTTGCGGTCCCCGGTAGGCTTAAAGCTAGGCGGACATTGTCCTGAAAGTCTCGCTCTATCAATCGCAGCACAGCTGCAGATGCACTTTTCTACCGGCAGCAGGCCGACCGACAGCTGACAGGAGGGAACGTAGCGACATGGCGTCGCGAGACGCGGCATGGAGATCCAACTGATGCGACGCATGCCCGCTCAACTCAGCAGCGCGCCTTTGAACGCCTCCTCGAGCGCGGGGACTTCCATCCGGCCGGCGAGTCCAATAACGACCAACTCTGTCTGTGGCATGACTGGCCAGAGCTCTCCCGCTTCCAACGTCCACCGGCCTGCGACAAAATGGAGAATCGTCTGGCGCTCCGCCGCCCGATCGACCTGCACCACGCCCTTAGCACGTAGAATGGTCCGCGGTAGCCGCGCAAGCACTTCGTGCAACGCGGCGGTGCGAAATGGGCGGCTGGAGATGAAAGACCAAGACTCGAACTGTCGGCCGGCGTGATGACCGTGCACCTGTTCGCTGTCGGCAATCCGTCGCACGAGAGGCTCAGAGGGCGGCGCGTCGAGCAGCACATCGACGGGAACTGCCGCAGTACGGCTGGCGATGCGGGCGACCCCGGGCGCGACGGCATCGAACCATGATTCGAGCTCGGCCAATTCCGCTGCTTTCACCAAATCGGTCTTGTTGATCAGAATCAAGTCGGCGGCGGTAAGCTGTCGCGCGATTGTGTCGTGGAGATATCGGTCCGCCGCATGCTCACGCACAGTCACCGCATCCGTTACCACTACGACGAGATTCAAGCGAAAGAATCGGCCGACACGACCGACATCGGCTACCTTGCCTGGATCGGCCACGCCACTCGTCTCAATGACGATGAATTCCAGTGGTCCGGCGGCCTCGAGCAGTTGGAACAGCGAGTCGTATAGGGTGCCGCCAAAATCACAGCACGCGCAGCCGTTGGTGAGGCTAATGATGCTATCTGTCCGTCGCGCAATTAGACGCTCGTCAATATTGATTTCGCCGAAGTCGTTGACTACGACTCCTATCCGGCGGCCATTTGCGTTCGCCAACAAGTGGTTGAGCAAGGTCGTCTTACCCGCACCGAGAAACCCCCCCACCACGGTCAGCGGTAACGCTGGGCCGTACCCGCGGACATCGACTGGCTTGTCCTCGCTCAAGGGGGGGATCCCGGCGCCGGGAAATGCCGCCCCCCGAGTACCGTGCCGGAAACGCGCACATCCTTGAGGCTCGCCGGATCGACCGCGTATGGGTTCTCGTCAAGGACTGCAAAATCGGCGCGCTTGCCCATCTCGATACTGCCTATCTCGTGGTCGAGTCTTAGAGTATAGGCCGCACCCAGCGTGATCGCGTGGAGCGCATCCGCTACGCTCAGGCGCTCGGACGTGCCTAGCACACGGCCGCCGGCGGTCAGCCGGTTGACGGCGCACCATGCGGTGAAGAGCGGCGCGATCGGTGTGACCGGGGAATCGGAATGGATGGAGAAGTGAACGCCGAGCCGCTTCGCTGTCGCCGCCGCGTTCATCCTTGCGGAGCGCTCGGGGCCGAGTGTCGTGGCATAATGAAGGTCGCCGTAATAATAGATATGGTTGCTGAAGAGGTTGGTGCAAAGGCCGAGCTCGATCATCTTCTGAAATTGCTCGGCATTGGCCAATTGGCAGTGCTGCAGCGTATGGCGGTGATCGGCCCGCGGGGTATCTGAGATGATCTCGCGCAGCACGTCAATTGCCAGATCGGTGGCCTCGTCGCCATTGGTGTGGATGTGGAGCTGATAGCCGCACTCGTGGATCAACTCCATCTGCTGCCTGAGCTGACCGCCGGTGAAGTTCCACACTCCGTTTGGAGCTCCGTTGTAGTATCCCGGCGGCTTAAGGCGCGCAGTGAAGCCCGAGAACGCGCCATCCACCACGAGCTTCACCCGGCCAAAATGGAGTTTGCTGGTATTGAGTGTGGCCAGGTGGGCGAGACGCTCGACGAGCAGGCTTGGGCGCATGAGCCAGCCAACATGCATCGGCACGATGCGTGCCGGGAAGTCGTCATTGGCAGTGACGGCGCAATAGCCGTCCACCATCGCATCAGACAGCTCATTGGCGAGGTCCGTCACTGTGGTCGCACCCGTCATGTTGGCGATCCGGCCGAAATTCCAGATGCCCAACGGGATATCCGCGATGGTGTTGAAGTTCGCGCCGACACCCTGGAGCGCCACCTTCATCACCGCCACCTCTCGTAGCTCCCCTGTCGGTTTTCCGCCGGCATCACGGACGATACCTTCAACATCGGCACCGCCAGTGATCCCGGCTCGGTCCAGGACGACGGAATTGACGTTTAGCGCATGGAAGGTCTGATGCATGATGATCACCGGTCGCGTCGTCGACACGCGGTCGAGCTCCGCGACCGTCATCCGCCTTTCGCCGAGGAAGACCGGGTCGAACCCCCAGGCAAGAAGCGGCCGATCGTCGGCTGGGGGAACGGCGGCGACCTCACGCAGCCGCGCCACGACCTCGTCGAAGCTCTTGAGACCCGCCCATAGCTTGCCGTCGGGCGCGAGGCGGTCGTGGTAGCCGACATAGACATTCGCCCAGATTGTCCCGGTTTGAATGTGAGTATGGCCTTCAACGAAGCCGGGCAATAGGACCTTATCTGCAAAGCGTTCGTCGACTTTGCCGGCACCCTTCAGCGCCCCGAGTGTGCTGACGCCGACGATGCGGTCATGCCGCACCGCCACCGCTTCGGCGACCGGTTGATGCGGGTTCATCGTGAAGATCTTTGCGGCGCGATAAATGGTCGTCTCGCTCATCTAACGATCCTTTGCCAATCATTGCAATTCTGGGTAATTCCAGCTGCTCGCATGTCCGAGGCGCGGATCCGGACGTGTATGACGCGCATAGCCTTGCGGAGTCGGTTCGCAGCGGGCAAGCAGGGGCCGAGAAGAAGCGTGATACAGCGGTCCTCTCTCCTGTGCGGCGGCTAAACGAGCGTGCTCGCTGACGCAGCGCAATAGCATGCCGGCCGCTCGAGCTAGCTCCGCAGATTAGCCGCGCAAGTAAACTGTGGTGCGCTCCGCGGGGGGGCGACCCATGTCGCGGGCGAGGCTCGCCATCAGCGTCGCCGACAGTTCCTGTCCGTTGACGCCGCCGGCCGCGCGGGTGATCGACTCGTTCATCAGTGTGCCGCCGAGATCGTTCGCGCCCGCCTGCAGGCAGAAGGCCGCTCCCTGCGGGCCCATCTTCACCCAGGACGTCTGCACATTGACGAAGTGCGGATGCAGCACGAGCCTTGCGACAGAGTGCATCAATACGGCCTCGCGGAAGGTGGGACCCTGCCGGGCGAGTCCCTTGCGCCAGAGCGGCGCTTCCATGTGAACGAAGGGCAGCGGCACGAACTCGGTGAATCCTCCGGTCTCGCGCTGCAGCGCGCGGAGGCGCAGCAGGTGCTTCGCCCAGTGATGGGATTGCTCCACGTGACCGAACATGATGGTCGCCGTGCTTTTCAAGCCGACCGCGTGCGCCGCGCGCATCACCGAGAGCCATTCGTCTGTCTTCAGCTTGTCGGGACAGATGATCGCCCGGACCTCATCATCCAGGATCTCCGCGGCCGTCCCGGGTAGCGTCGCGAGGCCCGCGGCCGCGAGCTGACGGAGGTAAGCCTCCAGAGACAGGCCGAGCGTTTGCGCCCCATGCGCGACCTCGAGAGGCGAGAAAGCATGCACGTGCATGTCCGGCACGGCAGACTTCACGGCGCCGACGATGTCGAGGTACGTTCTGCCGCTGTAATCCGGGTGGATGCCCCCTTGCAGGCAAACCTCCGTGGCACCGCGCTCGCGCGCCTCCACAGTGCGCCGTGCGACCTCCTCGAGATCGAGCCGGTAGGCGGCGCCACGCAGCGACTTGGGCCCGCTCTTGGAGAACGCGCAGAAGCCGCAATGATAGAGACAGATGTTCGTATAGTTGATGTTGCGGTTGACGACATAGGTGACCGTCGATCCGACCGTTTGCTCGCGGAGCCTGTCTGCGGCTTGTATGACCGCATTGATATCCTCGCCCTCGGCCGCGAAGAGTGTCGTCACGTCCGTTTGTTCGGGCTCCGCGCCGGCGCTCAGCCTTTCCAGGACGCGGCGCACGGGGAGTGAAGGAAGCGAGCGCGGTGCCTCGAGCCAGACGCAGGCGGCCTCGGGGACCGGATGGCCGGCGCCGGCGAACCATCCGTCCTCACGGGCCCGTCCTTGGCTGTCGGTGCGCCGCAGCACGGCCGTCCGCAGAGAAGCGTCCATCCACGTGCCGCCTCCTGCCGTACGCGCATATGGCGGTGTGATCGCGAGCCTCTCCTGCAGCACCCGGCCAGCGGCGGCGGTCTCGGCCGCCAAGGTGGCGAGATGCGGCCAGGGCGCCTCCGGGTTCACGTGATCCGGGGTAACGGGTGACACACCGCCCCAGTCATTGATGCCGGCGCGCACGAGGGCGGTGAGTGCGCCCGGACGCAGGTTGGGCGGCGCCTGGATCGACATCGCAGGTCCAAACAAGATGCGGGCCACCGCGATCGTCCAGAGCTGCTCCTCGAGAGCCGGCTCCGGAGCCGCGGCCATGCGGGTATCCGGCTTGGCGCAGAAGTTCTGGATGATGATTTCCTGAATATGGCTGAACCGCCGGTGCAAAGCTCGGATCGCGAGCAGCGCCTCGATGCGCTCGCGACGCGTCTCGCCGATACCGATGAGAAGACCCGTCGTGAAGGGGACGGCGGCTTCGCCTGCGGCCTCGAGCGTTGCAAGCCGTACAGCCGGGGCTTTGTCAGGGGAGCCCCAATGAGGTCCACCGCGGGAAGACAGCCGCTCGGAGGTCGTTTCGAGCATCATGCCCATCGAGACGCTGACCGGACGGAGCCGCTCGATCTCGGCGCGACTCATCACGCCCGGGTTGAGGTGGGGAAGGAGCCCCGTCTGAGCGTGGACCTCCCGGGCAACGGCACCGAGGTACTCGAGGGTGCTCGCGTGGCCATGCTCTGCGAGGAACCGCCTCGCCACCTCATATCGCAGCTCGGGCTTGTCTCCCAAAGTGAAAAGCGCTTCCTTGCAGCCGGCGGCGGCACCGGCGCGCGCGATCTCCACCGCCTGCTCCGGCGTCAGATAAGGGCTCGCGAGCCGGCGCGGCGCTTTGGCGAAGGTGCAGTAGTGACAGACGTCGCGGCAAAGCTGCGTGAGCGGAATGAACACCTTGCGCGAGTAGGTGATCACGTGTCCGTGGCCTTCGAGGGTGAGCGCCTCCGCCTCTTCAAGCAGAGTCGCAAGCTCGAGCCGCTCGAGGCGGCCGATTTCTGCGGAGCTGAGATCCTCGAGTACCAAAGGCGATGCGGCATTCATCAGCTCACCAACTCCTCGCTCAGCCCAGCCCAACAGTAAAGGTCGTCCGGATCATCGAGATCGAAGGCCAGGCCTGGCAGACGGATGACGGCCGGCGACAGGCCGCGGGCCGCCGCCTGCGCCAGGTGTTTGGCCAGGCTTTCGGGACCGAATTCGAAACGAATGGCGGGTGGCCAGGTGAGGCACAGTGCATTCGTTCCCCGGCCGTGCCGATCCGGCGCAATGGCCAGGCCGCTCGCGCGCGACGCGTCGATGAGTGCCGTGACCTCCTCAGGTTCGAGCAGCGGCAAGTCGGCATGTACTATGAGCACGCGGTCGGCGCCTCTATGCCGCGCCTCGAGCGCCGCCGCGCTCAGAGCCTCGTTGAGGCCCGCCCCTGGATCCTCGAGGGCGATCACGGATGCGGGCAACACGGGATGCTCGGGACTCACAACGGCAACCCGGTCCACGCCTTCGGCGCGACTCAGCACCGACAGTACGTGGCCCAACATGTCGGCGGCGAGCACGGCTCTGCGCTGCTGCGAGAGATGGGCCGCGAGGCGCGTCTTGCAGGACGAGAGCGACTTGACCGCCGTGATCGACCAACAGCTCACGCCAGCTCCTCGGCAAGCTCGAGCGCGCAGCGCGCGACGCGCTCCCGGTCCGCGAGCGAGCGCATCAGGGTGTCGCAGAGTCGCACGGGCAAACCGGCCTTCGACGCAGCTTCGGCATCTCGCTCATCCAGCACCATGCCATCGATCAGCCCATCATAGTGGGCGCGCACCGTCAGTGGCGAGGGGATGAGGCCGAGCTCTTGCATGATCTTCGCCGTCGGGCCCTTGACCGCCTCGCCGGCTATGATCGGTGACACGGCGATCACCGGAACGCCGGCCGCACGCAGCGCAGCGCGCATGCCCGGAATCGCGAGCGCAGGATCGATGCTGAGGTAGGGGTTGGAAGGGGCGATGAGGATCGCCCGCAGCGACTCCTGCCGCAGCGCCTGCGCCGCTGCCGCGCCGATACGGGCACGCTCGGCGCCGCTGAAGCGCAGGCCCGTTATCACAGGTTGGCAGCGCTCGCGGACGAAATATTCCTGGAACGCGAGTTCCCCCCCCGGCGTGCGCACGCGGGTGCGGACCGGATCATCGCTCATCGGCAGGATTCGCGACGTGACACCCAGCCGGCAGGCCAGATCTCCCATGATGGAGGTCAGCGTCTCCCCAGCATCCAGGCGGCGCGTGCGCTCCACGTGTAGCGCCAGATCGCCGTCCCCCAGCCTGAACCAGGTCGGGCCTCCCAAGGATTCGAGTACGCGAAGGAAAGTCCAGGTCTCATCTCGCCGGCCCCAACCGAGCTCGGTATTGGCAAGACCGGCGAGGGTGTAGAGGGTGGTGTCGAGGTCGGGGCAAATCGAAAGTCCGAGGTGCTCGAAGTCATCGCCGGTGTTCACGATCACCTGCAGCGCCCCGGCAGGCAGAAGGCGCTGCAAGCCGAGACAGAGCTTCGCGCCGCCGATTCCGCCTGACAGCGCGACGATGGTCTCGGTCGGATTGCCGGCGGCGGTGTTCAACGGAATAAATCCTGCGCCAACGGCCGGATGAGCGCTCTCGCCGGCACGGGAGGCGCGCTCCAGGTGATACCGCGAATCAACACAGCCGGCAGTCCTTCGGCGCCCTCTCCCATCAGCAGTCCCGCCGCGCACGCCAGTTGATCGGCGAGCGCCACTTCCGTGGCCTCGAGCTTCCGACCATTGCGGTCGCGCTGGCCCCGCCGATCGAGCAGCGCGGGAAAACCGGCGGCGCCGAGCGCCACATTCGTGACTCCGTTGCGCCAGGGACGACCAAAGCTGTCCGAGACTATCACGCCGATGCCCTCGATGCCGAATCGCTGCGTGACCGCTTTGCGCAGATCAGCGGCCGAGCCATCCGGGTCCTGCGGCAGTAGCAGCACTCGGTCCGCGCCCGCAATGTTGGAGCGGTCTATACCCGCATTCGCCATGACGAATCCCAGCCGGTGCCGCACGACCAACACCCCGGCCGTGGCGCGCAAGACGTCCGTTGACTCCTCGAGCACCAGCTGAACGAGACGAGGGTCCTTGCGTGTCTTAGCGGCAAGCTCGGCGGCACGTGGAGAGACCCGCACGGTAGAGAGGTCCACATAGCGGTTCTCGGCTTTCGAGATTATCTTCTGCGTCACCACCAGCACATCCTGGGGCCGTGGAGCCAGCGCCGCGGCGGCGAGCGCCGCACACAAGGCGGCGCCAAGATCTTGGCGTGGCTCGATCTCGCCAATACCCGGAAGCGCCGTGACCGTCAAAGAGGGCAATCTTGCGGTCCGCTGATTTGGATGCCTGCACCGTCAACCGCGTAGTGGCGGTTGATGAAGATCAACACGGAGGTCAGCGCTTCGGCGGCGGCAGAGTTGGCAAGGCCGCCCGCGTGCAAGCCGCGTAGGCCCGCGGCGCGGCACAGCTCGATCACGCGTTGCCGCTCCTCCTTCTCGTCGCCGAAGACGAGCACGTCGCAGTCGATGCGGTCGCCCGTCGCGAGCTTGTGCGCGGCAACGTTGTGAAATGCGGAGACGACCTTCGTCCCGGGAGCGAGCAAGGCCCTGGCACGTAGCGCGGCGCAGCCTTCGGCGGGAAGCTGCACCCGCATCACCTTAGGGGGGATGAGCGGCACGGTCGTGTCGACGACGAGCTTGCCCATCGCCGCTTCGCGAATCGACTCGAGCACCTCCGCCTGCGCGGCGAAGGGCACGGCCACCACGATGATGTCGGCGCGCGCAGTCACTTCCGCATTCGAGCCCGACTCCAGCGGCCGTTGCAGCCGCGCCCCGATCTCGCGGGCCGCCAGGGCGGCCTTATCCGCCGTCCGCGACCCGATCAGTACGCGAAGTCCGGACTGCGTCCAGCGATACGCGAGTGCCTGACCCAAGTGGCCTGTGCCGCCGGCAACCGCTATGATCGGTGAACTCATGGTGGTGACGAACCGATGCGTATCGAGCAGCTTGGCCCGCTGCGCCATCAATCCCAATAATCTAAGGGTTCAATTGGTTCACCATTAGAGAACATGATATCACTTTCTTTTTTTGGTGTACAATACACACAGATACGCCAGCTGATCCCAACGCACACGCGATCGTGCTCATCGCTTCGACTCCTCTCGTGACGGAGAGCAGCGCACTGCACCCGCCATCGCTGTTGAGATCTTGCATGTTGAGCGCACGCTTGTCCGTGACCTAGGTATCGCCGTGTGCCCTTCTGCGCCAGTCCGCAGATCCCTTTTGCCAGGAAGACCAATTGTCCTTGTTGACGGCGAGCGCCTCGGCGAGGGCATGGAATCATCTACTGCATGACTTTGGCGTGACGGAGCACCAAGTCAGTCGTCCCGGCCAGCCCTCGCCTCATCCAACATAATACGACGGACTTCCCCGGAAGCTGGAGTAACCATGCCCCCCGAAGACGAGAAGAAGCACCAGAGCCCGCAAATGAAGTGTCCCTTCGCTCGGGCGCAGGAAAATCGCGAGAATCGCGACTTGGCCCCGAAATCCCCGATCAGCCGGCGGGACTTCCTGAATGGCGTTGCCGTGGCCACTGGCATGCTCGGTGCCGAGAACGCGCTCGGCGCGGCACTCCCAAAGGACGAAGGGCTGAGTGTTCCTTCCATCCCTGGGCTGGGGAAGGGCCCGGACCAGTCGGCGCGCGAGGTGCTGCTCAGCCGCGGCATCACTCCAGCCGATCCGGCGTATTACCCGCCCATCTTGTCGCAGATGCGCGGTAACCACCCCGGCTCCTTCGAGGTTCCTCATTCCACGCGGGACGGAGATTTTTGGAGCGGATCGGGGCAACCCGTGGCGACCGGCGAAAGCTACGACCTGATCGTCGTGGGCGGGGGAATCAGCGGTCTTTCGGCGGCGCATTTCTATCGCGCCCGCATCGGCGCCAACGCGCGCATATTAATACTCGATAATCACGACGATTTCGGCGGCCACGCGAAGCGCAATGAATTCCACATCGCCGGTCGAATGCTCCTCATGAATGGCGGCACGCTGAGCATCGAATCCCCATTCGATTACAGCCCTGAAGCCGCGGGACTGCTCAGCGAACTCGGGATCGACCCGCCGGCGCTCCAAGCCAAGTGCGCAAAGCCGGATTTTTACACTTCGATGGGCCTGAAGCCCGCGGTGTTCTTCGACAAGGAGACCTTTGGCGTCGATCGTCTGGTGGTGGGCGATCCGGGGGGTTACTACGGCCGCGCAACGAGCACTGCGCACGACTGGAAGGCATTTCTGCGCAATACCCCTCTTTCACCTGCGGCGAAGCGCGACATCCTGCGCGTCGAGACCGGCGCCGCCGATTACATGCCGGGGCTGACCGAGCTCGAGAAGAAGGAACGGCTGGCCCATATGAGCTACAAGGACTACCTGCTGAAAATCATGAAGGTTCATCCCGACGTGATTGTCTATTACCAGACCAGCACATGGAGCATGTACGGTGTTGGCATCGATGCCGTATCGGCGCTCGATCTCTGGGCTCAAGGGTACCCCGGATTCCGCGGCGTGGGGTTGAAAGGCATACCGGAGGGTAAATTCCTGCTGAGTTTCACCGCCGCCGGCGGGGTCGCGCAACATGAAAAGCCCTACTTCTTCCATTATCCCGATGGCAACGCTTCCGTCGCTCGCCTGTTGACGCGGTCCCTGGTGCCAGGTTCGGCACCAGGCCACACGGCTGAGGATATCGTTACCGCGAAATTCGACTACAGTCGCCTCGACCGTCCGGGAAACCAGGTGCGAATACGGCTGAACAGTCCCGTCGTGCGGGTGCGGCATATGGGCGATCCGGCGACGGCCCAAGAAGTAGAGGTGGCATATACCTCCCAAGACGGCCGTGGCAAGGTCCATTCCGCCCGCGGGAAGGCGGTCGTCATGGCCTGCTACAACACGCTGATTCCGTTCGTCTGCACGGAGCTTCCCTCGAAGCAGAAGCAAGCCCTCGGCTATGGCACCAAGGTGCCCTTGATCTATACGACCGTGGCGATCAGGAACTGGAAAGCATTCGAAAAACTTGGCGTTCACGAAATCAACTGTCCGGGCATGTATCACAACAGCATCAGCCTCAATTCCGTCGTCGACATCGGCGACTACATGAGTCCCAAGACACCCGATGAGCCCATGCTCCTCCTGATGTTGCGCACGCCTTGCAAGCCAGGCCTTTCGGCCCGTGACCAGCAGGAGACGGGCCGGTACGAGCTTTTCCGGACGCCATTCGAGACGTTCGAGCGCAGCATCGGCGAGCAACTGGGGCGAGTGTTGGGCGCTGGAGGCTTCGATCCGGCCCGCGACATCGCGGCCATCACGGTCAACCGTTGGTCGCATGGCTATGCCTACGAATACACCCCGCTCTGGGACCCCGTCTGGCCCAAGGGACAGCAGCCCTGCGAGGTAGGTCGGAAGCGCTTTGGGCGCATCGCGATCGCCAATTCCGACGCCGCGGCGGCCGCCTATACCGACCAAGCCATCAACCAGGCCTACCGCGCGATCAGTGAGCTGATCGCGTTAGAGGGGCGCGAAGCGGCGGCAGCCATGGCCCCGACCGCGCTCCCACGAACATGAGTCAATTATCTGCCCGCTCTCACCGGTAAACAGCAAGCGTTACCCGCTCCGCGCGTCTGACCCGCCCGGCACCCGTCCAGCAGCCTTGGATGCGCCGGATAGCCCTTGCGCGTGCAGCCATTGCAGTGCGCGTGCCACCGCTTCCACCGGGCGGGATAGATGACACGCGGCCCGCTCGACATCGCCGGACGTAGCCCCCAGGAAATCCATCAGCTCAGGCAAATCAACCGCCTCGACCTGCCAGACCCCCCGGGGGGATCGCGGCGTAACGACCACGCGTCGGACCTCGATGCGCATTCCATTCAGGACCGGACGCCATTCGATCCGGGCAACTCCTGGACCGGAGCTAGGGGGCGCATGAAGCGATTCATAATGTGTGGCGGACTGACGCCAGAACGCGACCGGGGTGCTTTGCGCCTGCCGGAGATAATGCAGGGCCGCCGTTGCGTTTTTTCGCTGCCACAGCTCGGACATCCGCTCACCCAGGAACTGCTCGATGGGCTGCCACTGAGCGGTGGCAAGAAAGGTATGCGCCGCCGCGGTCGCGATGTGGGCCGAACGTAGAGATTCGTATATTCCCTGGCCCGACAGGGGATCGAGCGCGAGAGCTGCATCCCCGGCGCGCAACAGACCGGTCTTCTGGGGAACCGCCGACAGCGTTGCGGTCGCCGCACGCGCCACAGGCGTGCCAAGCGGCGCCGCGCCGGACAAAGCCTCAGCCAGATCCGGCGCGGCAGCAAGAAAGCGGCGGAGATGTTGCCTGAGTCCCAGTCGCAGAG
>Ga0335072_10003954_pt1 | contig 22163 bp, 14 predicted proteins | sample Lox_Sample_21_FD_206725 | JGI IMG/M metagenome (GOLD analysis project Ga0335072, IMG submission 206725) | Soil microbial communities from Loxahatchee National Wildlife Refuge, Florida, United States - Lox_Sample_2.1 | ecosystem: Environmental > Terrestrial > Soil > Wetlands | place: USA...
GGCGCGAGTGCGGGGCGACCGGATCCTGGTGCTCGACGCGGATCCGGGCTGTGGAAACCTCGCCGAGCGCACGGGACGGACGTCGGCCGGAAACATCGCGGATCTGCTGTCGGACAATGAGCTGTCGAATTACAACAAGGTCCGGGCGAACACCACCGTCAACGCGGTCAACCTCGAGGTGCTCACCGCCGAGGACTACAGCGGCAGGCCCCGGGCGTTCGGCACAGATGCCTGGCACTACACGGCCGATTCCGTATCGAAGTTCTACAACGTCGTGCTGGCCGACTGCGGAGCGGGCATGCTCGACCCGGCGACCCGCGGAGTGCTTGCCACCGCGGCCGGCGTGGTGATCGTGACCAGTGTGTCGATCGACAGCGCCCGCCAGGCCGCGACCGCACTGGACTGGTTGCGCAACAACGGGCACACGGACCTGATGAGCCGCGCCTGTATCGTGCTCAACCACGTCACACCGAAAGACCCCAATATCGCGGCCAAAGACCTGGCCAAGCGATTCGAACAGCAAGTTAGACCCGGCCGCGTTGTGGTCTTGCCCTGGGACAAGCACATCGCGTCCGGAACCGAGATAGAACTCGACCGGCTCGACCCAGTTTTCCGTCGCAGGGTGCTCGAGCTGGCCGCAGTGCTATCCGACGATTTCGAGAGGGCTGGACGTCGTTGAGCGCCCCTGCAGTTGCTGCCGGTAAGACCGCTCCCGGGGCATCCGGGACTCCCCCCGCCAGGCCCGCGGCCACCCGGGTGACCGTACTGACCGGCAAACGGATGACCGACTTGGTGCTGCCATCGGCCGCGCCGATGGAAAGCTACATCGACGAGACCGTCGCGGCGCTCGCCGAAATACTGGAAGATACCCCGGCCGATGTGCTGGCCGGCTTCGACTTCTCCGCCCAGGGGGTGTGGACGTTCGCCCGGCCCGGCTGCCCGCCGCTGAAGCTCGACCAGTCGATGGACGACGCCGGAGTGGTGGACGGATCGTTGCTGACCCTGGTGTCGGCAAGCCGCACCGAGCGGTATCGGCCGCTGGTCGAGGACGTCATCGACGCGATCGCGGTGCTCGACGAATCGCCCGAGTTCGACCGGGGGGCGCTGACCCGCTTTATCGCGGTAGCGATCCCGGTCCTCACGGTGGTGATCACGGGTGCCTCGGCACGGGCCTGGTGGGAGACCGGGCGCAGCGTGTTCTGGCCGGTAGGGATGGCGATCGCCGGAATCCTCGCGGTGTTGGGCTGCTTTGTCGCGAACAGGTTCTACAAGAATGCGCGGCTTTCCGACAGCCTGTTGCTCACGGCGTACCCGCTGTTCGCCACCGCCGCAGCGCTGGCAATCCCGTTCCCGCACGGGGTCAAGTCGCCGGGAGCGCCGCAGCTCGCCGGCGCCGCGGCGGCCATTCTGTTCTTGACGCTGGTCACCCGGGGTGGCCGGGTCAGGCGTTCGGAGTACGCCTCGTTCACCGTGATCACCGCGATCGCCATCGTCGCGGCCGCCCTTGCCTACGGCTATGGCTACGGGCGCTGGGTCCCTGCCGGAGCCATCGCGTTCGGGCTGTTCATCGTGACGAATGCGGCCAAACTGACCGTCGCGGTCGCGCGGATCGCCCTGCCGCCGATTCCGGTTCCCGGCGAGACAGTGGCCCACGAGGAACTGCTGGATCCCGTCGAGACCGACGCGGCCAGCGAAGACGAAACGCCGACCTGGCAGGCCATCATCGCTTCGGTGCCCGCCTCCGCCGTGCGGCTGACCGAGCGCAGCAACCTGGCCAAGCAATTGCTGATCGGGTACGTGACGTCCGGCACCCTGATCCTGGCTGCCGGGGCGATCGCGGTCGTGGTGCGCGGACACTTTTTCATACACAGCCTGGCGATAGCGGGTCTGATCACCATCACGTGCGGGTTCCGGTCACGGCTCTACGCCGAGCGTTGGTGCGCCTGGGCGTTGCTGGCCGCGGCCGTCGTCATTCCAACGGGAGTCATCATCCGGCTGTGCCACTGGTATCCGCACATCGCCTGGATGCTGTTGGCCGGCTACGTGGTCACCGGCATCGTGGTGCTGCTGATCGTGGCGGCGGCGTCGAGGCGGACTCGTCGCATTTCGCCCGTCCTGAGGCGGACTCTGGAGCTGGTCGACGGCGCGGCGGTCGCTTCGATCATTCCCATGCTGCTGTGGATCACCAGCGTCTACGACATCGTCCGAAATATCCGGTTCTGAACCGCCCCGCCTAGCCCATTACCGCAGCTCAGGGGCTAGTGCGGGCCTTGGAAATTACTGCACTTCCGCTCCTGCGGGTCCGGTAAAATTTGCTGAATGGGCAACGTAGAGAGGGGATCCGACAATGGTTGACCCACTGTCCGTTGATCCAGCCCGGCTGAAAGAAGCCGGGGCCCAGCTGCTGGGCCTCGTCTTTCCGCAGTCCCCGCCGCCGATGACAGTGCCCGGATCGGACGCCCTGTCGGCCGCCATCAATGCGACCATGCCCAACATCGAGTCGCTGGTAAGCGAGGGTCTGCCTGGCGTAAAAGCCGCCCTCACCAGGACCGCGACCAGTATGGGCGAGGCCGGCGATACCTACCAGATGGCCGATCAGTCGATGGGCGAAGCTCTCGGCAAGTTCAAATTCAGCGCTGATGACCTCATGTCCGGCAAGGCGCTGGGAACGGTGAGCGGTCAGATGTCCCAACTGGCCAGCTCAGCGACGGACAAGTTGCCGCCGCCGCTCCAAGAGACGGCGTCACAGCTCTCCGCGGAGGCCACCAAGCTGCAGCCCCGGGTGGAAGCGACAGTGCCGCAGCTGGTCAAGCTGGCCCCGCAGGCCGCTCAGGCGGCGCAGCTGGCATCTCCGCTGATGTCGACCCTCGGTTCGGTCGCGGGGCAAGGCGGCGCCGGCGCCGGCGCCGCGGCGGCGCCCGCCGAGTTGGCCAGTGACACGAAGCCGGACCCGGACGGGTCCGACGACGACCAGGACAGCGACGACGGCGCCGCACCCGGCTCACACGGCAAGGGCAGCGCTCCCACCCACAGCGGCACCGCCGTCGGCGCGCGCCGCACGGGAACCACCGTCTAGCGCGTCGAACGTGGGGGAAATACACGCATTTCCAGCACTTTTCGTCCATATCACCCATGCTCGGCGAGTCGAGGCGCCATCGGGGCGCCCGATAGGAAGAGCCGGCGCCCTGGTTCGCGAACGGCGAGTGCGGACGCGGCTGCATCGGTAGCATGGCCCAGCGGAGTGGGGCGAGAGGGGTCAGCCGGTGGATGAAGTCGCGTTCGGGCGTTATCGGTTGCTGTCGCTGATCGGCGAGGGCGGCATGAGCAAGGTGTACCGGGCCAACGACACGGTGATCGGCCGCGACATCGCGATCAAGGTGCTGCCGCCGGCGATCGCGGCAGAACCGGGGTACGAGGAGCGGTTCCGGCGTGAGGCCCAAGCCGCCGCCCGGCTCAGCGAACCCCACATCATCCCGGTTTACGACACAGGGGAAATCGACGGCCAGCTATATCTGGTGATGCCGATCGTCGCGGGCACCGATCTACACAGCCTGCTCAGGCGGCACGGACCGATGAGTCCGCAACGAGCCGTACACGTGATCGAGCAACTCGCTGCGGCGCTGAACGTGGCGCACCAGCACGGGTTGGTGCACCGTGACGTCAAACCGTCGAACGCACTGGTGACCGACGACGACTTCGTGTATCTGATCGACTTCGGTATCGCCCACGACGCCGGAGCCACCAAGCTGACGCGCACCGGCGCGGTGGTGGGCACCATGGCCTACATGGCGCCGGAGCGGTTTACCGCAGGTACCGCCGACGCCCGCAGCGATGTGTACGCGCTGGCGTGCGTGCTCTACGAATGCCTGACCGGCGCCCAGCCGTATCCCGGGGACACCGTCGAACGCCAGATCGCCGGGCACCTGACGCTTCCCCCTCCCAAACCCACCGACCTCAACCCCGCTGTTCCGCCCGGGTTTGACGCGGTCATCGCGGCTGGCATGGCCAAGAAGCCGGAGGAGCGCTACCAGAGCGCCCGTGAGCTGGCGACCGCCGCGCGCACGGCGCTGGCCAGCGCGCCGGCTCCGGCCCCCATCCCGCAGCCCGCACCCACCGTGGCTGCCCAGCCGGCGCCAACCACACCCGTCACCCCCTGGCCCGCCTACGGTGCGCAGCCGCACTATCCGGCCGTCCCGCCGCAGCCCTACGGCCAGCCGCCGCCGTACGTTCCGGGGCCGCCTGGCCCGGGAGCGCCGTATCCCCCGCAATTCCAGCCCCCGCCGCAACGAGCACCCCGCTCGAGTCCGTTCGCGGGCGTGCCGCGCGGTGACTTCACGCTCGACGCGGCCGCCGTCGTCGCCTTGCTGGCGATACTGCTGCTGCCCTGGACGGCGACCCAGATGGGCTACAGCCGACCCGAAGTCATCGTCGGCTGCCTGCTCGGTCTCTGCGCGGTGGCCCTGCCTTACCTGAGCCGAACGGGCATGTTCGGGTCCGGGTGGACGCCGAAAAAGCTCCGGGTTGCCAAGCTGGTCACCGCTGTGCCGTTAGGGCTATGCGCTGCAACATATTTCGTCATCGACGCGATACTCGGTGCGATCAACGGCGGACTGACCCAGTACGCGCCCGCCGCCGGTGCGTGGATCGCTGCAGCCGCTTCAGTGCTGGCGGCCCTGCCACGCCGGTCGGACCTGATCGACGGTGGCTCGCCAGGCAATACCCGGCTGTGGGGAAACGTTCTGACCGTCACCTGCGTGGCACTGCCGGCGTGTGCGGCGCTCGCATTGCTCAGCGTGATGTTCGGTACCTACCGGTCACTGCCCGCGGTGCTCGAATTGCGCGCCCTGATCGCACTTCCGATCACCGAGGCGGTGATCTTGGGGATCTGGGTGATCGCGGTGTGGAAGGTCGCCCGGCAGGCCGCCCGCGGCGACGCGGCGGGGCGCCTCGTGCTCGCCGCCGCCGGTGCCGGCGCGCTGGTCTGGGCCATCTTTGCGGCCGTCGGCCAATTCACCCTCGGTACCGCCGAGTCGCTGCATCTGCCGTTCGGCGGGTTCACCCTCACAATGGTCGCCGCGCTGGTGGCCTCGTCGCCGTCGCTGCGTCAGCCCGGCGAGTGGTCGGAGGCGCAGACGTGGCTCTCGGCGGCGCGCGGAGTCCTCGGTCTGGCCGTCGTCGCGGACATCTTGCTACTGGCGCAGGTGATCGCCGCCGTGACGCTGACCGGCGTGCTGACCGTCGCGGTGTTCACCGCCGTGATCTGCGCCGGGGTGGGTGCCATCGCGGCGGACTGGGCGCGAGGACAGGTGATTCTCAACGCTTTACGCTGCCGCGTCCCCGTCCTGGTCGCGTCGACGGTTCAGGCTGTCACCGGGATTGTGGCGATCCTGGTGATGGGGCTCAGCCCGAACCCCTGGGAAGTGGTGACAGGCCCGGAAGTGATTGCGGCGCTTGCATTGCCGGCGGCGGCCGCGGGGTTTGTCACACTGCCCAAGCCGATCCGGACGTTCTTCCCGACCGCGGCCCCGATACCGCCGTCCGGTCCGCCCCTGGCGCCGGATCCCGCCGCCCTGGCCGCTGATCCCGGCACGCCGCCCCACGTCCTGCACAACCTGGCGCAGCAACACATCGCGCTGTGGCCGCGCATCGCAGGCAATCCCGCCGCCCCGCACGACCTGCTCGCGTGGCTGGCTCAGTCCCCCGACCCCGAAGTCCACGCCGCGCTGCGCGCCCGTCAACGGTGAGGCCCGATCCGATGAATCCCGAAGGACCACACATGAGTTGGCAAGCCCCGCCGACTCAGTACGCACCGCAGTACGCCGCGGCCCCCGCAGTCCCTGCGCCGCAACACCCCGGCCGGGGGCCGGGGCAGACGGCGATCCTGCGCTGGGTGGGAGCCGCCGTCGCCGTCTGTCTGCTGCTTACCGGCGCGGTGGTGCTGCACCGGACCGTGCTGTCGAGTGTTTTCGGCGGGGCGGCCTCACCGGAGGAGGCGGTCAACCAGACGATCGCGGCCATCGAGCACGGTGACCTTACGCGGCTGGGCTTGTTCGTGCCGCCCGACGAGGTCGCCGGGCTCGGCGAGGTCGCGAAACAGGCCAAGCGCATCTCGTCGGACCTGGGTGCGGGCGGCGGCCTGAGCGGCGGCAAGGCAAGCGAGGCCGGCGTACAGGTGAGCGTCAAGAACCTCAAGCTCAAAACCCAGAACGAGCAGACTGGACTGACCAAGGTCAGCATCGAAAACGCCGACATCACAGCGTCATTCGATCCCGCGAAGGTTTCCGGTCCGATGAAGACCTATCTCGACAAGCGGGGTGCGCAGGCGAAGAGCACGACGATCACGGTCCGTGGCGCCGACATCACGACCGACGGCAGCACGCGCACATTTCGTATCAATGACCGTCAGCAGTCGCCCTTTGTGATGACCGTCCAACGGGACGGCAGCTGGTATGTCAGCCCGCTGTTCACCTTGTTCCAGTACGCCACCGAAGAGCGGGGCTACCCGACTTCAGCGGCTGCTGCCGCACCCGGCTTCGGGTCACCGGTCGAGGCGGCCCAAGGCTATGTGTCCGCGCTGGCAAAGTCGCTCAACAATCGCGACATCACCGAATTCGCCCGGGCTACCGGAGGCGTCGAGGGCCGTCTGCTGCTGACCTACCGCAACCTGGTCAACTCGAGGCTGGACAAAATGAGCAGCAGCAACTTCTCGATGGACGTCGGCGGCAGCCAGTTCCGGGTGCTGTCCGTCGACGGAAACACCGCCCGGGTCCGGCCGGAGAGCCTGCACCTGACCATCACGGAGTCCAGCGAAACCCATCGGGTCGACTGGGACGGCCAGTGCCTGAAGGTCGAAAACCCTGGACGCGTGCAGCGAATCTGCCTGGGCGACAAGTCGACCATCGGCCCGTACACCCCACTCGTCGAGCGCCTCGACTATCTGGTCGCGGTCCGCTCCGACGGCGGCTGGAAGGCCAGCGCCACGCGCACGGTGTTCAGCTGGGCTGCCGACGCGCTGAGCTGGATCGGTGCTGCCGAGATGCCGGTGATCAAGGCGCTGACCCGGCAAGACCCGACCGAGCTGACCAAAGTCGCGAAGGTCGCTGACACGATAGCCATCGGCAGCACCGGCACGGTCAACATCCCTGCGATCGGACCCTACGTCGACGGCGGGTATGCGGTCGTCACCATCCCCAACCCGGGGGGCCGGCGGTTCGCCGTGTACTGCCGCGCGAAAAGCATGGGATGTAACGTCGCCACGCTCGTCACGCCGTCCGGTAAGAGCCAGAAACGCTACGCAGGTGGACGCGGCGGCGAAACGGGCGACTACAAGGCGATCCTTATCGCCGGCACCGGCGACGTCGAGGTCTCTGTCGAATCGCGCTGACCGAGCAGCCGTGGAAGGTCAGGAGGCGTCGGCCAGGGCGCTGTCCATTAGCCCGGCGACGTACTCCCAGTACAGCCAATCCGCGACGGCAGGACGCTGGGCCTCCGCGTCGGCCGCGGAGTATGCCCGATGCAACGCCAGCTCTCGGGCGTGCGCGGCATAACCGTGGAAAGCCCGCAGATGCGGGGCCTCCCGGCCGGCGGCGTTGGTGGTCATGAACTTCATGACCTCGAACCACATCATCACCCGGTTGTCTTCCGGCGCGTTTTCGGCGGCCGGCGCCGGCGGCAACAGGTCGGTCAACTGCTGGTCCTTGGTGTCCGCGAGCCGGGCCGACGCCTCGGGGTCGACGACCCGCAGCCGGGACAGCCCGGCCATCCGCCCGCTTTCGGGTATGTCGTCGGCCTCGAGGATGATCTTGGCCGCACCGGGATCGGAGTTGGCCAACTGCTCCTCGGTGCCGATCACGGCACGCAGCTTGGTCTCGTGATGGACCGCCCAGCCCTGCACGGCCATCACCGGATAGGTGGCGCAGCGGGCCCGGTCGGCGGCCGGGATCTCGTCGTCGGCGCTGGCCAGGTAGACCATGTCCGGCAACTCCACCCCTTCGGGGATGTAGGCCAGCCCATAGCTGTTGGCCAGCACGATCTTGCCGTCCTTGGTCACCGCGGTGATCCAGTAGAAGCCGAAATCGCCATTGCCGGGGGTGTCGGATGCGTTCAATGCCGCCGCGATACGCCGAGCCACGTTCAGTGGGTCGTCTTTGGCGCTGCCACGGGCGCTGGACGCCGCGGCGGCGGCGTCGCGCGCGGCCCGCGCGCCGGAGACCGGGATCAGCGACGCGATCGCGCCGGGATCCAGCAGGTCGCCGGGATTATGGTGGCCGGCGGGAGCTGCCGGACGCATCGCACCCGCCGCGCGGGTGCCGCCAGAGGACGACGACGTCCCGGTTGCCTTGCCCGCCGAACCCAGCGGGGCGCGCCCGGTCCCGGAACGCGCCGAGGCCGGCGACACCGAGCCCGAATTCCCGAGCGAACCGGAACCCGCGCCCGCACCAGGACCGGGACCCGCGCCGACACCGCCCAACCCGCCAACGCCCGCGCGCCCGGCCGCCGCACCGCCGGTGGCGGCGGCGGGAGCCACCGCCGCTGACGTGTCGTCGCCGGCCGATGTCCCTGGCGAGGCGGTCGCCGGCTGAGCGGCATGCCCGATGGTGTCTTCCATCAACGCCGCCGGCCGCACGTGGGCCCCCGGGTCGGCTGCCGCCGGGACCTGCGGGTCCACCGGCGTGGCCGGACGGCTGTCGGGCGACGGCGGCACGGACGGGTTCACCGGCTGCGGCGCGGGCCCCGGCGTCGGTGTGGGAGTCGGCGTCGGCGTGGGCGTGGGGGTCGGCATCGGGGTTGGCGTGACCGGAGTGACCGGCGCAACCGGATTCACCGGGGTGACCGGGGTGTCCGGCGTCGGCTTGATCGGAGTGACCGGGGTGACCGGCGTGACCGGATGCACCGGCGTAACCGGATTCACCGGGGTCACCGGCGTGACCGGCCGCGGGACGACGGGTGTGACCGGGTTGACCGGGTTGACCGGGTTGACCGGGTTGATCGGGTAGACCGGCGTGACCGGCGTCGGTACCTCGGGTGTAACCGGGGTGATCGGTAGATCCGCCGGCGGTCCGTCCAGGGTCGGTATCTCGACGGCCGGCGGCACTTTCTGGTTCAGCAGGTCCTTCAGCGCATTGTGCGGGGGTTGCCAGTTCTTGGACTCGAGCACCAACTCGGCGGTGCTGTTGACCACGCCGACGTTGGCCCCGTGCGCGGCGTTGATCAATTTGTTAATCGCGGTGGCTTTTTCGTCGGAGTCCATCTCGGTGTCATTCTCCAGGATGGATATGTCCCGATGCGCGCCGTCCACATTGTTGCCGATATCGGATTTCGCCTGCACGACCAGCCCGGCGACATGCTGGTGCCAAGTGATCACCGTCGCCAGATAATCCTGCAGCGTCATCATTTCGTTGACGTTTTTACCGAGCGCACCATTGGCGGCAGTGGCCGCGGTCCCCGACCAAACACCACCTTCGAAGACCTGAGTTTTCTGCCGCTTGGTGGCATCGAGGACGTCGGTGACTTTCAGTAGCATCCGGTGGTACTGCTGGGCCCGGTCGTAGTAGCTGTTCTCGTCGGTGTCCGGCCAGCCGCCCGGGCTCAGCATCGACTCGGCATACTCACCCGTCGGCCTCGCAATGCCCATCGCCTACTCCTCTTCCAACAGCTGCCAGGCCGCGTCGACCACACATCGTTCCAACCAGCCTAACCGACACTAAGACCAGCTAGATGCAGCAATTTCGGCGTCAGGACCTGCTGGAAGCCGGTGTTGCCGACCACCCGCCAGAGCAGTCGCGGTCGGGACGGCTACGCCCCGGGCAACTGCTCGGCAAGCTTGCCCAGCACCGCGTTCAGCTGGTCCCCGGACACTTTGGTGTAGGCCTGTGCCGCTTGCTGCGCATTCTGTAGCGCCTCGTTGATCCGTGCTTCCACCAACTGGTAGCCCTGGTCCAGCAGGCCACTCTCGATCTTGAGGCTGGTGAGCCATTGGTAGCCGTTTATCTCTACATGGACGGTTCGCTCTGCGTCCGTGGCCCGGAAGACCCCTTCGCCCATCTGGTTGAACTGACTTTCCAGAGCCGCTTGAAATTGCGACAACACAGCCAGCACCTTGAAGGATTCGGGGTTCAATTCCTCCATCATTTCGACTCCTTACCAGTTGGACTGCGGCGATTACCGATTACGGCTTCGGTCCACGCCCGATCTTCTTTGTAGAGCGCTTCATCGTCTTGTTGAGAGGTCTTGCTCTTGCTGGATCCGCCCGCGCCGTGTGCACCGCCCATCGGCATACCGCCCATGCCACCGCCGGCCGCTCCGGAACCGGCGGCCGCGCCGCGGCCGGCACCCGCCGCGTCAGTAGTCGCCGCCGGCGCCACAGCCCCGGCTTCGACTGCAGGTGCGAGCGGCCCCCCTCCGCCCGCGCCGCCACCGCCAAGGGACATCGGCTTCATCCCGCCGGCGCCGCCGCCGGGCATCTTCGGCGCCTCGTGGTGCGCGGCCCCGGTCAGCGTCGCCCCCGCGCCGCCGGCCGGCGAACCACCGCCCGACCCGCCCGACCCCATCTGCGGCATCTGCGGCATCTGCGGCATCTGGCCGCTGCCGCCGCCGGTCAGCGCGCTCATGATCTGGCTGGGGATCAGGCCCTGAGGCGGCGGCGTGTCGATCTTCACGGCGGCCGGAGGCTTGGGCGGATTGATCGGATCGAGGCTCGCCTTGGTGTTGTAATCCGACAACACCTGGGTCGACGTGTCCTGGTAGGCCTTGTACTGCTTCATCAGCTCTTGCCTGACCCCATCAGAGGTGGCTTGGGCGTAGGCCCTCTCCAGCCCTTCTACCTGAGCCAACGTCGGATGCTGCGCGACCGCCCACTTGTGCAGCTCCGCGACGTATCGAGCCTGCTTAGCCATCGACGCGCTCAATTGCGCCATGAAGCCGACCCACTGATTCTGCTGATCCATGGATGCCGTCACAGCGGCGGCCGCCTCGCCTTCCCAGTTCTGAAAGCCCCGGAATCGCGTGACGATCCCTTGCAACGTCAGGTTGTAGTCCATCCACTGATCGGCAAACGCCGCAAAAGAGGTGGACTGGTCGGGTTCGGCGACCTGCCGCGCCGCCGCTTTGAGGTCGGTGAAATCGGGTCCGCCTGCGGTCGCCGTCTGCGTGTCGGACAACGCCGTCGGGCCGGTGTCACCGGCCGAGAGCATCTGGGACGCATCGGATACGGTGCCGCCGCTGGTCATCGCCGCCGCGCCGGTCTCGTCGACTTCGCCGTAGGCTTTGGCCGCGTTCCGCATCGAGGTGGCCAGACGTGTCCACTCCTGATGGCCCGCCTGCAGGTAGTTCAGCATGTTGTTGGAGGACAACACCAGTTGCCTGGCCGCAGTGTCCGCCGCCTTGAAGCCACACGGCTTCATCGGGGTGATGTTCGGGAGCGTCGGTAGCGCTTGCTCCACTTCGGTGGCCCTGCCCAATATTTCGGTCTGCTCCACCGTCATCGTCTGCGGCTGCGTCATCTCGCTGAATCCTCCTTTGTGCTACAGCCATTATCGTCGCTGAAATCACCGCCTCCCGCACCAAAATTCGAGGTCCCGCCATAACGCCGTCGCCGGACTGTCACCGCGAACTACTTGGGCAGGGACAGCTGATAGCGGCTTTCCTCGGGTGGGGAAATGCGCTGAATCGGCAGCTGGCGGTGGCGCGGAGTGCTGATGCCGTTGTGCCGCAATATCACCCGGTCGACGCCAGGATGCGGACCCAGATACGTCGTCGCGTTCGGCCAGGTCACCTTGGCCACCGAACCGATCTGTGCGCCGATCAGCTCCGCGAACTCCTTGAACTGCGGTCCGACGGTGACCACGGCACCCGCGGCCGCCGCGCGCACCGCGAACTGAGCGAAAGTCTGGGCGTCACCCAGGCTCAGGGTGGCGTCGACGTCGTCGAACGGCATGTACACCGGACACTTGTTGGACGTCTGCCCGATCAGTACACCCGCCGACCCGATCGGCAGCTGACAGTGCCGGTTGGCGACGAGGGTCTGGCCGGCCAACCCGGACCGCTGGCCGCCGAACAACCGGGAGAACCCGCGTGGTGTCTTCGGCTTCCCCAGCGTGGTCAACAGCACCGTGGAGCGCGGCGGCTCCCCGACGACGACCCGGACCCGGGTGATGGTGTGGTCGGCACGTGTCGACCACCACGCATCCGGACCGGACGGCGCCGTGTAGGCCACGGTGTAGGTGTTGCGGCCCAGGATCATCGCCCACTTCTCGCGCGCGAAGCCGATGTCGGTGGCGTGGTCGAAATCGTCGAAACTGCGGCAACACACCGCGTCGACGCCGTGACTGGCCAGCTGGTCGGCGATGCGCGTCGTCGACGCCACCAGGTACCGCGCCAGCCCCGGCACGCCCTCGTCGCGGCGCAGCGACGACCTGCGGGTGCGCTTCGGATCGCCACGCAACACGATCCAGGTGCGCCGGCTGGCGGGAGCCGGGTCGATACCGGTCACCTGCCGATACACCCGGACCACATCGCGTGTTGCGGTGGTGCCGACCCGGTAGCCCGCCGACACGACGTCGGCCTCCAGGTCCGGACAGTGCACCGACAGCAGGTCTTCCAGCAGCCGGGTGTCCAGCATGTCGTCGGTGTGGGCCTTGCCGTCGACGATCACCGTCGGCGTGAACGGCCTGGGGATGAGCTCGATGACCGAAACCAGGTCCTCGCCCTGCCAGCGCACCGCGACGTGATCCCCCGGCTTCACCGTCGCGCCGACGACGGGTTCCGACGGGGGGTTGGGCAACTTGCGCCGCCGCCGGAACCACCGGAAGACGGTCGCCACCCAGCCCGTCACCCGGCGCCCGGAGAAAGTGACCATCATCAGGACGGCGAGCAGCCCCACCAGAGCCGGGCCCAGCCATGGGTAGCGGGTGTCCATGAACAACATGACGGCGGGCGGGCCCAGCGCCGCCAGCCACACCGCGTGCCCGGTGCTGAACCGCAGCCGTATCGGACTCCTCATGGGCGCCTCAACGCGCGGCTGACCAGTGCCACCAGGGCCAGCGTCAACGTCAGTCCCCCGACCGCCAGCGCCACATACGTGATGGGCCGGTGATCGGGGCCGGGTGCTGCGACCGGGGCCGGAACCCGCCTGACGTTGATCGGCGCCGAGGCGGGGCCCGCCGGGATGTCCCAGGTGAGCGCCGCGACCGCGTCGATGACGCCGTTGCCGACGACGTCGTCGACGCCGCCTCCCGGATGTCGCGTGGTGGACGTGATGCGGTTGATGACCTGAGCCGGAGTCAGGTTGGGGAAGCGCTGGCGCACCAGCGCCGCCAGCCCCGAAACATACGCCGCGGCAAACGAAGTGCCCGCGATCGGCACCGGGCCCTCCTTGCCCTGCAGCGCGTTCACCACCTCGCCGTGGTAGCCCAGCGCGACGATGTTTTCCGCGGGCGCGGCGACGGCGACCCACGGTCCGTGCATCGAGAAGGAGCTCGGCGTGCCGTTCTGCCCGATGCCCCCGACAGTCAGTACCAACGGTGCGTACCACGCCGGCGTCACGATCGTCCCTACCTTGGCCCAACCGCGAGGGTCGGCAGGCGTCGACGCATCCGGCAGCGGATTCTGCGTGCAGTCGCCACCGGTGTTGCCGGCCGCCACGACGATCACCGTGTTCTTGACGTTGACCGCGTAGTTGATGGCCGCGCCCAGGGTGACCTCGTCCAGCGGCCTGGTCACCTTGTAGCAGGCGGCTTCGCTGATGTTGATCACCCCCACGCCCAGGTTGGCGGCGTGCACCACCGCCCGGGCCAGGCTGCGCACCGATCCCGCGGCCGGTGTGGAATTGGGGTCGTTCTGATTGACCTGCGCGTTGACCGGCTGGAAGGCCTCCGACGTCTGACGCAGCGAGAGCAGGCGCGCGTCGGGCGCGACGCCGACGAATCCGTCGGTGGGTGCGGGCCGGCCGGCGATGATGGACGCGGTCAGCGTCCCGTGGGAGTCGCAGTCGGACAACCCGTTGCCGGCCTGGTCGACGAAGTCGCCACCCGGTTCCGCGGGCACCCGCGGCGAGGCCTCGACGCCGGTGTCGATCACGGCCACCGTCACCCCGGCCCCGGTGGCGAATTTGTGGGCGTCGGCGACAGCCAGGTACGTGTTGCTCCACGGCGGATCGTGGAAGTTGGAGTCCGGCAACGCGGTCGGCGCCGAGCAAATGCTGCGTTGCTGGGTGGGCGTGTCCGGCCCGAGCGTATCCGGCGGCACCGCACCCGGATCGATCGTGGGCGGCTGGATTGCCAACGCAGCGGGCGCAGTCAGCGCGGCCAGCACTGCGAGCACCACCGTCATCAGGAAGAAACGGCGCACCCCCAGGACACTCCCTTCTTCCAAATTCGTTCAGCCGCTGCGCTGCCGCGGCTCGCACGCACGTCTGACCAGCGCGGCGGGCCTGCGTGCATCTTAATCTTTGCGACCACGTCGACGGCCCTTTTCGGTCCGCGGCTTGGGTTTCAGTGCAGCTGGCTGGCCAGCTTGTTAACCAGCGCGCCGTTGAGGTACGCGGTGGCCGCCGGGCCGCCGGTGTTGAGCGCGGTGATGGTGGCCGGGTCGTCGACGATGACCAGAACGCCGCTATAGCCGCTGTACAGCGCGGGCAGGCCGCCGTACCCGCCGCCGCCGGCGGCCTTGTCGGTGCGCAGCAACAGGACAACGTCGCCGAAATCGGTCTTGGCGGGGTCGAGGCGCACCACGGCCGGGTCGCCGGGGCCGGCGCGCCGATAGTGCGTGTTGTACGTGAACCCAAGGCCTTCCAGGTAATTGGTCGGTGCGGATACCCGGGCGGCCACGGTGGAGCCGGCGTCGGAGTAGTTGACCGCGGTGATCGACTTGGCGTCGAAGGCCGGGTGCTGGGACTTCATTTTGGATTGTTGGGCAGCCGCGTCCGCGAGCAGCTTCTTGGCGGCGTCCGAGCGGCCCAAAGCGGTGGCGATCCAGCTCAGCTGCGTCTGCCAGGTCCAATCTTGCGAGGTGTCGGCCGGACGGGTCAGGGTGGGCGCGATGGCGGACAGCTTGTCGTAGGTGGGTTTGTCGATATCGGCGGTGTCGATGATCAGGTCGGGTTTGGCTGCGGCGAGCGTCGCGAGCGTGCCGGAATCGGCGGCATCGGCACCGGGGGACACCGGCACGGACGAATGCACCATGGTTTGAAGCCAATTCGGCAAGCCGTCTCGGTTGCCGCCGATCAACACCGGCTGCACACCCAGGGATAACACCGCGTCGGGATCGCCGGGGCCCAGTGCGGCGACGGCCAGCGGTCGGTGCTGCAGCGAGACGGCTCCGTAGGTGCCGTTCAGGGTCTGCGGTTGATAGGGCGCTAAGTCGTTGTGGCGCTGGCTGATAACGATGACGGCGACCACCGCGGCGACCACGAGCGCGATCGCCAGCGCGCCCACCAGGGCGCCGCGGCTGCGCCGCCTCCGCTGTGGCGACGGTGGCGGCACTGGCGGCGCGGCGACCGGCCGCGGCGGTGTGGTCCAGGGTCTGGTCACGTTAGCCCGATCGGGGGTTGCGTGGCCGCCGGTCAGGGCCGCCGCGGTCGCGGCGGCCAGCGCACCGGCACTCTGAAAGCGGTCAGCGGGGTCCTTGGCCAGGGCGCGGGCGATGACGTCGTCGATGGCCGGCGGCAGGTCGGGGACGTAGTCGGTGGGCGGCGGAATCGGCTGCACCACATGGGCTATCAGCGTGGCCGCGATTCCCTGGACCTCGTCATACGGTGTGCGGCCGGTCAGCAGCTCGAACAGCGAGCAGCCCAGCGCATAGATGTCGGCCCGGTGATCCACCTCCTGGTCTTGGACCGCCTCGGGTGCGGCATAGTCGGCGGTGGTCACCAGCGAGCCGGTTGCGGTGAGGCTGGTGGCGTCGTCGAGCGCTCGGGCGATGCCGAAGTCGGCCAACAGCGTTCGTTCTTCCTGCTGGCCGGCACCGGCCCCGGAGATCAGGAAATTGGCGGGTTTGACGTCGCGGTGCAGCACCCGGCGGGAGTGGGCGTAGTCGAGGGCCCTGGCGACGTCGGTGATGATGCGCACGATCCGGGCCGGGGTGCGGTTGGCGCCGGCCAGCTGATCGGCGGGCAGGCCGTCGACGTACTCCATGGCGATCCAGAGGTGGCCGTCGTCGGTCTGGCCGCGGTCGTACACCGTGACGATGTTGGGGTGATTGAGCGTGGCGGCCAGGTCGGCCTCGCGGATGAAGCGGGCCCGGAATCTGTCGTTGACGGATAGTTCGGCGGACAGGATCTTCAGCGCATCGTTGCGCGGCAAGGTGGGATGGCGTGCGATGTAGACCGTGCCCATGCCACCGGAGCCCAGCACGCCCTCGATCCGGTAGCCCGCGACGAGGGTTCCTGCAGACAGCGGCATCGCCGGGTCACCTTCCCTGGCCGAGCAGACGCCCTCTGCTCACGCGGCGGCCAGGATCAGGTACTGGGCGGCGATCGCCTGGTGCGCGTCCGGTTCCTGGGCCGCGGTGACCTGGATCGCGTAGCGGTCGGACGAGGCGACGCACATGAAGCGCACCGACTCGTCGTGCGACTGGCCGGAGCCGCGGTCAAAGCAGCGGGCCCCGGGCAGTCCGCTGATGCCGCCGACGGGTTTGTAGCCCAGCTGCGAAATGTCCTTCAGGTGGATCAGCCCGTCGACGGCGCGCAGTGCGCCGGGCGTGTCGACGGTTTCATACACCGTCGTCCGGTCGATCGACACGCGCAGCACGCCGGCCTCGGTGAACACCGCCTCCGCTTCGTCCGGGTTGCCTCTGAAATGAAGTGCGCCGTGCGGCTGGAAGACGGCCCCCTCATCGATCGTCGGGTTCGCCGCGGGTACTGTGCGGGCCAGCAACCCGGCGGGGTCTTTGGGCAGGGTGGCGAACTGATCGACCGGCGTTGTCTGGAACCGGTCGATCAACGCGCCCTGCAAGTCCAGCGTCCTGGCGATCAGATCGGCGACCGCACCCGCGCTGTCCTTGGCCCCCGCGTGTTGGTAGAGCAGGTAGGTGCCGTGCGAGGTGAACGCCGAAGCCTCAAAACCCGTAGCGGTCTTAGCCGTATCGGCAAGCGTTTCGGGGTGGCGCGGGATCGGCAGCGGTGTGACCGGGTCGGTGGCGGCGAGGTCGGCGGCGGCGGCCGCGGCGTCTTCCGGCGAAGCGAACCGCAGCACCGCGTTGTCGAGGATCCTGTCGTCTGCCGCTGACGTCCGCCCGCTGACAAACCCGAGCAGATAGTGATGTGCCCCCGCCCGCCCCGCCAGGGTTTCGGAGAACACCATTGTCAACGACTTGGTCGTGGACATCGCTCCGGTCGGCGTCGAGTGCGACTCGATCAACGCCGGCTCGACCTCCCACGGGCCGATGGTGTTGTCAGCCAGGCGACGGCTTTCCGCCAAACGCCCGGCGTCCTCGTTTCCCACCGTGCCCAGCGGCGGACGCGGTGTGCGCGGATAGCTGCCGGGATCCAACATTGCGAGGTTGACCGTCGAGGGCGCCGCCCCGGTGGACTTCACCGCGCCGCCGCCCTGGTTCGACGTGCAGCCGGCGCTGAACACGACCGCTGCCACCAGGGCTATGGCATTTGCCCCGCGAGCGCGCGCAGGTGCACGCAACACGCCGGCCGCCGACGGCATTTTGCGCACCTTCGCGCCGGCCCGTGCGGGAAGTCGGACAAGTCTCATGGCTAGCTCATCCTAAGAGCGGGCGGCGTAACCGCAGTTGTCTTTCGCCGCGCGGGCATATTTTGCGGGCCTCCGATGCCGGTCGAGGTGCCGTTTGCCATCATCGAGCCTCAAGGAAGGTGGTGATCACCACGGCGCACGAGAAACCGGCGATGACCGTCGGCCTGAATCAGGATGGGCTGCGCGGTCAGGCCGCACGCATCTACGACCCGGACAGCGATTTCGTCGTCGACGACAGTCTGGTACCTGCGGAATTCACCGACGGCACAACGGCGTATCACGGCCAGGACGTCGTCATCGCCGACGACACACCGAACGTGTACGGCGCGCTCATCGTCTACAAGCCGGGTGAACCGAACAACACCGTGACCTTGCCGCACTATCTGCTGGCCGTTCCGACGCAGCAGTACGGCACCCTGACGCCCGCCGAATTCCGTTGCTTTTACGAATATCTCGGCCTGACAAGACCCTGGATCGCCCAGTACCTCAATGTCGACGAAGCCGACGTCCGCGGCTGGGAAGACGGTACCGACCCGATCCCGGTGTCAGCCGCGACCGAACTCAAGGGCCTCGCCCGGGTGGCCGACGAGCTGGTGCACAAACTTGCCACCGACCTGCAGGCGGGAGGCGTCATGACGACCTACCGCACCGATGCCCAGTTCCGCGCGGCCGACCCGTTCGGACTCACCTATCCCGCATCCTGGCACCGCGCCGTCGCGGCCCGAGTGGCCGACCGAACACCTACCACGACAATCGATTACCGCGACTGACCGCGCGTGGAGTTCACAGGTGGATCGGCACATGCTTTTCCGCACACGCGTCTTTGACTGCGACCGTCACGTCGCCGGCGCGCAGCGTTTGTAGGTCCTCGACGGTCACCGAGCCCTTGTCACTGCGGTGCTGAGCGGCCACTCGCGAATCCCGCAGCCGCTCGGCGCGTTCGACGACGTTGCGGGCGAAGCGGCCGTTGTGCATGACGTCGATGCCGTGCGTGCCGTCGGCAGCGCGGTAGCCGCGCAGCTTCGCACACGCCGCGTTGAGCGCTTCGCACGCGGCGGGCTCGAGAACCGTGGCGCGCGGCCCCCCGTAGCGCACCGCGATCTCCACCAATTCGTCGGGCGTGTAGGACTCGAACCGCAATTTGCGGTTGAAGCGGCCCGCCAGGCCCGGGTTGACGGTGAGAAATTCGTCGACTTCCTTTTCGTATCCCGCGCCGATGAAGCAGAAGTCGAAGCGGTGTACCTCGAGGGCGACCAACAGCTGGTTGACCGCCTCCATGCCGATCATGTCCGGACGGCCGTCCTGATGGCGCTCCACCAGTGAGTAGAACTCGTCCATGAACAGGATCCGGCCCAGTGAGCGGTTGATCAGTTCGTTGGTCTTGGGGCCCGAGGCGCCGATGTGTTCCCCGCAGAAGTCGGCCCGCTTGACTTCGACGATCTCGGGATGGCGCACGATGCCCAAGCCGGCGTAGATCTTTCCCAGCGCCTCCGCGGTGGTGGTCTTGCCGGTGCCGGGCGGTCCGACCAGCAGCATGTGGTTGGTTTGATTGGCCACCGGCAGACCGGCCGCCAGACGCAGCGCCCGAACCTCGATCTGGTCCTCGAGTTCGGCCACCGCACGCTTGACGTCGGCCAAGCCGACCTGGTTGTCGAGCAGGGCCCGCCCCTCCGCCAGGAGTTGGCCGCGCCGTTCGTCGTTCTCCTCCTCGCGGCGCTGGTTTTCGGACCGCTCGGTGCCGACGTCCCATTTGTCGGTGCGGGTGCCGATGGCGCGTTCGTCGGTGATCACCAGCTGCAGCGACGGGTCGGCCAGCGCCTGTTTGGCGGCCTCGAGCAGCGCGCCGTTGATGGTCGCCTTGGACAGCCAGATCTGCGCCTCGTGCTCCTCGTCGAGCTGCCGATGCGCCATCCCCCGCACGTAGCACAGGTCGGCCGCGATCAATGGAAAGTCGCTGGGATCGATTGCGGTGATGGCGGCTTCGTGATGGCGGCGACGAGCTTCGGACGGGCCCGCGTGTCCGCTGCGCAGCTCGACCCGATCGGTCCAGTCCAGCGCGACCCGCGCCTGCCCGAGATGTGCCGCCGCATGGGCCGCCAGCGCGCAGGTAGCCGCGGTGACCGCCGACATGATGATGGCCTGCGGCGGCAAGATGGCCGCCGCCACCGAGACGACGTCCGGCCAGCGCTGGGTGGCGAACATCAGGTAGGCCTCGATGTACTGCTGCCACTGATGATTTTCCCAGGTGTCCAGCAGCGCCGAATCCGCAAGCAGCGCTTCGGCTTTCTCGTACTGGCGGTCATCGATGAGCGCACTGGCCAGCGCCAGGCCGGCGTGCGACGCCTCGGTCACCGAAATAGACAGGTAGGGACCGGCTTTGATCGGCGCCGACAAGCGCACCCCCAGCCGGTTCGTCTCCCGGTGCAGCCGGGCGCCGTACTTGTAGAGCTGCTGCACCGTCGGCAACGTCTCGTCACCCGCGGCGATCCGGCCCAACCAGGCGTCGGCCATCGACGGGTCGATCTCGGTGGCCTCGGCAAAGCGCGCCCCGGCGCCGGTCGCGTCGGAGTCCAGCAACGTCATCGCCTGGTCGAACCTCTTGCGGGCGGCGGCCGTTCCTGTGGTACTTGTCATGTTCTCTTGGTACTCGTCTTCTCTTGGTACTCGTCATTGTGTGTCAACCGATTCGAGCTCACCGGTCCGTAACACAGTCGGCTCGGCGGAGACGTAGCGGTTCTCGGCGCGGAACAACTCCACCTCCACCGCATGCACTTGATCCGCGGCCGTCACCTCCACCGTCGCCGCACCCGTCTGCGTGATCAGCACGTTGGCGGTGCCCCGATATTGCTCGCCCGGTTCGGCGACCGAGATCAGGGTGTTCGGCCGCGGAGCGGGGGTCAGCGTGCCGTCCACCACACTGACCGTCGTGCCCGAGACCGGCTTGGGCTGGTCGATCACGGCGATGTCGGGCATCCGAACGCTGTTCCACCGCTGCGTGTTTCGGGTATGCACGGTGATCCGCTCGCCGGCCCCGGCCAGCCGGACCACGATCCGCTTGGCCAGCGAACCCTCGGCGGCGATGTGCACCCGGCTGAACTCCCCCGCGTCGTCCAGCGGCAGCATCATCCGGTTTCCGCCGGCGACCTTGCCCAGCAGCACCCCCGACGGTCCGATGGGGACGACGAGCGGGCCGCGCAGCACTCCCCGGCCAATGCTGTGCAGCGACGGCATCGGACCGCACAGATTGGCCGCGATGGCCTGCGCCTGCTCGCCCGGCAACGTCTTCAACATCGTGCTCGGCGGGGCCGTCGGCGGTTGTGCGCTACGCACCGTCACCGTCGCGGTGGCGCCGCCGTCCCGAAAGAGTGTGACGTTCTGGATGATTCCGTCGGCCCGCATCGACCAGGCCTGGGCCAGCTTCTCGGCGGTGATGTCGTCGGGCGGGTACCAGTAGGTCGTCAGCCACCCGTTGTCACCGCGAACCGAGCGCCAGCGCCTGTTGGGCACGTCCAGCGCGGGCCGGCCCAACCGTCGTTCCATCTCGACGATGTCGGTGGCGGTCGCGACTTTCGCGCGAATCCCCTGTTGCCGCATGGCCGCACCGATCCGCTGCGCAGCCGCCAGCGTCGCGGTGCCCAGCGACGCGCGCGACTGCAGCGCTTCGGCGTTGTCCAGCGCCGAGATTCGCACGACCAACCAGGTTTCCCGCTGACCGGCATACGGCGGGGTGCCGATCAGCGTGTCGTACACCCGCGGGTAGTCGCCGATGCTGCGCCGTCGGGCCCCGGCGCTGATCACACTCAGCGAATCGATGCTCAGACCGAGGCATTGGTGCAGCAGCGGCAGCAGATCGGTGATGTCGAACGCGTTTTCGGTGTACGTGGACGTCGACCCGGTGAACAACGTTGGCGTGTGGGCCTTCCCGAGCAGCTGCACCGCAACCGCCGCGATGCCGTCCTGGTACCGGACTCCGCCACCGGCGCGATCGTTGACCACCGTGAGCGGTTCTGTCCACTCGATGCGGCGCCGCCGCCGCAGCCACAGCGCCAGCCACGACCACAGCGGCTGGCCGCGCCACCTGACCACGCCCACGGCGACTCCGAGTACCAAACCGGCTGCAGCACCTGCATATTCACCGACGGCCCAGCCGACCAGGGTGGAGATGAACACGCCGACGATGGTCGTCAGCTTCGTCCCGGCACTCATCGCTGCCGCCGTGCCCGCGCGATCAGCCAGGAGAGGCCGACCGCAGCCGCGACCACACCGGCGAATACCAGCGCCACGGTGCGGGCCCGGTGATCCGGCGCGGGTGGCAGCGCGGCGGGCGTGATCACACGCCTGGAAGCCTCCGGTGGAAGTCGCTCTCCCGCAGGAACATCGAAGGTCAGCGCGGCCACCGGGTCGACCACTCCGTAACCGACCTGATTGTCGACGCCGCGCGGCGGATTGTGCGCGGTCTGCAAG
>Ga0335072_10003955_pt1 | contig 22161 bp, 15 predicted proteins | sample Lox_Sample_21_FD_206725 | JGI IMG/M metagenome (GOLD analysis project Ga0335072, IMG submission 206725) | Soil microbial communities from Loxahatchee National Wildlife Refuge, Florida, United States - Lox_Sample_2.1 | ecosystem: Environmental > Terrestrial > Soil > Wetlands | place: USA...
CCAATGACGGCGCCTGGTGACCAGCGGGCAGAATGCTCGGCCTTCACCTGGGCCTACGTCACCCAGGGCGAGTCGCCGGCAGTTCCGCACGCGTCACCCGGCAGGCGCCTGCCACCATGGGCCGGTGGCGCATCGCTCCTGCTGGCGCCGCCCGATCCTTCCGGAAGCTTCCACTGAACGGACCTCTGAATGACTCCTCGCCCGACCCTGGTCGTCGTCAGCGGGCCGCCTGGCTCAGGCAAGACGACCTTGGCCCACCAGATCGCGCGAGCCGTCGGCTGCCCGGCGATATGCCGTGACGAGATCAAGGAGGGAATGGTCCACGCCACCCCCGGGTTCGTCCCGGGACCGAGCGACGAGCTGACCATGCGAACGCTGCCCGCCTTCTTCGGAGTGCTGGAACTGCTCCTGGCAGCCGGCGTGACGACCGTGGCGGAGGCGGCCTTCCAGGACCGGATCTGGCGCCCTCGCCTGGCACCGCTCCTCCCGCTTGCCCGGACCCGGATCGTGCACTGCACCGTGGATCCCAAGGTCGCCTTCCAGCGGATCGTCCAGCGCGGGCGGTCCAGCGCCGTCCGCGCCGCGCACACGAACCCGGGACCGGACGACGCGGCGCACTACATCCAGCGGCACCTCGCGTTCGACAGGGTCTCCCTGGGCTCCCCGTGGATCGAGGTCGACACCACGTCTGGCTACCACCCAGGCATAGACCAGGTAACCGCCTTCATCAACGGCTCATGACCCGAGCAGTCCCGGGCGTCCGCCACCCGGCGCCCGCACACCCGGGCTCAGCGGCTGAGCGCCGCGGCCCCGCGCCGCAGCTTCCCGCCGCCGATGTCCGCCTTCTGCCCTTCCCTGTAGCCATCGGAGTACCCGTTGCCGCTGTAGGTGACCCGGGCCTGCCGGGTGCGCGGGTAGGCCTCCTGGGCATTGCGGTGGACCGTCATGTCCCGGTCGGCCAGCACGATGGCGGTGGACGGCCCCCCATCGGCGGCCGCGTCCCGCCCGGCGTCTGATGCCTGGGCCGCGTCCTCCTCGGCTGCCCGGACCCGCGTAATGACCGCCGCGCAGTACCCGAGCATCCACGACCGTCGCCATGCCTTGGCGCTTGAGGCCCGGGCAGGCACCTCCTGCTGTGCCAGTCCCCGCGCCATCTGGACCAGCAGGGACGTGAACAAGATGTCCGCCCGCTCGATGTCGCTCGCGTAGCCGAACACGTGCACCCGCATCCCCGGGTCGTCGCCCCGCAGCAGCACGCACTGGCAGCGCAGCGCGTGAGCCAGCCCGGACAGCAGGTGAGCCTTCACCGTCGCCCACGGATTGTCCAGGGCGAACATCCGGTCAACCGGCAAGTCGGTCTCCGGGTGCAGCGCCCCAAGGCGGGCCCGGTCAATGCCGTACCTGGCCATCAGCTCCGCGGCCTTCGCCGTCAGCGCCTCCGCCTCATGCGGGGTGACGCTCTCGTCCTCGGCCTTGGCCAGCAGCTTGCGCACCCGGTCAAGCAGCTCAGCAGGCGGTTCAGCAGGCATCGCGACCTCCAGAAACATCAGTGATCGAACTCAATACCGACACGATAGCGCGCACCACCGACATTCCATCGCTGTTCACCGGGCCAGGGCGGGGCTGCACCCGGGCTGACACTAAACTCTCACTCATCATGGCCGTTCAGATCTCGCCCAGCATCCTGTCTGCCGACTTTGCCCGGCTCGCTGAGGAAGCGACCGCCGTGGCGCCCGCGGCCGACTGGCTGCACGTCGACGTCATGGACTATCACTTCGTCCCGAACCTCACGCTCGGGTTGCCGGTGGTGGAGGCGCTGCTCAAGCACGCAAGCACCCCGATCGACTGCCACCTCATGATCGCCGACCCTGACCGGTGGGCACCCGGGTACGCGGAGGCGGGCGCCGGGAGCGTGACCGTGCACGCCGAGGCGGCCAAGGCCCCCGTCAGGACGCTGCGTGCCATCCGCGCGGCCGGGGCGCGGGCCGGGCTTGCCGTCAACCCTGGCACCTCGGTCGAGCCCTACGAGGACCTCCTGACCGAGATCGACATGATGCTGCTGATGACCGTCGAGCCTGGCTTCGGTGGGCAGAAGTTCCTCGACATGGTCTTGCCCAAGCTGCGTCGTGCCCGCGCCATGGTCGCTCGCCATGGCGGGCAGATCTGGCTCCAGGTCGACGGCGGGGTCGGCGCCGAGACCATCGAGCGGTGTGCGGAGGCGGGCGCGGACGTGTTCGTGGCAGGCTCGGCCGTCTACGGCGCGGATGACCCCGCCGAGGCGGTTCGCGCGCTGCGCGCGCAGGCCGAGCAGGCGACCGCACGCGCCTCCTGGAACTCCACCTCACGCTGACGGGGAGCGCTGGCCCGGGCCGCTAGCCGCCGCTAGGAATCGTGACCGTCACCTGGACGTTGCCGGGCTGCAGCGTGATGGTCCGCGTCTGGCCCTGATCTTGCGGGTGGCCGTGACGGCCGCTCCAGGCGGTGTAGATGACCAGCCGCGTGCTGGCGCCTGGCTGCAGCGTGCCCGAGGTCATGTTGCCCCACGCGGCCAGGCCCGACGGCAGGCTCATTGACCACGCCATGGCGCCGCTCGTCGGGTTGCTCAGCGTCAGCGACCCGGCATAGCCGTTCATCGCCGGAGTCAGCTGGAGGTTCGTGGGCGACACCCTGATCCCGGCCGACGCGAGCGGGCCGGACGATATCGTCGGGCCGGGCTTGGACGGAGTCGGCCGGGCCGTGGCGGTGGCCGACGGCCGCGCCGTGCCGCTGGCAGAAGTCGTGGCCGAGGCCGCGGTGGACCGGCGCGGGCTGGCCGAGGTCCGCCTGCCTGCCGACGCGGAGGGCGACGCGGCGCGCCCGATGCCCGCGGGCGAGGTGGCGGACTGGGCCAGGCCCGTCCAGGCGGGGAGGGCGCCGGTGGAGTGGTTGCCGCTCAGCGTGAGGCCCGCGATGACCGCCACGGCGAGCAGCCCCGTGCCGCCGACGCCAGCCAGGACGAGCGGCGCAGGCGAGCGGCGCCTGCGCGTCACCCCCGCGCCCGCGGGTTCGAGCGGAACAGGGAACAGGTCGCCGCGGTACGGTCCGGACCTGCGCACTACCAGGGCGCGGTGCTCGAATGCCTCAGGCTCGGTGTCGAACGCCGCGGCCAGCACCTGCTCCCGCAGCCGGGACGTGACCCAGGCGGTCAGCGCCGACGGCCCGGCGGACATGCCGCGCAGGCTCTCCGGGGCAAGCCGCAGCAAGATAGCCGGGCGCATGTCCCCTCGTCGCTGGTCAGAGCAGGTGTCGCAGTGATCGACGTGCTGGCGCAGCTCCGCGCGCAGCGCCGGGGTCAGCTTCCCGTCCCAGCCGGCCAGCAGCCCATTGAGCTGGGCGCACTCGCCGGGGGCTGACTGGGCCACGGTCATGACCCCTGCGGCTGTCTCCAGCTGGTCGCGGCCGCGGAAAAGGAGCTTCGACGCCTCGTCATCGGAGATGCCGAGCACCGCCGAGCACTCGGGTACGTCCAGCCCGCGCCACGTCATGATCATGAAGTCCCGCTCGGCCGGGTCAAGGCCGCCCAGCGATGCCCGCAGCAGCGCCCGTACCTCTGCTGCCTCCGTGCCTTCCTGCGGCTCGCCGCCCGAGTCGCCCGCAGTGGCGCCGCCTGCCGTGTCCGCGGCAGCGCCCTGAGCCACGAGGTCGGGGGCCGTCGCGGGGCCGGGAACTAGCCCGCCCGCTCCCGAGTCGTTGGGGAGGAATTCCACCGCCGGGGTGGCGCTGCCGCCGGCGATCGCGCGCAGGCACTCGTTCCTGGCGACAGCGTGCAGCCAGGCCCGCAGCAGGCTCTCCTCCGGCAGTTCGGCGAGGCGGAACGCGGTGACGACGAACGTATCCTGCACCGCGTCGGCCGCGGCGGCCGGCTCTTGCACCAGCGACCGGCAGTAGGCGTACAGGGCTTCCGCGAAGCTGTCGTACGCCTCGGTGAGCCAGGCCTCGTCGGAGGCGGCACCCGGCGCTGATGCGTCGGCCCCGGTGGGGTGGAGAACGGTGGAAACGGGGACATCGCTGTCGGGCACTTGCCTACCGTACTGGCTACCTGGACAATTCGCCGCAATGTATACCGAGCTGATGTGCGATAGCCGCCTGGCTGAGGTGGCCGAGCGCCGCAGCGTGACGCTGCGGCGCCGGCCGGTCAGAGTGCGCCGAGGAGGACAGGGATCTCCTCGGCACCGGGACTCACCGTCATCACGGAGTCGATGCTGGCCACGGTCGTGCTGATCTTTACGTTGACGCTCTGCCCCGCCGCCAGCGTGCCCGAGGTCCGCGACACGTGCACGGCGCCGAGCAGGCTGGACGGCTCGGAGATGGACCAGGTGACCGGCCCGCCGGTCGCCGTGATCGTCACGGTGCCGTCAAGCGCGGGGGTCAGCAGCAGCGTGCCTGGCGACACGCTGACCGTCCCGGTCACGGAAAGCAGTGATGGCGGTGTCGTGGCCGGCGCGGAACTGCTCGGCGCCGGTGACGTGGGCGCGGCCGACTTGGTTACCGGTGGCCTCGTTGGCGCGGCCGTGACCGGCGCGGTTGCTGGCGGCTCGGACGCCGACGGGGATGACGACGGCACCGGTTCGCCCGTGCCCGCGCTCTGGGGGGCGGGGGTCGCGGTGCCCGGGGCCGGGGCCCCGGCCGTGCCCGCCGAGCTGACAGCGGACGGGATGATCGTCGCGGGGACGCCGGACCCGCCGAAGCTGCCCGGGCCGCTGGCCGCGAAGTGGATGCCTCCCGACCCTCCGGGCAGCAAGACGAGCGTGCCCGTGGCCGCCGAGGCCGCCACCGAGGCGACCGCGACCGCCATCCGCACATGGGCCGCCGCGGTCAGCCCCGAGTGGACCTTGGGGGCATTGAGCGGCAGCGGGAAGCCGCGCGGGCTGAAGGCGCCATGCCGGGTGGCGATCGCCGTCCGGCGAAGGACGCTTCCCCGGTCCGGTCCGGTGGCCATCCGCAGCACCGGCCGCCTCAGGCCGGAGATCACCGCGCCGGCCGTACGGTAATGCCTCGTCGCCGCGGCCGCGCCAAGCAGTGCCGCGCCCCCCTGCAGGGCGAGCAGGCGAGCCGGGCGCATCTCATGCTGGCGCCGGGCGGTGCAGACGGGGCAGTTCCCTATGTGCCGGTTGAGGCGCTTGCGCAGCAGCACCGTCAGCTCGCCATCCCAGCCCGCGAGCAGGTCATCAAGGACGGGGCACTGGGCACGCCCCGCCCTGCTCACGAGGAGGACGCCGACGGCCGCGTGCAACTGGCTCCTGGCCCGGGAAAGCAGCGCGTGCGCGGCGTTGCGCGTTACCCCAAGGACCTTGGCCACCTCGGCGACGTCAAGCCCCTGGGAGACCTGCAAGATGATCACGTCGCGGTCGCCCGCGTTCAGGCCGCGCAGGGCGGCGCGCAGCAGCGCCCGCAGCTCGGCGCGCTCGGCGTCGCCGCCCACATCGGCGCTCTCGTCGGTCAGGTCGGCTGTCTCGTCGAAGGCCGAGGTACTTGTCCGGTCCCGCAGCCGGCGCAAGCACTCGTTCCTGGCCACGGCGAACAGCCAGGGCCGCAGCCGGTCCGGGTCGCGCAGGTCCGCGAGCCGGTCGGAGGCGATGAGAAAGGTGTCTTGTACTACGTCGGCCGCATCAGCAGGCTCGCGGAGCAGGGAGCAACAGTAGGTGTAAAGAAGCGCCGCGTACCTGTCGTACGCCTGCGCTAGCCCCCCCGGGTCACCCGCCACGATGCATGCGACTACTTCACTATCCCGCATGCATATAACCGTATCCGTATCACCACTGATTGGAGTGGATATATACAGACAGCGATTTAGTAGGCACTGTACGCCATAATACATGTCAAATAGGGGTGGCTTATGGCAAATCGGACCACGCGAATCGGGCTTATACTAAAGCGTCATCGACAAATAGGGCGGGCCGATAGGAATCGGCCCGCCCTATTCCTGCGGTGCCCCGAGTTCTGGTGCCCGGTTCAGGATGCTCCGGGCTTCCTTCCGATAACTGACAGGACGCTCTGCGGTGCGGGGCCCGCGACCGTCGGCGGCTGGACCCCAGCAGCCGCCGACGGTGGGGCGTCTGACGTGGCCGACGGCGAGTTCGCGCTGAGCAGCTCGCCCGAGCCGAGCACCAGGACGTAGGTGTGCCCGCAGGGGCTGACCGAGAGCACGTCGCCGACGGCCAGCGGGCCGGCCGCGACCGTCACCGTCACCTGCTGCCCGGCCCCAAGTCGTCCCGAGGACGGTGAGATCGACACGGAGCCGATCAGGGGGCCGAGCTGGCCGATGCTCCAGGTGACCGGGCCGCCCACCGCCTGCAAGGTGATGGTGGCGCCGCTCGGCCCGAGGAGCAGGATTCCGCCGAGCGGTGCCGCGGTCAGCGTGCCCGCCTGGGGCGGGGGAGCCGGGGCTGACGTGGTCGGGGCCGGAGTCGGGGTCGGCGACCCGGGGGGAGCAGGGGAGGTCGGCGTGCCCGGACTGCCCGGCGTGCTTGGCGGCGAGCCGGGCGAGCCAGGCGAGCCGGGCGGCACTGTCGTCGCGCTCGGCGGTGCCGGGTGCGGTCCGGCCCCGGCCGGTGGCGCCGGGTGCCCCGCCTCCGTCGCCGCTGGCGTGGCCGTCGCCGGGTGGCGGCCCGCGGGCGCGGGCTTCTTATGCGGTCGGCTGGAGGAGGGCGGCTGACCTGGCGCCGGCGCGACAGAGAAAGTCGGCGGCGTCGGGCCTGAGCCGGACACCTTATGGTGGCCTGGGTTGTCCGCGGTCAGCGCGAGGGCGACCACGGCGGCCAGCGCCGCCGCCACCACGACCCCCGCGGCCACGGTCGCCTGTCCCTGGCGGGACGCGTGCCACGGCGCGTGGTGTACCGCACCGCTCGAGCCGTGCGCTGGCCGCGGGAAGCCGTTGGCCCTGAAGGCCCCGGCCGACTTGACCACGGCCGCCCGGTGCGCGACCGCCGCCGCCTCCTGCCCGAGGCCCAGCGTGAGCACCTGGTCCTTCAGGCCGGCCGGCGCCGCGACGTACGCGAGCGCCATGGCCGCGGACAGGTCAAGCAGCGCCGCCGGGGCGAGCACGACCGCCCGCCGGCCGGTGCAGGTACCACAGTGCTCGATGTGCCGGCCGACCCGCTTGCGCAGCAGGATGGTCAGCTGGCCGTCCCAGTCGGCGAGCAGCTGGCTCAGCTCACGGCAGTCGTCTTGGCCCGTGCGCCCGACCAGCAGGACCGCCAGGCAGGCCTCGAGCTGCTGCCTGGCCCGGGAAAGCAGCGAGTGCACGTGGTTACGTGAGACGCCCAGGACCTCCGCCATCTGCGTCGGCTCGAGGTCGTGCCGCAACTGCAGCTCGATGACCTCGCGCTCGCCCGGGTTCAGGCCATCGAGCGCCTGCTGGACGAGTAGCACCTTCTCGGCCCGCTCGGCGTCCGCGCTCAGGTCGACACCGGAGTCGGTCACTTCCGGCACCTCGTCGGTGGCCTGCGTGTGCTTCCTGTCGCGCAGCAGGCGCAGGCACTCGTTGCGCGCGATGGCATACAGCCATGAGCGGAGCTTGTCCGGATCGCGCAGGGTCTCGATCCGCGCGGCGGCGAGTATGAACGTGTCCTGGACCGCGTCCGCGGCGTCGGCCGGGTCTCCCACGATTGACCGGCAGTAGGTATAGAGGGCGGCAGCGTACCTGTCGTAGGCGGTGGCAAGCCCTTCAGGCTCGCGCGCCACGATGGACGCGACAACCTCGCTGTCGCGCATGTGCTAACCGTAACCGTGCCCTGGTTTGTAAGGGAAAGGAGAAAGAGATTTGTCGGTATACCTACTTCTGGGACGGTTGATCCGGCTATGCCGACACTACGTATATCCCTAAGGCGACGCGCTGGTCCCCGCATGCGCATCAGCCCGGCCCCTTCCACCTCTCACCGCACACCTAGACATGAGAGCTGGGAAGGACAGATGCCAACGATTTTCAGCGGAGAATCTTGTCGCCCGGGCCTTACTGGTTGGCGGCGACCGCGGGTGAGCCGTTCACGTGGCCAGGCGGTGCGTTGGTCCTGTCGGCGCTGCCTGGCACCTTGCCCAGCAGCCGGACGGAGATCGGCTGCCAGGGCATGTGGTTAAGCGCGGCGGTCACCGGCGACTGCAGCAGGCCGCAGCCGTCGACAGGAAGGGTCGGACTGAGCGTCGAGCCGTCCTTGGCGATCAGCACGATTTCCGGCGGGATCATCGCGATCATGGGGCACATCGTCCCGGCCGGATGGTGGGTTGACGGCCGCCGCAGGGCCGCGACCAGGACGGCGATGTCGCTCGTGGCCCGCTCAAGCGTGGCCGAGTAGTACAGGCCCTGGCCCGGGACCGCCGTGGTGGTCGACAGGCAGCGCAGCACCTCCACCGGAACGAAGGAGACGGTCAGCTGGCCCTTCTTGACCCCGGTCGGCCAGTCAGCACAGGCCGGCTGGCCCGCGACGGGAACCGGCCCTGATGAGACCGTCGGAACGGGCGACGGGGGGCTGGCGCTGGCCGGGGCCGAACCGCCGACGGCACTGGGCGAGCCAGTGCCCGTCCCAGCAGAGGCAACGTGACCAGAGCTGGCGGTGCCGCACCCAGCGGCCGCGAGTGCCATCGCCGTCAGGGCCACCCCGGGGAGCGCGGCCCACATGCGTCGCTTCGACATGGTGAGTGCCTCGATTCTGCGGATACCTCTGAGACGATGCGGGCAGGCTACAACGTTGCGCCCGGTGCCTGCCTGCTCATCCCGTTTCCGCGTGGTGGCCTCACGGCCGGGGGCTGGTCAGCCGGTCAGGCCACGTCCGACCGGCTGACCGACGCGGCCCCGAGGGCGGCGAGCGCCACCCCGTACCCGGCGAGCACCAGCCCGCCGACCCACCATGGCGGCGCGTCAGGGAAGGCCCGGCCGGCGGTGATCATCACGCTGGACGCCTGCACCGGGGCCAGGACCGCCAGGCTGAGCAGCCACGAGGCTCCGAAGGCGTCGTAGAGCAGGTGGATGATCAGCTCTACCACGATGAACCCGCCCGCGTAGACCGCGATGGCGGCCACGACCGCCACGACCTGGCTGCGCAGCACCGCGCCGATCCCCAGCCCGAGCAGCGCCCACAGCACGAACGCGAGCAGCTCCATCGCGGTCGCCCGCACGACCAGCGACGAGCCGAACGCTGATGTCGGCAGGTGCTCCGCCGCCAGGAACAGCGGCGTCGTCACCCCGTCAAGCACGGTGGCGATCGCCCAGAACACCACCCCGAACAGCCCGGACACGATCACCTTGGCCGCCACGACCGGCACCCGGCGCGACTCGATGAGGAAGGTCGAGGTCACGGTCCCGGTGCTGTACTCGCTGGTCGCGATGTGAACGCCGATGATCAAGGTGATCAGCGCCAGCAGGAACTGCCCCGACGTCATCATGCTCGTCGCCCGCGACACCGCCCCGGCGGCGGTCCGGGCCAGCGCGGCCTGGGCGAGGACCGCGTTCCTGCTCGTTCCGACTGGATAATCCGACAGCGTCGGGTGCAGCAGGTTGTTGTTGCTGCCCCAGTTGAATGCGGCGGCCAGGATCGCGGCAACCGTGAAGCCGCCGAGGAACAGCCCCCACGCCCGTGTCGTGCGGATCTTCAGGATCTCAGCGGCCACCAGCCGCGCCCGCACCACGCTCACCTGATGCCCTCCGTCCCCGCGGTCAGGGCAAGGAACGCCTCCTCGAGGCCGGCGTGCGTCCCGACCACGGTCGCAACCGGTCCCGAGGCCACCACCCGCCCGGCCGCGATGACCACGAGGTCATCCGCCAGCTACTCGACCTCAGCGAGCTGATGGCTGGACACCAGCACGGTCCGCCCCGACGCGGCCAGCGAGCGCAGGAACGACCTGATCCAGCGGATGCCCGCCGGGTCAAGCCCGTTGCCCGGCTCGTCAAGGATGAGTACCTGCGGGTCGCCGAGCAACGCGGCCGCGACTCCAAGCCGCTGCCGCATGCCCAGCGAGTACGCCCGCACCCGCCGCCGGCCGACCCGGGCCAGGCCCACCGCCGCCAGCACCTCATCCGCCCGCGACAGCGGCAGCCCCGCCGCCCGGCATAGCACCCGCAGGTGATCCCGCCCGGTCCGCCCCTCATCCGCCCCGCTCGCCTCGAGGACCGCTCCTACCTGGCGAATGGGCTCGTCCATCCGGGCATAACGGCACTCGCCGATCTCCGCATCGCCCGCCGACGGCTCTACCAGCCCGAGGAGCATGCGCAATGTGGTGGTCTTGCCCGCCCCGTTAGGCCCGAGGAAGCCGGTGACCCGGCCGGGCTCGGCGGTGAAGGAGACGTCGTCGACGACGGCGACGCCCGCGTACTCCTTCGTCAGCCCGCGGACATCAATCCGGCCAAGCGGCAGCCGGCCGACGGCGATCGGCTCGGCGGCATAGGCGTCGGCCGGCAGGCCGGGGTCGGCGGCGCCAGTCGGCGCCCGGCCCCGGTCCTCGTGACCGCTGCGGTTGCGCTGCAGCAACCAGATCAGGCCCCCGATGACGAGGACGGCAACCACGATGAGCATCGCGCACCTCCCTGCTGAGCTTAACTCTATATAGGTAGAATTAACCCGGGCAAGGGGTAAGGTGGAGGCCGTGCCGCGAAACCGACCGCCGTCCCGCCAGACGATCAGCGTGCTGCGCGCCCTCGCCGCCGATCCTGGCCGCTGGCGTTACGGCTATGACCTCGGCACGGAGACTGGCCTTAAGGCCGGCTCGCTCTACCCGATCCTGGTGCGGCTGGCCGACCGTGGCCTGCTCGAGGCCACCTGGGAGGAAGGAGCGCCGCAAGGCCGGCCGCCCAGGCACCTGTACCGGCTGACGCCGTCAGGACGGGAGCTGGCGGCCGCCGCGGCCACCAGCGCCGTTCCCGCCGCGCGGCCTCGCCGCGGCCCCATCGGGCAGCCTCAGCCAGGCAGCGCCTGAGCGATGGCGGGCACCTCACGCGGGCTGGTGGCCCAGCGCCTGGTGACAGCGGCGACCGCGCTGATGCCAGCCTCGCGCCGCGACTGGGGCCTGGCCGTATCGGCCGACCTCGCCCGGGCTACGTCGCGAGCCGAGCGGGCGCGACTAGTGCTCGCCGCCATCAGGATCGCCGCGCTGGCGCCGCCTGGCCTCGCCGCCGGGCTGCGGGAGTACGCCCGGGCCGCGGGCCGCTCGGCCGTGGTCGCCCTGATCGCCTACCTCCCCATCGGCATGGTCCTGTACCTGCTCACGATGGTGCTCACGTCCGGGCCGGTCGCCGTCCCCGCGGTCGCCGCCTATGGGTACCCGCTCCTCGTGCTGGTGACGGCGGGCGCCCGGGCGCGCCGGGCATCGGCGAGAACCAGTGCCCTTGTCGTCGCCGGGCTGGTGCGGGCCTCGTGCTTGCCTTCCTGTCCCTGGCCACCATCGCGGTCGTGGACAACGCGTTCTTCTCGGTCATCAGCCGCCAGCCGCAGGCCATCGAGAGGTTCCGGGCCAGCGGCATGACCTCGATGCGGGCCTACCTCAACGCCGACCTGGAGTCCATTGCTCCCGTCGTCATCGCCGTCGCGGGCATCGCGGGTGCCATCTTCGCCCCGCTAGGCCGGGTCCTCGCTGGCCCGGCGCATGCGCGCCGGGCCAGCGGTCGGCCTCGCGTGAGCGGGGACTAGTAGGAGAACTGCTGGACCTGATCGTCACCGGGGGCGAACATGTAGCCGGTCCGTGTCGCCGGGTCGAGCTGGATCCCGGGATTGTTCGCGAACGGGTAGCCGTTGACGGACGCGGCGCTGAAGTCCCCGATCGTCTTGACGATGTTCCCGGTGCTGGTGTCGACGACGTCGATCACCGACATGGCGTTGCTGTCGCTACGGGCTATGCCGCCTGGCGCCCCGAACTGCGCCGGTCCCGCGGGCATCGCGTAAAGGACAAGCGCCAGGTGGTGGACCGGGTCGTCCGCCAGCTGAAGTGGTGCCCCGGTCCGCAGCGGGTAGACCGTGCCGGCCGGCAGGTTCGCCTCGGGCATCACCTCCAGCGAGCTCGTTCCCGCGAAGTTGACCGACACGGACCGGTAGCTGACCGACAGCAGGTCCCCGGCTGCCGAGTCGACCGCCAGCTCGTTGTCGCAGTGGGTGCCGCCCGAGGTGAACGTAGCCGTGCCGGTGCCCGGGTCCACCTCGGCGGTGGGCGTCCCCCCGCCCCCGAAGCACTCAAACGGCCCGGGCCCGGCGGCGGCGTATACCTCGCCGGTGACGTCGTCGGCCACGATGTTCACCAGCGAGCCGGGGTGCACCGTGCCACCGTCGGCGTCCGTTGCCGTGGTGACGGCGCCGGTCAGCATGCTGACCGCGATGACGGCGTCGTCGCCCGCGGAGCTCTGGTCGGCCAGCAGGTCGGCGCGATCGTGGGCCGCGTCCACCACGCCACCCTTGAGGGTGTACCCGGACAGGTCGGGGGTCCCGACTAGCGTCCCTGTTCGCGTGTCGTACAGCGCGACGTTGTCGGTCCTGACGCCACTGCTGCCCGTCGTGGCGTCGTCGACCAGCACCGTGTGGGCCGACGGGTCTACGCCGAAGACGTAGAACCGCCCACCTGATGTGTCCGACGCGATGACCGGGCCGTAGCTGCCGGTCGCCGGGTTGTAGTTGACGACCTGCGAGCCGTCTGGGCCCGCGATCGAGACGACCGAGTTCGCCCCGGCCATGGCGAAGTTGCTGACGATATCCCCGTCGGGTGCCAGCCCGTCGTCGACTTCAAGCAGCGACGTCGGGGAGGCTTGCCCGGCGACCGCCCCTGACTTGCCTGCCGGGAGGATGCGGACGTCGTAGCTCAGCGAGGTGGGCAGTCCGAGCGCGAGGGCGCTGAACGTCCGTGATCCCGCCGCGGCCGGCAGCTTCTGGTAGACGACCGAGCCGACGTCGTGGCCGTCACTGTCGCGTTGCGTCCCGTTCGGGTTGTTGAAGGTGCTGTAGGACCCGTCGAGCGTCGGGGCCGGAGCGGAGATCTCCAAGATCGCGCCGGCCGCCCGCGGGCCGGCGTTCCAGTCCAGCCTGAAGTCCGGGTTGGCCCGGCTGACCGCCGCGGCGTGGCCGGGTGAGGTGCCGGCCGTCGCGAGCAGCGGCGCCGACGGGCGGGCGACGGCGGTGAAGCCAGCCGGGAACCCGGTCACCCGAACCGCGACGAAGTCCCCGTATATGGCGCTGAAGCCGCTGCCCTGCTGAATGCCGATCCCGTAGATGCCGCCGCCGTCGCCGAAGGCCGACGCGGGCAGCGTCACGGTCCCGGTCGTGCCGGACAGCGGCACCGAGTAGGCCGCGTTGAAGACCGGGCCGAGCGAGGGATTCCAGTGCCCGGCGGCGGAGACGACGAGCGTGGGGTCGCTGACCTGGCTCACGCCCGTCAGGTTGTAGGAGGCCGTCACGGACTGGCCTGCCCTGATGACGTCAGGGACGACCGGGGCCGGGGCCACCGAGGATGTGCCGTCGTACGGGCCGATCGCCAGCGGGTCGCTGGCCTGCGCGAGCACGTGCGCGCCCTGCCGCACCTGGTAGGTGACGGTGACAGCACGGCTTGCGGCTGACTCCAGTGGCTGGCCGACCGCCGCGAGCAGTTCGGCGGGCATGACCCGGATGTAGTCCGACGTGCTGGTGAACGTCCGGTTGCCGACGCGGAGGGCGTAGTTGTCCCCTCGTGGCCCGGTGATGTCCGCGGCGAACGTGACCGGCCCGGTCGCGCCCGCGCCGTTCATGCTGGGCACCCCGGCCGAGTTCTGGAGGTCGATCTGGCCGGGGTCGGTGTACTCGGTGAACGCGCCGCCCGTGTTGCTCCTGGCAACCCGGTGCGCCACCGACAGCCGGACGATGCTCGTGGCGGGCAGCGACACGCCCCCCGCGCGCAGTACGGCATCGACAGCCGCGGTGACGTCCACCTGCGGGCCGACGTTCAGCCGCTGGTCTGCCTGCGGTGGCGTCGCGACTTGCTGGCCCGTCTGCTGCAAGACCTTGGTCACCTGGGCCGGGCTGTAGTGGCGGTGCGTGAGCCGGGCCGCCTGCAGGACGTCGGCCGCGGCGGCCGCGATCTCCGGGGCCGACGCGGACGTGCCGCCGTTCAGCACCACCGCGACGGAGTCAGCCGCGGGGCCGGAGTGCTCGAAGGAGGGGATGTTGTCGCCGGGGGCCGACAGCGTCACCCGCTGCCCCCAGCCGCTGGCGAAGTTGCCGCCACCATCGGTGCGGGTCTCGGTGTACGTCGGGTTCCGCCAGGCGTTGCCGCCGTCTTGCGGTGGCACCGCGAGCGTGTCGTCCGTGGTGGTCGCGCCCGCGTCGATAGAGCCGCTATCAATGACCTGGCTCGGCGTCGTCGAGTACTGGTCGTCGTCGATGCTGGTGGCCTGGCGCAGCGTGGCCGCGACGTTGGTGGGCGTCGCGCCGCCGTCTGGCCCGACCGCGGCCGGCGTGTACAGGCGGGTGCCATCGTTGGCGGAGTCCACGACCGTGATGCCGTAGCGCTGCACGATCGCGGCGATGACCGTTTCCATCAGCGGGTCGTCTTCGAGGTAGCGGCCCGGGAAGCCCTGCGCGTCAGTCCCGAAGCCGAGGCTGGCCGTGATGACGTTGGGCGGCGACTGCTGCGTGGCCGCCGCTATGAACGCCTGCGCGATCTGGCTGAGCGTCGGCGTTGAGGGGACGACGAGGCGGTAGCTCGCGCCAGGCGCGATGCCGAGCAGGTCGGTAAACCCTGACCCGGTGTCGCCAGCCCGCTGGTCGCCATCGGGGCGGGGCGCCATCACGCTGAAGTCAAGGCCGATCTCACCGAGAACGGGATCTCCCGTGCCCTCCACGGAAGCGGTGCCGCTCAGCGAGCCGTCCGGCTCGGCCACGTAGGCCGGGATGAGCGGCATGGTCGGCAGGTCAATGTAGCGCTGGCCGCCTTGCAGGAGCGTGGTCGGACCGTCGCCCTCGACTTCTGAGTCCTTCATCGAGGCGTCCGTGAGATCGCCAACCGAGATGTTGGTGATCGTCTCGCCGGCTCCGGGAAGCTGCCCGAACTTTTCCTGCAGGGTGGCGTAGGCACCGCCGACGTCGTCCCCCTGGGCGTTCAGGTAGCTGTCGAGGGAGGAGGACAGCCCGTAGTTCGTGGGCAGCAGCGCGGAGCCAGGCGTGGCCGCCCGGACGTCGGCGGCATTGAGCCGCGCTGGTGCCGTGGCCACCGGCAGCGCCTGGCCGCCCGTGTTCATGGTCTCGACGTACTGATCGGGCTCAGCGAACGAGATCCCGCTGGTGGTGGCGAGCCTGGCCGCGGCGGCAGCGGCGCTGCCCTTGACGTGCACGAGGACGATGTCGCCCAGGTTCAGGGCGCTGGTGCCGATCCGCTGGCGCGCGGCCGAGCTCAGCGCCCCGGTGGTGCCGGACGGCAGGCCGCTGAACAGTGGCTGGATCGAAGTGGCCGCCAGCCGCGATAGCTCGGTGTTCACGGCCGCGCTCGATGTCTTCGGCGCGAGCGCGGTGCTGCCGCGCCGCAGCGCCTGCCCCGTCACCGACGAGCCGGCCAGGACGGCGATCACCGTGTTCGGGACGGCACCGGCGTGCTCCGTCGGCGGCACCAGCCCCGAGCCCGTTCTGCTATTGGCGGCGGAGGGCTGGGCGGTGGCCTGGGCTGGCCTGCCGGCGGCAACCGCTGGGCTGGCTGCCACGGCCCCAAGGCTGGCAACGGCTACGGCCATTGCTGGTGCCACGATAAGTTTCCTGCGCTGCATCCACCACGTCGCCTTCATCAGCTTCCTTCCGACCGAAGATGAATGACAAGGCACAACATCGCAGACCAGGCTGGTCGAGACAATGAATCTTAATGATCAGTATGTGGCGGATAGGTGCCACCTGGCATAATTACGCCAATGATCAGCTGGGCCGGTGTTGCCGCGGAGAAGGTCCCGCGTGCTTGAGGCGGTGGGCATCACCGGCCTGGCCGCCCGGGTCTACGAGGAGCTGGTCGAGACCGACCAGCTGAGCGTGGAGCAGGTCGCCGAGCGCTGCGGCATTTCTGCCCGGCAGGCGGCGTCCGAGCTCAGGACGATCGCGTCGCTGGGCCTGGCCTTCCGGGTTGGCGGGCGTCCGGTCCGCTACCGTGCCATCGCGCCTGACCTGGCAATCAGCACGCTCATCGCGCAGCGGGAAGAGGAGCTAAGGGCGGCGCGGGCTACGATGCACCAGCTCACCGCGGTGTTCCAGGAGGCTTCCCGGGTGCGGCACCCGGATACCCACGTCGAGGTCGTGCACGGGACTGCGAACATCGCCAGGCTCGGTGTCCGCGTCCACGAGCAGACGCAGCGCCAGCTGCGCGGCTTCGACCGCCCGCCCTACTCCCATGAGCCGGGCACCAACTACCGCCTGGAGGGCAGCCGCCTTGCCGTCGGCGTCACCTACCGGGTCATCTATGACAGCGCGGCGCTGGCGATCCCTGGCCGGATGACCGACGACATCATCCCGATCTTGTCGGCCGGCGAGCAGGCCCGCACCTGGCCTGAGCTGCCGATCAAGATGCTCATCTCCGATGACCAGTTCGCGCTGGTCCCCGCGGCGGTCACCACCCGCTCGATCGACACGACGTTCGTCATCCACCGCTCGCCGGTCCTGGAGGCGCTGATCGGCCTGTTCGAAGCCGAATGGGCCAGGGCGACCCCGATCCCGGGGACCGGGTCGCCACCCGCCCCCGACGGTCCCGACCCGGAGACCGCCGCCCTCCTGGCCATGCTCGCCGCCGGGATGACGGACGCCGCGATAGCCCGGTCCCTGTCGTGGTCCATGCGAACCACGCAGCGCCGGATGCGGCAGCTCATGACCGACCTGGGCGTGACCAGCCGGTTCCAGGCCGGCGTGGCCGCACGGGAGAAGGGCTGGCTGTGACGACGCCCCCGCGCTCGGTGCGCAATGTCGTATCCGGGCCGTATGGTTTGCTTGTCAAGCAGTTTGAGGCCTGGAGAACAGGGCACCCGGTCATCGCCACGACGATCCTGGACAGCGACTGCCAGTTCGCTTCCATGGCCCGCGGCTGGACCGCCGCTGGCCCTGCCCAGTCGACCTGGTTCCCTGACCCGGCTCGTCAATCGCTCTTACGCGGACATCTTGACCCAGCGAACAAACAGGCGTAGTTGTTAAGACAACGTTGTCATGCCACATATCAACATCTTCACACTGCCTGAACCATACCAGGCGCGCCTGTCCCCATCGAGGTCGCCAACCACCGATCACCCAAGGAGCGCAGCATGCCGAGGGTCACCCGATACGCTCATCCCCGATCGCGGCGCAGTCGGCTAGCCGCCGCCGTCGTGTCCGCTGCCGCAGTGGTCCTGGTCGTCGCGGGCACCTCATCACCCGCGATGGCCGCCGCCAGCGGGTCCGCCGCCTCCGGGTCCGCCGCCGCGACCAGCTTCTCCACCTCGTTCGAGTCCGGGCAGCCCCAGCCGACCTGGTCAAGCAGCATCGAAGCCAGCCCCGACGGCAAGCCCGCCTGCTCCGGCGTCTCCCAGTCGGCGACCGGGCCGGCCGGGATGACCACCGCCGTCGGCAGCGGTCCGACGGCGGCCTACGCCGCCAAGACCAACGTCGGCTTCACCGGGGTCAGGGCCTTCACCTACGCAGGCGACCAGGCGTCGGCCGGCCACGCCAGCTGCGACGACAAGGTCTTCTCCGTTGACATCCCGGTCACGCAGCGCACCGAGCTGTCCTACGCCATCATGCCGGTGCTGATGAACCAGGACCTGGGTGTCGGCATCCCCGATCCAAGCGGCTACGCGGCCATCGACCTGGCCTTCTCCGACGGCACCTACCTGAGCCAACTGCACGCCGTGGACCTGAACGGCTACGGCCTCACCGCCGCCGCGCAGGGCGCCGGGGGAGACCTGTACCCCAACCAGTGGAACCAGGTCACCTCCGACGTCGGCGCGGTGGCCGCGGGCAAGACCATCACCCGGATCCTGGTCGACTACGACCACACGGGCGCGGCCGGCGACTTCCAGGGCTGGATCGATGACCTGGACGTCGCGGGCAACCCGCCACCGACCTCCCGCGTCCACCTGGCCGACTACGCCATCACCACCAGCGGCACGCAGTCAAGCGCGTCGTACTCGCGCGGCAACAACATCCCGGCCACCGCCTTGCCCCATGGCTTTAACTTCCTCACCCCCGAGACCAGTAGCGGCTCGCTGAGCTGGCTTTACAACTACTCCACCGACAATGACGCGCAGAATATGCCCGAGCTGCAGGCCCTCGCCATCGACCACGAGCCCAGCGTGTGGGTCAACGACCGCGACACGTTCGAGGTCATGCCGGGCGCCGGCACGGCCGGCACCGCCCCGGACATGACCAGGACCGGCAGGCAACTGCCGTTCTCGCACAGCCACGAGGTCGCCCGGCCGGACTACTACGGCGTCACGTTCGCCAACGGCATCAAGGCCGAGATGACGCCGACCGACCACGCCGCCGTGTTCCGCTTCACCTTCACCGGCGCCAGCTCGAACCTGACCTTCGACAACGTCAACGACAACGGCGGGCTGGTCCTCGACCCGTCGACCAACTCCATTTCCGGCTACTCCAACGTCCAGGGCGGCTTCGGTGACCCTGGCAACAGCCCGATGTACTTCTACGCCACGTTCAGCCAGCCCGTCACCGCCAGCGGCATGGTCGCCCCGGGCGGCTGCGCCAGCAACGCCTGCGGCGGCAACGGTGTCACCGGCTACTACCAGTTCAACACCTCGACCAGCAAGACCGTCACGATGGAGATCGGGACGTCGTACATCAGCGTGGCCCAGGCCGAGCACAACCTGCAGCTCGAGATCAGCCCGCAAGACACCTTCGCCAGCGTGCAGGCCCGGGCGCTGGCCGCGTGGGACAAGGCCCTCGGCGTCATCACGGTCTCCGGCGCCACCCCGGCCCAGCTGACCAGCCTGTACACCAGCCTTTACCGGGTCAACCTGTACCCGGACGAGGCCTACGAGAACGTCGGCACCAACGCCAAGCCCGACTACGAGTACGCCAGCCCCACCGCGCCCGCCGTCGGCCAGAACACCCCGACCCACACCGGCCTGGCGATCAAGCCCGGGTACATGTACGTGAACGGCGGCTTCTGGGATACCTACCGCAGCGACTGGCCCCTGGACATGCTGCTGTACCCCACCCTCACCGGGCAGATGCTCACCGGGTTCGTCAACCAGTACCGCGACGGCGGGTGGCTCAACCGCTGGTCCGAGCCAGGCTACGCGGGCGTCACCCCGGGCACCAGCCTGGATGCGGTCCTGGCCCAGGCCTACCTCGACGGGGTGCGCAACTTCCCGGTGCAAGAGGCCTACCAGGGGATGAAGAAGGACGCAATGGTCGCCTCGCCTAACGGCTCGGTTGGCCGTCAGGGCCAGGCCACCTCGGAGTTCACCGGGTACTCGCCCAGCGATGCCGGCCCGGGCAGCCTGGACTGGTCGCTCGAGAATGACATCAACGACTACGGCATCGCGGCGATGGCCAGCGCGCTGTCCACGGCTGGGGGCACGAGCGCCGCGCAGCGCGCCTCCTACGGCGCCGACGCGCGGTACTTCCTGGCCCAGTCGGAGAACTACGTCAACCTGTACAACCCGAACGTCGGGTTCTTCGAGGGCAAGACCTCCGCTGGCGCCTGGGACCAGTCCGCCAGCCAGTACGACCCGCGGGTGTGGGGTAACGAGAACCAGGAGTCAGACGGCTGGACCTACGCCTTCTACACCCCGCAAGATGGCCAGGGCCTGGCGAGCCTCTACGGCGGAACGCAGGGGCTGGCCAGCAAGCTCGACCAGTACTTCACCACCCACGAGACCGCGCAGTACGGCGGATCGTACGGTGGCGCCAACGCCATCCACGAGATGGTCGAGGCCGCGACCGACGACCAGGGGCAGTGGGGCCTGAACAACCAGCCGGGGTTCGGCGTCCCCTACTTCTACGACTTCACCAATGAGCCCTCCAAGGCCCAGTCGATCCTCCGCACCGCCCTGCAGCGCGACTTCAACGGCAACGCGATCGGCCAGGGCTACCCGGGCGACGAGGACACCGGGGCGCTGTCGTCCTGGTACGTCTTCAGCGCGCTTGGCCTCTACCCGCTGCAGTCAGGGACCAGCGACCTGGTCGTTGGCTCACCGCTGTTCTCCGACGCGACCATCCACCTGGCCAACGGCAAGAACCTCACCATCAACGCGGCCAACAACAGCACGAGCAACGTCTACGTGCAGTCGCTCACCCTCAACGGCAGGCCGGTCAACGCGACCCACCTGAGCCAGCCCCAGCTCGCGAGCGGCGGCGTGCTCCGCTTCACGATGGGCCCCCGACCCTCGTCCTGGGGGAGCGCGGCGTCCGACGCGCCCGCGTCACTCAGCAGCGCGAGCAGCGGCCAGGAACTGCTGCAGGACGCGGCGTCACCCGGGGCGGGCACGGCCACAGGCAGCGGCGGAACCGACGTCAGCGCCTTGTTCGACGACACCTCTGCGACGCAGGTCACCTTCGATTCCGCCACCCCGTCGGTGCAGTACGACCTTCCGCGGCAGGCGAAGGTCGCCTACTACACGCTCACCTCGGGCAGCGTCGCGGGCGACCCGGCGTCCTGGGCCCTGCAGGGGTCAAATGACGGGACGCACTGGACCACGCTGGACACCCGCAGCGGCCAGGCCTTCGCCGACCGGCAGCAGACCGAGGACTTCGCAGTCGCCAGCCCCGGAGATTACCGGGACTACCGGCTCGCGGTCACGGCCAACAGCGGGACGGCGACGACCACGCTGTCGGAGGTCCAGTTCCTCACGCTCGGGCGCGTCCCGGCCGTTCCGTTCACCGACCCGGAAGCCGCCAGTCCCACCGGGGGCATCGTGGTCAAGCCCGGCGCCTCGGCAACGGTCAGCGTCGGCGCGCAGAACGTCACCGACCGGGCGGAGCAGCTGAGCTGGTCCGCCAGCGCCCCGACGGGGGTCACCGTGTCAGCACCCGCCCCGTTCACGGCGTCGGCCGACGGCAAGGGCACGGCAACCGCGACCATAACGGCCCCCTCAACCGGTGGCAGCTACCCCGTGGTGTTCCACCTGACCGCGGACGGGGTCGCCCTGCCCCCGGTCACGCTCACGGTGTCGGTGCTCACCCCGGGGGTTCTCAGCCCGTACTTCGACAACACCGGCGTGTCCGACGACTCCTCCCCAGGCTCGGGAAACCTCGACGGGGGCAACAACAGCTACTCCTACCAGGCGCTGAGCGCGGCGGGCCTCACGCCCGGCGGCGCCATCACCTCAGGCGGCCTCAGCTACACCTGGCCGGACACCGGCGCGGGCAAGCCCGACAATATCGTCGCCGACGGGCAGACGGTGCAACTGGCCCCCGCCGCCGGCGCGACCAGCCTCGGGATCCTGGGGTCCGCCACCTACGGTCCGTCCCAGGGCACGGCGACGATCACCTACACCGATGGCAGCACGCAGCCGTTCACCCTGGCCTACAGCGACTGGACGCTGGCCGGGGGCCTGCTGCCGGGCGACACCGAGGTCGCCCAGATGCCGTACCGCAACTCCCCGTCCGGTCCAGGCAACTCAGCCACCTACCTGTACACCACCACCGTGCCGCTGCAGGCCGGCAAGACGCCCGCCAGCATCACGCTGCCCGCGAGCGTCAACCAGGGCGAGATCCACGTCTTCGCCATCTCCACCGGCAACGCGACCTGACAACCCCCTCAGGAGGCTAGCCCCCCATGTCCCCACGTTCCCTGCGCGCACTGCTCGTCGCCCTCAGCACCCTGGTGCTGCTGGCCGGGACCGGCATCGCCGCCGTGGCCGCGCCCATCGCATCTCACCCCTCCACGGCCGCGCCGCCTGGTGCGTCCAGGTCCCCGTGGCTCGGCACCTGGGAAGGTGCACCGTCCGGCGTGGATACCGGCTTCCAGTGCCAGAACTGCACGATCAGGAACGTCGTGCACACCAGCATCGGAGGCAAGGAGGTCAGGATCCAGGTCTCCAACGTGTTCGGCACCGCGCCGCTGGTGGTGGCGCAAGCCACCGTGGCCCTCCCAGCCACGCCAGGCAGCGCCGACGTGGCGCCAGGGACGATGCGGGAGGTGACGTTCGGCGGCGCGGCGTCGGTGACCATTCCGGCTGGGCAGGCGGTGCTGAGCGACCCGGTCAGGCTGGCCGTCCCG
>Ga0335072_10003956_pt1 | contig 22160 bp, 22 predicted proteins | sample Lox_Sample_21_FD_206725 | JGI IMG/M metagenome (GOLD analysis project Ga0335072, IMG submission 206725) | Soil microbial communities from Loxahatchee National Wildlife Refuge, Florida, United States - Lox_Sample_2.1 | ecosystem: Environmental > Terrestrial > Soil > Wetlands | place: USA...
TGGGCCTACTTCAGGGTCCCCGCCATCGGCATCCGTCTCGAGCTGTGCGATACCGCCGGCCGCGACGCCTGGCTCAGGCAATGGGAATTCGCCAGGTAATCCCCGGCGCGTACCGCAATCCCCGACATCAACAAAAGACAAGCGAAATTCAACGAATTCAACCGCTCCGCACTGGAGGTTTCAATGTCCATACCTACTAGACCAAGACGCGCGATCCTGCGTACCCTGGCCGCGGCCGGAGCCGCCGCGGTCGTGCTAGCCGCTGCCGCGTGCGCTTCGTCTTCGTCGTCGGGCGGCGCGTCCGGCGGGACTGCGTCCGGCGGCTCGAAGGCGCCGATCAAGGTCGCGCAGATCTCCACGCTGTCCGGCGGCTACCCGTTCGGCGATGTGGTCCCGGGGACCGCGGCGTACTTCAAGCTGATCAACTCGCAGGGCGGGATCGACGGGCACCTGATCCAGTTCCAGTCCGGCGACGACAAGGGCACGGCGTCGACCGCGGGAGAACTGGCCCGGCTCTACGTCCTGCAGGACCACGTCGTGGCGATGGTAGGCAACACCAGCCTCGCCGACTGCAACACGAACGCGAACTTCTACACCGCGAACAGCATCGCCGTGATCGGCGGCGGCACGGAGCCGGTGTGCTTCAGCCAGGCGAACTGGGATCCCGTCAACGCCGGGCCCTACTACGGCAAGGTGGTCCAGTGGCAGTACACCTTCAACGTCCTCAAGCCGACCGCCGTCTGCGAGATCGAGCAGAACGACCCGACGTCCATTCCGTATTACAACCAGCTGCGCGCCTGGTTCGAATCCCAGAACCCTGGCGTGGCCGCGAAGTTCAAGGAGATCACCTACACGAACGACGCGACGCAGAACCCGACCCCGGCCGTGGCGCACGCCAAGGCCCTGGGCTGTGACCTGGTCGAGCTGTCGACGGTAGCCCCGAACATGGTGGCCTTCGTCAAGGCCGCGAAGGCCGTCGGGCTGGACGCCACGTTCATCACCCTCGGCAGCGGATATGACACCTCGGTTCCCGGCACGCTCGGGGCGCTCGCTGACCCCGGTGCGCTCGGGCCCAAGGACAAGGGCGTGTTCGTCGGCGCCGAGCTCGCGGCCGTCAACTCCACCAATCCCCAAGTGCAGCTGATGGTGAACACCTTCAAGGCCGACAATGTCGCGGCTGACTTCTGGTCCGAGATCGGCTGGGTCAGCGCGGCCACGTTCGTGGATGCCCTCAAGGCGGGGGCCTCGCAGTACGACATCACGACGGCCAAGGGTGTCCTGGAGGCTCTGCAGCACATGAGTCCCTACACGTCAGGCTTCGCGGCGAACGCGATGGACTTCGGCTCGGCGAGCAGCCACCCCGGCAACCGCGGATCGCAGATGCTGCTGATCAAGAACGGCGCGTGGGTGGTCGCGCCAGGCCAGAACGACGGCGATTACGACGTCGTCAAGGGCCTGCTGCCCGCCGCGGGCTCCTGACCGCAGCAACGCTGTAGAAGAGAGGACCCCCATGGTCGCTGACATGCTAGCCGGGCTAGTGCCCGGCGGAGTCTACGCCGCGCTTGCCGTCTGCATCGTGCTGATGTACCAGATGCTCGGCGTGGTCAACCTAGCCCTGAGCGCCATGGGGGCCCTCGCTGCCTGCATGAGCCTGCTGTCCGTGCGATGGCTCGGGCTGTCACCCGGGCCATCCACGGTGCTGGCCGTGCTGTGCGGGGCGCTGATCGGCGTGATACTGGGCCTGCTGATGGTCCGGTACTTCCTCGAGGCGAGCGTCGAACTGCGCACGACGGTGACGATCGCGATGCTGGTCGGCCTCATCGCGGTGGGTGACCGGATCCTGAACGGCGCTACGTACAACTTCCCCAACCTGTTCTCCGGGCCCAGCGTCGAGATATTCGGGACCGGCGTGCCCATCGGCAGCCTGATCGAAGTGGTGGTCGCCATCCTGCTGGCGGTCGGTGTGCAGGTGTTCCTGCGCACCACGCATCTAGGCGCGCAGCTGCGCGCGATGTCAGAGCGCCCGATCACGGCCGGGCTGCTTGGCATCCGCGTGCGGACGCTAACCGTGGCGGTGTGGGCCTTCGCCGGCGTCATCGCGACGATAGCGGTCATGGTCGTGCTGCCCACCAGCACCACGTCCTTCCCTCCCCTGGCGTACCTCGTGGTGTACGCGCTCGGCGCCGCGCTGCTCGGACTCATGCGCAACATGGTCGTCGCGGCGGTCGGGGGAGTCCTCATCGGCATGCTGGAGTCGATCGTCCAGCCATCGGGCATCGGGCGGTACACCGATGCCGTCCCGTTCGTAGTGATCGTGTTCGTCATGGTGTGGTGGAGGCGCAGGGATGTTTGGTCTGAAGCGCGCTAGCGCAACGCCGCTGACGGCCATGGTGACTGTGGTCGTCGTCGTAATCGCCGCCGGGTTCGCCCTGAGCTCGTACTGGCAATACGTGGGAGCCGTCGGCGCGATCTACGCGATCTTCGGCCTCAGCATCGGGCTCGTCTACGGCCAGTCCGGGATGCTGTCGCTGTGCCAGCCCGCGATCGGCGCCATCGGCGCCTGGACGGTGGCCTACCTCTCCGGGGAGAAGTTCTGGGTGTCACTGCCCTGGTCCCTGGTCATCGGGGCGGTCATCGCCATCCCGATCGGGGTCGCCGCGGGAATGCCCGCACTCCGGCTCCGCCGGGTCAACCTGGCCATCGTCACGCTCGGCTTCGTCATCGTGATCTACACGGTGGCGCAGGCCGGACAGGTAGCCGGCAGCCAGGAGTCGGCCTACGTGAAGGCGCCCACCTGGAACCTGGCCGGCTACATGGGGCTCTACCTGCTCTGCTGGCTGAGCTTCACGCTGCTCGCCGGGATCACGATCGTGCTGCGGGGATCCCGCTGGGGGCTGGCCTGGCTGGCCATCGCCCGCAGCGAGCGCGCCGCCGCCGCCATGGGCGTCAGCGTCGCGCGGGCGAAACTGACGGCCTTCGCCGTGGCGGCCTTCCTCGCCGCCTGGGCGGGCGGGCTGCTGGTCGCGAGCTTCGGGTCCGCGGACCCGTCGAACTTTGACCCGGTAACCGTCCTCACCCTGTTCGCGCTGGCGGTCATGATGGGGGCCGGCTACTGGGAAGGCGCCCTCGCCCTTGGCCTGTTCAACGCCATCTCGTCGGCGCTGCTGCAGCAGTGGGGGCTCACCCCCGACCTGGGCACCGCGCTCTTCGCGATCGGCGCGATCACGGTGCTGGGAAAGCCGGACGCCGCCTTCTCCGTGATGATCCGGCGGCAGGTCGCGAGGCTGTCATCGCGGCGCCGCCGCGCGGTTGCCGACGAGGCGCCCGCGCTGCGCACGTTCAGCCCGGTGCTAACGGAAGCCGCCGTCGGCCGGCCGGCCGGCGATCCCGGCAGCGCGCCCGCGCTGGCGATCAGCGGCCTGACCGTGAACTTCGGTGCCGTCCGCGCCCTGGACGACGTGTCCCTCACCGTCCCGTACGGAGAAGTAGTCGGGCTGGTGGGACCCAACGGCGCAGGGAAATCGACCCTGGTCGACGCGACCACGGGCTTCCTGGCCGCCTACTCGGGCATCGTCCGGGTGGATGGGGCCGAGATCGACGCGCTGCCTGCCCACCGGCGCGCTCGCGTGGTGCGGCGCACCTTCCAGCAGGACCGCACCATCGGTGAGCTGACCGCGGAGGGCTACCTGCGCCTCGCTGCCGCTTCGGGCACAACCGCCAGCCAGATCCAGGAGATCCTCGAATTCGTCGGCTGCGGTAACACCGCGACGCCGCTGCACAGCCTGGACGTGCGGCTGCGCCGTCTGCTGATGATCGGCGCGTGCCTGACCGGCCGCCCGAAAGCGGTCCTGGTCGACGAGCCCGCGGCCGGCCTGTCCGCCGAGGAGTCGATCGACCTAGCCGCGCGGCTGACCGAGATTCCCGGGCGGTTCGGCTGCGGCCTGCTCGTGATCGAGCACGACATGGAACTGGTCCGGCTGGTGTGCACGTCGCTGGTGGTACTGGACTTCGGCAAGGTCATCGCGTCGGGTCCGACGGCGGACGTGCTAGCGAGAGCGGACGTCGCGGCCGCCTACCTGGGCGACGACGTGGCCGCCGAAACCGTGCTCGAGGAGACGGCCGTCGAGGAGGCAGCCGTCGGGGAAACGCCGGGCGGGATCGCGTCGGCGGACGTCCCCGCCAGTCAGGCAGGAGAGTCACATGGGCGGCGCTGAACTCGCCATCGACAACGTCACGATCAAGCGGGGTGAACTGCCCATCGTGCGCGATGTGACCATTGCCTGCCCGGAGGGACAGGTCACTGTCCTGCTGGGCGCCAACGGGGCGGGCAAGACGACGCTCATGGACGGGATCGCGGGCGTCATCCCCGTCGAGCGCGGCACGATCGCCCTCGACGGCCAGCAAATCCAGCGGCTGGCCCGCGACCGCCGGGCCAAGCGCGGCCTGGCCTACGTCGAGCAGGGCCGGACGGTGTTCGCCGGGCTGACTGTCCAGGAGAACCTGGCGGTCGCCTCCCACGGGGCGCGGAACACTGCCAGGGCGTACGAGCTGTTCCCCGAACTGGAGGCCCGTAAGCAGGTCACCGCCCAGATGCTGTCCGGCGGCGAGCAGCAGATGCTAGTCCTGGCCCGTGCCATCGTCAGCCAGCCGCGCGTGCTGCTCATTGACGAGATGTCCCAGGGGCTCGCCCCGGTCATCGTGAAACGCATGATCCCGTTCGTCCAGACAGCCGCTCGCAGCGGGATCGCGGTGCTCCTCGTCGAGCAGTTCGCGGCCCTGGCGCTCAGCATCGGCGCCCACGCGTACGTGCTCAGCGTCGGGAGCATCGTTCTCGAGGGGCCCTGCAAGGACCTGCTCGCTCGCCCTGATGACGTCAGGCACGCCTACTTCGCCGGCGGCCAGGACACCAACCACGGTCACGATGGCGCGTCCGCGACCGCCATCTCAGGCGCCGCCACGCCGCAGGCGGCACAGAACGGAGGCACTCTGTGAACGCATCGACCCCCGCTGGCTCGCCCGCTCCCGGCACGCTCATCGCCGCGGCCGCCGGGTCGCGCGTCGTGCAACTGGGGCATGAGCTGCAGCCGGGCCAGACAAGGAACGGCACCGCGCCGCCGTACAGCCACGCGCTAACCAACGGCTTTGGCGAGTCGATTGGCGTGGTCCCCGGGCAATCGCCCGACATTCGCGGTGTCAGCGACATGATCTCGCTCGGCTGCCACACGGGCACGCACATGGACAGCCTTGCCCACGTGTCGTACAACGGCCAGCTGTTCGACGGGACCAAGACCGCCGGTCAAGGCGTCCAGGACTACTTCCACGGCATCGTGATGGACACGCTGGCGGAGAATTTCCGGCCCATCGTCGCCCGCGGCGTGCTCCTCGATTTCGCCCGCTACCTCGGCGTCGACCGGGTGCGCAACGACTATGTCATCACTCCTGCCGAGCTGGCCGCCTGCGCGGCCAGTCAGGGCATCACGTACGGCGCCGGCGATGTGGTCCTGTTCCGGATGGGCTACGACCTCGTGTACCGGGATCCCGACGAGTACCTCCGGATGCCTTGTCCAGGACCGGACCCGGACACGGCGCGCGAGCTGGTACGGGCCGGCGTCGTCGCGACCGGCTCGGACACGATGCCGTACGAGGCGGCACCAGGCGCGGAGCCGATGCAGGTGCACGCCGAGCTGATCCCCAAGGCGGGTGTCTTCATCTTCGAGATGCTCGACCTGCGGGAACTGAGCCAGCAAGACGCGCGCGAGTTCCTGTTCGTCGCGCTGCCGCTGCGTATCAAGGGCGGCACCGGCTCGCCGATCAACCCGGTAGCGCTGGTCGGATGACGGTCCACGTCCCAGCGCGCGGCCGGTCAGCACGAGAGGAATCTGGATGCGGGGCCTGACGGGGAAGACGGCCATCGTCACCGGCGGCGCCGGCGGCATCGGCGGGGCGGTCGCCCGGCGCTTGTCTGAGGAGGGCTGCCGGGTCGTCGTCGTGGACGTGGACGGCGAGGGGGCGGTCGCGACCGCCGCCGCGCTGCCAGGCGACGCCATCGGGGTCGCCGCCGATGTCTCGCGGGAAGAGGGCGTGCTGGCCTACCAGCGCGCCGCCGTCGAGGCCTTCGGCCGGCTCGACCTGTTCCACCTGAACGCGGGTATCGCTGGCAAGGCCGCCAGGTTCACCGACGGTGACGCCGAGGACTTCGACCGGGTCATCGCCGTCGACCTGCGCGGCGCCTACCTTGGCGCGTTGCACGCGCTCAGGGCGCTGCGCGACCAGGGCCATGGCGGCGCGGTGGTGCTGACCTCGTCCGTCGCGGGCATCGTCGGCGGGGAGAGCGTCGGGCCCTACGTGGCGGCCAAGCACGGCGTCGCCGGGATCGTGCAGACGGCGGCCGTCGACGGGGGGCAGTTCGGCGTCCGGGTGAACGGGGTCGCGCCAGGCATGACGCTGACGCCGATGACCGAGCACAGCACTTCGCGGACGAGCGATAGCCAGCGAGCCAAAGAGGTCATGACGCTGACTGTGCCGCTGCGGCGGGCGGCGTCGGTCCACGAGACCGCGGCGGTGGTGGCGTTCCTGCTCAGCGAGGACGCGTCCTACGTCAACGGCGTGCTGATCCCGGTTGACGGCGGCACGCTAGCCGACCACGCCAGGTCATGGATCGCCGGCCAGGCCACCCGCGCCGGGATCATCGCCGGCCTGGAACCGGTCTGAGCCATGACCAGAACCCCTGAGGGCCGCGGTCACGAGGTAACCCGCCCGTACCCGGGCCCGGATGACCGCTCCTGGGCGCGCGCCAGGGCCCGGCTGATGCCCCTCGCGATCGTGGTGGTCAGCGGCGCGAGCACGGTGACGTTGAGCCGGTCCGGCGTGGTTACCACCGAGACGGTGGCGATGGCCCGGGGCCCGGCGAAGATCGGCGCGGCGATGGACGCGATGCCCGGCGACATCTCCTCGCGAGACACGGCGAAGCCGGTCTTCCGGATCTCGGACAGCGCGCGCCGGAAGGTTGCCTCGTCGCAGATGGTCTGCTTCGTTCGTGGCTTCAGGCCCGCCGCGAGAACCTGGTCGAGCAGCTCCGGCGGGCCGAAGGCGACCAGCACCTTGCCGGGGCCCGAGGCGTGCAGCGGAAGGCGCCCCCCGACGCTAGAGGTGACCGGGACCGCCTGGCGGCCCGAGATCTTCTCGATGTACAGCACCTCGAGGCCGTCGAGGATGGTCAGGTGCACCAGGGCGTGGGTCGCCTCGTACAGGTCTTCCAAGTACGGCAGGGCGACGTCGCGCAGCGTCCTGGCTTGCGGAGCATGCGCGCCGAGCCGCCATACGCGGACGGCCAGCCGGTACCTCCCGCGCGCGACCCGTTCCACGCCGCCCCAGTCAACGAGCACGGCGAGCAGCCGGTGCACGGTGGCCGGCGGCAGCCCGGTGCGCGCACACAGCTCCGCGACGGTCTTCTCTGTCGGCCCGTCGGCGAAGCATTCAAGTACCGACAGGCCACGGCGCAGCACCGATCTGCCGTCCTGGTCCGCCGGAGGATTCCGCATATACGCGACTGTATTGGGTGTTTGGGTCTTGGCAACACGCAGGTGGCTGTGGGTATGACTACCGTTCGCGACGAGTTCTTCCGCACGCTGCGCCATCACGGTATGACCACCATGTTCTCCAACCCGGGATCGACCGAGATCCCGCTGCTCGCGGAATTCCCCGCCGACTTCACGTTCGTGCTCTGCCTGCACGAGGCGTCCGTCGTCGGCGCGGCTACGGGCTGGTCGCTCGGCAAGCAGCGGCCGGCGCTGGCGCTGCTGCACACCACGGCGGGCTTGGGCAACGCCGTCGGGGCGATCGCCACCGCGAGGGTGAACCGCGCCCCGCTGGTCATTGTCGTGGGTCAGCAGGACCGGCGGCACCTGGCGTACGAACCGTTCCTGGCCGGCGAGCTGGAAGGGCTGGCCGGCCGCTATCCAGTGTGGACCGCGACCCCGGCCCGCGCGGCGGACGTGCCCGCGCTGATCAGCCAGGCCAGGCACCATGCGGTCACCGCGCGCGGCCCCGCTGTCGTCATCGTGCCGATGGACGACTGGGCTGAGCCGTACGAGGAGCCGATGCAGGCGGCAGCGCCGCGGCAGCTGGAGGTCGGGGTCGGCGTCGACCGTCGGCTCTGCTCAGAGGTCGCCAGGTCGCTGCTGGCCGCGCGCGCCCCGGCCATCGTGGCCGGCGCAGGCGCCGATCACCCGCGGACCTGGGCGGCGCTGGCTGAGCTGGCCGAGCTGCTCCGCTGCCCGGTCTGGCAAGAGCCGTTCGGGGCGCGGGCCGGGTTCCCGCAGGATTCCGGGCGCTTCGCCGGGCACCTGCCGGCCGGCCGGGCGGCCCTCAGGCAAGCGCTCGGAGCCCACGATGTCGTCCTCGTGGCCGGCGCCGCCGCGCTGCGCCAGTACGGCTACGAGCCGGGCCCGCTGTTCGCGGCAGGCACCAAGATAGTCGTCGTCACCGACGACCTCGCCGAGGCCGCCCGCAGCGTCGCCGACCTGGCCGTCCTGACTCCGCTGCCCGGCTTCTGCGAGCTGCTGACCCGGCTGGTCGCCCGCCGCGCGGGAACGAGGCCCGAACAGGCGCAGGCCGGCAGGCAGGTATCGAACGGGCAGCGCGGCAACGGGCACCAGCCCGGCGGCCCTGACTGGCGCCAGCCGCCGGGCCGTGGGCTCCGCGCCGAGGACGTGTTCACCGCGCTGCGCAGCAGGCTCCCCGCCGATGCCGTGCTCGTGGAGGAATCGCCGTCCAGCCGCCCGCAACTGCAGGACATGGTGCCCGCCAGGGCACCGCTTGGCTTCCTGAGCGCGGCCATGGGCGGCCTGGGCTTCGCCATGCCTGCCGCCATGGGCCTCAAGCTGGCCTGCCCCCGGCGGCCGGTGGTGGCCGTGGTCGGTGACGGCTCCTCGCTGTACGCGTGCCAGAGCCTGTGGTCGGCACAGCGGTACCAAGCCGGGGTGCTGTACGTGGTCCTGTCCAACGGCGGCTACGCGATCATGGACAGGCTGGCCGCCGAGGCTGGCGGGCAGCCGCCGTGGCCGTCGTTCAGCGACGTCGACATCGGACGGCTCGCCAGCTCGTTCGGCTGCCCGTCTGTGCGCGTCCAGACCTGCGGTGAGCTGGCCACAGTGCTTGACGACGTGATCCCGGCACTCGCCTCCCGTTCCGAGCCGCTACTGGTCGACGTGACCGTGGAGCCGGCCAGGCCGCACGACCGGCGCGCGGCGGTGGCCGCGGCCGCATCCCTAGCCCATCCCGACCGAAAGCCCCACAATGAACAGCAACCTGCCTGAGCACCACCAGGCGCTGGCCGATGCCCTATCCGGCATCGCTGAGCAGTTCGACCAGGCGTACTGGACAGAAGTCGACGCCGCGCAGCGCTATCCCGACGAGTTTGTCAGGGCGCTGACGGATGCGGGCTGGCTGGCGGTGCTCATTCCGGAAGAGTACGGCGGCGGCGGCGGAACGATCGGCGACGCCGCGGTGATCATGGAGACGCTCGAGCGCGCCGGATGCGCCACCGGAGCCGCGCACGCGCAGATGTACACGATGGGCACGGTGCTCCGGCACGGTAGCGACGAGCAGAAGAGCCAGTACTTGCCGGACATCGCGGCGGGCAAGCTGCGCCTGCAGTCGTTCGGCGTCACGGAGCCCGACGCCGGCAGCGACACCACCAGGATCCGGACCTTCGCCCGGCAGCAGGGCGACCACTACGTGGTCAACGGCAGCAAGATCTTCACGTCGCGGGTGCAGCACTCCGACCTGATGCTGCTGCTGTGCCGGACCACCAGGTACGAGGACGTCGCGCGCAAGCACGACGGCATGAGCGTGCTGCTCGTCGACTTGCGGGCGGCGATCGACTCCGGCCAGATCGAGGCGCGTCCCATCCGCACCATGGTCAACCACGAGACTAATGAGCTGACCATTCGCGACCTAGTGGTGCCCGCGCAGAACCTGATCGGCGAGGAGGGCAAGGGCTTCAGGTACATCCTGTCCGGCATGAACGCCGAGCGGATCCTCGTCTCGTCCGAGTACATCGGCGCCGGGCTGTACTTCATCGACCGCGCCACCGCGTACGCCAGGGAGCGGGAAGTCTTCGGCCGGCCGATCGGACAGAACCAGGGCATCCAGTTCCCGCTAGCCCAGGCGTACGCGAACCTGCAGGCCGCCAGCCTGATGCGCTGGCAGGCCGCGAAGCTGTTCGAGGAGGGCCAGAACCCCGCCTTCGAAGTGAACGCCTGCAAGCTGCTCGCCTCGCAGGCGCTGTGGGCCGCCGCGAACGCGGCGATGGACACCTTCGGCGGGTACGGCGTGGCCGAGGAGTACGGCATCGAGCGGCGGTTCCGCGAGGCGCGGCTGCCGTCCATCGCCCCGATCAGCAACAACCTCGTGCTGGCGCAGATCGCGCACGGCACGCTCGGCCTGCCCAAGTCGTACTGACCACGGAGCATCCCATGACATCGCCCGCACGTCCCGACGTGGAGATCATTGAGGAAGGCATGCGCGAAGGCATGCAGATCGAAAGCGCCGGCATCAGCGTCGCCGCCAAGGTCGAGCTCCTCGACGCGCTGTCGGCGACCGGCTTGCGCCACATCGTGGTCGGATCGTTCGTCAGCCCCCGGTGGGTGCCGCAGATGGCGGCCATCGAGGAAATCCTCGCCACGTTCACCCCCAATCCGGACGTCACCTACACCGCGCTCGTGCTGAACGCCAAGGGCGTGGAGCGGCGCGCCGCGTTCAGCCCGCCGCTGGCGCCGCCCGACGGATACGGCCGGTCGATGGTGCACCTGTGCGATGTGTTCGTCCAGCGCAACACCGCGCGCACGATCGCCGACGAACGCGCGGCGCTGCCGAAGATCGTCGCGGACGCGGCCGGCAAGGGAGTCACCGAGGCCATCGTCGCGGTCAACGCCGCCTGGGGGTCGAACTGGCTCGGCGAGTTCACCGAGCAGCAGCGTACCGAGTGCATCGAGTGGCAAATGGACGCCTGGGCCGCGGCGGGCATCCCCACGACCGGGGTCTACCTGGGCGATCCGATGAGCTGGAACACGCCGCGCGCGGTGCGATCACAGGTCCGCGAGATCATCCGCCGATGGCCAGCGGTGCACACCATCCACCTGCACCTGCATGACGGCCGCGGCGCGGCGCTGCCCTCCGCCTACGCGGCGCTGTGCGAGCTGGATCAGCGGCACAAGCTGATCATTGATTCCGCCATCGGCGGCATGGGCGGCTGCCCTTACTGCGGCAACGGCCGCGCGACCAAGATGATCCCCACCGAGGACCTCGTCCATTTCCTGCAAGGCGAGGGCATCGACACCGGGATCGACCTGGCCGCCCTGATCGAGGCGGCGCAGCTGGCCGAGAAGGTGGTCGGCCACGAGCTCTACGGTCACGTGTCCAAGACGGGCCCGCGACCTGACCAGGACGCGCTGTACCCGATGGACATGCCGCTGGTCGAGACCATCGAGCAGGCGCAGCACTTCCGGCTCGGGCCGCAGGTGTACGCCGGCGCGCCGGCGCCATGGAAGGAGCCGGTCCGTTCGGCGGCGCGAGACGCGGTGGAGGAGAACATCAGGAACCGGAAGGAGGGCCGATGACCGCGCCAGCGGGACAGCCAGCCGGCTCGCTACAGGGCCTGCGGGTCGTCGAGATCGGGACCAGTGTGGCCGCGCCCATGGCCGGACAGGTCCTCGGTGACCTCGGCGCTGACGTGGTCAAGGTCGAGCGGGTCGGCAAGGGAGATGACAGCCGCAGCTGGGCGCCGCCGCACTGGGACGGCGAGAGCGTCACGTTCCTGTCGCTGAACAGGAACAAGAAGTCGCTGGCCCTGGACTACAAAGACGCGCGCGGCCGGCGGGTGCTCGAGGACCTGATCACGTCCGCGGACGTGCTGCTGCACAACCTGCGGCCCGGGGCCCTCGCGGCCGCCGGGTTCAGCGCTGGCGCCCTGCGCCGGCTCAACAAGCGGCTGATCAACATCGAGATAACCGGGTTCGGGTCGGCCGGGCCACGCGCGGGGCAGCCAGGCTACGACCCGCTGCTGCAGGCCTACAGCGGCATCGTCAGCATCACCGGGCAGGACGGCGGCGCGCCGTCTCGGGTGCCCGTGTCGCTGCTCGACATGGGCACCGGCATGTGGGCGGTGCTGGCCGTCTACGAAGCGCTGCGGCGCCGTGACGCGACCGGTGCGGGCTGCCACGTCGAACTCTCGCTCCTGCAGACCGCGCTGACCTGGCTCAGCATGCCGCTGCTCACGGTGCTGGCAGGCAACCCGCCGCCATCCCGGCTCGGCTCGGGGCTGGCGGGTGTCGTCCCGTACGGCGCGTTCCCGGCCAGCGACGGCTACGTGTTCATCTCGGCGGGGAACGACGCGGCGTGGGCCAGGCTCTGCGAGGCGCTTGACGCGGACCACCTGCGGGACAAGGAGGGGTTCCGCACCAACGTCGAACGGGTCCGCGCCCGCGGCGCTGTCGAAGCCGAGCTGGGCGGGGTAACGCGCGGCTTCAGCACCGCGGAAGCGCTGCGCAGGCTCGAGCAGGCCAGGGTGCCCTGCGCTCCGGTGCAGACGCTCACCGACGTGCCCGCCGACGAGCAGGTCGTCGCGTCCGGCGCGATCAGCCCGCTGCCGCACCCGGAGATCCCCGGGTTCTCCGTGGTCAACCTCCCGGTGACGTTCGACGGCGCCTATCCGTCGCACCGGAATGCCCCGCCGGCTCTCGGCGCCGACACCGCCGCCGTGCTCGCCGACCTCGGCAGGACTCCCGCCGAGATCGGCGAGCTAGTCAGGGACAACATCGCTCAGGTCGCGTCCGGGGCCGCCAGCGATCAGGAGGTGACGCCATGACCGATCAGCATGTGGTGTACGAGGTCGCTGACCGCACCGCCTGGATCAGGATCGACCGCCCGGAACGGCGCAACGCGATGGCCGTGCAGACCACGGAGGAGCTCATCGCGGCGTTCGTGCGGGCCGCCGAGGATCCGGATGTCTGGGCGGTCGTGGTGACCGGCACCGGTGACCGCGCCTTCTGCGCGGGCGGCGACCTCAAGGAGATGGACGAGACGGCCAGGGCCGGCCGCGACATCGCGGTGCCGATGACCGGCCTGTACCGCAACCTGTTTGAAGTCATCCTCGAGACGCCCAAGCCCACGATCGCGGCCGTGAACGGCGCCGCGCTCGCCGGCGGCTGCGAGCTGATGCTCTCCTGCGACCTGCGCGTCGCGGTGTCCGGGGCGCTGATCGGCCTGCCGGAAGCCAAGCGCGGCATGGGCGCGAACCTCGGCTCGGTGCTGCTGCCCCGGCTGATCCCGCGGGCGATCGCGCTCGAGCTGCTGTACACCGCGCGGTCCATCACCGCGGAGGAAGCGCAGCAGATCGGCCTCGTCAACAGGGTGGTCAGCAGGGAGCGCTTCGACGGCGAGGTGCGCGGACTCGCCGCCGAGATCACCGCCAACGCACCGCTGACGCTGCGCCGCTACAAGGAAATGGCGACCAAGGGCTGGGATCTGCCGGTGCCGGTCGCGCTGCGGCTCAATGTCGGCCCCAACCCCTACCTCAGCGAAGACCGGGTCGAGGGCGTGCGCGCCTTCGTCGAGAAACGCCCGCCTCGCTGGTCCGGCCGATGAAACGCCGGCATCGTCCGGGCACCCCTTCGATCCACCTGGAGCACGCGATGAGCTTCCTCGGCAGTGACTGGGAAGGCAAGATCTGTATCAACGGCTGGACTGACGGTGGCGGCGCGCCGATCCAGGTGAGCGAGCCGGCCACCGGAGAGCAGCTGGGCACCCTCGGCAGCGCTAGCCAGCAGGATGTCGCCCGTGCGGCAGGCCAGGCCGCCGCCGCCCAGGAGTCCTGGCAGGCCGCGCCGCCGTCGGAACGGGCGGCGATCCTGCGCAAGGCCGGCGCGCTGTGGGAAGAGCACGCCGGGGAAATTCACGGCTGGATCATCCGCGAGACCGGCGCCATCCCGCCAAAGGCGGCCCTGGAGACCGCTATCGCCGCGCAGGAGTGCTACGAGGCCGCCGCGCTGCCGACCCATCCGATGGGAGATGTGCTGGCCAGCAACGAGCCGCGGTGGAGCTTCGCCAGGCGCCGCCCGGCCGGAGTCGTCAGCGTGATCGCGCCGTTCAACTTCCCGCTCATCCTGTCGATTCGCTCGGTCGCCCCCGCGCTGGCGCTCGGCAACGCGGTGCTGCTTAAGCCGGACCCGCGGACCGCGGTGTCCGGGGGCGTCACCCTGGTGGAAGTGTTCCGAGCCGCGGGACTGCCCGACGGCCTGCTTCAGCTGCTGCCTGGCGGGCGGGAGACCGGCGAGGCCACGATCACCGCGCCGCAGGTGCGGGTGGTGTCGTTCACCGGCTCCACGGCCGCCGGGCGCGCGGTCGGCGCGCTAGCCGCTCAGCACCTCAAGCGCGCTCATCTCGAGCTGGGCGGCAACAACGCGCTGATCGTGCTGCCTGGCGCGGAGCTGACAAAGGCGGTGTCCGCCGGCGCCTTCGGATCGTTCATGCACCAGGGACAGATCTGCATGACGACCGGCCGTCACGTGGTGCATGAAAGCCTGCACGACTCCTACGTGGACGCGCTGGCCGCCACCGCCGACCACCTGCCGGTCGGCAATCCGGCCGCCGCCCAGGTGGCGCTCGGCCCGATCATCGACAAATCCCAGCTGGACAAGGTCGACGGCATCGTGCAGGACGCGGTAGACAGCGGGGCGCGGCTGGCGGCCGGCGGCACTTACGAGGGGCTGTTCTACCGGCCCACGGTGCTCGCGGAAGTCCGGCCGGAGATGACCGCATGGCGCGACGAGATCTTCGGCCCGGTCGCGCCCGTCCTCCCGTTCAGCGACATCGACGAGGCGATTGCGATGGTCCGGGACGCCGACTATGGGCTGTCGCTCGGGATCCTCGGTGAGGTCGGCCAGGCGATGCGGCTGGCCGACGCCATTCCCAGCGGCATCGTCCACATCAACGAGCAGACCGTGAGCGACGAGGCGAACGCGCCGTTCGGCGGCGTCGCAGCCTCGGGCACCGGGTCACGCTTCGGCGGCGCGCAAGCGAACATCGAGGCTTTCACCGAGACCCAATGGCTCACCGTCCGCCCGGACATCGCGCCGTACCCGTTCTGATCGCCACGAGCCAGGAGGCCTGCCCATGAGCAGAAAACCACTGACCATCGTCATCGGCGCGGACAACGCCGGGTACCCGCTCAAGGAAAGGCTCAGGCTCGTACTGGAGTCCGACGAGCGCGTCGCCGAAGTCATCGACCTCGGGGTCGATTCAGCGGCGGACGACCTGCCCTACCCGCACATCGGCATCAGTGCCGCGGAAACGGTCCGGTCAGGCAAGGCGGACCGCGCCCTGCTCTGCTGCGGGACCGGGATCGGGGTGGCCATCAGCGCGAACAAGGTCCAGGGCATCCGGGCGACGGTCGCCCACGACTCCTACTCGGTCGAGCGCAGCGTGCTGTCCAACAACGCGCAGGTGCTCTGCTTCGGCGCCAGGGTAATCGCCGCCGAGCTTGCCGAGAAGCTCGTCAGGGAGTGGCTTACCCACGAATTCGACGAACGGTCGGCCTCGGCGGCCAAGGTGGCGCTCATCGACAACTACGAGACACCGTTATGGCCGACCCAGGCATGGCCATTCCTGTCGTCGGTATCCAGGTGTTTCCAGGCGATGGCTGTATTCGCCCGCAGGATCTCGGCCGGGCGGTGGAAGACCGTGGTTTTGAAGCTCTGTTTTTCCCCGAGCATCTGCATATGCCGGTCGACAGGACCATCGAATTCCCCATCCCGATTCCGCTGCCGGAAATCTACAAGCGCAACTTCGACCCCTTCCTGGCCTTCGCTGCCATCTCGAGCGTTACCAGCAGGCTCACCTTTGGCACGGGAATCAGCCTGGTGGCCCAGCGAGATCCGATCCTGCTGGCCAAGACGATTGCCACCCTCGATCACCTGTGCGAGGGCAAGTTTGTCCTGGGGGTCGGGGCCGGCTGGAACGTGGAGGAGATGAGGAATCACGGCGTCGACCCGGGCCGGCGCTGGAGTCGCGTCGCGGATCACGTGCAGGCTATGCGAACCATCTGGGCCGATGAGGTCGCCACCTATCATGGACGCTTCGTGGACTTCGACCGGATCTGGTCCTGGCCGAAGCCCTATGGAAACCGGCACGTCCCCGTGCTTGTGGGCGGCTCGGCCAAGAGCTTCGAGCGAATCCTGCGCTGGGCCGATGGCTGGATCCCGGCGCTGGACGGCGATGTCGGCACACTGGTGACCGAGATCAATCAGCTGCGCACCCTGGCCGCACAGCGACGGCCTGGCGTCGAGTTCGATATCACGGTAGCGGTCGGGTATGACCGGGAACTGTCGCCGGCCGAATTCGAGAAGCTGTGCGCGGCCCGGGTGACACGGATTCTGCTGGCCGTCAATCCGGGATCGTACGAGGAGACGACCGCGGCGCTTGACGGTGCCGCCGCAATGGCCAGGGAGGCGGGATGGGACAGTCCCCGTCCGGCTCTCGCCTAGAGCCGTCGGGTGCGCTGCGAACGGCACCAGCGACGCGAGTAAGGGGCAGCGCCCTCATCACCGGGGGCGCCGGCGGGATCGGCTCGCAGATCGCCCGCCGGCTGAAGGCCGACGGGTTCCGGGTCGTCATCACCGACGTTGACTCGCGGGCGGGCGAGCGAGTCCGCGATGAGCTCGCAGTCGAGTTCATCCAGGCCGACTCGGCCAGCGAGGCGGACATGCGGCTGGCCGTGGAGCGCAGCGGCCAGGTCGAGGTGCTGGTCAACAACGTGGGTATCCGCGGTGCGACCGGCCCGCTCTGGGAGATACCGATCGAGGACTTCCGCCGCACCATCGAGGTCAACACGGTGTCGCACATCTTCATGGCGCAGCTCGTGACGCCGATGATGATCGAGCGGCGGTCGGGGGCGATCATCATGATCGCGTCCGGCGCGGCGCGGACAGGAAGCGTAGGCCGGTCACCCTACGGCATCTCCAAATGGGGCCTGCTCGGCCTGACGAAATCCCTGGCCAACGAGCTTGCCCCCTGGGGGATCAGGGCCAACGCGGTGCTGCCGGGAATTGTGGCGGGGGAGCGGTTCGCCGGGAGCATCGCCCTGCACGCCGAACACGAGGGCATCACCGAAGAGGAGGCCTTCGACAGGATCATGTCGCGCACCAGGCTCAAGCGCTTCATCGATCCAGGTGAGGTGGCGGCGGCGGTCAGCTACCTGGCCAGCGACGACGCCATCGGCATTACCGGGACCTTTCTCGACGTGAGCGGAGGATTTGAGTGACGGGCAATCAAGTTCTGGAGGCCGCCGGAGTCAGGATTCCGCGGCTCGGGCTGGGTACGTTCAAGACCTCGCCCGACGAGGCGCGCGAGATAGTCCGCAGCGCGGTGGAAGTGGGATACCGGCACGTCGACACCGCGTTGGCGTACAAGAACGAATCCGGCGTGGGCCAGGGCGTCAGGGACAGCTCGGTTCCGCGCGACGAGATATTCGTGACCACGAAATTCCCGCACATGGTGGCCGCGCCAGGCGACGTCGTGGACGCAGCCTGGACCTCCATCAGGGCGCTTGATCTGGACTACGTCGATCTGCTGCTCATGCACTGGCCGAACGCAGAGGTGCCGGTCGGGGAGACGCTGCAGGCCCTGTCCCCCCTGGTTACCGACGGGGTCATCCGCGCCCTCGGGCTGAGCAATGCCCCGGCTGCCCTGGTCCGCGAGGCCCTGCGCGTGACTCCGCTGGCGACGGTGCAGGTGGAGCACCACCCTTACCTGCCGCAGGACGCGCTGCGCGAACTCGTCACCGCGGAAGGGATGACGCTCACGGCGTACGCGCCGTTTGCCGAGGGCCGCGTGTTCGACGATCCGGTGCTTGCCTCGATAGGCGCCAAGTACGGCAAGAACCCTGGGCAGGTAACGCTGCGCTGGCTGCTGGGCCAGCCGCGGACGGTGGTCATCCCGAAGACGGTGCGGCCGGAACGGCTGGCGCAGAACCTGGACGTCTGGGACTTCGAGCTCGACGCCGAAGACGTCCGGCGGATCGACGCGCTGGGGGCGGCCCGGCAGCGCTTCTTCGACCCGCCCTGGCAGTCCTACGCGTGGGACGAGCGGTAACCAGCGCCCATCCAGGACGTGGATCGTCCGCGATCGCGCGTACTGTGCCTGGCATGGCTATCGCACGCTTTCCGAACTTCGTCATCGACTGTCCCGACCCCGGCGCCCTCGCGACCTTTTACGGCGCGCTGCTGGACTGGAAGACCATCATCTCCGAGGACTGGGCCGAGATCCGCGCCGAGAACGGCAACTGCGTCTGCTTCCAGCCGGTGGCGGACTACGCCCCGCCGCAGTGGCCGGGTCAGCAGGTCCCGCAGCAGATGCACATGGACGTGATCGTCGATGACCTCGACGCGGCCGAGACGGCGGTGCTCGAACTCGGCGCGACCAAGCCCGAGTACCAGCCAGGCACCACCTTCCGGGTGTTCCTCGACCCGGCGGGGCACCCCTTCTGCCTCTGCGTCGACTAGCTCCCAGAAACCGGCGCCCGCGGCCGATAGGCTGCTGCCAGCCGGAAGGAGATCGACGTGACCGAGTTCCCCGTGACCGTCGCCGACGAGGGCCCCATGGTGCGGGCCACGCTGCTGCTCCCCGGCTGCCCGCCGGAGCGGGCCCTCGCGGCCTTCACCGATCCAGAGACGCTGCGCCAGTGGTGGGGCGGGGAGCTCACGATCACCCCCGCCCCTGGCGGCCCGTACATCGTGCACTTCGCCAAGCTCGGCCAGACCCTGCGCGGGCAGGTCGTCAGCTACGAGCCCGGCAGCCGCCTGGAGTTCACCTGGGCCTGGGACCACGAGCCCGGCGCGCCCGGGCGCACGGTGCTGGTCACCGTCGGCGCTCTCAACAGCGCAGGCCCCGGCGGCACGGAACTCACCGTCCTGCACGGCCCGCACGGGGACGACGCGACGGAACAGTCCGTGCGCGGCGACCATCGCGACGGCTGGGAGTACTTCCTGGCCCGGCTCGGCCAGCTCCTGGCGGCGGCCCCGTCGCAGTGACCGGTCAGCGGGACAGCGCCCCGGCCGGGCGGGACCGCAGCTTCGCGCCGCCGATGTCGGCCTTCTGGCCTTCGCGGTAGCCGTCGGTGTAGCCGCTGCCGGTGTAGGTGACGCGGGTCCGCCGAGTACGCGGGTAGGCGTGCTCCGCCTGGCGGCGGACGGTCAGTGCCCGGTCGGCGAGCACCAGCTCCGCGGACGGGCCGCCGCCAGCGGCCGCACCCGAGTCCGCCGCGGCCGACGCGACCGCCGCCTCCTCGGCGGCCCGGACCCGGGTGACGACCGCGGAGGCGTAGCCGAGCATCCACGACCGGCGCCACGCCTTCGCCCCGCTCCCGTAGGCCGGGACCGGCTGCGCCGCGAGCGCCCTGGCCATCTGCACCAGCAAGGAGGTGAACAAGATGTCCGCGCGTTCCAAGTCGGACAGGTAGCCGAACACGTGCACCCGGCTGCCGGGCTCGCGGCGGCTCAGCAGGATGCACTGGCAGCGCAGCGCCGCGGCCAGCCCGGCGAGCAAGTGCGCCTTGACGGCGGCCCAGGGGTTGTCCAGGTCGAACACCCGGTCCCCGACGGAGTCGGTCTCCGGGCGCAGCGCCCCGAGCAGCGCCCGGTCGATGCCGTACCGGGCCATCAAATCGGCGGCCTTCGCGGTCAGCGCCTCGGCTTCCGCAGGCGTGCAGCCTTCGTCCTCCGCTTTGGCCAGCAGCTTTCGAACACGGTCGAGAAGATCAGTTTGCACTGGATGCCCCCACCATAGAAGTAGTCGAATTCAGTGCTGAATCCTAACGACGCCATCTGACATTCCCGGGCCGCCGCCGGGCGCCCGCCTCCCGCACCCTACACTCACTACTGACATGGCCGTTCAGATCTCGCCCAGCATCCTGTCCGCGGACTTCGCCCGGCTCGCCGATGAGGCGCGAGCGGTCGAGACCGCGGCTGACTGGCTGCACGTCGACGTGATGGACAACCACTTCGTGCCCAACCTCACGATCGGCCTGCCGGTCGTCGAGTCGCTGCTGAAGCACGTCACGCTGCCGGTTGACTGCCACCTGATGATCGACGACCCGGACGTGCACGCGCCTGCTTACGCCGAGGCGGGGGCGCAGAACGTCACTATTCACGCGGAAGCGGCCAAGGCACCGGTCCGGACGCTGCGTGCGATCCGCGCCGCCGGCGCCCGCGCCGGGCTCGCGGTCAACCCGGGCACGCCGGTCGAGCCGTACGAGGACCTGCTCGCCGAGCTCGACATGCTGCTGCTGATGACGGTCGAACCCGGGTTCGGCGGGCAGCATTTCCTCGACCTCGTGATGCCCAAGCTCCGCCGCGCGCGAGCCATGGTCGCCAGGCACGGCGGCGCGGTGTGGCTGCAGGTGGACGGCGGGGTCAGCGTGGAGACGATCGAGCAGTGCGCCGACGCCGGCGCGGACGTGTTCGTGGCCGGCTCCGCGGTGTACAGCGCGGACGACCCGGCGCAGGCGGTGCGCGCCCTGCGCGAGCAGGCACAGCGGGCCACCGCGCACGCCAGCTGGGCGCGCTAGAACCGCCCTAGAACCCCTGCTTCACCACCAGCGGGTGGGTCCCGCCATCCGGGCTGATCGTCACCGTCGCTCCGGAGACCTTCCTGCCGACGGGCATGATCAGCACCGAGGTGGAGCTGCCCGCGCTGAGGGTCCCCGACGAGTGCGGCCACACCAGGATGCTCGCGCTGGGGCTCACGGACCAGCTGACCGGGCCGCCGTTCGCCTTGAGCGAGAGCCAGGTGCCGAACCGCCCGACGGTGATCTGGGCGCCCGGCTGCAGCGAGACGCCGGAACCCGGCAGCGACACCGACAGGGAGACCTGCACCGCCGGGGCAGTGGTCGTCACCGGGGGCGCCGGGCTCGTCACGGGCGCGGCCGGCGCGTGTGACACGATCGGGGCGGTCGTGGCGGGCGGCTTGTGCGTCGCAGGCGGTCGGCTCGCCGGGGCCGGCGTAGCCGACGGTTCCAGCCCGCCCGTCGACGCGGCCGGATCGCCGGCGGACGCCGTCTGCTGGACGGCCGGCGCGGCGTTTCCGCTGGACAGCGCGAGGTGCGTGGTCGAGCCCGACGACAGCGAGAAAGCGACCACCCCGGCCGCGATAACGAGCACGGCGGCCGCGGCGACGGCGGTCCGCGCCTGCGGCGAGGAGACCAGCCCGGCCCTCGCGCCGGGACTCCGCACCGGTGCCGGGAAGCCCTGCCGCCCGAACGGCCCGGCCCGGCCGGCCGCGGCCGCCCGGTACGCGACGGCGTCCGGATCCTGGCCGGCGGCGAGCGCCATCGTGTGCGCCTTGAGGTTCTCGGGGACGCCGGCCGCCAGCCGCAGGCTCTCCGCGGCCGCGGCGGCCATCGCCGCGCCGGCCGACAGGCCGAGCAGTACGGCCGGCCGCAGCTCGTAGACGCGCCGGTTGGTGCAGGTCGCGCAGCGTTCGATGTGCCGGCCCGCGCGCTTGCGCAGCGCCGGGGTGAGCTGCTCGTCCCAGCCGGAGAGCAGCGCGCTGAGCTGGCGGCAATCGCCGCGGCCGGCGCGGCCGACGAGCAGCGCGGCGAGACAGGTCTCGAGCTGGTCCCGGGCCCGGGACGTCAGCGAGTGCGCCTGGCTGCGGGACAGGCCGAGCACCGCCGCGACCTCGGCGGGCTCCAGGCCCTGGCGCAGCTGCAGCTCGAGGACCTCCCGCTCGGCGGGGTCCAGCCCGCGCGCGGCCGCGGTGAGCAGGGCGCGCACCTCCGCTCGTTCGGCCGCCCCCTCGGTGATATCGATGACCGCGTCCGTCATGCCGCCAGGCCCCGTGCCCCGCGACGCGGGCTCCGGCGACCCGAGGATCCGCAGGCATTCGTTGCGCGCGACGGCGAACAGCCAGGCCCGCAGCAGGTCGGGATCGCGCAGCTCCGCTAGCCGGGATGCGGCGATGACGAATGTGTCCTGCACCGCGCCGGCGGCGTCAGCTGGATCGCTGAGCACGGACCGGCAGTACTTGTAGAGCGAGTCTGCGTACCAGTCGTAGGCAAGGGCGAGCCCGGCGGGGTCTCCTGCCACGATAGGCGCGACAAGTTC
>Ga0335072_10003957_pt1 | contig 22159 bp, 19 predicted proteins | sample Lox_Sample_21_FD_206725 | JGI IMG/M metagenome (GOLD analysis project Ga0335072, IMG submission 206725) | Soil microbial communities from Loxahatchee National Wildlife Refuge, Florida, United States - Lox_Sample_2.1 | ecosystem: Environmental > Terrestrial > Soil > Wetlands | place: USA...
GGCCGCTTCCGCAGCGCAGCCCACTGATCCGGGTGCGCGGCGAATAGCCGGAACGCGTGACCCAGCTGGGCCTGAGTAGTATCGACGCCCCCGGCGATCACGTTCAGCACGAGATTGACGCACTCCGGGTGCGACAGCCGGTCACCTTCCTCGGCAGCGGTGAGCAGCGCAGTCAGCAGGTCGTCACCCGGCTCGGACTGGCGCATGTGCAGGAGCGCCTCGACATAGTCATAGACCTCGGCCGCCGCACGCTCCAGCTCGGGCACCTGGGTACTGAGCGCCTGGATATCGAACTGGCGCTGAATCAGGCTCGACCACTCCTGCAGGCGCGGAGCGTCAGCCTCCGGTGCGCCGAGCACCGCCGCGATGGTCAGCGCGGGGTACGGCCGCGCGATCGCTGAGACGAACTCGCAGCTCCCCTCTGCCTCGATGGCGGACCAGAGCCGGCCTATGAATGCCCGCATGGCCGGCCGCCACCGATCGGCCGCGCGCGGTGTGAACGCGCCGCCAACCAGCGACCTCAGCCGGCGGTGCTGCGCCCCGCGCTGGTTGAGGATGTTCGCGTCGATCTGCTCGCGCAGCCGGCCCGACGTCACGCCGAACAGGTCGGCGATCTCCCTGCCAGGGAACGCGGTGGCCCGTGACCGCAGGAAGAACTCCGCGGACTCCCGGTCGAGCACGATGAACGCCAGCGGGGACCCAGCCAGCCAGCTGAACTCGCCGTTGCGAACGACTCCGGCCAGCCGCTTGTGGTAGCCGTCTCCGGCCAGCTCCCCGCCGGTCAGGTCGATCTGCGCGAGATCAAGTTCCGAAACTACCCTCATGCAGACACCGTCTCGCGACCGGCCGATGCCGCGCAAGGCCAGCCGGCCGGCTCGCTAAGGTCGGCATATGACCGATCTCGATGCGGACGTCCTCGTGCTCGGAGCCGGAGTCATCGGCCTGAGCACGGCTATCTGCCTGGCAGAAGCCGGCGTGAGCGTCACCGTGGCCGCCGCCGACCCGCCCGAGCGGACTACCTCGGCGGCAGCTGGCGCCATCTGGGGGCCGCATCTGGTCCGCATGGACGAGCGAGTCGAGCGCTGGGCCAAGGCGACCCTGGCCGCGCTGGCTGAGCTCAGCCATCCGGAGCTAGGCGCAAACCAGCTGGCCGGAGTCGTGCACACGGCGACTGGAATCGCCGCGAGCCGCGAGAGCGACGCGCCTGCGCCGGAGTTCGCCGCGACGTCCGATGACCTGGCGCAGTGCGCGCCCGATGAGGTCCCGCCCGGCTATGCGTCCGCCTGGCGGCTGACCGCGACGACTGTCGCGATGCCCGGTTACCTGGGCTACCTTGCCGCGCGGTTCGGCCGGGCGGCCGGTAAAAGCGCGTTCGGTGTCACAATCAGCAGGCTCAGCGACGCGAGCCGGCTGGCGCCATCGGCCAGGGTCATCGTCAACTGCACCGGCTGCGGTGCCCGCGACCTGGTACCAGACCCGGACGTGTTCCCCGTGCGCGGCCAGGTCGTCGTGGCCGCCAACCCGGGGATCACCGAGTTCTTCGTCGGCACCAGCAGCGAACCCGGCGACCTGACCTACCTGTTTCCGCACGGTGACGTCGTCGTGCTGGGCGGCACTGAGCAGCGGGACAACTGGAGCCTTGACGCTGATCAGGAAACCGCGGCAGGCATCATCGCGGCGTGCGCCGCGATCGAGCCGGCCCTGCGCGGTGCGCGGGTGCTCGAGCACCGCGTCGGCTTGCGCCCTGCCAGGTCTCGGGTGCGGCTGGAAACGGAGCAGAGCGGCGACGTCGCGATCGTGCACAACTACGGGCATGGCGGCTCCGGGGTCACGCTCTCCTGGGGCTGCGCCGAGGACGCTGCCGAGCTCGCCCTGGCTGCTCTGGCGCGTTTTCCATGATCCTTGAGGCCACGCATGCGGAAGCGTGCATAAGTCTCAAGGATCAAGCGGAAATCAGAAGCCGGGGAAGATCGCGCGCAGCTTATCCAGCGTGTCCTGATCGCCAGACACTGAGACGGGCGTGTGCTCAGGATCCAGCCGGCCGTAAGACAGCCGGAGCAGCGCTTCGGCCGGCATGGTCACGTGCGGCACTCCGTCAGCGTCTGCCTCCGGCAGGTCCCCCGGCCAGTCCGTCACGCTGACCGACTCACCCGAGGTGAGCAGGTAGTCGCGGGCCGGGTCCGTGGTCGTGATCCGAACCGCGAACGGCTCGGGCAGCGGCTTGCCGAGCCGGGGTGCCAGGAACTGCGGCACGTTGTCGATGAGCAGCTCGACGGCGTCGGCCTGCACGGTCGCGCCAGGGTCTTGCATCACAGCGACATCCCAGGTGTGCAGCACGTGCTCACCGAGGCGTAGCCGGACCATGCCAACCGCGTCGAGTTGCATGCCGAAAAAGTCCAGCCGCAGCCCGGCGAGTTGCCCGTCAGTGAGTCCTTCCAGCGTCGAGATTTGCTGCTCGTCCGACTCGATCGCGTCGGCTGCCTGTGCGTCCGGAGTCTTGGCGTTCCACACGTCCCAGACGGGCTGGAACGCCTCCCGGCGCACCGGCTCGCCTTCGCCGAGTGCCCCTGGCAGGCCCAGCAGCGAGATCTCCGCCCCGCTTCCCAGGTGGGACAGCACTTGCGCGTTGCTCCAGTCCCGGCAGTACGACTTGGCGCGAACCTGTTCGGGCGTCATCGGCTGGACCAGTCCGGCCAGCCGGTCGTGTGACTCGCGCAGGGTCGCGATCCAGGTACGGGGGTCGTCGCTCACTATTTGCCTCCTAATACCGAAACGGCCTCGTTCAGGATCTCGGCATCCTGCCTGGCCGCTATGGTGTGCAGGATGGATATCGGATTCGGCGCCCCGGTGTCGGGCGCATGGGCCACACCGCAGAATCTAGCGACCTTTGCCGCCGGCGCTGAACGCGACGGGTACCGGTCGCTGTGGAGCTTCCAGCGGCTGCTCGTCCCGGCGGGCTCGGGAATGGACCCGGTCTACCAGAGCGTGCTGGACCCCATGGCGGCGCTGTCGTACGCAGCTGCGGTCACGAGCGTCATCCGGCTCGGCGTCGCCATCATCAACGCGCCGTTTGTCTCACCCGGCTACCTGGCCAAACAGGCCGCTTCGGTCGACGTGCTCTCTGGCGGGCGGCACGACCTCGGCATCGGCATTGGCTGGATGCCGGAGGAATTCGCGCTGACCAGCGCCGACATGGCCAGGCGGGGCGCGCGGGTGGCCGAGTATGTTCAGGTGCTGCGGACCCTCTGGGCTGGCGGAGACGGGTCCTTCGATGGCTCGTTTTACCGGATACCTGCCGGAACCCAGGCACCGCCGCCGGTTCAGGCCGGCGGGCCGCCAGTGCTGCTCGGCGGGCTGGCCAGGCCGGCCCTTGAGCGGGTTGGCCGGATCGCCGACGGCTGGATTACCTCCAGCCGGACCGACCTGTCCAAGATCGATCAGCTGATCGCGATCGTCAGGGAATCCGCTGCGAGCGCTGACCGCGACCCCGAGGCGCTGCGGATCATCTGCCGCGGTGTCGTGCGGGCGGGCGCCCCGGTGGCGGGGCCGGATGGCCAGCGGCTGCTGCTGTCCGGTAGCTATGAGCAGATCCGAGCCGACACCGAGCGCCTGGGCACGCTCGGCGTGACCGAGGTGTTCTATGACCTTAACTGGGATCCGGAGATCGGATCACCGGACTCCGACCCCGCCGCTGCGACCGAGCGAGCCGGGGAGATCATGCAGGCGCTGGCCCCGGGCGCGGCATGAGCGACAGACCGGCCAGCCCGCCCGTGCGGGTGGTGCCTTATGACGAGGACTGGCCGCGCTGGGCGGCGGCGGAACTGGCGGCACTGAGTACGGCGCTCGGCGACCTGGTCCTGGACGCCGCTCACATCGGCAGCACGTCGATACCGCAGATGGCCGCTAAGAACATCCTTGACCTGCAGTTGTCAGTGTGGGACCTGCAAGAGGCGGCGGCCGCTTTCGACGCCCCGCTGGCCGAGCTTGGCTACGTCCGCCTCCCGTACGAGCGCGATCACGTGCCAGCCGGCGACGACGGCGATGCCGGCCAGTGGGTGAAACGGTTCTGGCGCCGCCGCAACCATCCAGGTGGTGACGTCAACCTGCACGTGCGAGTGGTCGGCTCGCCGAATGAGCGGCTCGCCTTGCTGTTCCGCGATTACCTGCGCGCCCATCCGCTCGCCGTGGCGGCGTACAGCCGGTTCAAGGAGGCGCTCGCCGCGGAGGTCGGCAACCTGGAGCCCTATACCGAAATCAAGGATCCGGTCGTTGACCTCGTCGTCGCGGCGGCAAGCGAGTGGGCGAGCGCTGAAGGCTGGCGGCCGCACGGCGCCACGTAGACACCCGGCAGCGGCGTCTATCCGCACACCCTGCTAGTTTCCGGGGTTTGCCGGGGCCGTTTGTCCTTTATGTGCCCGGCAAACCAGCAGGGTGTAGGCTCCCGGAGCTCTGTCAGCCAGCGCGCCGCCGCAGGGAAGCCTCCGTCAGCGAGGGCGGCTGATAGCCGCGGTCCGCCGGGTTGAGGTTCACCCCTGGCGGCACGATCTCGTCAATCCGGTCGAGCAGGTCGGCGGGAAGGCCGTCGGCGGGCGCGCCGAGCTGACTGTCCAGGTGCTCCATGGTGCGCGGGCCGATGATCGCCGACGTGACTGCCCGGTGGCTCAGCACGAAACCGAGCGCGAGGTGGATCAGGGACATGCCCGCCTCAGCAGCCAGGCCGGCCAGCTTGTCAGCCGCCTCCAGTTTTAGCTTGTTGACCGGCAGGCTCAGGTCGAACCGGTGCGGCAGCCGCCGCGCCCGATGGCTGGCCGGCAGGTCCGCGTTAAGCCGGTACTGGCCGGACAGCCAGCCGCTAGCGAGCGGTCCCCAGCTGATGACGCCGAGCTGGTAGCGCTCGCAGGCAGGCAGTACATCGGCCTCGATGCCGCGAACCAGCATCGAGTACGGCGGCTGCTCGCAGACGAAGCGCTCCCTCCCGCGTCGCTCCGCTGTCCACTGAGCTTCGACGATTGACTCCGCCGGGAAGGTGGAATGGCCTGCGTAGCAGATCTTCCCGGCCTTGATCAGGTCGGAAAGCGCGCCGAGGGTCTCGTCGATATCAGTAGCCGGGTCCGGACGGTGAATCTGGTACAGGTCGATGTAGTCGGTGCCGAGCCGGCGCAGGCTGTTCTCGCACTCCCTGATGAGCCAGCGACGTGAGTTGCCCCGCTCGTTGACGTCGTCGCCCATGCCGCCGTGCGCCTTGGTCGCGAGCACCACGTTGGCCCGCCGGCCGCCAGCCAGGGCCTTGCCGACGATGAGCTCCGACTCGCCGGACGAGTACACGTCAGCGGTGTCGATGAAATTGATGCCAGCATCGAGCGCCCGGTTAATAATCCGGACCGATTCATCGTGATCGGGATTGCCCCAGGCGCCGAACATCATCGCGCCCAGGCAGAGCGGGCTCACTCGAACGCCGGTCGAACCAAGTGTGCGCATGGCCATAACGGTCACCCTATGCCGAGCCGCCCGGATCGCCTGTTGCGGGATACGCGGCCAGGCGAGGGCACCACGCGTCCGTGCCAACAGGGAGCCCCGGGCCGGGTGACCGGGGGGCGAGATTCGAGCTCCGCTAGCGAGCAACGCTACGACCGGCGTCCGCCCGGCGCGGGCAGCATGCCAAGCTCGATCGCGGTGGTGACGGCTGCCGTCCGGTCGGACACTCCGAGCTTGCTGAACGCCCGAAGCAGGTGCGTCTTCACCGTCGCTTCGCTGATGTACAGCGCCCGGCCGATTTCCGCGTTCGTGCTGCCGCGGGCAACCAGTGCGAGCACTTCGGTCTCGCGTGCCGACAATGACTCGGCGGCCGGGTGGCGCAACTGTGAGACCAGCCGGCCCGCCACGGTCGGCGCGAGCACGGTCTCGCCACGAGCGGCCGCTCTGATCGCAGCGACCAGGTCCTGTCGCGGTGTGTCCTTCAGCAGGTAGCCGGCCGCTCCTGCCTCCACCGCGCGGACGATATCGGCGTCGGTCTCATAGGTGGTCAGCACCACCACCCGAGTGCCGGGCGCGGCGGCGAGGATGCCGGAGGTGGCCGCGACGCCGTCGCCTCCGGGCATCCGCAAGTCCATCAGCACGACGTCAGGCCGGTGCAGCCTGGCCATGACGACGGCCTCGTCGCCGGACCCCGCTTCGCCCACCACGGCGATAGCAGGGTCGGCCGCGAGCATGCCACGCAGGCCTTCCCTGACGACCGGATGGTCATCGGCGATCAGAACAGTGACCCTGGCAAGTGGCTGAGGTGAAGCAAGCTCGTTCCCGCCCGGTTTGTGGTCTTGACGCTCATCGGAACCGTCGTTCATCCAGGTACCTCAACCTGCACGGACGTGCCCTCCTCGGGGGCGCTGCGGACGGCGATCGTGCCGCCTGCCTCGGCAACTCGGGCGCGCATCCCGCGCAGTCCGTAGCCGCCGTTGACCACCGCTGGGTCGAAACCAGCGCCGTCGTCGGTGACTTCCAGCCGGACGCGGTCGCTGGCGTAGCAGAGCCGGACCGAGACGTTGCGCGCCGCGGCGTGCTTGCGCACGTTGGCCAGTGCTTCCTGGCCGGTGCGCAGCAGCACTACCTCCGTGGCGGCGGGCAGCAGGCGGCTCGTCCCGTCGGTGGCGAAGCGTGCCTGCAGGCCGAGTTCGGCGCTCGTGCGCTCAGTGATCCGGCGGAGCGCGTCCTCCAGGGTCCCTGCCTGGAGCTGCGCTGACGCGAGGTCGCCGACCAGGGTGCGCGCCTCGGCGAGGTTCTCCCGAGCGGTCTGCGCGGCCAGGCCGAGCTGTCGGCGCGCAGTTGCCGGGGAAAGCTCGAGCTGCGCCTCAGCTGCCTGGATCAGCATCAGGATGCTGGAGAACCCCTGCGCCAGAGTGTCGTGGATCTCGCCAGCCAGGCGCTGGCGTTCGGCCATGACGCCCGCTTGCCGGCTCACTTCCGCCAGCTCAGCACGGGTGGCTTCGAGTTGCGCGATCAAGCTGGCGCGCTCGCCGCTCTGGGTGATGATCCGGCCGATGTAACGGCCGAATGCCACGGTGAACGCCGAGACCCCGATAGCCAGCGCGGCCGCGGTGATGTCGCCGCGCAGCGTGCCCGACCAGTACGCTACCGAGGCGGCGCCGACGGCATTCATCGCCAGCGCGGGAATCAGCGCCACCCGCTCCGGGAGCACGGAATAGCAGAGCGGCAGCAGCGCCACGGCCAGGAACCAGGTGTTGGGCGCCTGCAAGTCACTAACCGAGAACAGCGCGACGACGCCGACCATGAAGATCACCGCGCGCGTGGTGAGTTCACCTTGGGCGGTGATCAGATGCGGCCGCCCGACCAGCAGGTACCAGGGCGCCATCGCGGCCAGCGCGGTTACCGCGAGCACGCGGCGGTCCGGGGCCGTGGAGGATGCGACCGCCAGCAGGTCGGCCAGGAACACCAGGCCGTAGAGCAGATCCCAGCGGCGCACGGTGGTCTCCCACGCGTTACCGGAAGTTCCGGCAGCGCCGCTCGCGGCGGACACGCTCAGCCGTCCCCGCGCGGACGCCAGCGGAAGGTCGTCAGGCACAGCACCAATCCTCCGACAATCCAGGCCGCCAGCACTAGCGCTGTCTGGCCATGCTGCCAGGCGCCGCCGGGTTCGAGCCTGGCCGCCTGGCCGGGCAGGAAGACCGAGCGCAGCCCCTGGCTCATCCACTTCAGCGGGAACACCGACGCGATGTGCTGCAGCCACGGCGGCACGTTACTGAACGGCACGTACACGCCGGAGATGAACTGAAGCACCAGGAACGGCAGCGTGACGACCGGGAACGAGTTCGTCGCGGAACTCGGCAGGCTGCTGATGCCGATGCCGATCAGCGAGCACGCGACCGTGCCGAGGACGAATACCCAGGCCAGCGTCCACCACCTGGCCGCGGACGTGGGCAAGTGCAGGTGGTAGAAGGCCATTCCCACCGCGATCAGCACGACGACTTCGGCGACCGTGCAGACGAAGACCTGAATAATCTTGCCGATGAAGTAGGCCGCTGGTGCCAGTGGCGTGCCGCGCAGCCGCTTCAGCGTGCCCCGCTCGCGCTCGGCGGCGATAGTCAGCCCGAGGTTCTGGAAGCTCGTCGCGGCGATTCCTCCGGCGATCATGCCCGCGGTGAAAACCTGGCCGACCGTAACACCGCGGACCGCAGTGTCATGCCCGAATATCGAGCCAAGCAAGACCAGCAGGATTGCCGGCAGCGCGAAGACGAAGACGACCGCCTGCCGCTCGCGGAAGAATGCCCGCACCTCCAGCCGGCCCCTGAGGATCCCGGTCCGCCATACGCCGGGGAGGCGTGCCAGCGCTGCATCGGCGTCGGCATTCGCCGGCGGCCCGCCGGGCCGGCTTACTGAGGTCGCGGTCATCGGTCTGCTCCGATCAGCTCGAGGTAAACGTCTTCCAGGCTCGGCCGGGTGACCTCAAGACCAGGTACTTCCCCGCCGAACTGGGCCGCCAGCTCGGCCACGACCTTCGTCGGTGCCGCGGTCTGCAGCGTTTGCCGCCCGTCGGCGCCTTCCCAGCTGACCTGCGCGTCTTGGGTGACCCGCCCGCCGAGGGTGGCGGGCGCGCCGAGCGCCACGACCTTGCCGCTGGCCAGCACGGCTACCCGGTCGGCCAGCGCCTCAGCCTCGGGAAGGTAGTGCGTGGTCAGCAGGATCGTGGTGCCCTCGCCAGCCAGGCGCTCGATCAGCTCCCAGAACTGACGCCGCGCTTCCGGGTCGAACCCCGTCGTCGGCTCGTCGAGGAAAAGCAGCTCCGGGCGGCCGACAATGCCGAGCGCGACGTCGAGGCGCCGCCGCTGGCCGCCGGAAAGCTGATTACCCCGCCGGGCGGTGAGCCCGCCAAGGCCAACGAGCTCGATCACGTCCGCGGGATCCCGCGGCCTCGGGTAAAACCCGGCGAACATGGTGACCATCTCGGCCACAGTGAGTTCCGGCTCCGCGGTGAGCTGCAGGACAATGCCGATCCTGGCTCGCCAGTTCCGGCCAGCGTTCGCGGGATCCTGGCCGAGCACCGCCACCGTGCCGCCGTCCCGGTGGCGGTAGCCCTCGAGGATCTCCACGGTCGTGGTCTTGCCAGCCCCGTTCGGCCCCAGCAGCGCGAACACTTCGCCGCGGTTGATGTCCAGGTCAATGCCGTCGACGGCGAGCGTCTCGCCGTAGCTCTTGCGTAGCATGCGCGCCTGGATCGCGGTTTCACTGCTCATGCCACCTAGCGTGGCGGCCGCCAGCGCCCCGCGCGCCGGTCAACCGGCTGCTTCTGCTGTCCACCATCCGGTTGACAGCGCGCTCCTTGATCGTTGTTGAATCGGGGGGCCCATATATAGCACCCAAATTTCACATCGACCATGAAAGCCGCCGGGGATACGCGCGTGCGCTCGCGCTGCGCCAGGCGCTATCCTGTCCGGCATGAACACCGACCCGTACCGCATCCCGGCCAAGCCAACGCTGGACGGCCTTGAGGACAAGTGGACGCAGCGGTGGGCCAAGGAGCGTGTAGTACAAGTTTGACCGCTCCAGAAGCCGCGGCGACGTCTACGCGATTGACACTCCCCCGCTAACCGCCAGCGGCTCCCTTCACCTGGGGCACGCCTTCTCCTACAGCCAGACCGACGTCATCGCCCGCTTCCAGCGGATGCGCGGCAAGGAAGTTTTCTACCCGGTCGGCTGGGACGACAACGGCCTCGCCACCGAACGCCGTGTCCAGAACTATCACGGCGTGCGCTGCGATCCCGGGCTGCCCTACCAGCCCGGCTTCAAGCCGCCGGCCATCGGCAACCGGCAGCCGACAAACCCCGCCGATCAGGTCCCGGTCTCGCGGCGCACGTTCGTGGAACTGTGCCGGCAGCTCACCGGGCAGGACGAGCGCGCCTATGCCGACGCCTGGCGGCGCCTCGGCCTGTCGGTGGACTGGGAATTCAGCTACCGCACCATCGACGAGCGCGTGCAGGCGATCTCCCAGCTCGCGTTCCTGCGCAACCTCGCCAGGGGCGAGGCCTACCAGGCCGAGGCTCCGGCCCTGTGGGACGTCACCTTCGGCACCGCCGTGGCCCAGGCCGAGATCGAGGACCGGGAGACCCCGGGCACGTTCATCCGGCTGGCGTTCGCGCTCCCGGCCGGCGCCCCAGACGCTCCTCATCACAGGGAACGCGCTCCTTCCGGCCAGTCACCCGCGACCAGCGCCGAAGTAGTGGTCGCGACCACCAGGCCGGAACTGCTGCCCGCATGCGTCGCGCTTGTCGCACACCCGAGCGACGAGCGCTATACGAAACTGTTCGGCTCCACCGCGACGACGCCAGTGTTCGGCGTGACAGTGCCCGTACTCGCCCACCGGCTCGCCGATCCGGCCAAGGGCACTGGCCTCGTCATGGTGTGCACGTTCGGCGACATGACCGACGTGGCCTGGTGGCGGGACCTCCAGCTGGAAACCCGGCCAGTGCTCGGCAAGGACGGACGGCTGCTGCCCGAGCCTCCGGCAGGGCTCACTCGCGAGCAGGGGCGGGCAGCCTACGCGAAGATGGCGGGCCAGACGGCTAAGGCCGCCCGCCAGGTGGTCACCGATCTGCTATACACGGCTGGCGCAGTCCGCGGCGAGCCAGAGCCGATCCGGCATGCGGTGAAGTATTACGAGAACGGCCAGGCGCCGCTAGAGATCATCACCACCCGGCAGTGGTACCTGCGCAACGGCAGCAGGTCCGAGGATCTGGCGAAGGCCCTGCTCGCCAGGGGCCGGGAACTGCAGTGGCACCCTGACCACATGCGGACCAGGTACGAGCACTGGGTGGAAGGCCTGACCGGCGACTGGCTGATCAGCCGCCAGCGCTACAACGGGGTGCCGATTCCGCTCTGGTATCCGATCAGCGCGGCCGGCCTGGTGGAGCACGAGAAGCCGATCGGGCCGGCCGAGGCTGACCTGCCGGTCGACCCGGCCGCGGAAACACCCCCGGGCTACCAGCCGGAGCAGCGCGACCAGCCCGGCGGGTTCACCGCCGATCCGGACGTAATGGACACCTGGGCGACATCATCGCTGACGCCGCAGATTGCCGGCGGCTGGCCGCACGACGAGGACCTGATGAGCCGCGTGTTCCCGATGGACCTGCGGCCGCAGGCGCACGAGATCATCAGGACCTGGCTCTTCTACACGGTGTTGCGTTCGCACGCCGAGTGCCACGAGCTGCCATGGCGGCACGCGGCAATCTCCGGCTGGATCCTGGACCCGAACCGGAAGAAGATGTCCAAGTCCAAAGGCAATGCAGTGACCCCGATGGACTTGCTGCGCGAGCACGGGACCGACGCCGTCCGGTACTGGGCAACGAGCGCACGCCTCGGTGTCGACACGGCTTTCGATCTGGCCCAGATCAAGGTCGGCCGCCGGCTGGCGATCAAAATCCTCAACGCCGGCAAGTTCGTGCTGAGCTTCGAGCCCGCAGGCTGCCAAGACAGTGTGGCCGGGCACAGTGCAGCCGACGGCAGCGGCCGCGAGCGCACCGACGGCCAGCACGGGGCCAACGAGCACGGCGCCAGTCAGATCACCGAGCCGATCGACCTAGCGCTATTGCGCCGACTCGCCGCCGTGGTCGATCAGTGCACCAGCGCGCTGGACTCCTATGATCACGCGATCGCGCTCGAGCAGGCCGAGCGTTTCTTCTGGTTCTTCTGCGATGACTACCTGGAGTTGGTGAAGGCACGCGCGTACGGTGACCGGGGAGCGCCGGCGGCATCGTCAGCGATCGCGACGCTCCGGCTGGCGCTGTCGCATGTGCTGCGGCTGCTCGCGCCGTTCGTGCCGTTCGTAACCGAGGAAGTCTGGTCCTGGTGGCAGGACGGTTCGGTGCACCGGGCCGCGTGGCCGGACGCTGCCTCGCTACGCGAGCAGGCAGGTCCTGGCGACGAGGCGGTACTGACAGCTGCGGCCGCGGCTATCACCGCCATCAGGAAAGCGAAGTCGCATGCGCAGTTGCCGATGAAGAATCCGGTGCCGCTGCTCATCCTGACGGCGGGACAGCAACGCATCGACGCGCTGGCCGCGGCCGGCGACGATGTCAGATCAGCTGGCTGGGTCGCGGTCATCGAGTTGCGGCCAACGGATGGGGCGGAGCCTGTGCACGACGTCGTCCTGCAGTAAGCCCCGCCCCTCCCCTCCTATCCGCTAACCGGCGGCAACGCGCCCAGCAAGGTTGACGGCCAGCCGCCAGTCGCACCACGGATGAGCTAGCCGCGGAAAAAATACGCACCGACCGCCAACCTGCACCGTCGTAGAGCGGACTACTCGGCCGGCGTGTCACGGCGCGCCCGTTGCAGTGGAACTGCAGCATCGGTGTGCGCACGCCGGGGCGCCCCGCAGGTCACCCTGAGCGCGGACGAAACTCCGGCAGAGGCGTCGTTAGGACATTGCCCGGTAGATCTCCCGCCGGTGGCCCCTCCCACCAGGCCGCCGGAGCGACCGTGGCCGAGCAATTCGACGGCCATACGGTCATGAAGGACCCGGAGGGCAACGTGTTCTGTGTCGAACTCGGCCCGGCCGATTGTTAGGTTCTGCCGCGGTGTTGCGCGGACGCCCGGGCTTTAGGCGTAAACATTTGTGCCTGTCAGACCCAAAAGTATTCGTGATCACGGATTGGCTGCCGCGAGCCGCTCAAGCAGGCCGCTTGCGAGTCGCAAAAGTCCGATTTCGGCAGTGGTGAGCTCGGCTGCCATGCAACCGGGCATTGCCAGGGCGGGACGACTGCCGCCCAGCCGCCGGGTAGTCTCACCAGCATGAGCAAGGTAGAGCTGTCAGAACAGGAATGGCGGGACAGGCTGTCCCCTGAGGAGTACCACGTACTGCGCGAAGCGGGCACAGAGGCGCCGTTCACCGGCGAGTACACGGACACCGAGACGAAGGGCGTCTACCGGTGCCGGGCCTGCGGTGCCGAGCTGTTCAGGTCCAACGCGAAGTTCCACTCGGGTTGCGGCTGGCCCAGCTTCTACCAGCCCACCGAAGACGACGCGGTGATCTTGCTCGAAGACCGCTCCCTCGGGCGGGTCCGCACGGAGGTCAGGTGCGCGGCCTGCAACGGCCACCTCGGTCACGTGTTCGAGGGCGAGGGCTACGACGTGCCGACCGACCAGCGCTGGTGCATCAACTCGGTTTCCCTGACGCTCGACGAGGAATGAGCGGCGGCGGGGCTGGTGACGCAAACCCAGCCGCACCCCAGCTGATGCTGATCCGCGCCGGCCAGCTGTCCGCCGCCACCGCGCAGACCAGCGGCATGGTCAGGTCGGCGGCAATATCCGGCGACCTGACCGGCGCGCGCTCGCTGTGGATGGGGCGGACGGAGATGCCGCCCGGCACGAGTTCGGGCAACCACCACCACGGGGATTCCGAGACGGGCATTTACATCGTGGCGGGCACGCCAGCCTTCCTCTGCCGGGACCAGGCCACCGGCGAGCTAATCCGGCTGGAGACGGAGCCGGGCGACTACATCTGGGTGCCGCCGCACATCCCGCACCGCGAGGAGAACACATCTCCGGACACCCCCGCGGTCATCGTGGTGGCCAGGTCTACTCAGGAAGCCATCGTCGTAAACGTGGACAAGCTCTAAGATCACGATCCATGCCGATGCGACCGGCGACTGCCATTCGCAGCGTCGCCTTGATTGCCATACCCGGAGCCCTGTTAACTGCACTCGCCGCAGCGCCGGCCACCCATGCCTCAGCCCCGCCGGCATCACGGCACGTCGTCCAGGCTAGGTCCGGTGCCAGGGCGGGACAGGCGAGCGCGCGGCTGGCGGCCACGTCAACAGCGCCCGATCTCGCCACGCTAGTCAACCCGCTGATCGGTACCGCGCGCGGCGGTGACACCTTCCCCGGCGCGGATACGCCCTTCGGGATGCTGCAGTGGAGCCCCGACACGGCCAGCAGGCCGAACGGCGGCGGGTATTCGGCCAGCTCAGCGAAGATCACCGGCTTCAGCCTTGTCCACATGTCGGGGCCTGGCTGCAAATTCGGCGGAGACGTCCCGGTCCTGCCCACACTCGGCGCGGTGCGGCCAGCCGCGGCCGATAGCTATCGCCGTTCCCGGCAGGAAGCCCAGGCCGGCTACTACTCCGTCCACCTCGCCGACGGGATCCGCGTGCAGCTCACCGCCACGACCCGGACCGGGCTAGCCGAATTCAGCTTCCCGGCAGGCCGGCGCGGCAACCTGATCTTCAAGCTGAACGACAGCCAGAACGGCGACAGCGCGGTGACGTTCAAGCGGGTCAGCGCCACCGTAGTGAGAGGCTCGGTTACCTCGCGCAACGCGTCCTGCGGCCACGACGAACCGTACAGGCTTTATTTCGAGATGCACTTCAGCCGCCGGGCCACGGGCTACGGAACACTCGCCACGCCGGCAGGCCCGCGCGCCGCAGCCAGCCGAACCGGCCCCGCGCGCGCTTACCTGAGATTCCCGGCCGGCGCGCCAGTCCTCGCCAAGGTCGGCATCTCCTACGTCTCCGCCGCGAACGCGACTGCCAACCTCGCGGCCGAGGACCCCGGCTGGAGCTTCAGCGGCATCAAGTCGGCGGCGCAAGCGCACTGGAATGCGCTGCTCGGCAAAGTCGCTGTCACCGGCGGCACGCACGCGCATCTGGTCGTGTTCTACACCGCGCTCTATCACGCGCTGCTGGCGCCGAGTGTGTTCAGCGACGACAACGGCCAGTACCGCGGTGCCGATGGCAAGATCCACCGGCTTGCCGCCGGACAGGCGGCGGAATACACCAACTTCTCCGGCTGGGACATCTACCGCGCGCAGGCGCAGCTTGAGGCGCTGCTCGACCCGTCGGCCGCGAGCGGGGCCGCGCAGTCGCTGGTCAACGCCTATGATCAGACCGGCATGCTGCCGCGCTGGCAGGCCTACGGCCGGGAGACCTACATTATGGTCGGCGATCCGGCCGACGCGATCCTGGCCGATTACTACGCTTTCGGCGCACGGCAATTCAACGTTTCTGCCGCCCTTGCCGCGATGATCAGGCAGGCGACCAGGCCGGGCAATATCAGGCCGGGCCTGAACTACCTGGACAGCCTTGGCTACCTGCCCGAGGACGGCATTTACCGGTGCTGCGCCAACTACCACGGCCGGGTTGCCACCACGCTGGAATACGACACCGACGACTTCGCGATCTCGGCGCTCGCCGGCGCACGCGGCAATGCCGCAGCGCGGAAGCGGTTCCGCAAGCGCGCGCACGACTGGCACAACCTGCTTAACTTGGCCTCGAAGCTGATGCAACCGCGTCTGGCCGACGGCAGCTGGGAGCCGGGATTCAGCCCGACGTCGGAAACCGGCTTCGTCGAAGGTGATTCCTGGCAGTACACCGGCATGGTGCCATTCGACGTCGCAGGCCTGGCGGCGGCCAAGGGCGGCAAGGCAGCAATGACCAGGTACCTGAATCAAGTCCTGTCGCGCTTCGACTCCGGCGACGAGGGGCGGACCGCCAACATGACCAACGAGCCCAGCATCGAACTGCCGTGGGAGTACGACTACATCGGCAAGCCGTATGCCACCCAGCGCGCCGTGCGCAGAATCCAGGACCGGCTCTGGCACGACGCGCCCGACGGCATTCCAGGCAACGACGACCTGGGCGGGATGAGCGCGTGGTTCGTCTGGTCGGCACTCGGCATGTACCCGATGACGCCGGGAACTGCGACGCTGGCCCTTGGCTCGCCGCTGTTCCGCCGCGCGGTCATCCACCTCAGTTCCGGCCATAGCCTGCGCATCATCGGCACTGACGCAGGCACCACCCGCCCGTACGTGCGGTCAGCCACCTGGAACGGCGCGAGCTGGACCCGCGCCTACGCCCCGGCCGCGGCTATCACGGCTGGCGGCACGCTGGCTTTCCGGCTCGGCAGTTCCCCGGCGCGTGGCTGGGCCGCGCGACCCGCCGACGCGCCGCCGTCTTACGGTCCCTGAGCCGCCAGGAACGGCCCGCCGCTAACAACCCGAAACCGCTTCACACCGGGAACGCGCTGGGCTCGACCGCCCGGCCAGCGGTCACCAGCCGTCCTTCCGGGCCCGTGCCTCATACAGCAGCACGGACGCGGATACCGAGACGTTCAGCGAGTCGGCCGAACCAAGCATGGGCACGCGAACACGCTGGAAACCCTCCGCGTACCAGGGCGGCGAGATGCCATACCGCTCACTGCCGACGACTATGGCGGTCCGGCCCCGGAAGTCTGCCTGCCGGTAGCTGATGCTGTCATCGGTATCGGCCAGGTACACGGTGACGTCGTTACTCGCGAGCCAGCCGATCGCGTCGCTGATCTCGGCGAACTCCAAGGACGGCACTTTCAGGCTCATGCCCTGGCTGCTGCGCAGCACCTTTGGATGGGTCAGCCTGGTGCGCTTGCTCGTCAGCACGAGGCAGTCGGCCGCGCAGGCGTCCAGCGTCCGGATCAAGGTTCCTAGGTTGCCCGGTATCTCCATCCCGTCCGCGACTGCGACCAGCGCGTCGGCATCGAGCGCGATGTCCTCGGGCTGCCAGTCCGTCAACTGAGCGACGCAGATCAGGCCGTCCGGATTCGGCCGCTCGGCCAGCCGCTCGAGGGTCTTCGCCGAGATCTGGAACGACCGCCGGGCGCGCTCGGTCAGCTCGCGAGCGCGCTTCGGCGACTCGTCCGAGTACGCGGCCTCCGGGCACCAGAGGAAGACCTCGACCGGCGTGCTGGTGGCGAGAATCATGTTGATCTCGTACAAGCCCTCCGCGACCAGGCTGCGCCGCGGGATGCCAGTACGGTTGCCGCGGACATCCCTGATCAGGTCGGCCGCCGGGTGCCGCAGCCCGATCTGCTGGAGTTCCATCGCTGGCACGGTTAGTCCGCTCGCAGCCGCGCTGGCTACGACAGAGCGGCGCCGGGCCGCTGCTGCAGGCAATCCGGCCCGAGGTCGCCGAGCCCGGCGAGCCCGGTCAGCCGCATTGCCAGCTCGAAGTCCTGGCGAAGCGCGCGTAGCACGTGCCGGACGCCATCCTCACCGCCGAGTGCCAGGCCGTATACGTACGGGCGGCCGAGCAGGACTGCCTGTGCGCCGAGTGCCAGCGCCTTGAGGATGTCGGCACCGCTGCGAACGCCGCTGTCGAACAGGATGGTCAGCCGCCCGCCGACCGCCTCGGCAATGGCCGGCAACGCGTCCAGCGCCGCGATCTCGCCATCGATCTGACGGCCGCCGTGGTTGGACACGATGATTCCGTCGAGCCCCGCCGCGGCGGCGCGGAGCGCGTCGGAGACGGACAGGATGCCCTTTACAACGATGGGGCCGTTCCAGTGCTGCCGGAGGAACGGCAGGTCGTCCCAGGTCAGCGACGTGTCACCGAAGATCTGCCGCCACCGCAGGACCGCGGCGTCGGCGCTGTCGTCGGCCAGGCTGGCCTGGAACGCGGGGTCTGACAGGTAGTTCTGAATGCCGATGCTCCGCAGGAATGGCAGGTAACCGTTAGCAAGATCACGTGGCCGCCAGGCGAGTATCCGGGTGTCAAGCGTGACGACGAGGACGCTGTAGCCAGTGGCCTGCGCCCTGCCGAGCAGACTCGCCGCCACGGTCCGGTCCCTGGGCCAGTACAGCTGGTACCAGCGCTGACCGTCGCCGTTCGCGGCCGCAACCTCCTCCATCGCCGTCGATGCGGCCGTACTGAGGATCATCGGCACGTGCTGCGCGGCGGCAGCCCTGGCCACCGCAAGCTCCGCCTCCTTGTGCGCGATGGCCAGCACGCCAACCGGTGCGAGCAGGAACGGTGCCGCGAGTTCTGTACCGAGGACGGTCGAGGCATACGACGGCGTGCTCACGTCGGTTAGCATTCGCGGCACGATCCGCCAGCGCCGGAAAGCGGTCAGGTTCTCCCTGGCGGTGTCCCCCGCGCCCGCCGACCCGGCCACGTAGTCGTAGGCCTGCGGTGTCATCACCGAGCGGGCCGCCTCCTCCAGCCGGGTCAGGTCAGTCGGGTAGTCCGGCACCGTACCGGTGAGCCCGGTCAGGTAGATCTCGTCCTGATAGCTCTCAAGTTGCTGGCCCACAAGCACGCTGCCCTTCCTGGCGGTCCCGGTTGGTTTCAGCTAGCCGGCTCTGGCCGCCGGCGGCGTTGCGTCAGGCTCATGGTGTCATCCGGCGCGGCCCGGCCGCATACCGGACGGGTACCGCCTGCCCGCGCCGCCGGCCCGTCCTGACGCGACCCGGGCCCGCGGTTTCCGCTACACTCCCCAGCCGCAGGCCAAGCACGACGAGCCCCTGGAGCACCGACGACTTCCTATCGAGTTCTCAGAAGAGATCAAAAGTGCCGAATCCACGTGTTCGACGTGGCGGCTCGTTCTGACACGGTGATCGCCGAGTTCGACCAGATGCTCTTCGAGGCGCCCAACTGGGGAACTGACGGCGCGACGCTATACCTGAACGGTCAAGGCGGACTGTGGGCGTTGTCTGTTGGTTCCCCGCTCGAGCCTCATCGCATCGAGTACGAGGAGCTGCCGTCGCTCAACAATGACCATGTCCTCGATCCACGCGGCGACTCCATATTCATGTCCGCGGACGATGGCCACATCTATCACGGTGCGCTGGATGGCGGCCGCGCTAGGCGGGTCACTGATGAGAACGGCGTCTGGCACTACCTGCACGGAGTCTCACCCGACGGAACGACGCTCGGCTTCGTCCGGATGGACGGGCCGGGCAGTCAGGGAAGGCTCGCTCTGATGGCCTCTGCTAGCGGCCCGACTACGGTGGTCGACACCGGAGCTGGCCACCTCGACGGTCCCGAGTGGTCCCCCGACGGTGCATGGATCTACTTCAACACCGAGCGCTGGGCATCGAAATCCGGGCACGCCCAACTGGCCAGGGTGCCAAGCGGAAACCCCTCTGCAGCCCTGGTCGAGCGGCTGATCTCGACCAAGACCGTCGACTGGTTCCCCCACCTCGCGCCGAACGGGCGCCTGGCGGTGTACCTCCAGTATCCTGCCGGGACCGTGGGCCACCCCGAAGACAGCGAAGTCGAGCTGGTCCTCGTGGATACCGCCGACTGGGCCACGCCGATGGCGCGAGTGCCGCTGTTCGGCGGACAGGGCACGATCAACGTCAACAGCTGGAGTCCCGACTCCACCCGATTCGCGTTCGTCTCGTATCCCATCCAAACCGGTCCATGAGCCTATCGAGGACAGATCACGCTACGTGTGTCGGCCGGCCGCGGCCGCGGCGGGACTAGACACTCAGGCCTGCACCACCGCAGCGCCATTGGCCACCACCGTCTGGATGCTCAGCGTGCTGTCACCTGGCTGCCAGGCGAAGGTGATCATGTCCGCCGCGGCGCCCGGTCGCAACACGCCCCGCCCGCCGACGAACCGGCCCGGATTAGCCGTCGCGAGTCGCAGCGCGGCCGCCAGCGTGAGATCAGCCATCGCGATCGCGGTAGCCACCCCGTCAGCCAGCGAACGCGCGGCGCCCGCCAGGAACGGAGTACCCATATTGGACAGCCGGCCGTCACCGGACAGCTCCACCTCACCGCCCACCGGTGTGCGGTACCGGCCAGGTGGCATCCCGCCCAGCTCCGTGCAGTCCGAGACCAGGAGCGCCCGGTCCATGCCCTTGGCCCGCAGCATGGCCTTGAACGTGTCGGCTGGAAGGTGGTGGCCATCAGCGATAAACGCGGCGGCCAGCCGATCGTCGGCCAGCTGCGCCCACAGGTAGTTAGGATGCCGGGCCAGCACGGCGTGCGCGCCGTTGCCGAGATGGGTGGACAGCTCAGCGCCGGCGTCCACGGCGCGGGTGATCTGCTCCGGCGAGGCGTGCGTGTGCCCGATCGCGCACCGCACACCCGCCTGTGCGGCCGCCCGGATGAACTCAATCGCGGCTTCGTTGTGCGGGGACACAGTGACCATGCCCACCAGATCACCCCAGCGGCGTAGCTCCTCGATGCTCGCCGGCCGGATGTGCCGGGCGTCGTGCACGCCGCGCGGACCCTCATGATCGGAGATGAACGGTCCCTCGACGTGCACGTACGCAATCGCATGTGCCACCCGGGGATCGGCGTCCCTGGCCCGGCCGATCACCGCCACGGCGCGGGTGATGTGCCGCTCGCTGGCGGTCACCACGGTCGGCAGCACTGTCGTCACGCCCACTCGCCGCAGCGCGACCACCAGCTCGACTACGGTCTCGACCGACAGCTGCGCATCGTTGACGTCGTGTCCGGCGAACCCGTTGACCTGAAGGTCAACCAGGCCGGGCGCCAGCCACAGGTCTGTGGTCCGCGTTGCCGGGCGCACCTCGGCAATCACGCCGCCGTCGGTGGTGACGCACAGGGTCCGCCCGGTTGCCGGGTCCCGCCCAGTGACCTTCACAGTTCCCCGCGGTCATCGGGCATCAGGCGCGGACTCCTGGTCGAGGTAAACAGTGCACTGCGGATGGGTGCGCAAGGCGCTGGCGGGCACCGAGCCGTCGATCGGGCCGTACAGCGCCTCGGTGACCGCGCGCTTCTTCTGCGCGCCGGGCACCATGCAGAACAGCTCAGCGGCGGACAGCAGCGCGGGGATGGTCAGTGTGACCGCTCGGGCCGGGACTTCGGCCAGCGTGGCAAAGCAGCCGTCGTCGACCTGCTGCAAGCGACTGACCTCATCCAGGGCCACCACCTTGACCATTGCCGGGTCGGCGAAGTCGGCCGGCGGGTCGTTGAATGCGAGGTGTCCGTTGACGCCGATGCCCAGGCAGACGATGTCGATCGGAGCGGCAGCCAGTAGCGCGCTGTAGCGATGCACGGTGGCCTGCAGATCGTCGCCAGGGTCGATCAGATGGACCGTGCCGATCGGAACCCGGTCCAGGAGCGCACCACGCAGCCAGGCGCCGAACCGCTGCGGCGCGCCGGGCGCAAGCCCGAGATATTCGTCCATATGGAACGCGGTCACCCGGCGCCAGTCGATACCAGGCCGCTCGGCCAGATGGCGCAAGGTCGCTTCCTGGCTCGGCGCGCTCGCGAAGATGACCCGAACCCCCGGCTGACTGCCCAGCCGCCGCGTGAGCGCGTCGCCGATGTCGCTGGCGGCGGCGGCGCCGAGCGCTTCCCGCTCGGGAAGCAAACGGAGTACGGGTTGGCCGGGCATCAGTCCTCGTTTCTCCAGACAGTTCGACCAGCAGCGGTGTGCGGGTAAGCGGGACAGAACCGTCAGAGGCTCTTCGCCATCGCTTGACGAGGCCATTCGTCGAAGCCGAGGTCGCGCTCCTGCTGCCGCGCGGCAGCCAGTTCAGGTGGAAGGTCAGCATCAGGCACGATGCTCCACCCGAGCCGGGTGTAGTACGGGCCGTTCCACGGGACGTCGCGGAACGTTGTCAAGGTCATCCGGCGGTGCCCGCGAGCGCGGGCCAGTTGCTCAGCGGCAGCAAGGAGGGCCGCTCCGATGGCGTGTCCGGCATGGTCAGGGTGGACGCTGACCTGCTCGACATGAGGCTCGCCATCGAGCATCTCCAGCCGGATGAAACCGACGGGCGTATCCCGCTCGTCCACTGCAACCAGGAGCCGGCCGTCATCGAGAGCGGGACGGTAGGCGTCGGCTTCCGGCGCTGGCGCGTCGGCCACGCGGTCCATGCCGGCCGCGCGAAACTGCGTCTCACCCGTCTTCTCAAGTCCCCTGATCAGGGAAAGCTCGCTCTCTCGAGCTGGTCGGATGACCACCGATAGCCCGGGCATGGCGTGATGCTACCCCGCTACCCGGGGGTCACGACCTTAATTGACCAGCGCGCTCCGCCGTCGGTGGTCGTCCAGATCGCCGGCACGATACCGGCGGTGCTGATGCCGACGACTCGGCCGCGCGACTTGCCGAAGAACTGCACCTGATAGGTGTCGGCACCGGCGCCATCCGGCAGGCTAAGGACCTTCCATACCGTCCCGCCGTCATGACTTGCCACCAGGCCAGCCTCAGTGCCGACCTTGTAGATGGCGCTCGCTGACAGCGCGGCGATCTGGCTAGTGAATGCGGTGGCCAGCACGCAGCCCTCCGCGTTGTTGATGTCCAGCGAGCATGGGAGCCGCACCCGCCAGCTCCGGCCGCCGTTCACCGAGACCGCGACAAGCTTCGCCTGGGTTGGGGTTGGCGCCAGTCCGCCGGGCTCACCGGCACAGATCGCGGCCAGGTCACG
>Ga0335072_10003958_pt1 | contig 22157 bp, 15 predicted proteins | sample Lox_Sample_21_FD_206725 | JGI IMG/M metagenome (GOLD analysis project Ga0335072, IMG submission 206725) | Soil microbial communities from Loxahatchee National Wildlife Refuge, Florida, United States - Lox_Sample_2.1 | ecosystem: Environmental > Terrestrial > Soil > Wetlands | place: USA...
TCCTGCGGATCAGCCTGGACGAGCCGGCCCGGGGCGTGGCCAGGGGTCAGGCCGCGGTGCTCTACGACGGCGATGTCGTCCTCGGCAGCGCCACGATAACCGGTGCCACGGCAACCGGCGCGGCCACGACCGGCGTCACGGCCGCCGCCTCGCGCCGCGCGGCCGTGACCCCCTGAAGCGACGTTCTGAGACGCTTGGCCGGCAAACGCCGCGAGCACGCTGCCGACGCCCCGGTTCCCTCAGGGTCGCCCGGGTGCGGCGCCGACAGCGTGATGGACTGCGGCTGTCATTTTCCCGTGAGCGTCGCTAGTCCTCGAGCGCGTGACCGAGCCGCGTCAGCGGGGGTCGTAGTGCTCGTAGCGATACTGCGCTGATGGACGACAGTGGCGCTTCGCCATTACACCTCCTCCGCCCGTAGCCACGCCTAGTTATCCACAATGGGCTGTTCCCGGGCCGCCCGCAAGTTGTGCAGAGGCCGGAAATGACCGGCTTTGCCGGGCTGGATCACCGCGAGCGGACCGCTGATCTGGCCGGATGCCCGCACGTACGGGTAAACCCTTTACTCAGGAAAGGAACCGGACCGTGTCCAGCCGGTGAGTAACCAGAATGGCGGCGGAAGGCTTTAGGGACGAAAGGGATTAGAGTTACATAGCTGGCTCAATTGCCGGGCGTGCCGCGTTGTGCTGACGCATGCGGGCCTTCAGCCAGTTTCTGACCTGCGGCCACAGGAACAGCTCGAGCAGGGCCACGATGACGGCCGGGGCGGTCAGCACCATCCCGGCGTGCAGCAGCCCGACATGGGTGGCGAGCCAGCCGTCGGCCAGCGATGCCAAGGGCTTGCTCCCGGCCCATGCGATCGCCCACAGCGCCATGACCTGGGTGGCCTGCCGCGGGCCCGCCGACTGCAGCAGCAGGGCCTGCGTGGCGGCCCCGGTCAGCAGCCCGGCCACGCCCGCGGCGATCGCGGCCAGGAGCGTGAGCCACACGTTGATCCCGGCGGCGAAGATGATCACGGAGATGGCCAGCGCGAGCAGCGGGACGGCGGCCCGGCGGGATGTGGACGGCTTGGTCGGCACCAGGGCCCCGAGCACCGTTCCCAGGCCCAGCGCGGACAGGAAGTAGGCCGGCCAGACGCTCGAGACGGCCAGCACATGGCGCGCGAGCGGCGGCCCCAGCACCAGGACCGGGTCGTCGGCCGCGGTCACGGCGGCGACCATCGCGAGCAGCAGCAGGATCCGCGGCCGCCGGACGGCGATGCGCAGGCCCGCCCCGTCATGGTCCCGGCGGCGTCGCGTGGCGGCGCTGGTCGGACGGACCGCGACGATCGTGACGGCGAAGATGACGAACGAGATGGCGTTCAGCGTGAACGCCCAGCCCGCCCCGATGCTGGCGATGACGGCCACGCAGAGTACCGGGGCCAGCGTCCGCCCGGCGTTGTACGACACCGAGTTCATCGCCATGGCGGCCTTGGTCTCTTTCTCCGGCACCAGGCTGGGCGCCATCGCGGTCTGCACCGGGAGCGCGAACGTGAAGGCCACGCCGATGCCCAGCGCTCCGAGCGTCAGCTGGGCCTCGGTCAGGGATCCGCTGAGCTGCAGGCCGGCCAGGGCGCCGGCGATGGCCGCGGACAGCAGCTGGCTGCCGATCAGCACGCGCTTGCTGCCGAACCGTTCGGCCAGCGTCGCGGCCCACGGGCCGATCAGGAGGAAGCCGGCGAACTGCGCGCTGGTGACCACGCCGACGGCCAACGGCGAATGGGTCAGCTGGTAGGCGAGCAGCATCTGAGCGGTGTTCTGCAGCCAGGTGCCCAGGTTGGAGACGAGGCTGCCGGCGAAATAGCCGAGGAAGCGACGGTGCCGGAGCACCTGCCAGGACGCCGACTTCTGCTCGTCGCGCCGGAACGGGAGAAGGCCGGAGCCGGTGAGCCACTGCAGCATCCGCAGCGGCAGTACGGCCGACGGCGTGCCCGGCGACCGCCGCACCGGGGAGCCGAGGTCCTGCGCGGTCCGGGCGACGGTCAGCCAGATGTTCCGCTGGGCGCCCTGGAGGCTGGCCATCTCCCGATCGCCTATGCCAGACCGAACCCGGGAGGCCGACGTCCCGGGTCTTGCCGCGGTGTTTGACATAATTCCCCGGTTAACTCGTTGAAGCTGCCCCTACTCGCTTCCCATGGCAGGACGTGCCGCTGTTTCCGAGGTGGCCGGAACCTGGTCACCAGGCCCGCGCCGTTGGCCCTTTACTTACCCCGGGCAAGCGCTATGGCTATCGGTCGGGCTCCGCGGTTTCCGTGTGATCCGGCAGCTCGTCGGGAACCCGGCCGACGTTGATGGTGAATTGATTCCGGTCCGTTGGGTAAACGCTGACGGTGAGCCGGAATGGCTTGCCGTCCTGGTCAAAAGCGGTCCTGCGGACCTCAAAGACGGCCACGCGCCCGTCATCGGGCAGCTTGAAGAACGCCGTCTCGTTCGTGTCGGGCGTGCGTACCGTCACCCGGTCGCGGTAGCCGACCTGGTCCAGCCCGATCTTGTTGCGCAGGTAGGCCACGGTCCCTTCCGGGATGTCGGGCGCCTCGATGAGCTTTTCCCCGCCCCGGGCCACCAGGTTCATCGGGTAGAAGGACGTCTGCAGCGAGAACGGGATGTCGTCGATGTACCGCTGCTGATGGCGGCTGACGACCGTGGCGCCCGGATCGAGCTCGAGCGCGTCGGCCACCACTCCCGCGCCCTTCTGGATTTCCACGCGCGGATCCGTCGTGGTGGGCTTGCGCCGCCCGGCCGTGACTTCCTGTTTGTAGATGTCACCGTCGCCCGCCGATGCGTCCGCCTCCCCGGTCAGGATCGTCACGTACGGGTCGATCTTCCCGACCACGAACGTTCCCTGCCCGGGGCGGGTCTCGACCAGGCCGCGGGTGATGAGCAGCTTGATGGCGTCGCGGACCGTGTTCCGCGACGCGTCGTACTGGTCCCTGAGCTCGAGTTCGGTCGGCAGCTGGGTGCCATGGCCGAGCTCGCCGCTCTCGATTTTCAGGCGCAGATCCTCGGCGATCTGCCGGTACATGGATTCAGGCATGTCGTCTCCCTGAATAACCCGGCGTGGGTGCCGGGCGCTGGCGTGGCCCTGACCGGGGTCTTCCCGGCAAAGACCACGAATTCGTTCCGGTCGCTGGCGTAAACGGTTACCGTCAGCCGGAGCGGAAGGCCGGATTCGTCATAACCAGTCCTGAGCGTTTCGAATACCGCGGTACGGCCGTCCTCCTCGAGCCCGAAGAACGTCGCCTCTTCGGCGTGCGGCGAGCGCACCGTGATCCGGTCCTGCCAGCCGGCCTGCTCTATGCCGAGCTGCTGTTCGAGATAGCGCACGGCACCCGACGCCATGTCCTCGGCCTGGATGAGGTCGGTGGCTCCCTGCTCGACCAGCCGCATCGGATAAAAGGTGGTCTGCAGCGAGTACGGGGCGCCGTCGATGAACCGGCGCTGATGCCGGCTCACGACGGTGGCGCCCTGGGGGATCTGGAGCTCGGCCGCGACCGCGCCGTCCGCCTGCAGGATCTCCACCCGGGGGACGGTGGCCTCGGGGCTCTCATCCAGGACGCTGCCGCTGACGAGCGAGGTGACGAACGGGTCGATCTTCTCGACGACGAAGGTGCCCTGACCGGGCCGGGTCTCGACCAGGCCGCGGGTGATCAGCCACTTGACCGCGTCCCGGACGGTGTTCCGGGACGCCCCGTAACGCTGCTGCAGCGCGGGCTCGGCCGGGAGCCGTGCGCCCGGCCCGAGCTCGCCGGACTCGATCTGGAGGCACAGATCATCCGCGATCCGCCGATACATGGGGTTAGCCATGTGACCTCCCAGAGATCCCAACCGCCTGACTCACGAGGATGGCGAGGATGGTACCGGCCATCCCGATTACCCCATTGCCATCCGCCGGAGATGATGTCAGCATATACCAAAGGAACCAAAGGTTGGGATGGCTGGGAAGGATCAATCCATCTGGTTGAGCCACCCGGCACGAACCAGCCCGAACGCCGACCGGCCGCGAGGCCGAGAACGGAGCCGCACGGAGTCAGCCGCTGATCGAATGAAAGGGGGATCAGCACATGACCGCCGTAGAACTTCTGGCAATCGGAGTGGTCTTCATCACGGGGGTGATCACCGGGATCGTGTTCCTGGTGAGCGCGGCCAGCCGCAAAGAAGATCACAGACCCAGGCTGAGTCGCGAGGCTCCAGATCACTGGACGCTGGCCGGGCGGTTCCTGACCGGCCTGTACGTCCGACGGCCCGGTGACGACGGCCCGGCGCGCCGGCACCCGGACGACGACCCCGCGGAGTTCTCCGGTCCCCGCGCGGGCGCCGGGGACTGACCGGACCGAAGGCTCAGGACCGCCGCGGCCGTGCCACGATCGGGGGGTGGCGCGGCCGCGGCTTGTCGTGCGGCGTCGACGGTGACGCCGGGGCGCGCCGCGACCAGATAACGGCCGCGCCTGGTGCATGCCTCCCCCGTCCGTGCGCCGCGGTCACCGCTGTGACCTGGCTCGCCTGAGCGAATCACGCTACCGCGAGTGTCGGTGGCTTTGGCTAGGCTCTGCTGCGTGAGCGACGTGTCACCGGCGTTCCCCTGGCCGGTCAGCAGCGCGACGGGGGTCGGCTCGATGCCCGGCACGGACCCGGCCGAGGCCATCGCGGTGGTGCTGGGCGAGCTGCCCGATCTTCCTCACCTGCCCGAGCTGCCCGCCCGCGGGCCGGGCGCCGACCTCACCGGCCGCACCGCCGCGATGCTGGTCGACTTCCCGGTCGAGACCGCGGCCGGGCACTGGAAGGCGTCCGCCCGGCCCGGCCGCGACCAGCGCCGGGCCAAGGGCCTGCTGCTGGCGGACCTGGACGCGGCTCAAGAGGCCGCCGGGGACTGGACCGGGCCGTTCAAGGTCCAGGTTTGCGGCCCGTGGACGCTGGCGGCCACGATCGAGCTGAGCCGCAGCCAGAACCCGGTCCTGGCCGACCCCGGCGCGGTCGCGGACCTGATCGCCTCGCTGGCCGAGGGGGTGGCGGCGCACGTGGCCGAGGTCCGCGGCCGGATCCCGGGCGCCAACGTGCTGCTGCAGCTCGACGAGCCCGCGCTCCCCGCGGTGCTGGCCGGTTCCGTGCCCACCGCCAGCGGGCTGAACCGGGTGGGGGCGATCGACACCACGGTGACCCGCGACGGGCTGCACGCGGTCCTGGACGCCGCGACCAGCGTCGGCCTGGTGCACTGCTGCGCTCGCGACTGCCCGTTCAAAATAATCAAAGATGCGGGGGCGCGCGCCGTCGGATTCGACCTCAGCCTGCTGCGGCCGGGCGGACCCGAGCAGGATGAGCTCGCCGAGGCGGTCGAGGCGGGCCTGGGCGTCCTGGCCGGCGTTCTTGACACCAATTTTTCTGAACGCCCCGACTCGTCACGCCCGGGTCAGCCCAGGGACATCGTGGCCCGGGTGACCGAGCTGTGGCACCGGATGGGGATCCCGGCCGCGGGAATGGAGCGCCAGGTGGTGCTCACGCCGGCGTGCGGCCTGGCCGGTGCGTCGCCGGCCGGGGCGCGGGCCGCGCTGGCCCGCTGCCGCGAGGCGGCGCGGATGCTGCCCGAGCTGATCGAGGAGTCGTCGGCATGAGCGAACCGGTCCCCGGCACCGAGAACGCGGCGGGGGTCGAGGCGGCGGAGGCCGACGCCGGCGCGCGACACCGGCACGCCGACCTGGTTGTCGAGATCACCGAGCACAACCACCGCTACCACGTGCTCGACGCGCCGGTGGTCTCCGACGCCGAGTATGACGCGCTCATGCGCGAGCTGCGCGCGCTGGAGGACGGCTTCCCGGACCTGCGCACCCCGGACTCGCCGACCCAGAAGGTCGGCGACGTGGTCTCCACCGACTTCGCGCCGGTCGAGCACCTGGAGCGGCTGCTCAGCCTGGACAACGCCTTCTCGGCCGAGGAGCTGGACGCCTGGGCGGCCCGGACCGAGCGGCTGGCCGGCCCGGACACGGCGGTCGGCCCGTACCTGTGCGAGCTGAAGATCGACGGCCTGGCGGTCGCCCTCGTCTACCGCGACGGGATCCTGGTCCGGGCCGCGACCCGGGGCGACGGGGTGACCGGCGAGGACGTCACGCCGAACATCCGGACGATCGCCGCGGCGCCGGCCCGGCTGTCCGGCTCGGGCTGGCCGCAGACCCTGGAGGTGCGCGGCGAGGTGTTCATGCCGGTCGCGGACTTCCACAAGCTGAACGAGCGGCAGGCCGACGCGGGGAAGCCGCTGTATGTGAACCCGCGCAACACCGCGGCCGGGTCGCTGCGCCAGAAGGACCCGCGGGTCACCGCCACCCGGCCGCTCAGCCTGATCGTGCACGGGCTGGCCGTGCCCGGCGCTGGCGCCGAGAGCGGAATGCCGGTCCCGGAGGACGAGGCGGTGCCGGACCAGGCGCCGGTGACCCAGTCGGGCTGGTACGAGCAGATGCGCGCGTGGGGACTGCCGGTCAGCGACGTGTACCAGGTGGTCGGCACGCTGGACGAGGTACGCCAGTACATCCACCACTACGCCGAGCACCGGCACGACCCGGCCTACGAGATCGACGGCGTCGTGATCAAGCTCGACCGGCTGGAGGTGCAGCGCGCGCTGGGCGCGACCAGCCGCGCCCCGCGCTGGGCCATCGCGTACAAGTACCCGCCGGAGGAGGTCACGACCCGGCTGCTGGACATCCGGGTCAACGTCGGCCGCACCGGCCGCGTGACGCCGTTCGCGGTCATGGAGCCGGTCAAGGTCAGCGGCTCGACCGTGGACCGGGCCACGCTGCACAACGCCGACGAGGTGGCCCGCAAGGGCGTGCTGATCGGCGACATGGTGGTGCTGCGCAAGGCGGGCGACGTGATTCCCGAGGTGGTCAGCCCGGTCGCGGACCTGCGTTCCGGCTCGGAGCACGCGTTCGAGTTCCCGACGCACTGCCCGGAGTGCGGGACCGCGCTGGTTCGGGAGGGTGGCGGGGAGGGCGGGAAAATCAGCGTGGACTGGCGCTGCCCGAACGCCCGGTCCTGCCCGGCCCAGCTCCGCGAGCGCGTGTTCCACCTGGCCTCGCGCGGCGCGCTGGACATCGAGGTGCTCGGGTACGAGGCGGGCATGGCGCTGCTGGACGACGGCCTGGTCGCCGACGAGGGCGACGTGTTCTCGCTGACCGAGGAGAAGCTGGCCGGCTCCGCGTTCTTCGTCAACAAGCAGGGCGGGCTGACCGTGAACGCGGTCAAGCTGCTGCGCAACCTCGAGGAGGCCAGGCGGCGGCCGCTGTGGCGGATCCTGGTCGCGCTCTCGATCCGGCACGTCGGGCCGACCGCGGCCCGCGCCCTGGCCAGCGCGTTCGGCTCGGTCGACGCGATCGCCGCGGCCTCGCCCGAGGACCTCGTCGAGGTCGATGACGTGGGCCCGACGATCGCGGCCTCGATCCGGGACTGGTTCGAGGTGGACTGGCACGCGGCGATCGTGGACAAGTGGCGCGCGGCGGGGGTGCAATTGTCTCAAGCGGGGCTCGGCGTGGCGGCGGGCGGGCCCGCGGGCGACGGGCCCGCGGCCGGGCCGCTCAGCGGGATCACCGTGGTGCTGACCGGCACGCTGGCCGGGCGCACCAGGGACGAGGCCGCCGAGGAGATCGTCCGCCAGGGCGGGAAGGTGGCCGGTTCGGTGTCGAAGAAGACCGACTTCGTGGTGGCCGGGGCCAATGCGGGGTCCAAGTACGACCGCGCGGTCGCCCTGGGCATCCCGGTGCTGGACGAGGACGGGCTGGGGGTGCTGCTCGACCGGGGGCCGGCCGCGGCGCAGGATTCCGCCTCCCCCGACTCGCCCGATAGCCGTGCCTGACGCGCCGGCGTGAGGCACGCTGTTAGGGACAACTGCGTGAAGTGAGGTGTCTGATACGGAGTGCCAGCCAGGACGCCAGCCCGTAAGTGAACAGTAGCCGGATGACTACGGCCCGACGTGTTGTAACGGATAGTATGCAATTGGCTTCGGGAAGTACGATTTTCGCCGTACCCTTTTGCAGAGCGCGGAGGGAACCCCGGCGCAATCGATTGCACCGATGAGGACACCCATGAAGGATCCGAACGACACCAGGGACACCGGCCCGCGGGCCGGATCGCCGCTGTGGATCCACATGACCGCGGTGATCGTGGCTGGCGCGGGCGTCTTCGCCTGGGCCATGACCCGCCTGTCCGGGCTCGAGGAGCTGCTCCGGCACCCGCTGTTCTGGGTCATCGCGGCGCTGGTGGTGGTCGGCGAGATGCGGCCGATCGTCACCCCGGGCCGGTCCGGCCTGGAATCCCCGGTCGCGTCGCTCACGTTCGGGCTCGCGGCGCTGCTGTACTGGGGGTTCCCGGTGGCCGTGCTGCTGCGCGCCGTCTCGTCCCTGGCCGTGGGGCTGGCCCAGCGCAAGGCGCCGCACCGGTGCGCGTTCAACGCCGCCCAGACCACGCTGAGCACGGCCGCCGCCGCCCTGGCGCTGGCCGTCACCGGGATCAGCCCGGCGCCGGACCGGCCGTTCGTGCCGGCCGGGGCGGACCTGCCCAGCGTGCTGCTGGCCGGGGCGGCCGGCTTCGCGGTGAACTTCTTGCTCGTCGGCACGGCCGTGGCGCTGCACTCGCGCGCCCCGCTGCTGCGCAGCCTGCGCGTGGCGCTGCCGTTCCAGGCGCTGGTCAACCTGGTGCTGATCGCGGCCGCGCCGCTGGTCGCCGTGGTGATGGCGGCCGATTCCGCCTGGCTGGTGCTGCTGTTCGCGTTCCCGCTCGCCGCCCTCTACATGAACGCCGCCATGTCGGTGCAGCGCGAGCACCAGGCCCATCACGATGAGCTGACCGGCCTGTCCAACCGCAAGCTGCTGATCCGGCAGACCGCCGAGGCCCTGTCCGACGCGGCCAGATCGGGGACCAAGGCCGGGTTCCTGCTGCTGGACCTGGACCGCTTCAAAGAGGTCAACGACACGCTCGGTCACCCGGTGGGCGACCGGCTGCTGCGTATCGTCGCGCACCGGCTCACCCACAGCGTGCGCCCCGGCGACCTGGTGGCGCGCCTGGGCGGCGACGAGTTCGCCGTCCTGCTCCCGTCGGTCCGGGAGGTCGGCGCGGCCCGCGAGGTGGCCGCCCGGCTGCGCGCGGCGGTGTCCGAGCCGATCCGGCTCGAGGGCATGTCGTTCGACATCGAGGCCAGCGTGGGCATCGCGCTGTACCCGGACGACGCCACCGGCTTCGAGCTGCTGATGCAGCACGCCGACGTGGCGATGTACCTGGCCAAGGAGCGCCGCAGCGGGGTGGAGCGCTACGTGGCCGACTCCGACCGCAACTCCCCGGCCCGGCTGGCGCTGCTCGGCGACCTGCGGCGGGGCATCGACCGCGACGAGCTCGAGCTGCACTACCAGCCGAAGGTGATCCTGGAGAGCGGCCGGACGGCCGGGATGGAGGCGCTGGTCCGCTGGCAGCACCCGGTCCGCGGGCTGATGGCGCCGGAGGAGTTCATCCCGCTGGTCGAGCAGTCGTACCTGATGCGCGACCTCACGTTCCAGGTGGTGGAGCGGACGCTGGCCCAGGCCGCCGCCTGGCGCCAGGACGGCCTCGTGGTCCAGGTGTCGCTGAACGTGGCCGCGCGCGACCTGCTCGACGCCGGCCTGGCCGAGACCATCGGCCGCGGCCTGGCGCGCTACGACCTGCCGCCCGAGGCGCTGCTGCTGGAGATCAACGAGCGGGTGCTGACCAGCGAGCCCGCGTACGCCGTCACGGCGGTGGAGGCGCTGTCCGCGCTGGGCGTGGCGCTCAGCTTGGACGACTTCGGCACCGGCTACTCGTCCTTGGTCCGGCTTAAGCGGCTGCCGGTGAGCGAGGTCAAGATCGACTCCTCGTTCATCGGCCGGCTGCTCGATTCGGCCGATGACGAGGTGATCGTCCAGTCCATCGTGGACCTGGTCCGGGCGCTGGACATCGACTCGGTGGCCGAGGGCGTCGAGTCGGCGGAGGTCGCGGCGGCGCTGCGGATCATGGGTTGCAAGGCCGCCCAGGGCTGGTACTTCAGCAAGCCGCTCAACGCGGCGTCGGCCACCGCGTGGCTGTTCGAGCACGGCGTGCAGGTCAAGCAGCCGGCTCCGCTCCCGTCCGGCCGCGGCGCGGTGGGCCAGGACCTGGTCCTGCCCGCGGTGGCGGTGCCCGCTCCGGGCGTGCCGTCGGCCCGCCCGGTCCCGGCCTCGGACGGCGCCTCGGCGGTCGGTCCGGTCGGTCCGGTCGGTCCGGTCGGTCCGGTCGAGCCGGTCCCGCCGGTCGGCTCGCGATCGGGAGGCGGGCGTTCGGCCGGCCAGCGCCCGGGAGGCGGGCGCTCGGCGGGTCAGCGGTCAGGCGGCTCGCGGTCGGCCCACCAGGCTCAGGCCCGTGCCCGGGCCCGGGCCCAGGCCCCAGCCGGGCCGCCGGCCGCCCAGCCGCCGACGGTGCAGCCGTCGGTGATCGAGCCGCCGGTGATCCAGCCGCCGGTGATCCAGCCGCCGGTGATCGAGCCGCCGGTGATCCAGCCGCCGGGGGTGCAGGCCCCGGCCGCCCAGCCGCCGGCCGGGCCGCCCGAGGCACACCCGGTCCCGCCGGCCGGCCTGCCGTCCTTATGGTGGCAGGCGGTTAATGGAGTCGGCCCGCCTCTGCGGGATCGATAGTCTTGGGCGCATGCCCATCACAAGGGACGAGGTCGCCCATCTGGCCCGGCTGTCGCGGCTGGCCCTCAACGAGCAGGAGCTCGAGCACTTCGCCGGCCAGCTGGACGTGATCATCGCGGCGGTGGCCCGGGTGCAGGAGGTCGCCGCCGAGGGAATCCCGCCGACCACGCACGCGCTGCCGGTCTCGAACGTGTTCCGCGACGACGTGATCGTGCCGCCGATCGGCGCGGACGCCGCGCTCGACCAGGCGCCAGCCGCCGAGCAGGAACGCTTCCGCGTGCCCCGGATCCTGGCCGAGGACTGAGCCATGCCCGACACCGAACTGACCAGGATGACCGCGGCCGGGCTGGCCGCGGCCATCGCGGCGGGCGAGACCTCGGCAGTCGACGTCGTCCAGGCGCATCTCGACCGGATCAGCGCCGTGGACGAGCGGGTCCGGGCGTTCCTGCACGTGGCGCCGGAGGCCGCGCTGGCCGCGGCGCGGGCCGTCGACGACCGGCGCGCCGCGGGCGAGCCACTCGGCCCGCTGGCCGGCGTGCCGCTGGCGCTCAAGGACGTCTTCACCACCACCGACATGCCGACCACCTGCGGATCGCGGATCCTCGAGGGCTGGCGCCCGCCGTACGACGCGACGATCACCCGGCGGCTGCGCGACGGCGGGGTGGTGATCCTCGGCAAGTCGAACATGGACGAGTTCGCGATGGGGTCATCGACCGAGAACTCGGCGTTCGGGCCGTCGCACAACCCGTGGGACCTGAGCCGGGTGCCGGGCGGCTCGTCCGGCGGCTCGTCGGCCGCGGTCACCGCGTTCGAGGCGCCGCTCGGCGTCGGCACCGACACCGGCGGCTCGATCCGCCAGCCGGCCGCCGTCTGCGGCATCGTCGGGGCCAAGCCGACCTACGGCGGGTCCTCCCGGTACGGCGTGGTCGCGTTCGCCTCGTCGCTGGACACCCCGGGCCCGCTGGCGCGCACCGTGCTCGACGCGGCGCTGCTGCACCAGGTCATGTCCGGACATGACCCGTGCGACTCGACCTCGGTGGACGCGCCGGTGCCGCCGGTCGTGGCCGCGGCCCGGCAGGCGGACGTGAGCGGCCTGCGGGTCGGCGTGGTGACCGAGCTCAGCGGCCAGGGCTACCAGCCCGGCGTGCTGGCCCGGTTCGGCGAGGCGGTGGAGCTGCTGGAGTCCCTGGGCGCCAAGATCGCCGAGGTCTCGTGCCCGCATTTCTCGTACGCGCTGCCCGCGTACTACCTGATCGCGCCCAGCGAGTGCTCGTCCAACCTGGCCCGTTTCGACGGGATGCGCTATGGCCTGCGGGTCGGCGACGACGGCACCCGCAGCGCCGAGGAGGTCATGGCGCTGACCCGCGCGGCCGGCTTCGGCGCCGAGGTCAAGCGCCGGATCATGCTGGGCACCTACGCCCTGTCCAGCGGCTACTACGACGCCTACTACGGCAAGGCGCAGCAGGTGCGCACGCTGATCATCCGCGACTTCGAGGCCGCCTTCGAGCAGGTGGACGTGCTGATCTCGCCGACCACGCCCACGACCGCGTTCCCGATCGGTGAGCGCGTCGACGACCCCATAGCCATGTACCTCGCCGACCTCTGCACGATCCCGTCCGACCTGGCCGGCAACGCCGCCCTGTCGGTCCCGTGCGGGCTGGCCCCCGAGGACGGCCTCCCGGTCGGCCTGCAGATCATGGCGCCGGCGCTGGCCGACGACCGGATGTACCGGGTCGGCGCGGCCGTGGAGGCCGCGCTCGACGGGCGCCGGGGGTACCCGCTGCTCGATGACGCGAAGGGGCTCAGCGATGACTGAATCCGGCACGCTCGTCCCCTACGACGAGGCGATCTCCCGGTACGAGCCGGTGATCGGGCTGGAGACGCACGTCGAGCTCGGCACGACGACCAAGATGTTCTGCGGCTCGCCGGCGGCGTTCGGCGCGGATCCCAACGCCTCGGTCTGCCCGGTGTGCCTCGGCCTGCCCGGCTCGCTCCCGGTGATCAACCGCACCGCGATCGAGTACACGATCAAGATCGGCCTGGCGCTGAACTGCTCCATCGCCTCCTGGTGCCGGTTCGCCCGGAAGAACTACTTCTATCCGGACATGCCGAAGAACTTCCAGATCTCCCAGTACGACGAGCCGCTGTGCACGGACGGCTGGCTGGACGTCACGGTCGGCGACAGCCAGGTGCGGATCGGCATCGAGCGCGTCCACCTGGAGGAGGACACCGGCAAGTCGCTGCACGTCGGCGGGGCCACCGGGCGGATCCACGGCGCGGACTACTCGCTGGTCGACTACAACCGGGCCGGCATCCCGCTGGTCGAGGTGGTCACCAAGCCGGTGCCGGGCACCGGCGCGCTCGCGCCCGTCGTGGCCCGCGCCTACGTCACCGAGCTGCGCGACCTGCTGCGCGCCCTGGGCGTCTCCGACGTCCGGATGGAGGAGGGCTCGCTGCGCTGCGACGTGAACACCTCGCTGGCGCGCCGCGGCTCGGCTACCTGGGGCACGAGGACCGAGACCAAGAACGTCAACTCGCTGCGCTCGGTCGAGCGCGCCGTCCGGTTCGAGATCGAGCGGCAGGCGGGGGTCCTCGACGCCGGTGGCCGGGTCGTCCAGGAGACGCGGCACTTCCAGGAGGAGAGCGGGACCACGACCCCGGGCCGCAGCAAAGAGGAGGCGCAGGACTACCGGTACTTCCCGGAGCCGGACCTGGTGCCGCTCGCGCCCTCGCGTGAATGGGTGGAGGAGCTGCGCGCGTCGCTGCCCGAGCTTCCGGTCGCCCGCCGGGCCCGGCTGCAGAAAGAGTGGGGCCTGTCCGACCTGGACATGACCGCGATGCGCAACGCGGGCGCGCTCGACCTCGTGGCCGAGACCGTGGCGGCCGGCGCCGGGCCGGCCGAGGCCCGCAACTGGTGGCTGGGCGAGCTGTCCCGCCGGGCCAACGAGTCCGGCGTCGAGCTGGCCGCGCTGCCGGTCACCCCGGCCCAGGTGGCCCGGGTCGTCGCGCTGGTCGCGTCCGGCGAGCTCAACGACCGGCTGGCCCGCCAGGTGCTGGACGGCGTGCTCGCGGGCGAGGGCTCGCCCGACGACGTCGTCGCCGCCCGCGGCCTGGCCGTGGTGAGCGACGACGCGGCGCTGCTGGCCGCGGTCGACCAGGCGATCGCCGCCCACGCCGACGTCGCGGACAAGGTCCGCTCCGGCAAGACGGCCGCCGCCGGGGCGCTGGTCGGCGCCGTGATGCGGGAGACCGGCGGCCGGGCCGACGCCGCCCGCGCCCACGAGCTGATCCTGCAGCGCCTCGCCCCCTCCTGACTGCACCGCGGCGCCCAGACCACCCCGCCCGGCCGCCCCCCCCCCGGGGGCCCCCCCCCCCCCCCCCCCGCCCCCGCCCCCCCCCCCCCCCCCCCGCCCGGCCCCGCCCCCCCGGCCCCGCGGCGCGCGGGGCCGCCCGCCCGCCCGGGCCCCCCGCCCCGGCCCCGCCCCCGGCGCCATGATTGTGAATGTGGGTCACACCTGACTGCACCAGATTCGCATTGATCCATGGGAGGGCGCGGGGTGGCGCCCGGGTAGACTGGATTCGTGACGTCGCACCTGCGCCCGGTGATGATGCCCCGCTAGCGGGGCCACTTCACGCTGCCAGGACGACGTCCGACACGAGGCCCCCGCGGGGGCCTCGATTCATGTCCGGGGTCGGAGCCCCCGCCATCTCCCGGAGGTTCCGATGACCGCCCAGCCGAACCCGAAGCGCGTCTACCTCAGCACCACGATCCCGTACGTCAACGCCCGCGCCCACCTCGGCCACGCGCTCGAGCTGGTCCAGGCCGACGTGCTGGCCCGGCACCACCGCCAGGCCGGCGACCAGGTGCGGTTCCAGACCGGCACCGACGACAACTCATTGAAGAGCGTGCTCGCCGCCGAGGCCGAGGGCGTCAGCACGGCCGCGTTCGTCGACCGCAACGCCGCCGCCTTCGCCGCGCTGCGCGGGCCGCTGGCGCTGTCGTTCGACGACTTCATCCGCACCGGCAGCGACCCGCGGCACCGGCCGGCCGTGGAGCGGCTCTGGCACGCCTGCGCGGCGGCGGGCGACCTCTACCTGAGGCAGTACGAGGGCCGGTACTGCGTCGGCTGCGAGCAGTTCTACCGGCCCGCCGAGCTGCCCGGCGGCGTCTGCCCCGAGCACGGCACCCGGCCCGAGCTGGTTGCGGAGAAGAACTGGTTCTTCCGGCTGTCCCGGTACGCCGGCCAGCTGCACGACCTGATCAGCTCGGGCCGGCTCAGGATCGAGCCCGCGGCGCGGCGCAACGAGGTGCTCGGCTTCATCGAGGGCGGGCTCGAGGACTTCAGCGCGTCGCGGTCGACCGCGCGTGCCCGGGGCTGGGGCATCCCGGTTCCCGGCGACCCCGGCCAGGTGATCTACGTCTGGTGGGACGCGCTCGACAACTACATCAGCGCGCTGGGCTACGGCACCGGCTCGCAGGACTACCGGCGCTGGTGGGCCGGTGCCGACCGGCGGGTGCACGTGGTCGGCAAGGGCGTGCTGCGCTTCCACGCCGTGTTCTGGCCGGCGATCCTGCTGTCGGCGGGGCAGCCGCTGCCGACCGACATCCTGGTGCACGACTACCTGACGCTCGACGGCAGCAAGATCAGTAAGTCGCGGGCCGGCGGGCCGGGCGGGCCGGGCGCCGCGCAGAACGCGGATCCCGTCGCCCTGGCCGCCCGCTACGGCACCGATGCCCTGCGCTGGTGGCTGCTGCGCGAGGTGCCGCGCGTCGGCGACGTCGACTTCACGGCGGCCAGGCTGACCGCGCGGGCCAACGGCGAGCTCGCCAACGACCTCGGCAACCTGATCAGCCGCGTGGTCACGCTGGTGCACCGGCACCGTCAGGGCCGGGTCCCGCGCCCGGCCGCCTGCCCGGCCGCGGACGGACGAGCACTCATTGACGTTCGTGATCATGTGTCTGAACGCGCCGCCGCGGGGTTGGCCGGGTACGACATCCGCGCGGCGACGGCGGCGATCTGGCGGCTGGTCGAGGAGGCCAATCGTTACGTCGAGCGAGCCGAGCCGTGGCAGCTGGCCCGCGCCGAGCGCAGCGGCGAGCCGGGTGCGGGCGAGGCGCTGGACGGGTGCCTGGCGCTGCTCGTCGGCACCTGCGCGCGGCTCGGCCGCGAGCTGGCGCCGTTCGTTCCCGGACTCGCCGCGCGCATCGCGGCCGCGTGCGACGACTCGGCCGGGCAGTTGCCCCCGGCCGGCCCGGTCTTCCCGCGCCTGGAGCCCGCGCCTACTGGGCCGTGAAGCCGCCGTCGATGGCCAGGGCCGCGCCGGTGACGAACGCCGACTCGTCGCTGAGCAGGAACGCCACGAACGCGGCGACCTCGTCCGGCCCGGCCACCCGGCCGGTGGGATTCGGCGCCGGGCCCGCGAGCTCGCCGTCCGGCGGCGCGCCCAGCAGGTCCCGGTACAGCGGGGTGTCGACGTTGCCGGTGACCAGCGCGTTGACCCGCAGGCCGCGGGCCGCGCCCTCCAGCGCCGCGGACCGGGTCAGCCCGACCACGCCGTGCTTGGCGGCCACGTAGCCGGACATGCCGCCGATCCCGCGGACGCCGCCGATCGACGCGTTGTTCACGATCGAGCCGCGGCCCGCCGAGTCCAGCATGGCCGGGATCTCGTACTTGAGGCTGTAGAAGACGCTGGTCAGGTTCTGCGCCAGGTCAGCGTGCCAGGACGCGCTGTCTCTGGCCTCGGCCGGTCCCGAGCCGTTGACGCCGCCGACGTTGTTGAACGCTCCATCCAGCCGGCCGAACTCGGCCACCGCCGCCGCGACCAGCCGGTCCGCATCGGCCTCCACGGTCATGTCGGCGGCGACGAACAGGGCGCGGCCGCCGTCGTCGCACAGCTGCGCCGCGGCCCGCTCGCCCACATTGCGGCGCCGTCCGGCGATCACCACCGCGGCACCGTCGGCGGCCGCCCGGCGGGCCACCGCCCGGCCGATGCCGGTCGACCCCCCCGTGACCAGAACAACCTTCGATTCCAGGCGGCCGACCATGGTCCGATCGTAGAGGGCGGCGGCGGTCAGCTCACGTCGTCCGGGCCGTCCGGCGGGTACAGCGGCGACTGGCCGCCCGGCGGGCGGATCTGGCCGAACCGCTGCTCGTACAGGGTCAGGTTCTCGTTGATGGTCCTGATGATGTCGAACACGGCGGTCGGCGGCACCCTGACCCTGGCCACCAGCCGGTGCGGCGCCCTGATCACGTCCTCGCCCTCCTCGGTCCGGGCCGGCTGCGGCGGCTCGCTGCTGACCAGGAAGTCGAACGTGAACTCGTGCCCCGTGTGCCAGATGGCGAGGGCGTTGGCGTAGGAACCCGCCTCCAGGGCGGGCTCGGCGTGGGTTTCGAAGACCATGCGGGGCTTGGCAGGCGGTTCGCTCACCTCAGCACGGTACCGTTGCCCGCGGTGCGGAAACCTGGGCCCAGAAGTCCTCTACCCACTGGATTTCGTCGCCTAGCAGGCCCGACGTCGCTCACCCGGAAGCATCTCGCCACTGTGGTCGTCAGAGTGACTGAAGTTGTCTCCCGGTGTACGCACTTCCTCAATCGAGTCGTGACCTTGCGCACGTACAGTGAAGGCACATCGCTGATTGCGAGACCGCGTCCAGTACGCCGGCGATCCCCGCAACGCCTGGCGCTACGGGAATCACGTATCGGTGATCACGAGTCGCAGTGCCGCTCCTCGTGATGGGACGCGTGCCCCGGCTGGCCTCAGTGGCCGGCACAGGCTCCATGGTGGCCCATGGACGCGGTAATAAAAGGAGGCCCCTGGTGCGGTCGGATGGATCCGGCGGCGCGCGATGAGCCTGGCCATCCTGGCCGGAGTGGCCGAGGCTCTGGTGGCGGTCGCAGCGGCGGTCGCGCTATGGCGCGAGTCGACCCGCCGCGAGGGCTCCGCCCGCAATCCCTACCGGGCCCTGGCCGGAGCGGCGCTGCTCTGGGGAGCCGGCTTCGTCGCGCAGGACGGCATGCCGGCCACCGGCACCGGGACCTCGGTGACCTTTGGCGACCTGCTCACCCTGCTGGCGCTGCCGGTGCTGGCCTTCGGCGTGTTCGGCCTGGCGCAGGCCAGCCGGGATCCGGGCCATGACGCCCCGGCCGAGGCGGGCATCCAGGCCCGCAGCGCCGTCGCCTGGGTGGCCGACGCCTGCCTTCTGGCCACCGCCCTGTTCATCATCGACTGGGCGGCGCTGCTGGGTTCGGACTACCGCAGGATCGGCGAGTCGGCCGGGGCGTTCGCGCAGCAGGCCATCCATCCGATAGCCGACCTGATCGCGCTCGGGGTGCTGCTGGCCATGGCCATGCGGGCCGGACGGGCCGGACTGGCTCCGTACCTGGCGCTGGCCGTCGTGACGCTGGGCGCCTCGCTATCGGTCGGGGCCAGGATCAGCGGAACGCGGCCCGGGGTCTGGGCGGTGATCGTGCTGCTCGCCGGGTTCTGCCTGCTGGGGGCGGCGGCCCGGCCCGGGGCTGCCGGGCCGGCCCTGCGACGGCGGCGGCCGGACTGGCTGGAGCCGGTCGGGCTGCCCGGCGCGACACTGGTCGCCGCGATCACGGCCGCCGTCGCGGCGCTGGTGGGCGTCGCCTGGGCGCTGAACGGCGGGTCGTTTGCCGAGCCGGCGGTCGTGGTCTGCGCGGGAATCGCCGCGCTCGCGCTCGTGGCCCGGATCACCGACCTGCTGCGGCAGGAGCGAACGGCGGCGGCTATCTCCGAGGAGTCGGAGCACAGGTTCCGCGAGCTTGCCGACCGCACCAGCGACGTCGTGCTGATCTGCGATCGCGACGGGATCATCAGGTACGCCAGCCCGGCCGTGGGCGAGTACGGCTATACCGCGGCCGACCTCCAGGGCCGGTCGCTGTCCGAGCTCATCCACCCGGAAGACCGGGCGGCGGGCGCCAGGACCGTCCGCGCCGCCGGTGCCGGCCGGGACCCGGGCCGGTTCCCGGTCCGGGTGCGGTCGGCCGACGGCACCTGGCGCCACGTCGAGTCCACGGTGTCCCGCTACCGCGAGGTGAACACCCCGGGCCAGCTGCTTATCACCGCGCGCGACGTCAGCGACCAGGTGGCGCTGCGCCGCCAGGTGACCTACCTGACCTACCACGACGGGCTCACCGGCCTGCCGAACCGGACCTACGTGGAGGACCGGGCCAAGGACGCGCTGGACCGGGCCGCCGCCGAGTCCGACCGGCCCCCGGCGCAGACCGGGGCGATCTTCATCGACCTGGACGGGTTCACCGGGGTCAACGACTCCGTCGGGCACGGCGCGGGTGACCTCCTGCTCGCTCAGGCCGCCCGCCGCCTGCGCGCCGCGGTGCCGCCGCAAGACACGGTGGCGCGCTGGGGCGGCGACGAGTTCGCGATACTCGTGGAGAGCGCCGCGAGCGCGCCGGAGATCGTCGACATCGCCGAGCGCCTGGCCGGGGTCATCGCCGCCGAGCCGTTCCAGGTGGCCGATCGCGAGATCTCGCTCACGGCCAGCATCGGCGTGGCCCTGGCCGGCGGGGGAGCGCTCGGGCACCTGCTGCGCAACGCCGACGTGGCCATGTCACGGGCCAAGGAGCTGGGCGGCGGCCGGGTGGAGGTCTTCGCCGCGCACATGCACGCCGACGTGTTGCGCAGGCTGGAGATGGCCAGCGACCTGCGGGCGGCGGTCACCGGGGGCAAGCTCGAGCTGGAATACCAGCCCGTGGTCGACTTCTCCACGTCCCAGGTCATCGGGGTGGAGGCACTGGTGCGCTGGTCCCGCGGCGGCCAGCCGGTCCCGCCCGCCGAGTTCCTCGGCGTCGCCGAGGACTCCGGCCTGGTCGTGCCGCTCGGCGAGCAGGTGCTGCGCGAGGCGTGCGCACAGGTCGCGGCGTGGCGCGGCGCCGGGCTGGACATCGGCGTCTCGGTGAACTTCTCGCTGCGGCAGGTCACGGCGGCCGGGTTCGCCGCCTCCGTGCTGACCGCGCTGGACGAGTCCGGCCTGCCCCCGGGCACGCTGACCCTGGAGGTCGCCGAACGCGTTCTGATCGAGGGCGCCGGGCCGATGGCCGAGGGCCTGGCCGAGCTGCGGCGCCACGGCGTCCGGCTGGCCATCGACGACTTCGGCACCGGGTACGCATCTCTCGCCTACCTCAAGCAGCTGTCGGTGGATGTCATCAAGATCGACCCGTCGTTCGTGGCCGGGCTCGGCGACGACGCTACCCTGGCCATGCTGACCCGGACGATCATTCAGGTGGGGCACGATCTCGGCATCGAGGTGGTGGCCGAGGGGATCGAACGGCCGGAGCACCTCGATCTGCTGCGGGAGATGGGCTGCGGGCTCGGCCAGGGGTACCTGATCGCCAAGCCCACGAACGCGTCCGGCATCGAGGCCCTGGTCCGGAGCGGCTGGCCCGGCGCCCAGGTGACGGCCCAGCCCCCCAGTTCCGGGGGGCCGGTGCTGGCACCCGGCGAGGAGCCGGCGCCGATGGTGGCACCGGCCAAATGACCCGCGCGCGGGCATCCGCTCCCGGCCCGTCGTTATGTGAATGCCTTCACAAGCATCGTCTAGACTGTGGGGCCTCTGAACGCCGCCGGGAGGGCTAACGTGTCCGCGCCGATCGTCCTAATCGCCGAAGAGCTGTCACCGGCCGGGATCGCCCAGCTTGAGTCCGGTTTCGATATCCGCTACGCGGACGGCGCCGACCGCGCGCAGTTGCTGCCAGCGCTCGCCGAGGCCGATGCGGTGATCATCAGGAGCGCCACGAGGATCGACGCCGAGGCGCTCGAGCACGCGCCCAGGCTGCGGGTGGTGGCCCGGGCCGGGATCGGCCTGGACAACGTCGACGTCGACGCGGCGACCCGGGCCGGCGTGATGGTCGTCAACGCCCCCACGTCGAACATCGTGAGCGCCGCCGAGCATGCGATCGCGCTGCTGCTCGCGCTGGCCCGGAACGTGCCGCAGGCCATGGACTCGCTGCGGTCGGGGCAGTGGAAGCGGGCCGCGTTCACCGGCGTCGAGCTGCAGGGCAAGGTGGCCGGCCTGCTCGGCCTGGGCAAGATCGGGGTCCTGGTCGCCCAGCGGCTCTCCGCCTTCGGCATGACCGTGATCGCCTACGACCCGTACGTGGCGGCGGCGCGGGCCGCGCAGCTTGGCGTGCACCTGGTGAGCCTGGAGGAGTTGCTCGCCGAGTCCGACATCATCAGCGTGCACCTGCCGAAGACCGCCGAGACGGTCGGGATCATCGCGGACCGGCAGCTGCACATGGTCAAGCCGGGCGTGCTGATCGTCAACGCCGCCCGCGGCGGCATCGTGGACGAGGCCGCGCTGGCCAGCGCGCTGGCCGACGGGCGCGTGGCCGGGGCCGCGCTTGACGTGTACGCCGCCGAGCCGTGCACGGACAGCCCGCTGCTGCGCATGCCCAATGTGGTGGTCACCCCGCATCTGGGGGCGAGCACGCATGAGGCCCAGGAGAAGGCGGGCACCCAGGTGGCCCGGTCGGTCCGGCTCGCCCTGGCCGGCGAATTCGTGCCCGACGCGGTCAACGTCCAGGGCGGCTCCGTGGACGAGACGATCCGGCCGGGGCTGCCGCTGGCCGAGAAGCTCGGCCGCATCTTCACCGCCGTGGCGGGCGGTATCGCGGCGAGGATCGAGGTCGAGGTCCGGGGCGAGATCGCCGGCCTGGACGTCAGCGTGCTGCAGCTGGCCGCGCTCAAGGGCGTGTTCAGCGACATCGTCGAGGACGCGGTCACCTACGTCAACGCGCCGCTGCTGGCCGCCGACCGCGGCGTACAGGTCAGCCTGGCGACCGACAAGGAGAGCCCGGACTGGCGCAACGTGGTAACCCTGCGCGGCGCCCTGCCCGACGGCCAGGTCGTGTCGGTCGGCGGGACGCTGACCGGAGAGCGCCAGGTCGAGAAGCTCGTCGACGTCAACGGCTATGACATGGAGATCGCGCCGGCCGAGCACATGGTGTTCTTCACCTACTCCGACCGGCCGGGCGTGGTCGGCATCGTGGGCAAGATCCTCGGGGACCGGGGCATCAACATCGCCGGCATGCAGGTGTGCCGGGACGCCAGGGGCGGGCAGGCCCTGATCGTCCTGACCGTCGACTCGGCGCTGCCCGCTCCCGTGCTCGACGAGATCACGTCGTCGATCGGCGCGGTGTTCGGCCGCGCCGTGGACCTGGACGGCCGCTGACCTCGGCCGGCATTGCGGCCTGTCGCAGGCCGCGCCCCGGTTATGCGCCGATGACGTCCCCGAGGTTCGACTAAGCTGCGAATCCTGGCGCGGTTCCCGATATCGGCACCGCGATGTGCGGGGTGACGTGACGTACGGGCCGACAACGGCGTCGGACCGGTGAGAGAGGAGCCTGGTATGACGGCCGGCAGCGACAGCGAGATCGAATTCGGGCTCCACCCGACGAGCGCGCCGGTACCGGCCGCGGAGCGGGAACGG
>Ga0335072_10003960_pt1 | contig 22155 bp, 18 predicted proteins | sample Lox_Sample_21_FD_206725 | JGI IMG/M metagenome (GOLD analysis project Ga0335072, IMG submission 206725) | Soil microbial communities from Loxahatchee National Wildlife Refuge, Florida, United States - Lox_Sample_2.1 | ecosystem: Environmental > Terrestrial > Soil > Wetlands | place: USA...
ATCCTCACCCACGTGGACCGGCTCCGCACCGGCCTGCGTCCGGATGCGGTCGTCCGCCCCCAGGTCCCCCGCCCGCTGCCGGGGTCGACCGCCCGTACCCTGCGGCGCTCGCTGTTCCAGCGCGAGCGGCTGCGGCCCGAGCGGCTCCGGCCCGGGCGGCTGCGGCCCGAGCGGGCCGGACAGGAGCGCGCGCAGCGCGACCGCGTCCGGCGTGAGCGGGGACACCGGGTCCGCGTCAGGCGGCGCAGGGACCCGGCGGGCGGACGCTGACCATGGCGCCGCGCTGACCGGAGCCCCTGTCGAGGCTGCCGGTCGAAGCAGCGCCGGCCTACTGGCCCCCGCCAAGCCGTGCGATGGCCGGTGACGCTAGTTCGTGCGGGAGCGGATCTCCGCCCAGAGCGCTCGGTAGGCCTTCGCCGCCGCACTGTTCGGCGCGAAGACAGGGACGGGGGCGCGCTCCACGGACATCGTCTCGATCACGGACAGCGCAGGAATCGTGGTCTGCGCTACCTCGTACCGCTCGGTGGCGAGCTTCTCCGTGATCTCCCTGTGCAGTTTCTTGCGGCGGTCGACCATCGAGAAAAAGGCCAGGATTTCGGGCCGGTGCCCCTTGAACTCGTCCACGAAGTCAGACAGCTGCTCGAGGGTGCGCACGGACAGCGTCGTCGGGATGAGCGGGACCACGATGACGTCGGCGGCGTGCAGCACGTTCTCGGAGACGAGCGAGACCGACGGCGGGCAGTCGAGGAACACCACATCGTAGTCGGGGGCGAGCGGGGCGAGCAGCCTGCCGAGCGTACGAGCGGGCTTGCCGCCGGGAACGGCGCCGGGTTTCGCATCGCCGGCGTCAAGCAGCAGGTCCATGTTCCGGTAAGTGAAGTCGGCGGGGATCAGGTCGAGGTTGTCGAAATCCGTTCCCTTGATGGCGTCGTCGAGCGGGCGCCTGCCGCTGATGAGCGCTCTTCCGCCGCCTTTGACCTTGGGTTTGACCCGGAACATGAAGCTGGCGGCGCCCTGCGGATCCAGGTCCCACAGCGCGGCGCGGAGCCCGCTCGCTGCCGCCAGGTAGGCCAGGTTGACCGCCGTCGTCGTCTTCCCGACGCCGCCTTTGATGTTATACGTCGCGTATATCCGCATTGATGCGGTACCTCACTCCCGTCCCCCGCAGCAGCGCGGACATCCGCCGCTGTCCCTCCACATCGGCGAACGCGGCGAACCGCCGCTCGAAGTCGGCCCGGGCCGCGCGCTGGCGCGCCGCCAGGCCGGCCGTGACCTCGCCCATCGCGAGCAGCGTAACCGCCGGCACCTCCCCCGCCGTGAGCATCGCGGCGGCGAGGATGCGGATCTCGCCTATCTGCACCTCGGTGTCCTGGAATTCCCCGAGGCAGTCCTGCAGCCGCTTGAGGTCCCCTAGCACCTTGGCGTACGCGTCCTGGTCGTGCAGCGGAGCGAAGAACTCAAGTGCGTACCGCAGTTCCTTGCAGCGCTTGCGCAGGTCATGCAGGCTCTCGGCGGGCGAGTCCTGGGTGATGGCCGCGCCGCGCTTGGCGACCCTGGCGAACGCCACCCGGGTCCTCTCCGCGGCGAGCAGTCCGGCGCTCCCCCCGGGTGCCTTCTGGAATCGCCCGGAACGGGCGCGGCTTGCCCTGGTCCCCTCAGCGCTATCTCGCTGTATCGCGGCGAGCCTTGCGCGCCACTGGCTGCTGAGCGCCCTGAACCTCTCCGAGCGCAGCCCGCGGGCCAGGACCCGGAATTCCTTGCGGCGCCGCTGCTGGAGGTAGGCACGGAACGGCTCGAGGTCGTCCGGCTTCGCCGCGGCGAGACCGCGCGCCGTCTCTTCGAAGTCGAGCAGGTGCACGTCCAGGTCCCTGGTCGGCGTCGTCAGGTCGCCGACCCACTTGAACTCGGCGGCGAAGAACGCTACCTCGCCGGCGGTCAGGCCGGTCAGCGAGTCGCCGAACAGCTTGATCGCGCTCCTGGTCCTCCGCACGCTGACCCGCAGGTCGTGCAGGAACTCTGTGTCGGTGTCACTGAGCACGCCAGGCACGTTCGCGTCCACGGTGTCGAGCAGGCGGAGCAGGATCGTTGCCGCCGCCTCGGCGGCCGGCATGTCCGCCGTGATGTGCGCGTCGACCTTGTTCGAGTAGTCGCCAGGACGGCGGCCGACGGCGCTCAGCGCGTCGGCGAACAGCGACTTGCCGGCCGGCCTGATGCCGGGCACAGCGGCGATCAGGCGGGCGGCGCGGCGTGCCTGGCCCTGGTAGCCGCGGACCTCGGCGACCTCCACCCGGGGCGGGAGCGGCGCCTTCAGTCCTGTGACGAGGGCGGGGCGGCTTAGCAGCAGTCTGGCGACGGTCTTGCCGTCGGAGTTCAGCAGCCGGTAGGCGCGGGTCACCGTGCTGGTGCTGACGACGGGGATCAGGGCGCGGGGTGCGATGAGGCCGCCGATGCGGGCGCCGACGGGTCCGTCCCCCAGGTCGCCGAGCAGGTGCGGCCGTGCCGCCTGCCAGCCCGTCACCGGCTGGGCCGTGTCTTTCCCGGTGCCGCCAGCGCCGGTGCCGGACAGGCGCAGTTCGCTGCCGCCGCGCTGCCCGGGGAAGTACTCCAGCGTCAGGCCGGCCTTGTGCAGCCGCCAGTCGAAGGTGTCGAGCCAGGTCGTCCGCCGCTCGCCGCGGCGGGCGCCGTACCGCTCCGGGACCACTTCGAACTCGGTCCCGAGCGATGTGAGCACGCCGGAAACGACGTCATCCCACGTTTGGGGATCGCCACTGTCGGCAATGAAACCTGCCAGGCTAGGGGTCATCGCGCAACTCCTCTCCCGGCGATGCTTAATTAGCAGTCGATTTAATCATAAATTCACCCGGTTTGGGTAATCATGTTCACTCTGTCTTAACCTTCTATTCACTTTACTGGGTAGCAGAGTTAGTTTCGGCGGTCGTCGGGTGGCTCAAAGTGGCCACCTGTAACCCGTAGCGGCCTGAACGTCGGGCGGGCGGGGCATCCCAGACTGCGTGCCGGGCTTTGTGACGGCCGCCGCGCCGGCGGCCGAGGCGGCCGAGACCGCGTCCCGTGGGGAAATCCCGGCCGCGAGCGCGACCGCAAGTGCGCCCACGAATGTGTCGCCCGCCCCTACGGTGTCGACCGCGCGAACGCGGAAAGCCGCGATCGTTGCCGCTGATTCCTGGTTTTCGCCACCGTAATACGCCGCACCGGCGACGCCGGCGGTGACCACGGCACCGCGGGCGCCGGCCGCGACCAGGCCGGCCGCCGCGTCGGCGGCGTCGGCCAGGCCGCTGACCGGCCTGCCGAGCACGGCCGCGGCCTCGGATTCGTTGACCACCAGCCAGTCCGGGCGTGCCGCGATGAGTTCGGCGGCCCCCGGCGGCGCCGGCGCCAGGTTGAGCACGGTCAGCGGCCGCGGCGCGCCCGTGACGGACGGGGCAAGCGCTGCCAGGATCGCGGGTACCGGAATTTCGGCGCTGATGACAAGAACATCCGCCGTCCCGGCCCTGGCTGCCTGGAGGCTTTCCTCAACCGCGGCGATCTCTGCCGCCCCGACCTCGTGGTTGGCGCCGGGCGCGACGGTGATGATGTTCTCGCCCGACTGGTCGACCGTGATCATGGCGATCCCGGTGGGCACGCCGGGCACAGTGCGGACAGTCTGGCCATCGACTCCCTCGGCGGCGATCGCCGCCCGGAGCGTCCGGCCGAAGTCGTCGTCGCCCACGCAGCCGACCATGCGTACCGTCATGCCCGACGGGACGCCGAGCCGGGCGGCGGCCACGGCCTGGTTGGCGCCCTTCCCGCCGGGGGCGAAGACCGCCCCGCCGCCGAGGACGGTCTCCCCTGGGCCCGGCAGCGCCGGCACTGTGACCGAGATATCCATGTTGAGGCTGCCGAGCACCGTCAGCCGTGCATCGAGATTCACGACCGCACCGTACTCCAGCAATTCCGCAAGGCGGATGACGCCGGCGAAAAAGACTCCCGTCGTCGTTGAGCCGAACCCGAGTGCGGTACGTGATTCCCTATTGAAACGTTATGTGATCGATTGATCACAATACGGCGGGGCCTGGAGATGCGTGAAGGAGTCGGCATGCGCAACGCGGACGGGCTCGATGGACAGTGGTCAGAACTCACCCGGATCCCGCCGGCTTATCGCGGGGTTCCGCGTTCAGGGTCCGCCGACCCGGGTTCCACGGGATCGGATTCTGCCGGATCGGGCTCTGGCGGCACGGGCGCGGCCGGACCGGGATCTGGCGGGCCGGGCGCCACCAGACCGGGCTTTTCCGGACCAGGATCTGGCGGGGCGGGCGCCGCGAGGCTTCGGGCGGGAGGCCGACCGGGATCTGGCGGGATCAGGTACGCACACGGTGGACTGGCGGCGCACGCAGCTCAGGTGAACGCGACTCGTCATGCTCTGCCCGGTGGCGACCTGCCCGGCCAGCATGATGAAGGTCCGGCCGGCCAGCATCGGAGTGGCCTGGCCGGCCGGCGTCATGAAGGTCCGGCCGGCCAGCGCGAGGGCCTGGCCGGCCGTCACCATGAGGGTCTAACCGGCCAGCGCCGTGAGAGTCTGACCAGCCAGCATCATGAAGGTCTGGCCGGCCAGCATCGTGATGGCCTGGCCGGCCGTCACCATGAGGGTCTAACCGGCCAGCATCATCATCATGATGAAAGAGACTCGTTCCGCCTAGCGCGACCGCCCGCCGTGCACGGCGACGCCAGGCGCGGCGGGGCCGGCGAGCACGGCAGGGCCGGCGACCGGGGCGGTGAGCACAGCAAGGGAGGCCGGCCCAGCTGGGAAAGCGGGGACATGGCGGCGGGGGCCTGGCCGCCGGAGCATCGCACCGCAAGACGTCGTAACGACGTCCTGGTCCTGGTCTGCGGCGGCATCGTGGCCGCGGCCGCCTTCGCCGCGGCCTTTGCCGCCTCGGGCGGCGCGGCCAGTCATCCGACGCCCGCCACCGCGATCCCCGCCGTGGTGAGCCAGGCCTGCCCCTCCCCCGCTCCCTGATTAGCCGGCCTGGCTCCGCCTGGTGCCGCAGGGGTCCCTGACTAGGTCGCTGAGGGGATAAGCGGCCCGCTCTCCCGTTCCCTGAGGGTCAAGCGGCCTCCCTCTCCCCGCGCGGCCCGAGCCGCCAAACCTGGAACTGGGCACCCCGCACGGGGACAAGACCGGGACCGCCGCCCGGCAACAGGCGGCAGCGGCAGGAGCGCTAACAAGCACTCAACCGCAACGGTTAAGCGGAGCGGACGGCGGCGTGGGCCCCCTGCCGGGCGGCGTGCCAGGACACCGCGGTCGCGGCCAGCGCGGCAATCGTTGCGGTAAGCATGGCGGCGCGGTCGCCGGAGATGCCCCGCACCGACTCGGCGACGGCCGGCAGCAGCGCGGCACCTACCGCCGCGCCAACCTGGCGGCTGGTGTTGACCACTCCGCCCGCCAGGCCCTGATCGTCGTCGGCAAGCTCGCGGCTGGCCAGCACGATCGAGCCGAACGCGGTTCCCGCGCTGCCCAGGCCGACCAGGATCAGCACCGTCAGCAGCGGACTGTAGCCCGCGGCGGGCAGCCGGGTGAGGAAGGCGAATCCGATCGTCGCGGCCGCGCCCGCGAGCACGAGCACCCAGCGGACGCCGACACGGCCGGCCAGCCTGGGGCCGAACATGCCCATGGTGAAGCCGGCGATCCCTTGTGGCGCGATGATCAGCCCGGTGGCCAGCGGGGACAGGTGCAGGACCTGCTGCATGTAGAGCGAGAGCACGAGCAGTTCGCCGCCGTTCCACACTCCGAGCAGGAAGGCCAGCGTCGCCCCGTTGCGCAGGCCGGGCCGCAACAGCAGGCGCGGCCGGACAAGCGGCGCCGGATGGTGCGTCTCCGCCACGACGAAACACGCGGCCGCGCCGACGGCGACCAACGCCGCGCCAAGGACCAGCGGTGACGTCCAGCCGAGCACATCTCCCTGAGAGATGCCGAAGACCGCGAGCGCGACGGCCGCGGTGATCAGGACCGCGCCGCGAACGTCAAGCCGCCTGCCCCGCGGCAGCGCCGCCGGGGCCGCCGCCCCCCGGGCGGGGCCGGAGCCGGCGGGGAGGGTGAGCACGCGCGGCGCGAGGAAGGCGGCGACGAGGCCGACAGGGACGTTGACAAGGAATACCGCGCGCCAGCTCGTCCACTCCACGAGCACGCCGCCGAGCACCTGACCCGCGACGAAGCCGACCGACGCCATCGACCCGTAGAGCCCGATCGCCCTGGTACGCCGCGGCCCAGGCGGAAAGCTCGTAGTGATCAGTGACAGCGCAGCGGGGGCGACCAGCGCCGCGCCTGCCCCCTGCACGAGGCGCGACGCGACAAGCAGAACGGGGTCGCCTGCGAGGCCGCCGGCCAGGGACGCCAGCGAGAAGACGACGAGGCCGACGATGAAAATACGACGCCGCCCCAGCATGTCGGCGGCGCGACCGCCCAGGATCAGCAGCCCGCTGAAGGAGATCGCGTAGCCGGTGACAACCCATTGCACGGCCGATGTGGTGACGCCGAAATTACGCTCGATAGACGGAAGTGCGATATTCACAATCGTGAAATCAAGCACCACCATAAACGACGCAACCAGGATCAGCGCCAGCTGCAGGCCCGACCGGGCCGACCCGGGGTGCGAAGTGCCCGGATAGGTGGCGTCTGGCGGCAAAGCACCTGAATGCGCGGCGTCCGGGTGAATATCACGCTGCTTGTGGGTAGGAAGAATGGCGGATTCGGGGACGGACGCGCGCTGGGCGGACATGGCACCAATCAGGTACGAGACGGATCGACGCAGGCAGACACCTATTTGCAACTCTGACGATCGACCCGGGCATGCCCCCGCGCAATGTTCCGCTCATCACACCCACCGAACCCACGGCACATCCGAAGAACCAGCAGCACGCCGCAACTGGACGAGAATAGCGACGAGACATATCTTGTTATTAGCGGTAGGACGATCCCCGCCCAGCTGAAGCCACCGGGTCGTCCCGCCCCGGGGGGGACAGATCTATGGAGGTAGCCATGAGCGATTTCGAGAGCCGGATCAAGGGACTGGCCGCACGCCTGTCCGGGTGGTGGAGTTCAAACACCAAGGCCGCCAGGCAGCGGCGGGCCGACCGTACCGCGGGGCTGCGCCGCGAGGCCACGGCACGCGCACAGCAGGCGGCTAGCCGGGTGCACGAGTTCCGCGAAAGCGAGCGCGGGCAGCGGGCCGCGAGCAAGCTGAACGACCTGCGCGCCAGCGACACGGCCAAGCGGGCCGAGGCGGCTTTCAACGACCTGCGTGCCAGCGACGCAGGCAAGAAGGCGGAAAGCGCCCTGGCCGACCTGCGCCAGCGCGAGCCCGTCAAGAAGGCCGAGGAAAGCGCGCGCAAGGTCATGCACGACCTGTTCAGCGGAGGCTCCGGCGGCTCAGCCGCCGACAGCGACCGCTAACCCGCCGCTAACCCCGGCCGAAGACAAGCGAGCCGCCCGGCATTACGGAATGCCGGGCGGCTCGTTCGCCTGGGAGCGCGCCCTCAGGGCAGACCAATATTCGGTTGCCTGGGGCCGTCACCGGATGGGATAGTGCGGTCGAATCAGGTTCGGTGCCGACTCAAGCGGAGCACCTCCGCCCGCAGCCGGCCGTGTGGAAGGGAGGCGTCTGTGATGCCAGCGCCCGTTGCGGGCTTTCTCAGCCCTGTCCTGACCACATCCTGCCTGAGGAGCACCACCAATGCGCGACAGCGCGGACTCCTACGACTACGGAGTCACCCGCCGCGGTAGGAAGCGCGGCACGTTTGACGATGACGCCCCGGCCTACGCTAAGCGCGACCGCCACCTGCCCCGGCTCCAAGCCGAAGACGCCAACGACGCCACCGACGGCTTGCCTGAAGGCGACCGCTGGTCAACCTGGGATCAGTCGACGCCGACCGAGCGCGGCCCCAAGCCCCACCCGAAGTGGCTGGTCACCGACTTGGCAGCGGTCGACCACGAGCTTGGCATCCTCAAGACCGGAAAGGAAGCCGACGTATTTCTCGTCCGCCGCGGCGTGCCGGGAACAGACCGGTCCTGCCTGCTCGCCGCCAAGCGCTACCGGGACGCGACGCACCGGCAGTTCCACCGGGATGCCGGCTACCTGGAAGGCCGCCGGGTCCGTGCGAGCCGGGTCAACCGGGCCGTGGCCAACCGCAGCGACTTCGGCCGGCAGGCGATCGCCGGACAGTGGGCGAGCGCGGAGTTCAACGCCCTGGTGCAGCTCCACAACGCGCGCGTGCCTGTGCCCTACCCGGTCCAGATCCTGGGGACAGAGATCCTGCTCGAGTTCATCGGCGAACCGGACGGCACCGGCGCGCCTCGTCTCGCCGAGACCCGCCCCGGGCCGGCCGAACTCGCCAGCCTCTGGAACCAGCTTGTCCAGGCCACGGCAACGCTGGCCGGCGCCGGCTTCGCCCACGGCGATCTGTCACCCTACAATCTGCTCGTCCACCGGGGGCGGCTGGTGATGATCGACCTGCCGCAGGTGGTGGACGTGGTCTCGCACCCGAATGGCCGCGGTTTCCTCGACCGCGACGCCAAGAACGTCGCCACCTGGTTCGCCCGAGCAGGCCATCCCGACGCGGATCCTGACGCGCTGGCCCGTGTGCTGGCGGAGGAGGCCCGCCTGGCGTGAGCTGATCAGCGTGAGAACCGCGGAAGATCGCCCGCCTGAGCCGTAACGCAAGCGATTCCCGAAGCCGAAGTGCAGGCGGGCCGCCCGGCAGTTACGGGATGCCGGGCGGCTCGCCTGCTTGGGAGCTCCAAAGGCAACGCAAGGTGTCGCCGGAGGAACTCCGCTTCCGGTCCGCCCGCTACGGGGGAGTCACGGGCGGACCGGAAGCCAGGTGATGCGGTTACCTGGTTACTTCACGGTCTGCTTGACGGTGAGCTGGCCGTTGCGCATCATGCCGAGCCGCTGCCCGCGCCGGGCGACGCTGCTGTCGTGGGTGACCATGACCATCGTCAGCCCCGCGTCCTGCCAGAGCTTCTCCAGCAGGCCGATGATCTCGTCCCTGGTGTCCTCGTCGAGGTTGCCCGTTGGCTCGTCGGCGAGCAGCACCTTCGGCTCCTTGACCAGCGCGCGGGCGATCGCTACGCGCTGCTGCTGACCGCCGGACAGCTCAGAGGGCAGGTGCCTGGCCCGGTCGGCGAGCCCGACCGAGGCGAGTGCCTCGGCCGCCCGCGCCTTCCGCGAGGCGTTGCTGACCCCGAGCGGTACCAGCGCCGTCTCGACGTTCTCCTGTGCCGACAGGGTCGGGATCAGGTTGAACGTCTGGAAGATGAACCCGATCGAACTGGCGCGCACCTTGGTCATCGCGCCCTCGCCGAGCCGCGCGAGTTCCCGCCCGTCCAGCTCGATGGAGCCGGAGGTCGGCCGGTCGAGGCCGCCGAGCAGCTGGAGCAGCGTGGACTTCCCGTGCCCGGTCGGTCCCTGGATGGACAGCCACTCGCCGTCCGCGATCTCCACGTTGACACCGCGCAGCGCGTGCACGACGCCCCGGCCCTTGGGGTAGTCCTTGGTGACGTTCGTGAGCGTGTACATGAACTCTGTGCTCTCTTTCCCGGGACCCTGGTCAGGCGACCTTGGACAGTGCCTCGGCGGGGCGCAGCCGCGCCGCCCGCCAGCCGCCGAACCCGCCGGCGATGAGACCGCCGAGGATGGCGAGTACCACCGCGAGGGCGACCGCGCCGATGGTGACCGGCGCGGACAGGTGCACCGCGACCGTGGACGCGGTGTGTCCGGCGTTGCTGAAGGCGCCGCGGAAGCCGTTGGTGCCGCCAGTGCCAGCGGTACCGCCGCTGGGGAAGCCGCCGCCCGTGCCGCCGCCGCCCGTGCCGCCGAAGCCGCCGAACCGCTGCGCGCCCCCCGGGGTGGCGTTGCCTGTCGCGGCGCCGAGTGAGGCGCTAAGCGACCCGGAGAAGTGGTCGACGAGCGCGGCACCCACGAAGCCGAGCCCCACGCCGACCACGCCGCCGATGATGCCGACGGTGATCGACTCGCCGAGCACCTGGCCGACGACACGGCTGGACCGCCAGCCGAGCGCCTTCAGCGTGCCGAACTCACGGACGCGCCGCGTCACCGCGGACATCGTGAGCAGCGTGGCGAGCAGGAACGCCGCGATGAGCACCGCGATCGCCAGCCACTTGCCGAGGCTGTTGGCCAGCGACGCGGCGTTGGACAGCGAGCCGGTGATCTCGCTGGCGAGGCTGTCCTCGTCGGTCACGGTCGAGCCGGGGATCGCCTTGCTGATCGAGCTCGCCAGCGTGGTGATGTCGTTGTTGCTGGTCGCCGACACGTAGATGGTGTTGACGTCGTTCTTCAAGTTCGCGAGGGTCTGCGCGACACCGAGCGGGACGTAGACGTCCGACGGGCTGTCACCCGAGGGCTCGCTGACGATGCCGACGACGGTGAAGTTGGTCGCGGTGCCCTTGGAGTTGCCGATCGCGATCGTGGAACCGACCTTGAGCTTCTCGCTCGTGGCGTAGCTCGCCTCGACGAGAGCGACGTCCTTGCTGTCGTCGGCCGTGGTGAAGGTGCGGCCGGAGCTGACCGAGCCGGTGGACAGCGGGCCGAGCTCGCCGTTGGCGATGTCGACGCCGGTGACGGTGAAGCTGTTGGTGTTGAAGCTGGAGGTACCGCCACCGGTGAAGCCGCCGCCGCCACCGCCGCTGCCGCTGCCGCTGCCACCGCCACCGCCGAACCCGCCGCCACCGCTGCCGCTGCTTCCGCCAGTGTTGAAGGCCGGGACCGTGCCGGTCACCGTGCGGTCGGTGAGCGTGAGGCCCCCGGCCGCCGCCGCGACGTTATCCATCTTGCTGATGCTCGTCACGTCGGACGAGCCGAGCGAGGCGAGCGTGAAGTCACTGGTCAGCGTGTTGTCGTCGATCTTGCTCCCGGCCGCGGGCCGCTTGGTTGTGCCGGTGTTCTGCCGGAAGCTGAAGCCGAACCCGCCGCTGCCGGCCGAGCCGGCGGTGGGTGTCTTGGTCACCGTGATGTCGGTGCCTACGCCGTAGAGGGAATGCAGGACCGTCGCCTGGGCGTTCTTGACCCCTGCGGACGCGGAGGTAACGGTGATCACCAGGCCGATCCCTAGCGCCAGGCCCACGGCTATGAATATGGCCTGGCGAGCGCGCCGCCGCAGCTCGCGCCAGAGGTACGTGAAGAACATCGAACTCCTCAACGGACTCAGTTAAAGCCCCGGGCGGGGGCGATCCCCGGGGAGTCAGCATTGGTGGCGCGGGCTTGACGGCCGGTAGAGCGAGATAAAGACTCCGGCACGCTGCCCGCGCCAGCCAACATACTGGCTGCGAATCCTGAAGAGTTTCTGAGCCGTAGCTGTGAAGCAACCCCCGACTGAAGGCCCGATCCTTAGAACCTCTTTCTTTTTGCTCTAACGCCGAGTCCCAATTCCAGGGGCGGCGGCAAAAAGAATGGAGTTCTAGCGGACCTCCCTCGGCAGGCCGAATTGGACCGACTCGGTCGTGGTGACCCGTTCGGTGACCGTGACCCCGCCGAGGCCGGACAGGGCGTCGATGATCTCGCTGACCACCGCGGGCGGAGCCGAGGCGCCTGCCGTCAGTCCGACTACCGACACGCCAGACAGCCAGGACAGGTCGATGTCGGTCGCACCGTCGATCAGGTACGCCGGCGTCCCCGCCCGCTCGGACCGCTCGACAAGCCGCACCGAGTTGGAGGAGTTCTTCGAGCCGGCGACGAGCACTAGGTCCGCCTCGGTGGCGACGGCGCGAACCGCGGCCTGGCGGTTGGTCGTCGCGTAGCAGATGTCGTCGCTGCCCGGCGCGCGCATCTGCGGGAACTTCTCGCGCAGCGCGCCTGCCACGTCGGCCGCCTCGTCGATCGCGAGGGTGGTCTGCATCAGGTAGGCGATTTTGGACGGGTCCGGCACGTCGAGCGCGGCCACGTCGCCGGCCGTCTGGACCAGGACCGTGGAGGACGGCGCCTCGCCGAGCGTGCCTTCCACTTCCTCGTGGCCTGCGTGCCCGATGAGCGCGACCGTGTAGCCCTCGCGGGCGAAGCGCCGCGCCTCGGCGTGCACCTTCGACACCAGCGGGCACGTCGCGTCGATCACCGACAGCCCGCGGTCCGACGCGTCGGACCGCACCGAGGGCGCGACGCCGTGCGCGGAGAACACCACGGTCGCGCCGTCGGGTACCTCGTCGAGCTCGTCAACGAACACCGCGCCGCGCTGCTCGAGGTCGGAGACGACCCGGGTGTTGTGCACGATCTGCTTGCGGACGTAGACCGGGGCACCGCGCAGTTCAAGCGCGCGCTCAACGATCTCGATGGCCCGCTCCACGCCCGCGCAGAACGAGCGCGGGCCGGCCAGCAGCACGGTCCGCTCCCGGCAGGCGGCGGCCCACGTCTCGGCGACCGGCGCAGCCCGGCGCAGCGACCGCAGCGCGGCCATGCCGCCGGTAACCATGCCGGGGCCGAAGCCGACGTCGGAGACGGCCCTGATGACGGCCACCGGGCGCCCCGCCGAGGCGGCGCTCTTGACGACGGCGACCAGGGCGGCCGTCTCCATGTCGGCGGCCACGTAGCCGTCGGCGGCGAGCTTCGCCCGTTCCGCCGAGTTCACTAGCTTCGGAACCGTGACGAGGCGGCCGGCGCGGGCAGCCAGTCCCGCCCGGCGCAGTTCCGCCGCGAGCAGGTCGGCGCCGGGCAGCGTGATGGTGACCTCGCCGTCGGTCACCTCGGCCGCGACGACCAGGTCCCCCGGGCTGAGGTCAGCGGCCAGGCCCGCCGCCGTGCCCATGACAGCCACCGGACCGCCGAACGATTCCAGGTTGCTCTTCTCCGCCGACTTCCGTGCCCGGGTGGTGCCCATGCCGGTGTGGCGGACAGTGCTTGTCGGCTTGGTCAGTCCGCGCCTGACGGCGTTCGCCTCAAGCCGCAGCGGTGCGAACACGAGCAGGCCAGCGCCAGAGCCCTGTTTTACAGACAGGGCTGACGCCGCCGCGTCGTCGTCGATCTGGTCCGCAGCCGCCGCTGTCCGGGGCTGCGGAATGGTTTCAGTCATGCGAAGTACCCCTCACGTATCTGCCGAGCGCGGAAACGGGGAACGCCAGCCGGTACAGGTGGTAGTTCAGGTAGAAGTCACCAGGGAAGCCGGTCCCGGTGTAGTAGGGCTCGTCCCAGGTACCGTCCGGCCGCTGGGTGCCGGCCAGCCAGCGGAGGCCGCGCTCGACGGACGCGGAAGCGCGTTCGCCTGCCGCGAGCAGGGCGAGCAGTGCCCAGGCGGTCTGCGAGGCGGTGGACGCGCCCCTGCCCGACCAGCCCGCGGGGTCATCATAGGAGCGCAGGTCCTCGCCCCAGCCGCCGTCGTCGTTCTGGACTGATTCGAGCCAGGCGACCGCCTTTCTGATCTGCGGCTTGTGCGGCTTGACGCCGGCCGCGACCAGCGCGGGAACCACCGCGCCGGTGCCGTACAGGTAGTTCGCGCCCCAGCGGCCGAACCACGAGCCGTCGGCTTCCTGGTTCTTCAGCAGCCAGATCACGCCGCGCCTGCAGGCGGCCTCGGCGGCCAGGCCCTCGGCGGCGAACGCCTCGACGATGTGCGCGGTGACGTCAGCGCTCGGCGGATCGATGACGGCACCGAAGTCGCAGAACGGCAGCCGGTTGATCAGCGCGCGGGTGTTGTCCGCGTCGAACGCGCCCCAGCCGCCGTCCCTGGACTGCATGCCCTCGAGCCAGCGCAGGCCGCGGCGGATAGCGGCGCGGTTGTCGGCCGTCCGTTCCTTAAGGTCGAGCCTGCGCAGCGCGAGAATGACCTCGGCCGTGTCGTCGGTGTCGGCGTAGTTGTCGTTCTCGAACTCGAACGCCCAGCCGCCAGGGGCGGTGTGCGGGCGGCGGACCTGCCAGTCGCCCGGCTGGCGGATCTCCTCATCAAGGATCCAGTGCGCGGCCCCCGTCAGGGCCGGGTCGTCGGCCGCGAGGCCGGCGTCCTCAAGCGCGATCATTGACAGCACGGTGTCCCAGACCGGGGACTGGCACGCCTCAAGGCGGCGCATGCCGTCCTCGCGGATCGTGAAGCCGTCAAGCCCGTCGAGCGCCTTCCTGACGAGCGGGTTGTCCAGCCCGTAGCCCATCAGGTGCAGCGCCATGATCGAGTACACCCAGGGCGGCTGGATGCCGCCCCAGCAGCCGTCGGCCTCCTGGCGGGCGATGATCCAGTCGGTGCAGCGGCGCAGCGCAGCACGCCTGGCGATCTTCGGCAGCTTCGGCTCAACCTTGTGCAGCGCCTTGTCGAGCGCGTTGAAGGCGACCGACCAGGCGTCGTGCTGCTCCGCCTTGGGGTGCCGGCCAGGGACCTTGGCGTACAGTTCGTCGATCGTGATCGGGAGCGGGTTGCTCGGCTTGAACGAGGCGACGACGGCCAGGGCGACTACCGTCTGCCTGGCCCAGCAGCCCCAGTCGTAGATGTTCAGCGGGAACCACGACGGCAGGTAGATGATCTCAGGCGGGATCACCGGCAGGTCGTCCCATGACCACAGGCCGGACAGGGCCAGCCAGATCCTGGTGAAGACCCGGGTGGCGGTGACGCCGCCCTGGCCGGTGATCCAGTCCGCGGCCCGCTTCATGTGCTGCTCGGACGGGTCGTCGCCGGCCAGCCTGAGCGCGACGTAGGCCTCGACCGTGGTGGACAGGTCGCCGGGGCCGCCGTAGAAGTTGGCCCAGGTACCGTCCTCCCGCTGCTGCGAGCGGATCCAGACGCCGGTCTCTTCCGCGTCGCTCTTGGTCAGGATGCCGAGGAAGTGCCTGAGCAGCACGTCCTCGGCATCCATCGTCACGTTGGTCTCGAGCTCGCCGATCCACCAGCCGCGCGGGTCCTGCAGGCCGAGCAGGTGATCGCGGGCGCGCTCCAGCGCAGCCGCGGCCACCTCGCCCAGGTCACCGCTTGACCCAGGGCCTGACACCCCCGTGGCGCCGCGCTGGCCCTCGGCCTCCGTCCCCCGTGTCGGGGCTCTGCGGATCGCGGTCGTCACCCGACCCTCCAGAAACGGCTCGGGAAGGCGAAGTCGCCCGAAGTGTCGGTCCGGGGGAACCTGGAGTCACCCGAAGCTCTAGTGCGCTCGGGCAGGCCTGATACGATCGCGGTCTTTGCGATCAGGCCCGGCCGGGCGCACATCGGGGGGTACGGGGGGTCGTCCCCCCGGAAGGCAACAGTCATTGGACTACCACTGCCTCGCGGTGATGAACTCGGCGATTGCGAGGAACTCGGCCCGGACGTCGGCGGGCACGCCGATGCCGTCCAGGGACGCTGCGGCGGCCGCCAGGCGGTCGTCGGCTTCCTTCTCCGCCCACGCCTTGCCGCCGGCCGCGACCACGAGGTCTGCGGCGTGCACCAGGTCGTCCTCGGACAGGTCGTCCTCCCGCGCGAGGAGCGCCTTCAGTTCGGTGCCCGCCTCGGTGCCGCTGGTCAGCGCGGCCACGACCGGCAGCGATTTCTTGCGGGCACGCAGGTCGGCCCGGACCGGCTTGCCGGTCACCTCGGTCGCGCCCCAGATGCCGAGCAGATCGTCGGTGAGCTGGAACGCCAGGCCAACGTGCCCGCCGAACTCGGCGAGGCCCATCGCGAGTTCCGGTGCCGCGCCCACGTGCACCGCGCCGATCGTGCAGGCGCAGGCCATCAGCGCGGCCGTCTTGTCGCCGGCCATCTCGATGCACTCAGCCAGGGTCACATCACCGCGCTGCTCGAAGGCCAGGTCCTCGCCCTGCCCGGCGATCAGCCGCTGCACGGCGGTGGACAGGCAGCGCGCCGCCCACGGGCCGCCCGGGGCGGTGTCCTCAAGCAGCAGGTCGTTGGCCAGGGCGAGCAGCGCGTCGCCGGCCAGGATCGCCGCGCCGACCCCGAACACCGTCCAGGCCGTCGGGCGGTGCCGCCGCTCGGTGTCACCGTCCATGATGTCGTCGTGCAGCAGCGAGAAGTTGTGCACAAGCTCAACGGCGACCGCGGCGCTTACCCCGCGCTCGGGGGCCACCCCGGCGGCACGGGCAGAGAGCAGGGCGAGCGCTGGCCGCAGCGCCTTGCCGCTTCCGACGCGTACCGGGTTGCCCTCCGCGTCCGCGAGGCCGTAGTGGTAGGCGGCCACCCGGCGAACGCGCGGGCTCAGCCGGTTGATCGCGGCCTCCGTGGCCGGGCCGACCAGGTCACGCGCCACGGCGACGCCAGCGGGCATCACGACCGTCACGAGCGCACCTCCCTCTCATCCGCTTCGATCTTCACTTCTTGGTTATTCATTTCTGCACTCTTTGCCCCGGGGGAACGGGAGACCGTTCCCCCGGGGGATGGCTGCTCGTGGAGGGCGATCACAGCATTCAGGCCGCTGCGGACCGCGCCCTCCATCGTGTCCGGCCACCCGGTGTCGGTCCACGACCCGGCCAGCACAAGCCCGGGCAGGTCGGTCGCCGCCTTCGGACGGAGCCGCGCGGTGCCGGGCACCTGACGGAACGTCGCCCGCTTCTCACGGGTGACGAAGAACTCGGTCACCGTCGCGGTCGCGGCGGCGGGGAACAGTTCAGCGAGCGCCGGCACGAACTTATCCCGCAGTTCCGCGACCGGCGCATTCGCGTACTCGTCGGCGGCCGACAGGGATATCGCCAGGTACTGGCCCGTGTCGCCGCGCTCGTGCATCCCGGAGATGCGGGTCCGGTCGAACACCCACTGCACCGGCGAGTCCACGGCGGCCGCGAACGGGACGTCCATGACCTTCTTGTCGTAGATGACGTGCACGTTCACGATCGGGGCCGCGCCGAGGCCGGCCCAGCCGTCGACCGCATCGGCCGGCAGCGCGGCCGCCGGTATCAGCTTCGCGGCCTGCTCGTGCGGCACCGCGAGGACGACGGCGTCGGCCAGGATCTGCTCTCCCCCGGCCGCCATGTCGCCCGCCGGCACTTCGTCCAGCTCCGCGTCGCCTCCCTCGCGTTCCGTGCGGTCCTGCCCGCCGCGGCCGAGGCGAATCAGGAATTCGTGATCGCCCTTGGGCTCGATCGCCGCGACCTTCGTCTGCAGACGGACGGACGCGCCGAGCTTGCCGAGCAGGCGGGCGGCGGCGGTGCCGTGCAGTTCGCCGAGCGGGAGCGACGGGACGCCGATGTCGGCGGCGTCCGCCTCGCCGAGCAGCCCCGTCTTCACCACTACGGCGGCGAGGGCGAGGCTGGCGTCGTCGCCTGGGACGTTCAGCGAGGAGACGGAGAACAGGTCCCACAGCACGCGCCGGGTGCGCTCGTCCTGGCCGTGCGCCTCGAGCCAGTCGCCGAGGCGGAGTTCGTCCGTCTTGCGGTCCGCCTCGTCCAGGCGCCTGAAGGCGAGCGCGGCCAGACTTAGCCGCATGCGTTCTTTCCAGGTCAGGAACGGGTAGCCGAGGAGAGCCGGCAGCATGTGAAAGGGCGCGGGGACCCGGCGCCGCTTCATCCGCGCGGTCCTTCCCGGGGCGACCACCGGCACGTCGAAGCGGGGCTGCAGCGGCGCGTGCGCCGCCATGCCGAGGCGGTCGAGCAGTCCGCGGTAGGCGGTGCAGCAGCGCAGGAAAACATGCTGGCCGGTGTCGATGACCAGCCCGTCGCGGGTGAAAGACATCGTCGCGCCGCCGAGCCGCGGCTTGGCCTCAAGCAGCGTGACCTCGTGATCGGCCTTGGCCAGCGCGATCGCGGCCGTGATGCCGGCCAGGCCGCCGCCGATCACGACGGCCTTCACTGGCGCGCTCCCTTGCGGTACTTCCACCGGTCGAAGCCGGCCAGAGCCTGGGCGGCGACGAGGGCCTTCTCGCTGCCGGGCAGGGACATGCGGCCGTCGAGCACCGCACGGGGGTTGCGCGCGATGCGCTCAAGCAGCCGGCGGTAGATGCCTGCCATCGCGCCGGTGCACGCCGCGCTGCGGCGGTCGATCGTCGCGAGCAGCCGCAGACCGCTGCCGTACCATTCGCGGGCCCGGCTGGCCTCGAACTCAACCAGGTTAGCGAACCGCGCCTGCATCGCCTCGCCGGGGAACGGCTCGGGCGCACCGAACGGCGCGAACTCGATGCCGAATTTGTCTAGGTCCTCTTTCGGCAGGTAGATGCGGTTGTTGCGGAAGTCCTCGCGGACGTCGCGGAGGATGTTGGTGAGCTGGAGCGCGACGCCGAGGTCGTCGGCGAGCTTGCTCTGCTTCTCCGGCCGGGTAGGGCCGTAGATGCCGAGGGACAGCCGCCCGATGCTCCCCGCCACGCAACGGCAGTACCAGAGCAGGTCGTCGAACGTCTTGTAGGTGGCCTGGTTGACGTCGGCCAGGCAGCCATCGATGAGCTCGCCGAACGCCTCAAGCGGTACCGGGAAACGGGCGCCCGCGTCCGCGAGGGCGACGAGGACCGGGTCCTGGTCCTTGCCCGTGTCCTGCGCGCCCGCGGTCTCGACCGTCTCGCTGGGCTTGCCGTTGACCTTGGCGACGAGGGCGTGCACCTGGTCGCGTGCGGCCTCCAGCTGCGTAGTCTTCTCCGCCGCGGGGAGGTCGCCGTCGCCGATGTCGTCGATCCTCCTGGCCAGGGCGTAGACGGCGGCGAGGGCGCGGCGCTTGTCCGGCGGCAGCAGCCTGATCCCGTAGGCGAAGTTCCTGGCCTGCTCCCAGGTGATCTGCTCGCACTGGGCGTAGGCGTCGTCAGTATTCACCGTCACCTCCCCTTGACGTAACAGCTGGCCATCAGGGCGAGCGTGTCGGTCTTGCCCGGCCTGGGCACGGCGCGCAGGACATCGTAACCGCCCGCCTCGATCGCCTTCAGCGTCGCGCGGCCGCCGGCCACGTATCCGGCGATGGCCAGCCTGGCCATGCCGCGCAGGGTGCCGACCAGCGGGGCGCCGGCGTCGAGTTGCCGCGCCGCACGCTGCGCCTCGAACCCGACGAGCCGCTTGACCTCGTCGCTCGCGGTGGGCCTGGCGAGGTCCGCCTCGGTGACGCCGTGCGCGTCCATGTCCTGGATCGGCAGGTAGATCCTGCCGTTGGCGAAGTCCTCCGCGACGTCCTGGGTGTGCTCGATGACCTGCAGCGCCGTGCAGATGCTATCCGAGGCCGCGATGCGCTCTGGGGTCGCCGCCCGCATGATGTACAGCACCACCTGGCCAACCGGGTTGGCGGACAGCCGGCAGTAGTCCTCCAGGTCCTGGTAGGTCTCGTACCTGGTGACAAGCTGATCCTGGCGGTTGGCTTGGATGAGGTCGTACAGCGGCTGGCTTGGCACGCCGCACTCGCGCACGGTGACCTTCAGGGCCCTGATGGCCTCGAGCTCGGGCTCCGCCGCCCCCGGTTCGTAGATCCTCGCGACGTCCTGCTGGAGTTCGTCGAGCAGCCTCAGGCGGGTCGCCGTCATGGTTTCCTGGCTGAAGTCCTGCGGCATGCCGGGCAGCGGCTCGTCGCCGATGTCGTCGACCAGGCGTGCGAAGCCGTACAGGGCGGTGAGGTGAGCTCGCCAGCGCTTGGGCAGGACGCGGAGGGCGACAGGGAAGTTCTCGGCCGACGCCTTGGCCGCGACGGCGAGCGAGACGCGCGCCGCGACAGCGACCGCCTCGTGATGGTCGTCTTCGTGCTCGTCCAGGCCGGAACTCCCCCCACTGCCTGCACCTGTACCCGTCACGGGCTGGATAACGTCCCCCAGTGAGTTTCCCATGGACCGGACGACGTCCCCCCGCGAGCCTGCCACAGGCGGCACGAGGCCTCCGGGCACGCTTCCGACGGGCCGGACGACGTCCGGCGGCGAGCCCGATTCAGGCACGGGGTGTCCAGGCGCGCTTCTGACAGGCCGGACGACGTCCCCCGGCGAACCTGCCACAGGCGGCACGAAGTCTCCAGGCGCGCTTCTCACCTGTCTATTTGGGCACAGGTCAGAAATAAATGCAAACAATGACGCACGCGTCACCTGACGCGCTCGTCGGAGAACTATGACGGACATGTCAGGGGATCGCTTGCGTTCCGTCGCACCGAAGCATTGCCCGGCGCTTAATTAGTTTGCAACGCGGAATGCCGATATGTATCGGAAAGCACAAAAGTCTGTCCGTGCCTGCGCTGACCTGGGAAAACTACTTGCGTTTCGCGCATCGGCGCCACCGGTTCCCAGCGCCCCTTGGCGGGCACCGGATACCCACGCAGCGCGGATTTACACCCGCCGATCCAGCATTGAGCAAATCGCGGATATGACACATCACGGAAACATTCTCACCAGGAGTGCCGTGCCGTACGCGGGCAGTGCGGCAGCGGTCCGGCCGAGAGGTCTAGGTGAGGAACCGCACGTTGCAGGCCTGCTCCCGGGACAGAGGCTCCGCTGCTGGTCCGGAGAGCGGAGGTGGCGGGGCGGGGCTAGGACCGCCAGATGAGGACGAGGGCGCAGTCGTCGCCGCTGGCGACGGTGCGCTGCATCGTGGTGACGAGATCCGGCGCGCCCGTCTTGAAGCCGGCGACGACGAGGCGCTCGGCCTCGCCGAGCAGGCGGGCGATGCCTTCGTCGATGTCCCGGCCGGGCGCCTCGACCACACCGTCGGTGTACAGCATGATGGCGTCGCCGCGGCGGAGCACGCCCTCTTCGGGGACGTCCGGGACGGCTGCCAGGTCGGCGACCACGCCAAGGACGATGCCGCGGGCCGAGGAGGTCCGCCACTGGCCGGTGCCCGCGTCGAACTTCGCCGCCGGCGGATGACCCGCCGAGTAGAGCGTGTACTCCCCCGAGGCCAGTTCGATCGACAGGTGCACCGCGGTGACAAAACCCTCGTCTGTCGATCCCCGGCGCAGGTAGGCATTCGCGGCGGGCAGGAACTGCTCCCTCGGCACCGAGCCGAGCACGCCACCGAACGCGCCGGACAGCAGCAGGGCCCGGGTTGCGGCGTCCATGCCCTTGCCTGAGACGTCGACGAGCGCCACCTCGAGGGTCTTGCCGTCGCTGTAGGAGACCACGAAGTCGCCGCCGAAGGACGAGCCGCCGGCCGGGCGGAGCACCACGGTGGAGTCCCAGCCCTCGCCGAGTTCCGGCAGGGTGCCCTGAGCGCGGATACGGTCGCGCAGTTCGATCATCATCCGGTCGGCGCGCAGCCCCCGGGTGCCGAGCTTGCCCCGGGTGTTCGACAGCACGTCGGCGAAGTAGGCGGTGGCGGCGATCGTCACCACGATCCCAGGCCCGGCCTTGTGCTGGACAATGTCATAGACGAGGCCGGCGGCCGCGATGCCGATCAGGATCCGCAGCGCCCGCGGCCACAGCAGCAGGCCGCCGACGAGGATCGGCAGGATCATGACGCCGGGCGAGACCAGCCACTCGGATACGTGCGCGGCGATGATCGCGACCGCGATCGTGATCACCGCGAGTACGATCGCCACCCGGCGGTTCCTGGTGATGAGCTGCTGCCTGAGCTGGTCGGAAAGCCACCTCAGGGCGCGCCGAAGCGAGCGCGCTATCTCGCGCGCCGTCTTCAGGGCTGGCGGAGCTCTCATGACCTGGGCAGATTATCCGCAGATGGTGTCAGTCGCACGCGGTCCTCGCTCAATCTTTCCTGACATCGAAACCAATCGCATCCTGCGGGCCGCGCGGGATAGTGACTCCATCATGGCAGACGCGTCCCCGATCCGCCCTGTTACCGCTGTCGAGTGCGCCGGCTTTCGCCGCGCCCGTGACCACGCGGCCAAGCCCGCCGGGGGGGCGGGGTTGCCTCCGAGCGGATAATGGGCGCATGCCGGTCACCAAGATCACGCTTTCCACCGCTATGCGGGCGCGCGACGTGTCCCGCCCGCATGCGGAGCATCTTGCCGAGGCCGCCGAGCGCGAGCAGGCGGCGGCCACCCGCGAGGCGCAGGAGCCACCGGCCAAGCCAGGTCCGTCCGCATCCGGCCCGACCGCCGCTCCGTCCGACCGGGCACCGGCCCAGGTCCCGCCGCCGCCCCGCCGGCGCCGCCGCCGCCGGTCCTAACCGCAACCCGAAGCGCGGCCAGCCGCAACCTCCGCGCTGCCCGGCTGCACCAACCGCCCGGCCCGACCACGGTGCCGCTTAAGCCCGGGAAACCTGATGCTCACGGGAGGCCGCCCGGCGGCGCCAACCGCACTGCCTGACACAACCTCCGCGCCGCCTGGCTGCACCAACCGCCCGGCCTGACCAC
>Ga0335072_10003961_pt1 | contig 22154 bp, 18 predicted proteins | sample Lox_Sample_21_FD_206725 | JGI IMG/M metagenome (GOLD analysis project Ga0335072, IMG submission 206725) | Soil microbial communities from Loxahatchee National Wildlife Refuge, Florida, United States - Lox_Sample_2.1 | ecosystem: Environmental > Terrestrial > Soil > Wetlands | place: USA...
GCTCCGGCTGTTGACGCCGGACAGCCGCAACCTTTTGCGCACCATACGGGATGCGAAGCCGCAATCCGTGACGGAACTCGCACGCCTGACCAATCGCGCCGAGCCGAACCTGCTGCGCACGCTGAACAAGCTGGAAGCTGCTGGATTGCTGGAAATGCAGACGGCAGGTCGCCGCCGCGTGCCGGTCGCCCGTGTCGGCATGCTGCATGTCGAGATTGACCCTTACGCGATGGCCGACCGGATCGAAACCACACCGGTACTCGGATAGTTTGAAGGCGGGGTTCGCGCTTGCGGTGCCGGTCGACCGCCTGAGCGGCAAGACAGGAGATGGTCTGCTGCACCTGACGCGTGCAACGGTGCGCGATCACCGGGTGGTGGATCCGTCCGTCTTTTAGGGCACCGCAGGGCGGACCTTCACCGACTTCGTTTACTTCTTTCCTGGCGAGCCGCAGGACTGGCAGGTCAAGGCGCAGAATTACGGCGGCGAGGGCGAATTTCTGACAATCCGCGTCCGCTGGCGCGATCTGCTGGCCGATCCAGGCCGGAAGGTATTCTACCGGCGTGGCTTGTTCTGGGAGGCCGACCGCACCGTAATGGTGAAAGGCGGCTACGAGGGACTGGCGCGCGTGACGCCGATGCCGGTGCAGCAGCCAGAACGCCTCCGACGGGGCCACCGATGGGGCCTCCGACGGGGGCTCCGACGGGTGGCCTTCCCGCGTTGAGGGCAGTATCCTGCGTCATGCCCGACCGCCCGTTCTGGAAGACCAAGCGCCTCGAGGAGATGTCCGACGCCGAGTGGGAATCCCTCTGCGACGGTTGTGGACGGTGCTGTCTGCATAAGCTGCGTGACGACGACACCGCCGCGCTGTCGTTCACCAATGTCGCCTGCCGCCTGCTGGACCTGCATTCGTGCCAGTGCAGCGATTACGCCCACCGCCGGCGCCGCGTGCCCGATTGCGTCCGTCTGACTCCGGCCGAGGTGCGGGAGATCGACTGGCTGCCGCCGTCCTGCGCCTATCGCCGGCTCGCCGAGGGCAAGGAGCTGGCCTGGTGGCATCCGCTGGTCTCGGGCGATCGTGAGACGGTGCATGCCGCCGGCATTTCCGTCCGCGGCCGCGCCGTCAGCGAGCGGCGGGCCGGCCCGTTCGAGCACCATCTGGCCGACTGGCCCGGCCGCATGCCGCGCCCGCGGCGCCCCATGAAGGAGACCGCGCCATGATGAAGGATGCGCTGTACGGCGGCGTGAATGCCGCCGTGCTGACGCCGATGAATGCCGACCTGACGGTCGATCTCGACCGCATGGCGGCGCATTGCCGCTGGCTGATGGCGAATGGCTGCAACGGCCTGGCCGTCATGGGCACCACCGGCGAGGCCAACAGCCTGGGGATCGGCGAGCGCATCGCCGTGCTGGAAGGGCTGGTCGCGCGTGGCATTCCCGCGGCGAAGATGCTGCCCGGCACCGGCACCACGGCAATCCCCGATACCGTGCTGCTGACGCGCAAGGCGGCGGAACTCGGTTGCCGCGGCGCGCTGCTGCTGCCGCCATTCTATTACAAGAATCCCTCGGATGACGGGCTGCTGGCGTATTTCGCCGAAGTGGTGCAGCGGGTCGGCGGCGGCATCAAGCTGTATCTGTATAATTTCCCGCAGCAGTCGGCGATTCCGTTCAGCGTCGACTTCATCGCGCGCCTGCTCGCGGCGCAGCCGGGCGCGTTCAAGGGGATCAAGGACTCCAGCGGCAACTATGAGAACGGCCTGTTCTATGTAAAGAACTTCGCGCGCGACGGATTCGAAGTGTATGCCGGCGACGACACGGTGCTGTGGCCGTTGCTGCAACAGGGTGGCGCCGGCTGCATCACCGCCGCCGCCAACGTGAACTGCGGTGTCGCGTCGCAGCTCTATGCCGGCTGGAACACGCCGGCCGCCGAAGCGCTGCATGCGACGCTGGCCGCGACGCGCAAGGCGGCGGTCTCGGTGCCGCTGATCCCCGGACTGAAGGCGCTGGTGGCACGCAACACCGGCGATGCGCGCTGGCTCAATATCCGCCCGCCACATCTGAAGCTGACCGAGGCGCAGCAGGCCGCGCTGTTTGCTGCCTTCGACGCGAGCGGCATAGAGCTCGCCCGCGCGGCGTAAATAACCTCTCCCGTGCGCGTTGTTCGCGCGCACGGGAGAGGTCAAGGCGCGCAAGCGCCGAGGGTGAGGCCTGCCCCGGCGAAGGCCAGGGGTGATCGGGCCGGCACGCAGGTTTCTTCCCTGCCCGCAACTCGGCGCCGCACTTCCGCCTCTCCCTCGCCACCGCTACCTTCGTGCACCGAAGGGAGAACGCCATGCCTGACTACGACTACATCATCGTCGGTGCCGGCTCGGCCGGTTGCGTGCTCGCCAACCGCCTGACCGAGGACAGCCGCACGCGCGTTCTTCTGCTCGAGGCCGGTCCCGCCGACGAATCGATGTGGATCAACATCCCCGCCGGCTTTACCAAGCTGCTGAACGATCCACGCTACAACTGGAACTTCGCGACCGAGCCCGACCCCGGCGTCAACAACCGCGCGATCCCGATCCCGCGCGGCAAGACCCTCGGCGGTTCAAGTTCGATCAACGGCATGCTGTATGTCCGCGGCAATCCGCTCGACTATGATACCTGGGCGCAGTTCGGCAATCGCGGCTGGTCGTATGAATCCGTGTTGCAGTACTTCAAAAAAGCCGAGCATTACGAGCCCGGCGGCGATGCCAGCCGCGGCATCGGCGGCCCGCTCAACGTCGCGGCGATGCGCGAGACTGCCGAACTGACCGATGCGTTCCTGGATGCTGCCGCGGCCGCGGGCTACCCGCGCAATCCCGATTACAACAATGGCAACCAGGAAGGCTTCGGCTACTACCAGGTGACGCAGAAGGACGGCCGCCGCTGGTCCGCCGCGCGGGCCTATCTCGATCCGGCCCAGCACCGTTCCAACCTGCATATCGAAACCGGCGCGCTGGCGGCACGCGTGCTGCTGGACGGCAGGCGCGCCGTGGGCGTGGCCTACACACAGCGCGGACAGCCACGCGAGGCACGCTGCGGGCGCGAGGTGATCCTGACCGCCGGTGCGGTGAAATCGCCGCATCTCCTGGAACTTTCCGGCATCGGCCAGCCGGACATTCTGCAAGCCGCCGGCATCGAGGTGTGCCAGGAACTGCGGGGCGTGGGCGAGAACTATCGCGACCACTATGCGCCGCGCATGAACTGGCGGGTGAAGCTGCCCGTCACGCTGAACGAGCAGACGCGAGGCGTGGCGCTGATGAAGGAGGTGGTGAAGTACTATACGCAGCATCGCGGCGCGCTGACCTTCACCGCCGGCATCTGCTACGGCTTCGTCAGGACGCGGCCGGAACTGGCGGTGCCGGACGTGCAGTATCATTTCGCCCATGCCAGCTACGGCAACGCCCAGACCCGTGTGCTGGAGCAGGAGCCGGGGATGACGCTGACGACGTATCAGTGCCGGCCGGAATCGAAAGGCTCGATCCACGCACGGTCGGCGGACCCGACGGCGGCGCCGGCCATCCGGCCGAACTTCCTGGCCGAGGAACTGGATCAGCAGACGGTGGTCGCGGGGATGAAGATCGCCCGCGCCATCATCGGCAATCCGGTGCTCGACCGTTATCGCGCATTCGAGATGAATCCCGGTGACGCGTGCCAAAGCGACCAGGAGTGGCTGGATTTTGCCCGCCGCACCGGCCAGACCACGTATCACGTGGTCGGCACCTGCAAGATGGGGCAGGATGTGATGGCGGTGGTGGACGACGAACTGCGCGTCTACGGGATTGCCGGGCTGCGCGTGGCGGATGCGTCGATCATGCCGACGCTGGTGTCGGGGAACACCAATGCGGCGGTGATCATGATCGCGGAAAAGGGCGCGGATATGATCAAGGCCGCTGCGGCCCAGCCGGTGAAAGCCGCCGCGTAGTGCACCTCTCCCGTGCTGCGTTGTTCGCGCAGCACGGGAGAGGTCGAGATGCGAAGCATCGAGCGTGAGGGTGATCGGGCCGGTGCGGCGCAATAACGTGCCGACCCGATCGCCGTCACCCACCCTCTCCCGTTCCGCGGGCGAGGGACGTAGAGTCCCGCCATGCGCTACATCTCCACCCGCGGGCAGGCTCCCGTACTCGATTTCGCTGGCGTATTGCTCGCCGGGCTCGCCGAGGACGGCGGGCTTTACGTTCCGGAAGCCTGGCCGCGCTTCACCTTCGCGGATTGGCGCGCCATGCGCGGGCTGCGCTACCCGGCACTCGCGGCCCGTATCCTCCACCCGTTCATCGGGGACGCGATTCCGGCCGACGTACTCCTCGGGCTCTGCAACGAAGCCTATGCCGGCTTCGGCCAGCCCGCCGTCGTGCCGATCCAGCAGCTCGACACCAGCCTGTTCGTCCAGGAACTGTTCCACGGCCCCACGCTCGCCTTCAAGGACATGGCGCTGCAGATCGTCGGCCGCTTGTTCGACACCGTGCTGACGGCGCGCAACGAACGCGTCACCATCGTGGGCGCCACCTCGGGTGACACCGGCTCGGCCGCGATCGAGGCCTGCCTCGGCCGCGAGCGCCTCTCCGTGGTGTTCCTGCACCCGCACAATCGCGTCAGCGAGGTGCAACGCCGGCAAATGACCACGGTGCATGCAACCAACGTTGGCAACATCGCGGTGCAGGGCACGTTCGACGACTGCCAGGACCTGGTGAAGGCGATGTTCGCCGACACTGCGTTCCGCGCCGACATGCACCTCTCGGCCATGAACTCGATCAACTGGGCACGGATCGCGGCGCAGATCCCGTATTATGCCGCCGCCGCGCTGGCACTCGGCGCGCCGGACCGCGAAGTTGCGTTCAGCGTCCCCACCGGCAATTTCGGCAACGTGCTCGCCGCCTGGGTGGCGCGGCGCATGGGGCTGCCGGTGTCGCGCCTGATCGTTGCGTCCAACCGCAACGACATCCTCACCCGGTTCCTCGCCACCAACGACATGTCGATGTCGGCGGTCGAGCCATCGCTGTCACCCAGCATGGATATCCAGGTCAGCTCGAATTTCGAACGGCTGCTGTTCGAACTGCTGGACCGCGACCCGGGCGCGACCGCCGAGGCCATGCAGACCTTCCGCCGTACCGGCAAGATGCCCATCCCCGACATGGCCTGGCGCCGCGCCCGCACCCTGTTCCATGGGTTCCGGCTGGACGACGAAGGCACCCAGGCGGAGATCCGCCACGTTTACGAGGCGACCGGCTATCTTCCCGATCCGCACACCGCGATCGGCATCGCTGCCGCGCGCGCTCTGCCGCCGGTTCCCGCGATCAACACCGTCGCCGCCGCGACCGCGCATCCCGCCAAATTTCCGGATGCGATCGAGCAGGCGGTGGGCTGGCGACCGCCACTGCCGCCGCGGTTGGCGGATCTGTACGACCGCCACGAACGCTTCCTGGTCCTGCCGAACGAACTCGGCGCGGTGGAGGCCGCCGTGCGGGCACTCACCCGACGCAATGCGGCGTGAGTCCGTGCTGCCGTTGCGGCGTCAGGGAATGTTGATGCCGATACTGATCCCGGGCGCCGGATAGGCGACCGGCGGCGGGGCGTAATAGCCATAGGCCGGCGGCGCAACGACGACCGGCGGCGCGTAATAGCCGCGATTGTCGCCATGCCAGTCGCGATGCGGCATCCGGTGCACGTCCCGGTGATGCCAGTCGCCGCGATCGGCATAGGCCGGCGCGCCCGCGGACAGGATGAAGGCGCCGCCAAGCGCCGCCAGCAACAGAGAACGGAGCCGCATGAATGGCCTCCTTGCACAGAATGTGACCGGGTCGTGTCGCCAGAGGGATGTGGTGGTGCTCTGTGGCAACATGCGGGCGCAGCGCCGGTATTTCGGTTCACCGGTTGGCGAGCGCGTTGTATGGTGGCCGCGACTCGGAGGGCGGCGATGGCGTTCGGACGGGAATTGAAGCGCAGGGCCAAGGGGGCGATCGCCCCGTTGGTATTCCTGGCGATCACCGGTTATTTCGCCTGGAGCTCGACGCAGGGCGCGCACGGCCTCGTCGCTTATGCGCAGCGCGAGAAGCTGTTGCAGGAAGCGCAGGCCGACCATGACACGGCACTGGCCGAACGCGATGCGTGGGAGCAGCGGGTGCAGGGGCTGCGGGCGCGGCATCTGGATGTCGATACGCTGGATGAGCGGGCGAGGGCGATGCTGAACCTCGCCAATCCGAACGACGTGATCGTGCCCTACGGACCGAACGACCGACTGTTCTGATCCATTCCGGGAGTTTGCCTGGGGGGTGGGGCACATGCCATATGGGCATGCTGCATTGCAACAAGCGAGGCCCTTTCATGCCGCTGACCCCGCCCGCGGCGCGCGAACCGCTGCATACGCGCGAGATCCGCATCTGCGGCTACCGCCGTGCCGACGGGTTGTTCGACATCGAGGCGCAGCTTGCCGACACCAAGAGCTACGGCTTCGTCAACCGCGATCGCGGCTATATCGATGCGGGCGAGACGCTGCATGGCATGTCGCTGCGGCTGACCCTGGATGAGACGATGACGATCGTCGCCAGCGAGGCGGCGACCGACCATGCGCCCTATGCGATCTGTCCCAGCGCGGCGCCGGCCTTTGCCGCTCTGGCCGGATTGCAGATCAAGCCCGGCTTTCTGCGTGAGGCCAACCATCGCGTCGGCGGTCCTGTCGGCTGCACGCACCTGCGCGAGCTGCTGCAACAGATGGCGACGGTCGCGTTTCAGACCATCAATCCCTACCGCGCCTGGCGCGAGGCGCAGGAGAACGGCGAAGCAGCGGAACGCGGCAGCGATGCGCTGGACACGCGCGTTGCCCAGAAGATCATGGCCGGGAAAGGCGCGATCGTGAACACGTGTCGTGCCTATGCGTCGGACGGGGAGATCGTGCGGCGGCGCTGGCCGGAGCTTTACACCGGCACGCAGGCGGCGGACGCGACGGCCTCGTGACAGGCCGCGTCCGGGCGTCGCTTTGCCGCGCACGACCGCCGCGCTACGTTTGAGAACGCGACACGACGATTAAAAATTGCTCGGGAGAAGCGCGCCATGAAAAACAGCCAGCATGAGATCATGACCACGCACGCGGGCAGCCTGCCGCGTCCGGATGATCTGATCGAGCTCAATCGCGTGCGCCAGGAAGGCGGGTCGAACGACGAAGCGGTATTTCAGCAACGGCTTGCCGCGGCGGTGCAGGACGTGGCGCAGCGGCAGAAAGCATGTGGCGTCACCGTTCCCGGCGACGGCGAATACGGCAAGGAGATGGGGCAGAAGATCAATTACGGCGCGTGGTGGAGCTATTCGTTCCAGCGCCTGGGCGGGCTGCGTGTGGGCGAGTTCATGTACCGCATGCCGCCGCAGCGGCGGCGCGAAGGCGAGGTTGTCCTGACCGCGTTCCCCGATCGCCGCGATCGCAACCTGTTTCCCGCGGCCTATGCCGATCCGGACTCCGGCGTATCGTCCAATCGCGGCGGGCCGGGCATGCGTCTGCCGGTGTGCGTCGACAAGCTGACCTTTACCGGCCACGACGCGATTGCCGCGGACATCGCGCATTTCAAGGCGGGCCTGACTGCGGCCGGTATCGACGAAGGCTTCATGACGTCGATCGGACCTGGCGCATGCTCGCGGATCGGCAACGAATATTACAAGTCCGAGGAGGCGTTCATCTACGCCTGCGCCGATGCGATGCGCGAGGAGTACAAGGCGATCATCGATGCCGGCCTGGTGTTGCAGATCGACGATCCGGGGATTGCCGAGAATTGGGACATGATCAACCCGGCGCCGACGGTGGAGGAATATCGAAAATTCACCATGATCCGCGTGGAGGCGCTGAACTATGCGATCAAGGGACTGCCGGAGGATCGCATCCGGTTCCATCTGTGCTGGGGAAGCTGGCACGGGCCGCATGTCACCGACATTCCGATGAAGGATATCGTCGAGGTGATGCTGGCGATCAATGCGCAGGGCTACTCGTTTGAAGCCGGCAACGTGCGCCACGAGCATGAATGGCGCGTGTGGGAGGATGTGAAGCTGCCGGACGGCAAGCTGCTGATTCCGGGCGTGGTGAGTCACGCCACCAACGTGGTGGAGCATCCCGAGCTGGTGGCCGACCGGATCGAGCGGTTCGCGAAGCTGGTGGGGCGGGAGAATGTGCTGGCGGGCACGGATTGCGGGCTCGGCGGGCGGGTGCATCCGGAGATCGCGTGGGCCAAGCTGAAGACGCTGGCCGAGGGCGCCGCCCTGGCGACCAGGCGGTTGTACTGAGATCTCTCCAGCGCTGTGCGTTGCGCCGCGTGGGAGAGGTTATTCCAGGCGGACGTATTCGAAATCGCCGGGCTTGTTGTCGATGCCGATGCGCGGCGGCGCGATCCACCCAGCATACGCGCCGGGCGCTGTCACCGGCCGCATCAGGCTCTCCACGAACCGATAATCATCATTGGTCGGCAGCATCGTGTCCTTGCACGCCTCCCAGGCCGCGGCGTCCAGCAGATTTCCTTCGGTGTCCGTGCATGCCGCGGCGAACTCGCCGATGCGGCGATTGAACGCGACGTGCGGCAGGCGGATGCGGAACGCCGTGCCGGCGCGTTCCAGCACGCGATTCCACCGCGCGATCCCCTGCGACGTATCGGCAACGAAATCGTCGCGCAGCCGCATGTTCAGCGACGACAGCGCCGGCACGTCCTCCGGCACGATGGCGCCGTCTTTCAGCCGCAGCACCGGATAGGTGTCGCGCGACAACTGATGATCGTCGGTCAGTTTGTCCTCGCGATAGCGCCCCTTCAGCCCGGCGTTGAACGCATTCGCCGCGTTGGTGCTGATTTCCGAGCCAAATAAATCCAGGGTCAATGAGAAATGCAGGTTGACCTTCTTTTGGATGGTCGGCAGATCGATCACGCCCAGTGCGCGCACGCGTTGAATATCGGCGGGATCGTCGATGCCGGCCTCGCGCATTGCCTCGCAGGTGCGCTGGATGATGCGCTGCACGCCGGTCTCGCCGACGAACATATGATGCGCTTCCTCGGTCAGCATGAAGCGGCAGGTGCGCGACAGCGGGTCGAAGCCGGACTGTGCCAGCGCGGCCAACTGCATCTTGCCATCGCGGTCGGTGAAGAAGGTGAACATGAAGAAGCTCAGCCAGTCGGGCGTGGCTTCGTTGAATGCGCCGAGCATGCGCGGGGAATCCGGATCGCCGGAGTGGCGGCGCAGCAGTTCCTCGGCTTCCTCGCGGCCGTCGCGGCCAAAGTATTTTTGCAACAGGTAAACCATGGCCCAGAGGTGGCGGCCTTCCTCGACATTCACCTGGAACAGATTGCGGAGGTCGTATTGGGAAGGCGCGGTGGCGCCGAGATGGCGCTGTTGCTCCACCGAGGCGGGTTCGGTGTCGCCCTGGATCACCAGCAGCCGGCGCAGCATGGCGCGGTATTCGCCGGGAACTTCCTGCCAGGCCGCCTGGCCCTTGTGGGCACCGAACGGAATGGTGCGGCCCTCCACGTGGGGCGCCAGCAGAATGCCCCAGCGGTACTCTGGCATTTTCACATAGTCGAAGCGCGCCCAACCTTCGGCGCCGACGCCGACCGCGGTGCGCAGATAGACCAGCGCGTCCTGGAAGCCCTCGGGGCCCATCGTCTTCCACCAGTCGATGTAGCCGGGATGCCAGGTCTCCAGCGCCTTGCGCACGCGCGCATCCTGGTTGAGGCCGACATTGTTCGGAATCAGGCCGTCGTAATCGACTGTCGCGGTTTCGGACATTCAGGCCTCTCCTTGGTCGATGGCCGGCGCGGCGATCCGGCGGCCATATTCACTGCCCGCAGGGGGCGGGTGGCACCGCCTCACGGCCGAACCTTCGGCATGCCGCATCCCGCAGGCGTCGCGCGCCGTCAAGGTCGCCGGCGTCCGCACGTGTCAGGGCGGCGGTGGCAAAATATGCCGGCTTGCGATCTTCGACGGCAATCGCCGCGTTGACGTGGTCCTGGGCGACCAGGTGGTTGCCCTGGCGTTGCGCCGCCAACGCCATCAGGTGCAGTGCGTCGGCGCAATAAGGGTGGATCGCCAGGACCCGGCGGCACTGCGACGCCGCATCCGCAGGCCGACCTTCGACCAGCAGTCCGCGTGCCGCCGCCATCGCCTCCTCGATTTGCGCGAGCAGGGTGCGATCGGCCACCCAGGCGATGTTGCGCCGGCGAAATTCGCTGGCATGATGCTCGTGCAGCAGGCTCGGAGCGTTCAGTACATAGAACACCGATCTGGCGTGCGAGACCCCCCAGGCGAAATGCTTGTGAAGGGCATCGAACACCAGCCGATCGTTGCCTTCCCCGTCGCGGAACGCCGCCTGCGTCCATAGCGGCACCACCGCGTGGCAGGCGATCTTGTCGATCATCAGACCGCTCGGAGCGACAAAGCCGCCAAAGCGCTGCAGATTGATGCCCTTGCCCGGCCCGACAGCGTCCCATTCGTCCGGACAGATCGGCCAAAGTGTGTGCGGATCGACCATCCAGCGATTGGCAAAAGCCCACTGTTTCCCCGCAATCGCCGGGAGAAGCGAGGCGAGATGATCCCGCGCCCACCAATCATCGTCGTCCAGATAGGCGACGTATCTGCTGTTGGCGGCGTACGTCGCAATCGTCGGCAGCGCACCGCCAAACCGGTTGCTGTACAGCCCGCCGTTCCGTTGCGCGGTGGAATAGTCGAAATCGATGATCGTCAGCGTGACGTTGGGTGGGCATTCCTCGCGGATGACATCCAGGACAGACCGCGGCTCCGCGGCGACGTCGACGCCGATCAGCAAATGGATCCGGCCATCGAACTCCTGCATGAAGACCGATCGCACGGCAACCAGCAGTGAGGCACGCAGCACCGTGGTGATCACGACCGCAACGTCGGCGGCCGCTTGCTCCGGATGTCGCGTTGTCATCATGCGCGCGGGCCTCTGATCCGGGGGAATTCCACTGGCGTAGCGGCATCTGCCGGCCGCCTCCCGTTGCCGCGGCGTTGCAGCATGTACGACACGTGCATTGCGATCGCGTCCAGCGTGGCGGGCTTGGCCTCCAGATGCGGCGCATGGCCCGCGCCCCGGATCATCAGCGTTTCCAGCGGCGCGCGCGCATGGCGCTGAAGCGTGTGCACCTGCGCGTCGCTGCCGTACGGATCGTCCGTTCCCTGGATCGCCAGAATGGGAACGGCAATCTCTGGCAGGCTGGACGTAATGTCGAAGCCGCGGAAATCCGGGTGCAGCCAGGATCCGCTCCAGCCGTGGAACGCCATGTCCGGGTCGCGATGATACTTGGCCAGCCGGTGCCGCAGATCGCCTTGTCCATACGCCTCACGAATCTCCCGGATGGCGCTTATATTCTGCTCTTCCACGAAGAAATGCGCGGCAATCAGCACCAGGCCACACAGCCTCGCATCGGGCGCCTCGCCGGCATGAATCGCGGCGATCGAGCCGCCATCGGAATGGCCGATGACGATGGCCTGGTTGATGCCCGCTGCATCCAGCACACGTGGCAGAACGTCACGCGCCTCGTCGTGCATATAGCTGAGCGGCCAGGGCAATCGCCGTGCATCGGACTGGCCATAGCCGAATCGCGAATACGCGAACACGCCGCAGCCCGTCGCTTCGGCCAGCAGCGCGGGAACGTCGCGCCACAATGGGACACAGCCAAGCCCCTCGTGCAGCAGAACCAGGGTTGGCGCCGCATTGGGGCCCGCGCCCCACCACGCGGTTTCCAGCGTGCCTCCCTCGATGGCGAGCCGATCACCGGACATCCGACACCTTCAACTGCCGCCGCGCGGCAACTCCTGCGAGATGTGGCCACGCCCATGGACGCCCCGTTGCGGGCGCGCCGTGTCCGGGTGTTCGACATCGCGCAACCGGAAGCGCTGGATCTTGCCCGTCGCGGTCTTTGGCAGCCGATCCACGAACTCGATCCAGCGCGGGTATTTCCACACGCCGATGCGCTCTTTCACATGGGTCTTCAGCAGTTCCTTCACCGTATTGGCATCCTGCTGCCTTGCCGCTTCCTGCAAGATCACGAACGCCCTTGGCTTGACCAAGCCGTCGTTGTCCGCTGCGCCGACCACCGCGGCCTCCAGCACCGCGGGATGCGACACCAGCGCTTCTTCGACTTCGAATGGCGACACCCACACGCCGCTGACCTTCAGCATCTCATCGCTGCGGCCCTGATAGCGAAAATAACCCTCCGCATCGCGGGTATAGGTGTCGCCGGTATGGGTCCATTCGCCACGGAACGTGCGGCGGCTCTTGTCCCGCTGATTCCAGTAACCCTCGGCGGCGGAGGGGCCACGCACCACCAATTCGCCCGCTTCGCCGTGCGGAACGTGGCGGTCATGCTCGTCCAGGATGCGCGCCTCGTAGCCGGGCACCGGCTTGCCGCTGGTGCCGTAGCGCACGTCACCGGGTCGATTCGAAATAAAGATGTGCAGCATCTCGGTGGAGCCGATGCCATCCAGGATGTGCACGCCGGTCATGTCGAACCAGCGCTGGCCCACGGCTTCCGGCAGAGCCTCGCCAGCGGAGATGCAGCGGCGCAGACGCTGCGATCCGGCGTTGGGACCAATGCGCGGATGGGCGAGCAATGATGCGAACAGGGTCGGCACGCCGGCGAAGATCGATGGATGGTGCCGTTGCATGATCGCCAGCACCGCGTCGGGCGTCGGACGGTCGGGCAGAAACACCGACGCCGCGCCAACCGACATCGGAAACGTCAAACTGTTCCCCAGGCCATAGGCGTGGAAGGCCTTTGCCGCTGAGAACATCAGATCGTCCGAGCGGATCTGCAGCACCTGCGCGCCATAGGTATCCGCCGTGTGGCGCAGGCTGGCGTGCACGTGCCGCACGCCCTTGGGCGCACCGGTCGAGCCGGAGGAATACAGCCAGAACGCGACTTCGTCAGGCGACGCGGGCGTGGTCGGCGTTACCGGATCGCCGAACAGGAGGAATTCGGGCAAGCCGACGGCGCGTGGATCATCGAGAGGATCGGGCGCGCTGCCGTCCGGCTGGCTTATGATAATGCGGCGGATTTCGGGAATGCTGTGCAGCACCGGCAGCAGCGGCGCCACCAGGGGGGCGGAGATCGCCACCGCTTCGGCGCGGCTGTCGGCCAGGATGTAGCCGATGGTATCATGCGTCAGCAGCGTGTTGATCGGCACCGGCACCACCCCGGCACGCAGCGCACCCCACAGGGCGATGGGAAAATCCACAGTATCCAGCAGCAGCATTGCCATGCGGCGTTCGCGGCCGATGCCGGCATTTTGCAAGGCGCCGGCGAAGCGGCGGGTTTCGGCCGCCAGCGATGCATAGGTCAGCGAACGCGCGGGATCGATGAAAGCCAATGCGTCGCCGCGTGCGTCCCGCACGTGCCGGTCGAGGAACCAATCGACCGCGTTGCCGTCTGCCGTGTGCAGTGTCATTGGTACGAACCTTATGCTTACACCGCCGCTCGGAGGTCGACAGAATCGCCTCGTCATGGCCCGGCCATGACGAGGATAGCAGTACCGCCCGCTTTACGTCAGCTTGGATCGGCCACTGTCGCCGGTGCTCAGTTCAGGCGCAGATCGATCAGGTGCCGCGGATCGGGCTGCAACTCGCCCTTCTCCACCCGCTTCACGATATCGGTCAGCGCCGCGTTGGCGGGGGTGGGGATGCCGATCTCCTCGCCCTTCCGCACGATCAGTCCATTCAGGAACTCGATCTCCGTGCGGCGGCCCTTCACCATGTCCTGGCCCATCGATGGCCGATGCTCGCCGCCGCCCGCCTTGTTGACCTCCGCCAAGCGATGCTCGTCGTATTCGCGCGTGGCTTCCGGATCGCCTTCGCCGGCCCTGGCGATGATTTCCGGATCGATGTGATGGACCTCTTCCAGTTCATAGCCGAGCGCCTGGCCGACGCGGATCGCCTCGCTGCCCAGCCGGGCACCGAACCGGCGCAGTGCGTCATTGCGCAGGATGTCCTTGCTGATCAGCCCGGTACTGGCCGACATGCCGTTCGCCATCGCGTTGGTCACCAGCTTCGACCAGCGCTCGCCCCAAAGGTTGGTGGTGGCCAGTGCGGAATCCGCATAGGCGACGAGGCGGCGGATTTCCTGCACGCGGTCGGTGATGCGGCCGTGCACTTCGCCGGTACGGAACACGGTGTGCTTGTCGCCGCTTTTGCCGGCGGCGCGGCGCACATGGCCCGGCTCGCACAGATCGACGGTGATGGAGCTGGCGATGCAGCCGACCACACGGCCCCAGCCGACCACGCTCGCGATCGTCTCCTCGTTCATGCAGTTCTGCAACGACACGATGAAACCGTTGGGCGACAGATACTGCGAGATCAGCGTGGTGGCCCATTGCGTATCGTACGACTTCATGCAGACGAAGGCGATGTCGATCGGCTTCTCCTTGGCGAGCTGCTGTGCGTCGGTGACGTGCAATGCGCGAACTTTGGTGGCGAATTCGGGCACGTCGCGAATATGCGAGATGCGCAGGCCGTTGGCGCGCATGGTTTCGACATGCTCCGGCCAGGGATCGATGAAGGTGATGTCCTCGCCTGCTTGCGCCATATGCGCGCCGGCATAGCCGCCGACGGCGCCGGTTCCCATCACCGCGATCTTGTAGCCCATGTTTTCCTCCCCTCGCATCATGCCAGCGCCGCGGATCGGCGCGCGATGGCGAGCACCGTAGCTGGTGGGCGCGTGCTGTCCAGCTGGGCAGGGCTGTCAGACCGGCAGTCCGCCGCCGCGCAGTGCTGCGACTGCGAGCGAAACGACACGGTCGGCCAGCGTTGGCCGGAAGTCAGTGGATAATGCCGGATATGCGCGATAGCGGCTGATAAGGCGCGGCGAACCTGTGCGTATGGCACTGCGCACGGTGCGCCACCAGGTCTCGCCGGCCAATGCCGCGATGCGGTCCGGCGCAGCGCTGCCCGGATTGTTCGCCGCACAGAAACCTGCAAGCAGGCGCTGCAAGATATCGCCGAGGCGATCGAGCGAGGCGGCGTCGCGCGGCGCCTGCCGATTCAGCCAGTGCCGCACGGCAAGCTCGGCGGCATCCGCCGCATCGCTGCCGAGCCAGTCCGCATAGGAAGCGGCGAGGATGCGTGCCGCGACGGCATCCAACTCGGCGGCGCGATGGACCGACGCGCTGGTGGCATGAAAGCGATAGGTCGTCAGCACATCGTCCAGCCGGGCAATCTCGCCGATCGAGAGCAGGCGATGGTAGAAATCGAAATCATCGGCCAGTTCGAAGTCGGGGCGGAGGAATGCGCCAAGACGCTGAACCGCGTCGGCGCGGAACATGACCGACGACCAGGTCAACGGATTGTCGACCAGCAGCAGCCAGCGCAGCGCCAGCGGATCGCCGGCGCTGGGATGGTCGGGCGCATGGTGATGGCCGGCGGAGTCCAGCCGCACCTCGGTGCCGAGCAAGACGACGTCCGGATTGGCATCGAGAAACGCCGCCTGGCGTTGCAATCGGGCTGGGTGGCTGAGGTCGTCATGGTCCAGCGCGGCGATGAACTCGCCGCTGGCCGCCGCGAACGCAGTGTTGCGCGCCGCCACGATTCCCTGGTTGCGCTCGTGATGAATGACGCGCAGCCGCGGATCGCGGTACGCGCTTAGGATGCCTGGTGTGGCATCGGTCGATGCATCGTCGACCACGATCAGCTCGAAGTCGCGCCAGGTTTGCGAGACGACGCTGTCCATGCTGCGGGCGATGAATGCGGCCCCGTTATAAGTCGTCATCAGGACGCTGACGCGCGGCACCAGTGGACTCTCGTCTGGAACAATATTGGGATCGCCGGAAACGCGGGCGGTCTCGAGAGAAGCAAAGTCTGGCGAAACGGGATAAAACGCAAGGTGAGGAACCGCATCGGCTCGGGTTCATCCACTACGCCGGCACGACTCCCCTCAGTCGCACCGCTGCATTGGGACGGCACGGATTCGGAAACCATTGCCTGCTCGCGTGTCGCCGAAGCCGGTCAATAAGCTGTTGTACGATGCGCCGGCATGCGGTACAACCCCTCCGATGGAGGCAAAACGAGATGCCAGACGGTGGGTTGATGCCAACGGGCGTGACGGTTGGGCGTCAGACGATAATTGCGGGCGATTGCCTCGCCCTAATGGGCACGCGCGTTGAGAACAAGTCGGTCGACCTGGTCGTCACGTCGCCGCCCTACAATCTGAATCTCCACTATAATCTGTACGACGACGCACGGACCGAGGCCGACTACCTTGCCTGGCTTGTTGCTGTCGCGGAAGGCGTCAAGACAGTCCTTAAACCCGACGGGTCGTTCTTCCTGAACATAGCGGGGTCGAACAGTCGCCCCTGGGTTCCGTTCGAGCTCGTCGTCAGACTGCGCCAGATCGGGTTCAATCTGCAAAATCACATAACCTGGGTGAAATCAATCACCGTGGAGTCCGAGTCATCCGGCCATTTCAAGCCCGTGCCGGGAAAGCGGTTCATGCATCACAATCACGAGCATATCTTTCACCTCACACTGACCAATGCGGTGGAGCTTGACCGGCTGTCGATCGGCATCCCCTTTCAGGACAAATCCAATATAGCCCGTCGACGGCACGCCCGCGACCTGCGGTGCCGCGGCAACACCTGGTTCATTCCCTATCCGACCGTCAAAACCAAGGCGCAGAAATTCTGGCATCCCGGCACGTTCCCGGTGGAGCTGCCTTTGTGGTGCATTTACCTGCATGGGCGGCGGGACGCGGTGGTACTGGACCCATTCATGGGCACCGGGTCGACTCTTGTCGCGGCCCACTATGCGCGGGCGAGAGGCATTGGAATCGACATCGATCCGGCCTACATAGACACGGCGCGCGAGCGCGTAACGGAGGCGGTTGAAATGTCCCGCATCGTCCAGTTGAACCAGCAGGAAATCAGCGAATTGTTCCGCCAGGACGAAGCAAAGCGCGGCGGTGGAGGCTGGCAGGCGAAAATCGTGTCGTTCCAACAGAGGTTGAATAAGACGACGGGCGAGCTCGCGCTAACGGATGTGGACCAGGCTTGGATAAGGCGATACGGCTCCCGGCCGGAGGATGGAAGCTGGCAAAGATGGATCAATGCCGCGTTCAAGCGGCACATTGCCCTGAACGCTGCGGAGTGACGTGCGGTGTTGTATCTCCAGGACATGAACGGGTGGCTTTGCGCGAGCAACTCTGCGAGCAACGAAGCGACGAGGGAGCGCTGGCCTTGCTGTCGCAAATCGCCTGCGGTTCTGAATCTTGTTGGTTGCCGGTGACCGCAAGAAGTTGATCGGCACGGCCACGCCGCGCGAATTGCCGGCCCGCCTCGAATCGATCCCGCCGGCTTTGTGCGCGGCCGGCAGCGGCGCGAAACCACCGCGTGCCTGGCCATTCGGTTTCCGCATACCCCCATCCGGTTGCGCACCTGGCCAGGCGCCGGTTGCCGTGCCACCGCCTTGCCGCGTGCCCCGGTTCGCGGCGGTTCGTGCCGGTTGGTGGCCGTCCCCCTTAGCGCGCCACGGTCCCTGCCGCCTCGGTTGATGCCCTCGCTTTATTATGAAGCCTTGGCTCCGGAAGGAAACTACTTGCACGAAATGTAGCTAAGGCTACATCATGGCGTGGTATGGAGACCAGGACAATGAGCGACATTGTGGTTGGGGGCACCCTGACCGACCGGACGACCGTGGCCATCCGGGAGGTTCTGGCCGGGCGGCGCCATGGACCCGGGTCAGTCCTGCTGTTCGCCGGGCCCGCCGTCATCGCCTCGATCGCCTACATGGACCCCGGCAACTTCGCCACGAATATCCAGGCCGGCGCCGGCTTCGGCTACACATTGCTCTGGGTCGTCCTGCTCGCGAACCTGATCGCCATGCTGTTCCAGGCGCTGTCCGCCAAGCTCGGCATCGTCACCGGCCGCAACCTGGCGGAAATGTGCCGCGAGCACTTCGCGCCGTCCGTGGTCTATGCCATGTGGGCGGTCAGCGAAGTGGCGGCAATGGCCACCGATCTCGCCGAGTTCCTCGGCGGCGCCATCGGCCTCGCCCTGTTGTTGCACACGTCGCTGCTGACCGGGATGGCGGCGACCGCCGTCGTGACCTACGGCATCCTGATGTTCCAGGGCCGCGGCTTTCGCCCGATCGAACTGATCATCGGCGGCCTGGTTGTCGCCATCGGCATCTGCTATCTCATCGAGATGTTCATCGCGCCGGTGAACTGGGGTGACGCGGCGGTGCATTCCGTGCTGCCGATCATGCCCAATGCCGCGGCGCTGACCATCTCGGTCGGCATCATCGGCGCCACCGTCATGCCGCATGCCGTGTATCTGCACTCTGCTCTCACCCAGCACCGGGCGCCGGCGCGGAACAACACCGAGCGGCGTAAACTGCTGCGGTTCTCCAACACCGAGGTGGTCGTCGCGCTGTCGGTTGCCGGGCTGGTCAACATGGCCATGGTCGCGATGGCATCGGCGGCCTTCCACGCGGGCCATAGCGAGGTGTCGGAAATCGAGACCGCGTATCACACGTTGACCCCGCTGCTGGGCGGCGCCGCCGCCGCGGTCTTCCTCACGTCGCTGATGGCGTCCGGGATTTCCAGCTCCGTCGTCGGCACCATGGCGGGGCAGATGATCATGCAGGGGTTCGTCGGCTTCCGGATCCCGATCTGGGCACGGCGGCTGGTGACCATGCTGCCGGCGTTCGTCGTGGTGTGGCTGGGCGTCGACGCGACCCGGGCACTGGTGCTCAGCCAGGTCGTGCTGTCATTTGCCCTGCCGATCCCGATGATCGCACTGGTATTGTTCACGCGCCGCCGTGACATCATGGGCCAGTTCGTCAACAGCCGCCTGTTGGATATCGGTGCGATTGCCGGTGCCGTCATCATCTTGGCGCTGAATGGCGTGTTGCTGCTGCAGACCTTCGGCATTCCCGTCCCAGGACTGCCCGCGGCCTAGGCGGACGCAGGCCGGACAGCGCGAGATTGCCGCGGCCCGGCGTTGCCGCCCCGCGGTCGCCGACTGGCCGAACCGCTCCTGGCGTCACACAATCTTCTTGGGGCGAGACCGCTCGCCGATTTCGCCCCCGAGTCCCTGTGCTGTATCGCCGGCCGCTTCATGCCCCGTCCATCGATCCTCATTCTCGCTGCTGCCGCCGTGACTGTCGTGTCCTCGGCCGCGGCGGCCCAGCCTCTGCCACAGCCGCCGCCCGGCCTGTGGGACCAGGACACGCTGACCGGGAACTGGAGCGGCTTGCGCACGAGCTTGCAGAACGACGGCATCAGTCTCGGCCTGCAAGAGCAAAGCGAGGTGTGGGCCAATCTCACGGGCGGGCTGCGCCGCGGTGTCACTTATGACGGCCTGACGACCGCCAGCCTGCGGGTCGACCTGGACAAGTTCGTAGGTTGGGGCGGGGCGACCTTTTTCGCCGACTTTTTCCAAATCCACGGACATGGCCCCTCCGGCACCATGGTCGACAATCTCCAGCTCGTCAGCAGTGTCGAAGCCACGGACAGCAACAAACTGTACGACCTTTGGCTCGAGCAAGTGCTGCTGAACGGCCGGTTGAACATCCGCATCGGCCAGGAAGGCGCTAGCGACGAGATGATGATCGCCGATGATGCCGCCATATTCATCAATGCCAGCTTCGGCTTTCCGGCATTAGCCAACACCGACCTGCCTGACAGCGGTCCCAATTATCCGCTGGCCGCGCCCTTCGTGCGTATCCGCTATCAGGTCACCGACGCGATCACGCTGGTCGCGGCAGCCTATAATGGCGACCCCGCGCCGCCCGGTAGCGGGGATCCGCAGCTTCGCGATCGTACCGGAACCGCCTTCCGCCTGAACGACCACGCGCTGTTGTTCTGGGAAGTTTGGTACTCCCGCAATAAAGCGGCGAACGCGCCGGGGTTGCCGGGTACGTACAAGTTTGGCGTCTGGTATGATTCGGCGCGGTTCGCCGACGTGCTGTACGACATGAATGGACTGCCCCTGGCGAACCCGGCCGGCAACGGCGTGCCTCGCGAACATAATGGCGACCACGCGCTGTATGCCATCGCCGACCAGACGGTCTGGCAACGCGGCGGCACGAGCGCCGAGAGCGTCTCGGCATTCCTGCAGGTCATGGGCGCACCTGACGATCGCAATCTCAGCAATCTTTTCATCGAGACAGGCGTGAACTGGAAGGCCCCGTTTGGGCGCGGCAGCGACTCATTCGGCCTTGCCGTTACCTATGAAGGCATTGGCATGGCGGCGCGGCGGTTCAGCATGGAACTGGCGGGGTTGACCGGGCATGGCGCGACATACGCGACGAACGAAATGATCATCGAGGCCACCTATATCTATCAAATAGCACCATGGTGGTCGCTGCAGCCCGACGCGCAATACGTGATCAATCCTGGCGCAGGCATTCCCAATGCTGGCAGCAGCAGGCCCCTGAGCAACGCGTTCGTCGTCGGGGTGCGCGCCACCGTCACATTCTGATGTACGAGACGTGTCTGTGCGAACAATTTGATGCTGCCGCCATGCACGGTGACCGTGCGCGCCAGGCGCGCCAGTCCAGGCAAGGTCGCCGGCGGCGTGCTGGCAATCCGGCTGCATCGTCGTCCCAGGCCGGTCAGTCTCGCCCGGACGATCCTCCCTCACGTCCCCCTTGCGGCGCGGCCAGTTCGCCCGGTAGGTTAGGAGTCGCGGGTAACCCCCGGACGAAACCGCAGAATCTTGTCCACACCCGCATCCTCCGGCGCCCCCAAAGGCGCCCGGCCCGGCCTTCCTTCCGATGGGAGACCCCGCATGTCCGCGTCCCTCTCCGCCTACACCGAGGCTGCAGCCAACCCGCTCGACGTACTGGAGCAGATCGTGGCGGCCAATGAATGGTCGTTCGATCGCCAAAGCGACGCCGAAATGGCAGCCGAGGCGCCCGGCCGCTGGTGCGACTACGCGCTGTATTTCAACTGGTCGCGTGAGATCAGCGCCATGCACTTCACCTGCGCGTTCGACCTGAAGGTGCCGGCACAGCGCCGCGGCATGCTCTATGAACTGCTCGCGCTGGCCAACGAGAAGCTCTGGATCGGCCATTTCGGCCTCGAGGGCGACGAAGGCATGCCCGTCTTCCGCCACTCGGTCCTGCTCCGCGGCGCGCCAGGCGCATCGGCGGAGAGCCTGGAGGACATGGTGGACATCGCGCTGACCGAGTGCGAGCGCTTCTTTCCCGCGTTCCAGTTCGTGCTGTGGGGCGGCAAGGCTCCGGCGGATGCGCTGGCGGCGGCGATGCTGGAGTGCGCCGGCGTGGCGTAGCGCGCCGGCGCATCACCGCTGGAGTGCTGGTGCATCCCGGCTAAAATCTCCCGATCCCGCGAGGCCCGGGGAGCCGATGACAAACCCACCGAACCCGATCGTCACCGTTTCGAGCTGTTCCAACGCCACCGCCGCCCACGCCGGCGCGGTGATCGTCTCCGGCTCGTATGGCGGCAAGTATAACGCGTTCAACTCCGCCAAATGGGGCATTCGCGGCGTCATCATGAACGATGCCGGCATCGGCGCCGACAATGCCGGCATTGCCGGCCTGCCCTATCTCGACAGCATCGGTCTGCCGGCCGCCACCGCCGCCGCCAACTCCTGCCATATCGGTGACGGCGAGCACACACTGGCGCACGGCACCATCAGCCATGTAAACCGCGCCGCCGCCGCGCTTGGCTGCGCGCCGGGCCAGACCGTGCGCGCCTGTGCCGCCCTGATGCAGGCAGGTGAAGTCCCGCGTTCCGCGCCGCCGCCGATCACCGAGGGCAATCGCTTCGTCCTGCGCGAAGTCCCCGGCGAGCCGCGCGTCATCTGCGCCGATTCGGTCGGCATGGTGCGTCCCGAAGACACCGGCCAGATCGTCATCACCGCATCGCACGCGGCGCTACCGGGCGGACGGCCCGACAGCATCATCCCGCCAGGCATTTTCGCCGTGTTTTTCTCCGATGCAGGTGTCGGCATGGATGGTGCCGGCATTGCCCGCATACCGCATCTCGACAGCCTCGGGGTCATTGCCGGTACCACCGCGGCTGACAGCGCGCCGATCGGCGACGCGCGGGCGTTGTATGAGCGCGGCATCCTGTCCCACGTCACCGGCGCCGCCGTCAGCGCCGGCGGGGCCGCCGGCATGACGCTGATGCGCTTCATCGAC
>Ga0335072_10003962_pt1 | contig 22153 bp, 23 predicted proteins | sample Lox_Sample_21_FD_206725 | JGI IMG/M metagenome (GOLD analysis project Ga0335072, IMG submission 206725) | Soil microbial communities from Loxahatchee National Wildlife Refuge, Florida, United States - Lox_Sample_2.1 | ecosystem: Environmental > Terrestrial > Soil > Wetlands | place: USA...
AAAAGTCGTAAAGAGCGACACGGTGGCGGGCACGTCGAGCCTGGGATTAATCAAGCCAAAAGTCGCAGAGAACGACACGGCGGCGGACACACCGAGCCTGGGATCAGAGATCGAAAAACCGAGATTTTGAGGAACAGAGATCCCGTCCGAGCAAAGGCGATTCACAGGGTAACCGTAGGAAAGCTGACGGAAGATAGCAGAGGCTATAAGGAAACTGAGATCGGGCGTTACAGGGATCAGTGGGAGCTCCTGTCCGGCCTCGGAAGAGGCAGTGGGAGCTCCTGTCCGGCCTCGGAAGAGGCAGTGGGAGCTCCTGTCCGGCCTCGGAAGAGGCAGTGGGAGATGGCTGATCGTCTGGCGAAAACGGTCCAAGAAGAGTTATTCTGAAACTCTTAGAGATTGAGGAGAGACGGAGTCCATTGTCATCTGGTAGGCAGAGAGTCGTCCGATGGGGAGTCGACTGGGACTGAGTCGTTAGTGGGAGTCAGCGCCAACCTATAGGACTAGTGGGAGGAACGAACCTCGCGAGGAGCGGGAGTGTTGCGAGTAGGCCGCGTTTCGGTTGCCAAGGGGAAAAGCCTAGGGGAGCTTATGGGAGCCCGCGTCTGCCTAGTATGGCAATCATGTATCTAGTCACTCATTAAATCCAGGTAGTACTCAATAAGCAGTGCTTCCACAACCAGCATATGCATACCTGTCTACTGCGCGCAACAGTTGTAAAGCTATGAAATGCTACCTGTTATATACTTGGCATACCAAGGCCACAGGCCAAAACCACAGGCTTGCCAGTGCTTGTTTAGTTTGCACCGTCTGCCTCGATTCTCCAACTGTGGTCGACGCCAACTGTACAACATATAAGGCACATAGAAAAGCAAGAAGAGCATAAACTCCTCAATGTAGATACGTCTCGAAAAGGGGTGAGTCTGGCTTGAGAGGCGGACGTCGCTCGGTCGTCTGCTTCATGTGCAGAACGAAATTGCAGGAATAGGAATCAGTCATTCAGGGATGCTGTGACTTCTGCTTACATTCGCCAACCTCAGAACTACGCGCGTAGTGTATGTTTCATGTTCGCGTTAGCGAGTGCCAGGCAGCCTTGTCAACTGTTCAGGCCATGAATCCGCCGTCCGCTCTCGCACGTAGCTATGCCCCAGTTCCAAAGGTGTCCAATTGAGAAAGACCATTGATGATGTGCAAAGCTAGAAAATAGCATTTGGCAACTCCAGCACTGATGAGGTTTGCCGAGGGAGGCAAGCACAGCTCTGAGGAGATCCGTGTCGTGGCGTTGTGGCTGTGCCTTGTGAGGCAGTGTTCAGTTTGATTCGCGATGCATACGCAATTCCACGAGGTGCTTGCCCCCATCGCACCACATCGAACATGCATTAGCCAGCTGAAAAAAGACGGGAAGGGACGGCACTATGCTCCGGTGTGTTTCGGCGGGCTGGGCCACTCACAATGCGTGGTCTCCCGCCATAGTAAGAATGCGCACAAGTGAGGGGCATCCGCGAGGCTGTGAAGGGGGGGTTCCCGCAGCTGTGATTGAACCACCATCACTCCACCTCGAACCCACATGGAGCTTTTCTTACAAACCTACATAAAGCTCACTTACTGACCTGCATTCCACATAACTTCCTGCATCCATCCATACACTCCTCTTCTATTCACAACAAAATAGCACAAGCACTTTCTCGCGCCGGCCGTCGCAACCACTACCACCCCCTAACTATCGTCGCCTGTTCTCCTTTCCATACTTTGAATTCATCTCTACCTTCGTCATGTCCGGTCCATACGATAACCAGGGCTACGGCCAACAGCAAGGTTACGGTCAACAAGGCTACGGCCAGCAAGGCTACGGCCAGCAAGGGTACGGGCAACCGCAGGGTGGTCAGGGCTATGGTCAGCAAGAACCTGACTATTACAGCCAACAGCAGCAGGGCGGTGCAGCCTATGGTCAAGGCCAACAAGGCCAGGAGAGGGGAGCGTATGGCGGCGGCCAGCAGCAGCATCACCAGGGTGGACAAGCCTATGGCCAGCAGCAGGGTGGTGCGGCCTACGGTTCGGGACAATATGGTGAAGGACAAAGCTATGGTGGTCCACAACAACCAAGCTACGGCCAGCCAGGATATGAGTATGCTCACTCCACCTCTTCACATGCCAACCTTCTCACTGACAGCTCTACTTCTAGTCAGCAAGCTCAAGGCTACGGTGGACCAGACGGAGCCCAGGAAGGCGATCGCGGCCTCCTAGGAGCCATGGGCGGCGCTGCAGCTGGCGGTTTCGCTGGCCACAAAGCCGGCGGCCATGGCTTCCTGGGAGCTGTGGGTGGCGCGATCTTGGGATCTCTCGCTGAAGATTTTGCTAAAGATCGAAAGAAGAGCCACAGCCCGCAGCCAGGCTCAGGCGGATATAGCCAGGGCGGCTCCACCTACTTTGGGAAGAACTGAGCAGGTGTAAGACATGAAGCGAAGCTTCTATCCAGACCCGACCTTTACACGAGGACGTGAGATTGCCAGCCAGTAACTTCCGGGGAAGGTTGGGCTGGGATCTGATGATGCTGGCGGAAGCCATGTAGAGGTAGCCCGCTAGTAGTCAAACCCTTACAATTCTCTAGAGCCTGTGGTTCTTCTACACTTCTGCTCTAACGAGAGCCGGCGTTTCCTACGACAGGGTTTACTGCATCATCATATAGTTATCCCCTCAATCGAATACCTTTGTCTAGTTTCATTTTCCTCATTCACCAAGTTGCACAACACTTCCTCCAGTTCGTGTAATTAATTAAGTAGTACCCGCAGAGACACAAAACGAGTACCCATTACATACCTAGTGAAGTCAGGAATGAATGATTAGATTTGATAAGATCGGCAACTCGGCGCGACAACTTCTCCCCCAACTGATCAATATTCCGTGCCAAAACCTGACAGTTCTGCCTCAGGCTGGCTCTGACGAACCTTAGGATCAGTGGACCCGCGGGTGTCGTTCCTGCCCTTGTTTACACTGTATCAGGTGGATACCTACGCCAGAACTGGAGGGACGCATAGCGAACAATTAGCTTCGACCTGGGGATTCAGCAGGCTTTGTCTTGCCCTCGAAGCATTAGGCTTCAAATACCGCCTCAACTGAAGCTAAAACCTATCCCTTGGCTACCGAGAATCATCGACAAGGTCATTACTGACATGTCCGGGAAATCTAGCCAAGGGCGACGGCGAGACTGTCCTGCCAAGGAGAAATGGCTGAAGGCTGAATGTCGATTGCGTCTCCAAGGCTTGGTCACGGAATGCACCAGCCTATCATAACTCAAGCTGGCCGACTTTCCGCTTCATGCATGTGCGAAGAACCAGGCAGGTTAGTATCCAAGAGGTTCGAGGGCCAGGCGGGGAGAGGTTTGCTGGCTTCACGTGGCAAATACAAAAACCAAAGGTATCAGTCTTCGACCAGCTCGGAGAGATTACTGATTTAATTTGCGTTCAGAGGCAGAATCATGGCCGAGAATGCTAGTGCAAAATCAGACCTAAATGGTTCAGTTTCATGGCAGCAACGCCTTTGCGATCAATGTGGTACAATCAGTTTCGAGAAGGCTCTCCATAGCCCCATTTTAGATCAGCAGCTCGGGCTTCTGGAAGATATCTTGGCGAGAGCATCGATTTGCGACTTTTGTGATTTGGTCAGCTCCGTTGTGACAAGGAAACTCCAAAATTATGCAAAGTTCAAGCCAGTCCCTGACAGCATACCAATCGTGTGTACGCTGGATGGCCCGATCACATATCATGGCAGTGTTGTGGAATCTCGTATACGTATTAAATTTCGCGACAAGGAAACAAAACACATCAGTTATACCGACCGCTCTGCTGAATGCCAACTGAGATTCTGCCCAGTGCCGCCACCAACGGCAGATGGGACGCCCACCTGGAACCATTGTCGGAAGTTCTCCGGCCGCATAGTCGGCCCAAAGGTCGATACCGAGTTCCTCCACAGATGGCTGCAACTCTGCGAAAGTCACCACGGTGTTTGGTGCAGTCAACCAGCATGGATAGATCCATCTGAGCTGCCAAGCAAGCTCTGTGTCATCGATGTGAACCAGATGAACGTTGTCAATGCTCCCGAGCAATGCAGATATGCGGCTCTAAGCTATGTCTGGGGTCGATCGTGTGCGAATGACTACTCCCGAACCTCGAAGGACAATTTTGCAGCCTTGCAGCAGGAGCAAGGCTTGAGGCCGCAATGTCTTCCACAAACAGTCAAGGATGCTATCGACTTAGTGAGCGAGATGGGGGAGAAATACCTCTGGGTTGACTCCATTTGCATTATCCAGGATGAACCCGTTGTTGTCAACGCACAGATCAATCAAATGGACCTCATATATGCTCATAAATCGAATATCCCGAGTTAGCGGAGAAAACTTTCACTGGGGTCTGCCACACGGTCGGCTAGAGGAGGCGCTGCTGTGGACACACTTCGGCCCAACAACGCGGCGAAACTGTTCCTACACCCTGCACCACGCCGATGGGTCTTCAAATGATGTGAAGATACCTTCGTGGACATGGCTTGGCTGGAGAGGCAGCCTAACCTGGGAGGGGACAACATTGCAGCCTCAGTGGTATACAATTCAAGGTGGATGAGAGGTTGAAGAGAAAGTCGAACCTGGACTGGTATAAGCTTAGTGTAGACGGTGACCGAGTTCTGCTTGAAAGACCTCTTCGCGAGCGTGACTCTGACGAAAAGCCATTGCCGCCTTGGAAGGACAATGCCAACGCCACTGACCGACCTCCCAAACACTCCAACCGAATGCGAAGACTCTTACCACCTTGGGGCAGTAACAGACGTACGCCATCCCCGGGGACTGCAAACAATCGACTTTTCAAAGACTCTGGCCGAATACAAGTGGAAACCAGCTACGCAAGCCTCCGCATCCAGAAATTCGCCGGCGAGTTCGCCGACGGGTACTCCTGGACTTGCAAAGGCGTCTCAACCGCCGCTACTTTCAACATATTGGACTCCGACGACAGAGTGATGGGTATAATGGGTCTTTGGCAAGGCGGTGATTTCGAAGATGTCGGCGACGAGCCAATTGTCCGCCACTTCATGGTCGTGGTAGAAAACGGTTTCGCAAGAACTACACGTCCGTTGGAGATACCAATGTCCCAGTCAATGTTCAGTATGAGCTTGATCTTTTGATGATTAAATGGGATACGCCTGATGTTGCGTCGAGGGCTGGAGCTTTCTCCATGATGGAAGAGGATTGGATGAAGCTTGATTTGGAGTGGAAATTGATCACATTGCACTGACTGGATATTCACCCAGGACGACTGATAGTTACGAGTAGCCAAATGCTCTATAGAGCACAATTTGATCCCAAGCTTCCGCGCAATGATTATTGCAGCCTTCTCCCTACCGTTAACGCTGCCGAGTGGGAATTCTCGCCCAGCTGTTCAGAACAGATGGACATATCTGACACTCTTCAATACACTATTCATGGCTTCGGGTCCGGAAGGCGGGATCGAGGCTTATCAGCACCCTTGAGAACCCTCCTTGCAGCGGGAGACTTGTGGTTTGTTATTCTGCTCTTGTAAAGATAAAGGCCAGTGATCATAGTTTTCCGCGTGCTGTAATCCAGCTTATTGGCGGACGAGTAGTCCGGTGGACTGACCTGAAGCAAAGTGCCATTAGACAGGTATTGTAGCACGACTGAAGCTTTCTCGGAGACATCCGCGGAGCAATGTGGCTGGGACGCAGCCTCCCTCGCAATTCGAACGAGGCCTCAACGTCAAGTAAATCACTGTAGGCCAGAGCAGAGGTCAGTGCTTTAGTGTACATGAGCATGTCTGAGCAAACCTGAGTAGTTTCATGGCTATGCCCGTGAGAGCGCACCGAGCACCAGTGTTATCCATAGATGACTCTGCTCTTTGCGCATTGTCTGTACATTATCGCTGTGACCTCGGAGAAACTGATGCTTTCCAAGAGTTTGTTAGCAAGGAAGTGCGGTATCAAACCCAGTCCAGACGAGCACAGTAGCGACGCTTTTCAAATGCAAATGATGATTGTCGTTGACTTCGCCGTCAGTAGGTGAACTCGATAAAGTAGACTGGATGCAAACCAAGCCCAAAATGGCAGCAAGGCACGGAGAAAGGTTTTGCATCTTTGTGATTCTTGCATCTACCACCAATGAGAGAAGCTTGCGTGCCGGAGGACTACAGTATCCTTTGTATAACGGCAAGGTTGAAGGTTGGGACCAAGGTGTCCGATTTGGCCTAGGAAGTAGATGATTTAATATGCATCAGACAACAATCCATCTAGGGCGGCGGGACTTAGTTGAACCTTATATCCCGCCGAGACAATTTGAGGTCCAATCTCCAATTGCACATTGCTCGAAGCTTCACACCACTGTTGTAGTGAAGGGCCAGTCATGATAATCAGACAATTCTGCGCGCGGCATGGTGAGCAACTTCCAGGTCTCTATATCTCTAGCAAATACTGACCAGTGCAAAGGCCGCAGCGCGCTCTCAAAGTCATCAAGAAAAAATGCACTTCGCACCTTTGCTTCAGAAAACGATAGGTCACCATTTGCAGGTACAAGTGCATCAAAAAGGCTTTCACCGCATGAAATAGCGGCAGATGCTAGCGAGCCTACCGACGCTACCTCCAGCATCCTCGACGCCCTCCCTGAAGCCCCAACAGCACGAGCGCGGGCACTCGCAGACTCCCTCGACGCTTCCATTGAAGAGACAAAATCTCTTCAAGCCTCTCTAAATGCACACATCTCCTCCGTCATCCTGTCCCTACCCGACGAATCTGCCTCGACCCCTCCAGCCGACAACGCCACCACCTCCACCAAAACATCTTCCGACCTCCACAATGGGACAACCTCCTCCAAACTACCACCGCCCCCCTTCCCCACCCTCTCAAAACTTTACGCCCACCGCAAAGCCCAACGCCGGCTCGCTGCCCTCGGCACCGGAACCAATCCTGCCTATACCCCCGATCTCCACCTCATCTCCCCACCTTCCTCCAACGAACTCACCCTACAGATGCTCCTAACCGCCCAGTCCCACCTCGGCCACGCCACCTCTCTTTGGAACCCGCGTAACAGCGCCTACATATTCGGTATCCGCGACGGTATCCACATTATCTCCCTCGATGCGACATTCTCTTACCTCCGCCGTGCCGCCAAGATCGTCACCGAGATCGCGCGCCGTGGTGGCTTGATACTCTTTGTTGGGACAAGAGATGGGCATGAAGATATTGTCGTCAATGCTGCGAGGAGAGCGGGTGGGTATCATGTCTTTGAGCGTTGTGCGGTCAAGGTTGTGGATGTGCTGGATCGCGAGTTACCTCAGTACTCTGCTCGAATGGCTGAATCGGCGGCAGCGGGCGCACATCCAGTACTTAAGCCAGACCTCGTCATCTGTCTCAATCCGCTGGAAAACGAAGTCTGTCTGCATGAATGTGGACTGCACAACGTGCCTACCATTGGAATTATTGACACAGATGCCGATCCAAGCTGGGTGACATATCCAATTCCTGCGAACGACGATAGTCTACGGTGTGTCATGTTGGTTGCAGGCGTATTAGGAAGGGCTGGAGAGGAAGGGCAGAGGATGAGGTTAGAAGAGGCCCAAAAAGGGAGGTCGACATATAATACGAAGGCTGCGGAGGTCTTCTTGAAGGGGCTAGAGGAGTTGAAGGGGTTGGCGGGCGATGTGCAGGATAACTCGGGGCCGACTAACTAGGGTGGCAGTTGTGCATGTCGTCGGGTAGGTAGAATTCATGGCAAGGGCATAGTATGGCGTGGCATTGTACGGGTTACACATATGTACTCTATAGCAAATGAACATACAAAATGGAAAGCAAAAGTCGCCTCAGTGTCTTTAAAGACGCCTAGACAAGAAGCGTGTATTGTCAATAGCGTTCTGAAAGGCAGGCGGAAGAAATTGTTCAGATCCCTTTTACGTTTCTTAGCTTTTCATCCATTCACTAGATGGTCTATTTCTGCTCTCGGCTGTAAACAGTCGCCCAAATCGGATGCGTCTTTTGAGACAAGTGCTCTTGGGTTAGCTGCAGGAGTTCCTTCTGGTCTGCCATCCACTTGACACATGTGGGGCCCGCATGGGTTTCCTCGCGCAAGTAAGGCTCCAGCCATGTTTAGCATCGATCAATGCCTCCGGGGCTGGCGTGTCCACAGTGGCCCCACAGGCGTAGCGGATGGCAATTCTCTGCGGAATTGTATGGGTCGGCAGCCAGCTTCGGGGTCGAGGGGAGGCCAGAGACTCCATCAAAGCCAATGCCGTTTCCATCCCGGTTACCGTCGACGATGTATCTGCTCCCCAGGGCCCTTGCTGCAGCGTTTCGATGGTGCCCAAAATAGCTGGCGCTGGCACCCAATGTGGATGTAGATCCGTGTACATGATGACTGCGTATCGTAGTGTCGGGTCTTAGATCGAATATCTGCCATCAGCATCTGGCTTAAGCTCAAGCTTGTATCATTGTCTCCGTCACGGCTTCGGTGACGTAGACGACTGCTGTCTCCGCAATACGGCATCTGTCTGTGGGATCACGAAGACGGAGGGACCCAGGCATGGCCCGACTTTGTCATGCTCGAATCCCGGAAATTCAAGAGATAAGCCCCCCGCCGTTCGGAACCAGCGTCACGGGATCCAGTTTATCTCCTCCCCCTTCTCGCATGGTTGTGAGGTCGGGGCAGCTGGAAGCGAAAAGATCCCGGAGCCAAGCAGCAACCGTCCCCTCTGCAGGCGCAAATGGGCATTGAATATGATCCTGGGATCGAAACTACCCACCAAGTCGTAGTACCTCTCCATATGTTCTTCCATCGTGTCCACGGTGAGCAGCGAGTCGGGGTCCAAGTTCGAAATCATGGCAACGCAGAGAGGCTCGTCTTCGCTTCTAATGGTATCGCAGCTTCGGACGTACCTTGTGCTTGCAATCATCCGCTTCGAAATTTCTTCAGTTCTCGTTAAGACCCTAAAGATCCTGTAGAACTCTTCCAGCTTCGTGGCACAGTTGAATTGCACAGGTGAGCAGATTTGCGTCACGTCTCTGTAGTTGAGGTGCCATTCTGGCCACGTCATATCTTGGAAACTTTCGGCCCCATCTTGAACTGGAAGAACAACGATCCCCGCCAGCTGCGCCTCCTGTAGATCCAAGCCGGTGACGCCACTTCGAGACATAGATACGCGCGAATTTGTCTATGATGCCAGACGACCGTGGTGTCTCCTGGATTAAGGAATCGACGACCAATACTCGGTCCACCTTTCTCGTAGATGTTACCCATCTTACGAATGGCAGATTTCCGATGAGTCCGATATTTATCCCCTATCGGAACGCAGAGTGTCCATCCCAGAAGCCCACCTGCTGCTGCTACTCCTCCATTTGGACCAGCTGGATACCGCCAGGCGGCCCCGCACCGCCCGACACAGGTCATCCACCTGGCTCGGAACCCAAGGAAGTTCAATATGCAAGCCTCACTATCTCTTAGTGGGGCGGAGACAAGACCTTCCGTATCGATCCGCATTCTAGGAGTATGGATAGACCGGCGCCCTACCTGGGGGCCACACGTGAAAGAGGTCCTTAGGAATATGGAGTCCCAGAGTAATGCCATGTTTTGCAGTTTCCTATGTTGGAGAGAAAGAATGCCTTGATGAGGCATGCGAAGCCATCAGGGTTCGTGAGGATGTTCATCCCCCCGGCGACGACCATATCAGTGTCGCCACTCCAAAGGGAAGTACAAGACATTTGGATTGCCGTAAAGCTCGACGAACAGGCGGTGTCACAGCTAAAGCTTGACCCACAAAACCAAAAGTAATTGATACAGCTGGGGGCGGGGGCTCGACAACCACCAGGAATCCAATAAGTGCCGATCTCCTGGCCCAAATTCACTTCCCGGTAATCGTCACTGGATTGACCATAGAAGTATCAATACGGTGCATGTCGACAGAGTTGCCGGCGACGAAGCCTGCTCTTTCAAGAGCTTCGTATGCGGTGACTAGTGTCAAACTGCAAGTTCCCGGGGCGCGCCATCCCTGCTCCTAGGATATAGCCAGGGCCGTTCTTGAACGTTCAATGCGATCCCCGAGAGTCAACTGCTGATAAAACGCTCCAATTAGTCGCAAGTGGGCTTGTAGGAGAAGAAAGAAGCGTTGATGTTGTCGTATTTCGTGAGAGGCAATGCCAAGCCTAGCCGGCTTCTCGCCTTCCAGCTGAACAGGAATGAGTGAAACCTCTACGCTTCTTTGATAGCATGGCAACTTACAGGTCATTAATGTCATCGATTCGTGTCTGTCATCATATGCTGTGGTGAGCTAGATAGGATATATAGCAAATTCGGGCCCCCTGGGCTTGGGCACATATCCTGAGAAGGCGGTAAATGAAATCTTGGCCATCTTGTCCTTTACGCTCTTCCTTCTCCCGCCTTTCTTTTCCTTCTTACTAGGCGCCGCGTCTTTCTGAACCGCCAAAGCTCCTCCAGCGCTCGTTTTGGTTTCAATCGCAGCATTGTCTGTGCCCTTCTCGCTTTGTACCGGTTTGTCATCTTCTCCCTCCGTTTCAGAATCCTCAGAGAGCTCCGCTGGCTTTGGTGCGTTTCCGGCAACCAGCGTGATATCACTGTCCTGTCGGACCCGACGCGCAGCATCGGCCTGCAGGTTCAGGTTGGCGATTCTCATCCGTGCGCGAGCTGCCTCATTTCCTTTTCCGTCCGCCAATTTCTGCAGCCTCGCTTGCTCGTAGGCGCGGAGATGGTTGCGGAGGATACTGTATGATCCACGCCTGTCGTACGGGAGCGTGTCCGTCATGATGAGTCGGTGAACTCAGATGTGTGGATGGGCTTGGTGAGGTATGTCCTTGAATTGGTGCTGCTTTGTGAAGTGCTTGTGGGAGCTCAAAGCAAATCGTAAAATGTGATATATTGTTCCACTCGATATTGTAGTTGAGGTGCGTTTAAGCCGCGAGACTGCGAGAGAACTCGATATGTATCCACTATTTTCACTGCTTAACCATTTCTCCTCTTCTATCCTTAGGTCGTTGTAGGAGTTCTATCAATAGCCACAGGGCGGGCAGCCGGATTTGTCCCGAAGGCGGGACGTGGGACACTAGCAAATCAGCAACCATTATCACGAGACCACCTTTCGAGAAGTGCTCGCAGGGATCCGGGGCTAATAGGGAGTGTACGTCAAAATGCCTCATACACGATCTGCTGATTCGCCGCTCTAGCCCAGGGGTCCCAAGCTGTTTCCCCGCCTTTACCAGCGAACGCGGAAAAGAGAGGCTCAACCCATAGGAGCCCTTGCCTTTTGGGGTAATCATGCTTTGGAATCCTTTTGGCAGTATACGTCGTATCTCTCGCATTTGGCCATCAGATATTGGTATCGATATCGGTATGTCGGGATATGGGAGGTAGTGTCGCATATACACAATGGAAAGATCCAGGTCATGACACATATCTCTGCAATATCGCTCCTACGGACACTCCGGCACAGATGCTTACTCGGGACAAAATATTGGTAGGATCGATGTTCTTGGATAGAATTGAGGCCATTCTCTCATCACGTGAGCCCAGGTTAACGTGTAATGGACACGCAACAACAGAAGGAGAAAAGAATAACACACCCTTGGAATGAGACTCCTACTCTTGTGAAATATAAGTACCACCATTTGCATTGTCATATGTTTTGCACTCGTAGCTTGCAGTCAGCTGCATTGTGTGTTTCAACCCACGTAACGAACCTTGCGCCCTCCGTCCCCATGCCATCCACTGTCAGGTAAGCCATGGTACAAAATCACTTTGACCATCATTCCTAAGGCGGCCCGAACGCGTATTGACGGCTCTTTCTATCACGAATGATTGGCTAGCAGCGGGCACGACTCTTTGAAGCGACCGCACATACATCAGCTGAGTCAGCATGATAGTGAGCTCGAATGAAAATCGTACAAAATTCCACAAAGATCAGCGGAATTTCCATCTTGAAATGTCCTAAAAGAGCTTCAGAGGTGAGCACGGTCGACTCGAGACGTTGGATATGACATAGATTCAGAAGGTAGACGGCCAGAAACGGACCGATCCATCAAGTTTTCTGCATGCAGGCACTGAAAATGGACAAAACAACCATTTTGACAGCCGTCGGAAGAAGGGAATTTCGGTTTTGGGAGTATAATTCCAAAAAATGTGATACTTGGAAAGTCCCTCATCGAACAAGTCGTTCAAACATTCAACCGTGGCTCCAATAATCAGATTTCCGCGGTCCAGACTCCTCCATCGCCTATAGTAGGGAATCAAGCCTTGTGAAAACGCTCAAGCACGCCGCGACGACCTTTGAAAATGATTAGCAAATACCAAACGGCAAGAGTCGGTGACGTTGTCTGCTCACCTCAAGTTGCAATTCTTTTTCCTTATTCCTGTCAACTTCCTGAGAAATGACCTGTCCCAGATTTGCACCAATACCTTGTCCTCCACCTGCTCTCTTTCCAAACGGCCATTGACTATATTCTGCAAGCAGCTCATCCACTTGCGCAAACGCCCTTTCTCGAGTCTCGTGACCCATTGTGACGAGCGCGTTTTCCAGCACATTTGCCGCATAAGATGCGCAAACCATGCAGACTGTTCTCAAATACCTGAATTCGAGATCTTCGGGAAGGAATTGTGAAGGAGGTAGGACAACCGTGCGGCTAGAACAAATGTTCCGGACTCGTTTGCGGATCTCGTCTTTGGCCGCAGCGTCGACGACAGGATGAGTGGCCATGTCGAAAAGGAGGAAGTTGCGCTTCTCGGTGCGGAGGATGCCTTTATCAACCAGTCCCTTTGCAAGTCTTTCGCGGACTTGCTTCAGCTGGTAGCCGATCTTCATTAGATTCCAGGTCTCGCCTGTGTTCGGAGTGGGGAGTCAGTAAGTAAATGGTGCAAGTCGGGGACTGCCGTACCACTCATGAGATCTATCCACGAGCTGACGCTCATCTTCTCGCTCGACTTCATCATCTTCAAAGCTTCATCCAACAGCACTTCCCCAGTCAAGGTATCGTCAATGACTTCAATTACTCTGTCGGCAAGGGGAAACCGTCGTCGGGAGGAGTCCTTCTGCATGCTCACACGACCTCTGAATGCCAGCTCGATGACTATACAGCCCCGGAGAGCGTAGGATATATTGTCATTCCAAAAGGACAAGTAGCCCTATAGATGCATGGTAAGCCTTCTTCAAACCAGATAGGATCCTGTATCTTCAAAACCGCACCTGCTTGTCCTTTAAGCCCAGCAGTAATATTTCCTCCATAAGTGTTAACTTGGGCTGCTTGCTTCTCTCTTCGCTTTCACTTATATCTCTTGGATCGAAGGCAATTTTGTGGCCATTCTCGTCGCTGCTGTATGAAGTTTCGGGTGACCGGTCGTTGAAGGAAGGGGTGGATTTTGGAGCGGGTGACGCGACTCTACTCGAGGCATTTTCATCTCCATCTGTCGCCGCATGGGCCGCTCCTCTCCGCCGCGTCAGGCCTCCAGCCGAAGCCATGCGGCGGGTTGTGCTTTGTCAAAGTGGTGCCAGTCGAGATGTCGATAGAGAGAGAGCGACAGGGTAAGCTGCTCGGCGGGGATCCACAAAAGCCTTCACTCAGATCATTGTGCTCCAGCAGCGATGTGTAGTTGGAGTTTTCGAGATCGCCTTGGACGACAATGGAGGGCTAAAATTTCCTTAATGTTCCCTCGAATGTTTCTCTGCAAGGCGTTTGGTAGTTAGATTGATATGGGACTTTTGCGCCAAGAACTCAGCCCGCTCCCTGCGCCGGAAAAACTCGCCATACCGATTTTAGGCTTACAATTCGGCGCCGCAGGGCCACGTGGATCGCTATAACTCCTCTGTATCTTAGTAGTTTTGGCTATGGACGGAGGATGATATTCGTCAGTCCAAAAGGATAGCATTGAAGTGAGTCTTTGCCATGACGGACGCAGTGTTATACTGATCACGTCCTTACTCAACATCCGCCGCAACTGAATTCGAGACAATTAGAGTAAACGATGGTGATATACCATGACGTGGAAGCCTAGCTCTTGAACACCAACGCATCAAAGTATGATAGACGTGCAACAGGATTTCAAAAGAGAATGCGAAGTATGCTACTCCTTAACCCCAGAAGATAGGTCCGCTATTTCTCTACGAGGACTTGAAGGAAGGATTGGTGAAAAAATCAAACAGCAATATAGGACAATTCCCGTGCACCTTCCATTACAGGCAAAGGTGATCTTCATTTGAACTCTGCGACGTACAGATTCCAAGATAGACACCAACATATTTTTAGTCATGGCAGGAATGGTTGTTGTGGTTAGTATCCCACATCAAAATAGGCGCCGCGGGACCACCCACGACAGGAAGCGGCAGCCTTGGTCATCATTACATTTTGGTGTCCAGACGTCCAATGACGAACCAGTTCCAAAATACTGGAATGGAACCGCACTTAGGGAAGGTATTGGATGTGGCTCTAGAAGTCGGCATCCTAAAAACCGCGCACGGGGAGATCGTGGTTGTGTCGTTGAACCATGGCTTACTTCTGACTCCGACCGTTATGAGTAGTAGGTCCATACGCTACCAACCAAGATACGGTAATCCTTACCGCGAATGACTTGACGTGGACGGACCTGCAGATTATTGATCGCTCCAAAAGTGGCTAGGATGTGGAAAGCCAGCCTATAACATCCGAGTCAAAACCAAAAAGATCCTACTGAACATCGAACCGGCGGAAAAGTGCCACTGCGATGCGACGTTGCTCCACCTCGACTAACCTCTGTATTTACTGAGCACGAGTAAATTACGAGTAAGCATAGCTGAGAGTGAAAGAGTAAGTCCTCATTCTACTTTCAAGTTCCTCTTTCTCGAGTTCCTCTCCTCAAATTTCCCAACCCGCATCGTAACCCTCTCAAAGATTCCAAAGCTTCCAACAGTTTCCCCTTCTCAAGCAATCTGACCGGCCTGAACACCTTTCCCGTCGCTAATTTGGATCTTTCCCAAATGAGACTTCGAATCTTGACGGGGCTGCTCCTAGCCATTTCCCTCGCCGGGGTCTCTTTTGCCACCAAGCACCCTTGCTATAACCTGTCTGTCGCACCCTTAGTCCTTAACCCCCTCCAACACTTTCACACTCTAATCTGTATCAGCGCCGATCCCAACAGCGGCATTGGAAGCTACTGCGAATGGGCTGACGGTGAGCAAAGCCTTCTCACCTGTCTCTTTTATGGACCCGTACTGAGTATCTATCACTGCATAGGATGCTATTGTGGTTGGGCCAATTGGTCATTAACTTCTTATTGGCGCCAGAACTGTCTTTTAGCGTCCATTATAGATAACAACACACGCACATAGACAACAAGCAAGTTCATCGGCAACGTGTCTCTGGGGCTTCACCCTTCTCTCGCTGCTACTTTCTCCCCTATCACATAACCAGCCCTTTTGGCATACCAATCACTCCATACTATGCCAAAGGACACAGCAAAATGGACGAGACTTGTGACCCACTGCGGGCGGCAATCTCATGTCCGGGATGACTGAAGACGCCATTTGCGGGCACTTTTACTCCTCATGAGAATACGCATGAGGATAGGAAGTGCCGGTGACATAGATTGATTGGTATCGAATATTTGTGCGATATTAGGAGGTGAACGGGCCATACAGCTCATGATGGTCCACACAAAAGTCAATCGTTTCAACCTTTTGTGACTTGTTTCTGGTGTTATTCGCTCATACCATAGCGTGATTATGAGTCGTAGCCTTAACATCGTCTCAAGATTCGTGGATTTCCATCCACGTCGACCAAGTCAAAGGGAGATGTGAGGTCAGTAGTACGAATTCCGTTTGAAATAGTACCAAGACACTTTAACATGGCAGCATAAGATCGAACTCATGTAGAAAGATCAGCGGCATGGAATATTTCAAATCAAGCTAGAGACGATACCGATCGCCCTGCTCCGTTCACCAATGCGGCCAAAATGTATGAACTCGTAGAACGAGCAACTTCTCGCTCGGCGCTAGGTCACATTGCCCCCATGGTCTCGTCCAGTAGTGTAAAGGGGTTCATTCCGTCGATACTCATCCATTGGCCGGCTGGAGGATAAATTGAAGGGGAGTACATGATTTCCTCTGGGGACCAAAGGATCCAACAGATCGACAGCCAAGGACTTTCTTAATCGGGTAGTAGGTCGGTTTAATGCACAGCGGCTACTCCTTTCGCAGAAGTCACGTATCCTTGGACGGGATACAATGTAACTCTGCAATCGGAATTGCAGCACCTTGGGCGTGGAGAACAAGACAGAAATGCTTAGCCTCAAACAGTCAGCAGGAAGTCAAAAGCCTTGTAAGCACCGCCTGACCTGAATCGAGACCTCTAGAGGCATACCAAAGTGTTGGTCTTTCCCTGCTAAGGAGCCTAGCACGCTTCCATTGAGAGATAAAGCAACCATCCACATCTTCATAACTGACTTTCGCTCTCTCTTCCGAACGATTATCTAGCCCTAACCGATCATTTGAGTATTCTCTCGCTTGAAGTATCCGGCGAAGCCCCCTGTTGGATCGATCCAAAATGAAGCTCTCTCATTCTATTTCACTCCTCTTCCTCTCGAGTCCGGCAATCTCTGGCGTGTTCGCCGCCCCACCAATCTCCTGTAAACTGCCTCCGGCCGTTGTTGACGTCGAATCAATCAACTCAACAGAAGCAATAGATCCATTCCCCGGTGTAAGTTCTGCCTGGGCCCCTACTTACTCCTTTCTTCCTTGGCTCCTACCTTTTGGCAGAAACTAACAATTGCGATTTACAAACGTTCTAGACTTGCAGCGCAGCCAACCAGATTTGCAGATTCAATTGGAGAGATGAAAACTTAGCATGCCAGAGTATTTGTCATTGCCCGATCACTAGTTATGTAAGGAAGATTCTGCGCTCCACCCTTCCAAAAGAAAACGAGTGGAAGAAGGACGTAACGCCAGGAGAAGCTAATGCCCACTCTATTAGTGCTCGCGTACAGGCCACTACTGTTTTCACAACCTCAATAATGGGCGTTGCTATTGTACTTGAGAGGAGAGCGTTATCATGTCATGTGCGCGAAGTTTTGTGACTCATGACGGGGTTGCTGAAGGATCAACAATTGTAGGAACAAAAGCTGCATGTTAGGATTGCTTGAGCGATGTGCGAAATCATGTTGCATGGCCGTTATTGGAAGGTAGACGATGTAGTCAACCTAAGTTTTCCTATCCCTATAAAGTCATGTTGCATCAACCCCATCGTGGAAGGAGTTGTTCCTGTGAATTACGGCATGCGGTTCAGCGGCACTGTGACCACCTCACCGCCTGCCGTGTCCGGTATGGTGTTGGAGTCACCCATTCTGCCAGCTCGGTGCTGTGCTTGGTATATTTGCTCGCTCGTCCCCCGCCGCTCCAGCTCTTCATTCTTTTCCCCCTTCCTGTTCAGCTCGGCTCCTCTTACCTTAGCGAGCTTCACTAGCGGTCCGACCATCCTGAAATCCTGCAGGCCCCAACAAATAGTTACGACGGCCAATGAGAAAAATGGCTCTGCACGACCACCTGCGCGCGTTCGCTTCGTGCCCCGCAATACCCTTTCACTTCAGATCGCCAGTGTACTCATTCGCCTACCCCTCGATCCCACCTTCCTCGCCGGCGGCTTGGCCCTCACGGTGACGTCGATGGCACGCCTGGTCTTCCCTGTCACCGGCTGCCCGCTCGTGCGTTAGCCCCGAAAACCAGCATCCCTACCCACCTTCCTCGCAACCTCCTCAACCCATCGACTAATCAGCCGCGCTGTCCTGCAACCTCGTCACCGAACAAGCCGCGCCAGCACGACGCGCGGCTGCCTCACGATCCCGGGCCAGCAAAGGTCGTCCGGTTCTTCGAGAGTCTGGCTGCGGAGCATATGAGGGTTGGTGAGCAAGGGAATGTTCGATACTCTGAGACTCCGGATCGCAATCCGTCAGCTATTGCGTCTCTTGCACAAGAAATTCAGCTTGGGTAGATGTTTTTGTGTGACTGAAAATGAATACATGAGGCTTGTTCCTCCACAGTCAGAGCCGGGGAGATGTCGTTGTTATCTTTCTAGGCGCGCAAGTACCTCATGTTTTGAGGAGGAACAAAGACAAGAAGAGCGACCGGTTTGACGACCCGGAACCCGGTTTGACATCCTTCTTGGTTGGAGACAGCTACATGCATGGCATCATGGATGGGGAAATAATGGGGGAGAAGAGAGAAGAAGAGCAGTTCGCCCTCACATAGGAGATATTTCTGCTAGCTTGAAATACTATGCGATAGTCGCCTGCTTCTCCTGCACAACCTACGGACTCATCTCATTGCAAAGTTGTACTCTTAACAAAGGTCGATCGGTATCATTATACCTGCCTGATTGCACCGAAGAAGGTACGTCCAGGACGTTCTCCGCGAATCCTCTTAGATTCCGTGATTTCGAGGGTAAGCTTCAGCTTGCAGGAATGCCTCGTAGGGGGTCGACTGCCTGATGCTTCAAATTATAACCATGGATCTTAGCGGGAAGCAGTTCATATACAGAGTGCTGTACAAGGAAGAGCGCGATCAGTGCGACCAGGGTCATAATAAAGGCCTGCAATGACACAGGGTGGAACGTCCTCTTGAGAGGTACTTGTACATCTTGGGTAATGGCCACTGCTGAAGCTGCGGAGATGCTACCGCTTATTGGCATGGAGAGATATTGGGCTTGGTAGTCTGGTTCGTAGCCTTCCTCGGGTGTCATCATGTTCAGGAGTATACAATCTGACATGGTGACGAGCCTATGACATAAGTCTTTGCGGCCCAGTAGCGGCTTGTTTGTGGCATTCGAGCAATTTTCCTCCTCGGTTCTGAAGTGTTCTAGGACTCGGTGGGTCAGCAGTTGGATAACAGCTATTTCATCGACCCGATATTGTTCTCGTTGACGAGTGGCCACATTTGTCTCCCACACAAGAAAGCAGCAGCGTTGCCACTTGCCACGATATTGTTTCGCGCGCGACAGCGTTTCTAAGTTCCTAAAAAGCATCTCCATAGCGGCGCAGTCAATGAAGGCCTTCAAATCCTCCGCACTGGACCGAAACAGAACGTATGCATGATAAAGTGCGAAAGTCCACAGAGACCATTTATTGTCTGAACTAGGCTCAAGGACGTCTATCCAACGTCGAGAGCGGCTTTCCATGGCACGATGAAGGATGTCGCTGTGCCGGTCCGCGTCCATGGCACAGTGAAGTAAGGAGCTCTTGGGGTCGGCCTCCGGTGCACAATGCTTCATACCGAGTGCTAGTGCCCCAAGCATGGAAGTTGGGGACTGCTCAAAAGACTGTATGAGTAGGTATGCTGGTAACTGATCAATCGATCTTATTTTTTGAGCAAAGCAATGCTGGTGTACATCGAAGGAGACGGGTGTGAGACCTCGAGAGACGAGTAGAAAAAGTAGAGAGTTAGGATATGTTGGCTTGAGGTTGTCACAAGCTTGAGCAGCAGCCGCAGAAATGACATCAACCTCTGAGTATCTGTGTAGAGGTTTTCTGGCCTGTCCCTCCGGCCGTTGCTGCATGATTGTGTCTACTACTTGATTCCAAAACAGGGTGTGAGTGGATTTTGTGAATAGGTCCATCTTCGCGGCATAATTGGCTAGGCGGAAAAGGCTCGCGTGCGTTCTAGACTCTCTTCGCCGTACAGAGTATTGAGATTTAGCCTTCATCTCGAGGAGACACGAGCTCGAAAGGGCTCTGTCAACATCGAAAGGTGTGTCTGCGGTCAGTGCCACCAATTCGTCCCATATGGTAGGAATTTGGAGGAATTCCACGACCGTCCTGTGGAGGAACCCCAAGCTGAAACCAGATCTGTCGGAAACATCAAACTTCTTCATATCTTGAATTTCGACGAGACCACAGCAGCGGCTACGAAGACGACCTTCCGTTGCGTCGCAACGCCAGTCCTCTTCTTGTGGCGTGATACTGGTAATTGGAGCTTGCATCGCTCTGTCATAATCATCATCTTCTGCATATGACAGCTGGAGAACAGTAATTGGGAATTCTCCTTGGATATGCGTACTTCGTTGCACAAGCTGTAGTATCCTAGAAGCTTGTTGCCGGTAGTCAAACTCGACGGATTGGAGCATATGTCGATAAAGTTTCTCTAGATCTGAAGGTAGGTCGTCTAATCTGCGCATTAGATCTGAGAGATGGTCATAGTTTTGAAGTCCATTCAACAACGACTTGGTCACTAGAATGACCCACAAAAATACCCCAGCAGCTTTGGTGAGTATTCCCTCAATGAGGTCGGCACTGGCAGTCTCTTCGCGTGATTGTAGTCTCTGCATGATGGGATTGGCGACAATCCTATCTTGAACATAGAGCGCAATGTCATCATGTGTGAGATCTTGCAGACGGAGTTGCGGGCAGTGTGAAAATACGTGCACACAAGCCGGAGTCGGTCGGCTCGACAGGGCTATTTTGATAGAAGGCGACTCCGCTACTTGCAAAAGCAGCTCTGAAATTTCGTTGTGATCTCCATCAAACTCATCAAGCCCGTCGACCAGGAAGAACAATTTTACGCCAACAGGAATGTGACTGACAAGGGTTCTGAAGGCCGCCTTGAGCTCTGACGACGATACTTCGATGGGCCAAGAGACTTGGCCTGCAAGAGTAGCTCTTGTCAGACTTGGGAAAAGAACAGGAACGAGCTCTTGTCTCCTGCTCAAGATCTGATGCAGCAAGGAGCGTATAAGCCCCGTCTGTGACTTCTGTAACTCTGAACCCGCATTCCAGAAGAAAAAGGACGCGACCAAGAGATTCGCCTGGCCTGCCCATTTCAGCAAAGCCTTCTCCGTTCTAGGATCCTGTAAGATAAATTTCATCAAGGTCGATTTCCCAGAGCCAGCTTTTCCGCTGATCCAATAGCAGCCATTGCCGCTTTCCAGCCAGTCGATGAAGCTATGCCAGCGCTTGTCATAGGCTTTGGGATCTCGGAAGATCCATTGGAAAGTTGCCTGGTGGGCGAGGGCGACTACTTCACGCCGATCATCAATGGCTTGAAAAGATAGGCTATCTGAAATTTGAGATGTCACGCGAGAGAAGTCCGAGCGTTCGAAGCCTGGTGGCTCAACATCTGTATCCGCGTCGAGCAGGAGTCGTCTGTATGTTGTTGCTGTCTGTGAATTTCCCGGAACCAAAGACATCAGGTTTGGCTTCTCTGTATTGACCGGACGGGTTATGGTGCGAGTCTTGCCACTTCTACTCGTGAGAATGGCCAAAGCTGCCATCATCTCTGCGTGTTGCTTGTCTGCGGTAGTGCGATCTTCTTGAAGATAGTCGTATAAAGCATGGTATTCATTTTGAAAGGCTGCCTTTACATCTCGCAGGTTGACTGATACCGCTTCTACGATCTGATCACTGCCTTTTTGCAAGGTTCCAACATGCATATTCAGCAAGACCAGGATTCGCAGCGTCAACTGTTGGCGGTAGTCGCTGAGTTTGGCGGCCAACGCCTCGATCCGGTCACTAGACCATATGCTTTTCAATGCCACCCGCAGGTTTTGCCATTTCCCCGCGCCCATACCAATTGTGATCTTGTTGAGGCGATCAATCATTTCTTGAGCAATGGAATCGCATGCAACAGCAAGGTCGTCGAGGTCCTTTGGGATGATGTTGAATCAGCCAATGTCAGGACACCAAGCTGTAGACCTACCTTCTCCTCCGGCGTAAGCTTCACTCCCTCTGCCACTCGTGAGCGAACCTGTGCTTCGAGACTCGCATTGCAATTTTTAAGGTTTTCAGCGATCTCTTTGAGGTGTTGAGTCTGTACGGACGAACCTCGCTCTCGGATCTCTCTGGCTTGACTGACTACATCCGACCCAAAGTCGATAAATTGTGCAATGCTGGCCGCCAGGCTGAGGGCGGTCCAAGGATCCAGCATTGTGGCACGGAGCGGTGCGGCAATGTCATAATCGTCCTGCAGAGGACAAAGGCAATGATGATGGCAGACAATTCAACATCGGTAGGTACCAGAGTTCATCTGAGCAACAAAAGTTACCTGCGAACGTAAATCAGGGAACAATTCCGTGCCGCTAATCATGTTCCTCAGCTGGTGGCTATGGGCATGAGGGGCTGCAACGCTCGGAGGGGGGAAGGGAGGGGAAGGGAGGGGAC